>Ga0116227_10000464_pt1 | contig 78641 bp, 72 predicted proteins | sample S1TSphgellanicum_FD_89693 | JGI IMG/M metagenome (GOLD analysis project Ga0116227, IMG submission 89693) | Host-associated microbial communities from peat moss isolated from Minnesota, USA - S1T2_Fb - Sphagnum magellanicum MG | ecosystem: Host-associated > Plants > Peat moss > Unclassified...
CCATCGGACAGCCAGTGCTCCGGCCGGCGGTAGCCGCCATCGGCGATGAATTGCGCATACTCCCCGCAGGTGACGAGCCGGTCCGCTATCGCGTAGGGCGCGAGCAGTACCGGGTGCCGCGGCTGCTCGTTGTCGAAGGCGAAGATGTCGTCAGCCGCCGGGGAAGGCGGTGCATGGCCGATCTGCACCACGCCCCCCGGCATGGACAGCCAGCGCATTGGCCGGTGGGACGCCGCGAGGCGCAGGCTGGCAGCAGGTGTCCGGTCGTAGGCCGGCAACAGGGGATTGCAGGACAGCAGGTGCAGGATGTCGGTCAGGATCAGTTCCTGGTGCTGCTGTTCATGCTGCAGGCCCAGCAGCAACAGGGGGCGCACTCGCTGCCAGGTGGCTTCGTCGCACTCCGCGATGGCACGATGCAGCGCCGCGTCGACGTGCGCCCGGTACTCCTGGAGCTGTCGGGCCGACGGGCGGGTGAGCAACCCCCGCTGGGGCCGTGGGTGGCGGGCGCCGAGAGCCTCGTAGTAGGAGTTGAAAAGGTAGAGGAACCGGCTGTCGAATGGACGGTAGTCGGACCACACCTGAGGCAGCACCACGGCCTCGAAGAACCAGGTGGTATGTGCCAGGTGCCATTTGACCGGGCTGGCATCGGGCATGGATTGCACGCACTGGTCCTCAGCGGACAAGGGGGCAGCGAGCGTGTCGGTGTACTGGCGGACCGCCACCAGCCGGTTCTGCCAGGCCGCTCGCGTATCCGAGGGAGCCGCCGGAGAGGGAAAGAGATCTTGCGTCACCGGCGCTCCTGTGATGCATGACAAAAAACGGGCGATCGGGAAGCACCGCTTCCCTATCGCCCTCAGGGGGAGACTAGTTTGCTCGTGTGTCGGTAACGTTACTTGCCGAACTTGGCCTTCACGTCATTCACACAGGCGTCCTTGCTGGCGCCCGAGAGCGCATCGCAGCGCTCCTTGGCGGCGGCATAGTTGGCGTCGGTCTTGTCTTCCGCCGCGTCCTTGCGGGCCTCGGTCACCTTGGCTGCGGAGCCATCGCCAGCGCGGGCCTCGCTCGCCGCCTTGGCCACCTTCGCGTCGGCCTTGGCCGCTGTCTGCGCTGCCTTGGCGTCCTTTACGCAGACATCCTTGGCGTTGCCGGACTGGTCGTCGCACTTTTCCTTGGCTACGTTGTAGGTGGCATCTGCGCGCGCGTCCCTGACCTTCTTGTCATGGGCCGGGCTGGGCTTGTACTGGGCCTCGAGTTCTGCCTTGGCGACGTTTTCCTTGCCTTTGGCTTCAGCAACGCAGATGTCCTTGGCGTTCTTCTGGAAGCTGTCGCACTGTGCCTTGTCGGCCTTGTAGGTGGCCTCGATCTGCGACTTGGCGGCCTTGTGCTCGCTGGCGGTCATGGCCTGTGCGCCAATGGCCCAGGTCGATGCGATTACGATGGCAATGAGTGCTTTCTTCATGGGATGTCCCTCTCTTGATGTATCGGTATGGTGTGTGTCGGATGCGGATAGCCGTGTGCTTCAGGATTTCTCGAAGAAGAAATCGGGGTTGCGCTTGTGCCATTCGGTGACCTGGTGCTCGGCCTCTTCCTTGTGGATGCCATGGCGTTCCTGGATGCGGCCCAGCAACTGGTCGCGCCGGCCCTGGATGACGTCCAGGTCGTCGTCGGTGAGCTTGCCCCACTGCTCCTTGATCTTTCCCTTGAACTGCTTCCAGTTGCCGGCAATGCGGTCGTTGTTCATGCGTATCTCCTTCGGATGAGTTGAGGGGCAGCCCGGCTGTTGGTGTGCATGGCCGGGCCTTGCATGCACTCTAGGGGGAGGGCCGGCCTGGCCGAATAGGAACGCCGCCTTGACGACTGTAGGCACGGGACTACGGTGTGCTGCAAATAGGTCGCAATGCTGCGCTGCACGCATAGGCACTTGTCCCAATACACGAGGCTCCATGCGCTCCATAGGATGGCGTGCATTCATCGAGAGGCTGCCTGCGCTGCAACGCAGCACCCTCTTTCCACCCGGGGCCAACTCGTGAGGGAGCCAGTAGCGCATGACCGACGATTTGATCCTGCAGACCGAGCATCTGACCAAGGAGTTCCGCGGCTTCACGGCGGTGAATTCCGTGGATCTTGCGGTGCGCCGCGGCAGCATCCATGCCCTGATCGGCCCCAATGGCGCAGGCAAGACCACCTGCTTCAACCTGCTGACCAAGTTCCTTGAGCCCACCTCGGGGCGCATCATCTACAACGGGCAGGACATCACGCGCGAGCGCCCGGCCCAGATCGCGCGCAGGGGCATCATCCGGTCGTTCCAGATATCGGCGGTGTTTCCCCATCTGACGCTGATGGAGAACGTCCGGCTGGGGCTGCAGCGGCGGCTCGGTGTGTCGTTCCAGTTCTGGCGCAGCGAGCGCATGCTGGACCAGCTCGATGCGCGTGCCCTCGAGCTGCTGGAAGAGGTCGGCCTGCGCGACCTGGCACACGAGGAGACGGTGAATCTCCCCTACGGCCGCAAGCGTGCGCTGGAGATCGCCACCACGCTGGCGATGGAGCCGGAGCTGATGCTGCTCGACGAGCCGACCCAGGGCATGGGCCATGAGGATGTCGAGCGTGTCACCCAGTTGATCAAGAAGGTGGCGGCCGGCCGCACCGTGCTGATGGTGGAGCACAACATGAAGGTGATATCGACCATCGCCGACACGATCACCGTGCTGCAGCGTGGCGCGGTACTGGCCGAGGGGCCTTACGCCGAGGTCTCGCGCAACCCGCTGGTGATGGAGGCCTACATGGGGACCACCGAAGGCCAGCTGCAGGGGGCGCACTGATGATGATCGTTTCCTCGGACCCGGTGCCCGCACTGGAGATCAGCAACCTCGAGGCCTGGTACGGCGAGTCGCACGTGCTGCATGGCGTGGACATGCTGGTACAGCCCGGCGAAGTCGTGACCTTGCTCGGGCGCAATGGGGCAGGCCGCACCACCACGCTGCGGGCCATCATGGGCCTGGTCGGGCGCCGTACCGGATCGGTCAAGGTCGGCGGCGTCGAGACGGTCGAGATGTCCACGCACCGCATCGCCCACTGCGGCATCGGCTACTGCCCGGAAGAGCGGGGCATCTTCGCCAGCCTGAGCTGCGAAGAGAACCTGCTGCTGCCGCCGGTATTGAAAGGCGCGGGGCAGGGTACCGGCGCCGGCATGTCGCTGGACGAGATCTACGCCATGTTCCCCAACCTTGCCGAGCGCCGCCACAGCCCCGGCACACGCCTGTCGGGCGGCGAGCAGCAGATGCTCGCGGTGGCGCGCATCCTGCGCACCGGCGCGCGGCTGCTGCTGCTCGACGAGATATCGGAAGGCCTGGCGCCCGTCATCGTGCAGGCGCTGGCCCGCATGATCGTCACGCTGCGCCAGAAGGGCTACACCATCGTCATGGTGGAGCAGAACTTCCATTTCGCCGCGCCGCTGGCCGACCGCTTCTATGTCATGGAGCATGGCCGCATCGCGCTGCAGTTCGTCTCTGCCCAGCTCGAACAGAAGATGCCACTGCTGCACGAGTTGCTCAACGTCTGATTCCTTCGCCGCTTCCCTTCGTCCGACAACCTCATCCAACAGGAGACTTCCATGAAATACCGCCTGACTGCTCTTTCCCTGACGCTCGTCGCCGCGGGCCTGGCGTCGCAAGCCGCCCAGGCGCAGGAGAAGGTGAAGATCGGATTCATCACCGACATGTCCAGCCTCTATTCCGACGTGGAGGGCAAGGGCGGCGCCACCGCGATCCAGATGGCCATCGACGACTTCGGCGGCAAGGCGCTGGGCCAGCCGATCGAATTGCTCACGGCCGACCACCAGAACAAGGCCGACATCGCCGCGTCAAAGGCGCGCGAGTGGATCGACACGCAGGGCGTGACCATGATCTTCGGTGGCACCAATTCCGGTACCGCGCTGGCCACGGCCAAGGTGGCCGAGGAAAAGAAGCGTGTCTACTTCAACAACGGCGCGGGCACCTCCGCGCTGACCAACGAGGCCTGCACGCCCTACACGGTGCACTACGCCTATGACACGGTGGCGCTGGCCAAGGGCACGGGTGCCGCGGTGGTTGACCGGGGCGGCAAGACCTGGTTCTTCCTGACGGCCGACTACGCCTTCGGCCAGGCGTTGCAGGACGACACCACGAAGATCGTGGTGGAGAAGGGCGGCAAGGTGCTGGGTTCGGTCAAGCACCCGCTGAATGCGTCGGACTTCTCCTCCTTCCTGCTGCAGGCGCAGAACTCCAAGGCGCAGATCCTGGGCCTGGCCAATGCGGGCGGCGACACCATCAACTCGATCAAGGCCGCACGGGAATTCGGCATCAACAAGACCATGAAGACCGCCGGCCTGCTGGTGTTCCTCTCCGACATCCACAGCCTGGGCCTGAAGAATACCGAGGGCCTGCTGCACACCACCAGCTGGTACTGGGACCTGAACGACGAAACCCGCAAGTTCGGCAGCCGCTTCTTCGAGAAGACCAAGCGCATGCCGACCGACGTGCAGGCGGCCGACTACTCCGCCACCATGACCTACCTCAAGGCCGTGGCCGCCGCCAAGACCACCGACTCCGACAAGGTCATGGCGCAGCTCAAGAGCATGAAGATCGACGATTTCTACGGCAAAGGCCAGATCCGTGCGGACGGCAGCTTCATCCACGACATGTACCTGGTCGAGGCCAAGTCGCCGGCCGAGTCCAAGAAGCCCTGGGACTACCTGAAGGTCGTGGCCAAGCTGCCGGGCGACCAGGTCTTCACCACCAAGGCCGAGACCAAGTGCAGCCTCTGGAAGTAGGCCCATGCCGGTACGCCGGCGTCCGCTTCCCGGTGAGGCGGATGCCGTCTGCGGCTCTCTGAAGAAGACACAACAGGTCCGGTGACGTCCCGCCCATGAACATTTCTCTTCCCGCCTTGCTGAGCCAGCTGCTGCTGGGGCTGGTCAATGGCTCGTTCTATGCCATCCTCAGCCTGGGGCTGGCGGTGATCTTCGGGCTGCTCAACGTCATCAACTTCGCGCATGGCGCGCTGTTCATGATGGGCGCGATCCTGGCCTGGATGGCGATGAACTACTTCGGCATCAGCTACTGGGTGATGCTGGCGGCGGCACCGGTGCTGGTGGGCCTCTTCGGCATCCTGATCGAGCGGCTGCTGCTGCGCTGGATCTACAAGCTCGACCACCTGTACGGCCTGCTGCTCACCCTGGGGCTGACGTTGCTGATCGAGGGCGCGTTCCGCTCGGTCTACGGCGTCTCTGGCCTGGCCTACGATGCGCCGGAGCTGCTCGACGGCGCCACCAACCTCGGCTTCATGATCCTGCCCAACTACCGGGCCTGGGTGGTGCTGGCCTCGCTGGTGGTGTGCTTCGCGACCTGGTTCATGATCGAGAAGACGCGCCTGGGTGCCTACCTGAGGGCGGGCACGGAGAACCCGCGGCTGGTGGAGGCCTTCGGCGTCAATGTGCCGCTGATGATCACGCTGACCTACGGCTTCGGCGTGGCGCTGGCGGCCTTTGCCGGCGTGCTGGCCGCGCCGGTGATCCAGATCTCGCCGCTGATGGGGCAGAACCTGATCATCGTGGTGTTCGCGGTGGTGGTGATCGGCGGCATGGGCTCCATCCTCGGCTCCATCCTCACCGGTCTCGGGCTGGGGGTGATCGAGGGATTCACCAAGGTGTTCTATCCCGAGGCTTCGTCCACCGTGGTGTTCGTCATCATGGTCATCGTGCTGCTGATCCGGCCTGCAGGGCTGTTCGGGAAAGACAAATGACACCCCAGGCTTCGCGCTTCGCGTCTTCGCGCACCCCTTCAAAGGGGGCACACGCCGCGGCTGGCAACGCCAGTTCCGTGGATGTCCTGGCATGGCCTGCTCCGCGGCCTTGGGTGTCTTGGTGTTTCATGCGCTGCGGGTGGCGCGCGAGCGCCATGAAAAACTGACAAGGACGCCATGAAAAGAATCTCTGCCATCGTCTACGGCCTGTTGCTACTGGCCCTGCTGGTGGCCCCTTTCGCGGGGGCCTACCCGATCTTCGTGATGAAGCTGATGTGCTTCGCGCTGTTTGCCTGCGCCTTCAACCTGCTGCTGGGCTTCACCGGCCTGCTGTCCTTCGGCCATGCGGCGTTCCTGGGCGGCTCGGCCTACGTGGCAGGCCAGGCCATGAAGGTCTGGGGCCTGACGCCGGAGTTGGGGCTGTTGCTGGGGACCGCCACGGGTGCGGCGCTGGGCTGGCTGTTCGGGGTGCTGGCGATCCGGCGCCAGGGCATCTACTTCGCCATGATCACGCTGGCGCTGGCGCAGATGCTGTTCTTCATCTGCCTGCAGGCGCATTTCACCGGTGGTGAAGACGGCCTGCAGGGCGTACCGCGCGGCAAGCTTTTCGGGGTGCTGGACCTGTCCAGCGACCTCACCATGTACTACGTGGCGCTGGTGATCGTGGTGCTGGCCTTCCTGCTGATCGCGCGCACCGTGCGCTCGCCCTTCGGGCAGGTGCTCAAGGGCATCAAGGAGAACGAGCCGCGCGCCATATCGCTGGGTTACGACACGCACCGCTTCAAGCTGCTGGCCTTCGTGCTGTCGGCCGCGCTGTCCGGGCTTGCGGGTTCTCTCAAGACGCTGGTGCTGGGCTTTGCCACGCTGTCCGACGTGCACTGGAGCGCATCGGGCCAGGTGATCCTGATGACGCTGGTAGGCGGGCTGGGTACGTTGTCAGGGCCCATCGTCGGCGCGGCCGTCGTGGTGCTGCTGGAAAACAAGATCGGCGAACTGGGCAACCTGCTGGCCGCGCTCACCACCATCGACTGGTTCAATACCCTGGGCGAGTCGGTCACCATGGTCACCGGCCTGATCTTCGTCATCTGCGTGCTGGCGTTCCGGCGCGGCGTGATGGGCGAGATCATCGCCCTGTTCGGCCGTTGGCGACGCCGCGGCGAGCCTTCCTGAGCGTCTTGGCGCTCCCGCCTCAAGCAGCCTCCGGGCTGCTTTTTTTTCGCCTGAAGAGCGGGAATGACGACCGGTAGCCTCAAGGTTTTCCCTTATTTGCATACCGAACCTTACATACAACAATCCGCCGGTCTGCCATTCCCATTCCAAAAGAGAGACAAACATGGTGTCCGCGACCTCCCGCTTGCCGCATTTCCCTCGTTCCCCCATGGGGGCGTCATGGCCTGTCGGGTGTTGCCCGGCCGTGCGGGCGGGAGTCCTCGCATGGTGAGGAACACCTGGGTGGCGCGTGTCATGCGTCTGTTGGAATTGCTGCTGGCCATCTGCCTGGTGACCATGGTGGTGATGGTGTTCGGCAACGTGGTGCTGCGCTACGGCTTCGACTCGGGCATCGTGGTGTCGGAGGAGCTGTCGCGCTTCTGCTTCATCTGGCTGGTGTTCGTGGGCGCGGTGGTGGCCATGCACGAGGGCGCGCACCTGGGCGTGGACACGCTGGTGGCGCGGCTGCCGCGCGGCGGCAAGCTGGTCTGCCTGTTCCTGAGCGAGCTGCTGATCCTGGCGTGCTGCGCCATGTTCTTCTGGGGCACCTGGCGCCAGCACGAGGTCAACCTGACCACCATGGCGCCAGTCACCGGCCTGTCGCTGATCTGGGTCTTCGGCATGGGCTACTTCACCAGCCTGGGCATAGGCCTGCTGGCGCTGCACAAGCTCTGGCGCATCCTGAGCGGGCAGATCACCGATGCCGAACTGATCGCGGTGCAGGAGAGCGAGGAGGTGGTCCAGGACCATGCCGCGCAGCCCGTGCCGGCCCCGGTGCTGCGGGGAGAACGCGCATGACCATCAGCGTATTCGTCTTCTCGCTGCTCGGCGCCATGGCGCTGGGCATGCCGATCGCCTTTGCGCTGCTGGTCTGCGCCGCGGCGCTGATGTTGCTGCAGGGCTCGGTGGACACCACCATCCTGTCGCAGAAGATCATCGAGGGCGCCGACAGCTTCCCGCTGCTGGCGATTCCCTTCTTCATGCTGGCAGGCGAGCTCATGAACGCCGGCGGCATCTCGCGGCGCATTGTCAACTTCGCGCTGGCCTGGGTCGGCCACATCCGCGGCGGCCTGGGCGTGGTGGCCATCGTGGCGGCGGTGATCATGGCGGCCATCTCGGGCTCGGCCGCGGCCGACGCGGCGGCGCTGGCCACCATGCTGATCCCGATGATGCGGCAGGCCGGCTACAACATCCCGCGCTCGGCCGGGCTGATATCCGCGGGGGGCGTGATCGCGCCAGTGCTGCCGCCGTCCATCGGCATGATCGTGTTCGGCGTGGTGGCCAATGTCTCCATCGGCAAGCTGTTCATGGCGGCCATCGTGCCGGGGCTGCTCATGGGCGTGTCGCTGCTGGTGGCCTGGATGATCGTGGCGCGCAAGGACGAGGTGGCGGTGCTGCCGCGCATGCCCATGCGCCAGCGCGCCCGCGTGGCGCTGGACAGCATCTGGGCACTGATCATGCCGGCGGGCATCGTCGGCGGCATGAAGTTTGGCGTGTTCACGCCCACTGAAGCGGCGGTGGCCGCGGCCGTCTACGCCTTCGTGGTCGGCATGTTCGTCTACCGCGAGCTGAAATGGCGTGACATCTACCCGCTGCTGGTGACGGCAGCCAAGACCACGGCCGTGGTGGTGTTCCTGATTGCCACGGCGCTGGTGTCGGGCTGGCTCATCACCGCCTCCGACATCCCGCAGCAGGTCAGCGCCTTGCTGCAGCCCTTCATCGACAGCCCGATCCTGCTGATGGCCATGATGATGGTGCTGGTGGTCATCGTGGGCACGGCGCTGGATTTCGCGCCCACGCTGCTGATCCTGACCCCGGTGCTGATGCCCATCGTGCGCGAGGCCGGCATCGACCCGGTCTACTTCGGCGTGCTGTTCATCATGAACAACGCCATCGGCCTGGTGACGCCGCCGGTGGGCATCGTGCTCAACGTGGTGTGTGGCGCCGCCAAGATCAGCATGGGCGAGCTGATGCGCGGAATCATGCCCTTCCTGATCGCCGAGCTGGCGGTGCTGTTCCTGCTGGTGCTGTTCCCGCAGATCGTGCTGACACCCCTGCGCTGGCTGACCTTCTAGCCATTTCCCATTCCCAAGAAAAGGAGACCGACCATGTTCTCGTCCCGTACCCGTATCAGCGCCGTGGCGCTTGCCGCGCTGGCCTGCACCGGCCTGGCCCATGCCCAGTTCGAAGCGCGCAGCGTGCGCGTGTCCTCCGGCGTCACCAAGGGCCATCCGATCAGCTTCGGCATCACCAAGATGACGCAGTGCGCTGCCGACAAATCTGGCGGCAAGCTCAAGCTGGTGACCTACTACGACGGTGCGCTGGGCAATGACACCACGGCCTCGCAGCAGGTGCGCACCGGCTCGCTCGACATGGTGCTGACCTCCACCGCGCCACTGGTGGGTGCGATCCCGCAGCTGGCGGTGTTTGATCTGCCCTTTTTGTTCTCCAACGAGCACGAGGCCGACCAGGTGCTGGACGGCAAGGTCGGCCAGTCGTTTGGCCCGAAGTTCGAGGCTGCGGGCGTGGTCAATCTGGCGTATTGGGAGAACGGCTTTCGCAACGTCACCAACTCCAAGCGGCCCGTGGCGCGCTGGGAGGACCTGCAGGGCGTGAAGATGCGCGTGATGCAGAACAAGGTGTTCCTGGACACCTTCAGCGCGCTGGGCAGCAACCCGACGCCGCTGGCCTTCTCCGAGGTGTATTCGGCCCTGGAGACCCGCACCGTGGACGGCCAGGAGAACCCGGTGGCGCTGATCGAGAACATGAAGTTCTACGAGGTGCAGAAGTACCTCTCCATCACCCGCCATGCCTACAGCCCGCTGGCCGTGCTGTATTCCAAGAAGCAGTTCGACAAGCTCTCCCCGCAGGAGCAGTCGACCATGCGCGAGTGCGCCGCCGTGGGGCGTGAAGAGTCGCGCCGCGTGGGCCGCGAGCAGGATGCCGCCGTCATCGCCAGCCTGAAGAAGCAGGGTATGCAGGTCAACGAGGTCAGCCCGGCCGAGCTGCAGCGCATGCGCGACAAGGTCAAGGACGTGTACCTGGCCCAGGCCAAGGCGGTGGGGGAAGACACCATGGCCGTGGTGAACGCAGAGCTCGAACGCATCCGGGCCACGGCCAAGTGAGTGCGGCCACCTCCACCGCAGACCTGGCCGGCCTGAGCATTGCCATCACCGGCGCCGCGCAGGGCATAGGCCGCAGCCTGGCGTTGCACTTCGCCCGCGCCGGTGCCCGCGTGGCCGTGGCCGACCTGCGGCTGCAGGCCTGCGAGGCGGTGTGTGCAGAGCTGCGCGCCACGGGCTCCCAGGCGATCGCCATCGAGGCCGACGTGACCGACGCCGCAGCGTGCGAACGGCTGGTGGCCGAGACCACCGCCGCCTTCGGCCGGCTCGACCTGATGGTCTGCAACGCAGGCGTGGTGCAGGTCAAGCCCTTCATGGAGGTGGCGGCGCACGACTGGGACGCGGTGCTGTCGGTCAACGTCAAGGGCGGCTTCCTGTGCATGCAGGCCGCGGCGCGGCATATGCTGCAGCAAGCACCGCTGGCGCCCGGGCGCCCGCGCGGCAAGATCCTGGCCATGGCCTCGATTGCCGGGCGCTACGGCGGCGGGCCGATGGCGCCTTACCTCGCGCCATACCGTGCCAGCAAGGCCGCGGTCATCAGCCTCACGCAGTCGGCCGCTGCCAGCCTGGCGCCGCACATCACGGTCAATGCGCTGTGTCCCGGCCTGGTGGCCACGGACATGTGGAAGCGCATGGACCGCGACCTGGCCACGCTGAACAACGGCCAGGAGGGCGAGGCCTTCGCCCGCCGGGTGGAGGCCGTGCCCATGGGGCGCGCGCAGACGCCCGAGGACGTGGCCGGCCTGGCGCTCTTCCTGGCGTCGCCTGCGGCAGACTACATGACGGGCCAGTCGATCAACATCGACGGCGGCCTGGTCCTCAATTGATTCGGGGCTTTTCCCGCCACACGCCGACCGGAGTGCAGCATGGTGCGTAAATTCGATATCGAGATGCCCAAGTCTCTCACCGAGATCGTGGCCAGCCGCGTGCGGCAGGCCATCATCGATGGCGAGTTCGCGCTGGGCCAGATGATCTCGGAGGAGACGCTGGCCGAGTCCTTCGGCGTCAGCCGCACGCCGGTGCGCGACGCGCTCACGCTGCTGCAGACCACCGGCCTGGTGGAGATACGTCCCAAGCGCGGCAGCTTCGTGTTCCAGCCGACCGAGCAGGACGTGCAGTCCATCTGCGACTTCCGCGTGATGCTGGAGGTGCAGGCGGCCCAGTGCGGCCATGCGCTCGACCACGGCGCGCTGGTCGGCGCGCTGCAGGCGGTGTACGACGAGATGCTCCTGGCCACCCGGGCCGACGACGACGTGCGCTACGGCCGGGCCGACTCGCAGTTCCACGAGGCGCTGTTCGCCCACTGCGGCAACCCCTACCTGGGCGATGCCTATGGCCTGGTGGCCGGCAAGATCTCGGCGCTGCGTACCGCCATGTCCCGGCAGTTCTTCGATGCCCGCGAGGTGTCGCTGGCCGAGCATCGCCAGGTGGTCGCCTTGATCGATGCCGCTGACTTCGACGGGCTGCGCGCCTTGCTCCAGGAGCACATCGGCCGCACCGTCGATGCCTTTCGCCTGGCCGCCGACAACGGCCAGTTCAACGCACCCGCACGGCTTGCGCGCCAGAGCGCCTGACGCCTTCCTTCTTCATTGCCTTCCATGCACCCAGCCCAACAACTGCGTCAGCTCCTGCAAGCCGGCGAAATCGTCATGGCGCCCGGCGCGCCCGATGCCCTGGCCGCCCGGCTGGTGCAGCAGGCCGGCTTTCCCGCCATCTACATGACCGGCTTCGGCGCCACCGCCAGCCGCCTGGGCCAGCCCGACATCGGCCTGCTGAGCCAGACCGAGATGAGCACCCATGCACGTGACATGGTGCGCGCCGTCAGCATCCCGGTCATTGCCGATGCCGACACCGGCTACGGCGGCCCGTCCAACATCCACCGCACCGTGCGCGAGTACGTGCAGGCAGGCGTCGCCGCGCTGCACCTGGAGGACCAGGTTGCGCCCAAGCGCTGCGGCCAGATGGCCGGCATCCGCCTGATGGACGCGCAAGAGAACGTGCTGCGCCTGCGCTGCGCACTAGAGGCGCGTGGCAGCGACCCATTGCTGGTCATTGGCCGCACCGACGCGCTGCCGGCCGCCGGCATCGAAGAAGCCGTGCGCCGTGCCCACCTGTACCAGGAGGCTGGCGTGGATCTGGTCTTTGTCGACGGCATCAAGAAGATCGCCGAGGTCGAGGCCGTGGCGCGCGCCGTGCCGGGTCCCAAGGTCGTCTCCATCGTGGACGGCAACGAGACCACCGCGCTTACCGCGCGCGACCTGCAGGACATGGGCTTCTCGCTGGTCTTCTACGCCGTCACCGCGCTGTTCAGCGCGGCCAAGGCCATGGCCGATGCATTGGCCGCCCTGCGCCGCGACGGCACACCGCGTGGCAGCGCGCAGGCGCTACTGAGTTATGCGGAATTCTCTGATTTGGTGGGGCTTGCCCAGCATCAGGGACTTGATAGCCGTTACGGGGTCTAGGCCTCTAGAAACGTCGAATTCATTTTCATTCATTTTCTGAATAACTCACCATGAGTGCCCTCGCTTCCTCCGTCATTCCTTCCGCGCCGGCTGCTGCCGTCGACGCCGCGCTGCAAGAGCTGCGCGACCTTCTCGGTCCCGTGGCGGTGATGGCCGGCGGCGACGTCCCGGCGCGCAACCGCAACGACTACAGCGGCATGCCCGCCACCGCCCCGCTGGCCGTGGTGCGCCCGGCCGACACGGCCGGCGTGGCGGCGGCGCTGCGCATCTGCCACGCACACGGCATAGCGGTCGTGCCGCAAGGCGGGCTGACCGGCCTGTGCGGCGGCGGCCGCGCCGGCCCGGGCGAGATCGCGCTGTCGCTCGAGCGCCTGACCGGCATCGAGGAAATCGACCCCGCCGCCGCCACCATGACCGTGGCTGCCGGCACGCCGCTGGAGACGGTGCAGCAGGCGGCCGATGCGGCCGGCTTCTTCTGCCCGCTCGACCTGGGCGCGCGCGGCTCCTGTGCCATCGGCGGCAACCTGTCGACCAATGCGGGCGGCAACCGCGTGATCCGCTATGGCATGGCACGCGAGATGGTGCTGGGCCTGGAGGTGGTCATGGCCGACGGCACCGTGGTCACCAGCCTTAACAAGATGATCAAGAACAACGCGGGCTTCGACCTGAAGCACCTGTTCATTGGCAGCGAAGGCACGCTGGGCATCATCACCCGTGTGGTGCTGCGCATGTTCCCCAAGCCGGGCTCGCGGATGGTCGCCATGTGCGCCGCCGAAGACTACGGCACCGTGCTCAAGCTGCTGGCGGCCGCGCGCAGCGGCCTGGGCCCGCTGCTGTCGGCTTTTGAGGTGATGTGGCCCGACTACTGGGACCTGGCCGTGAGCGACCTGCGCGCGCGCAACCCCTTTGCCGGCGACGACACGCGCTACGGCGCCTACGTGCTGATCGAGGCCTTGGGCACCGACCCGGCGGCCGACCTGCCGCGCTTCGAAGCCTGGCTGGAGAAGCTGCTGGAAGAAGGCACCGTACCCAACGCCGTGGTGGCCCAGTCATTGGCTGACGAGAAGGCGCTGTGGGGCGTGCGCGATGCCTGCGGCGAGCTGCACCAGCTCTGGCCCGGCCACCTGGCCTTCGACATCGGCCTGCCGGTGGCGTCCATGGACGACTACGCCCGCGCCTGCAAGGCGCAACTGGCCGAACAGGTGCCCGGCTGCCAGGCGGTGTTCTACGGCCATATCGGCGACGGCAACGTGCACATCGTCGCCGCCGTGCCGGGGGCCGCCGTGCAGCCCAAGGACGCGGTGGAAGAGGTGGTCTACGGCCTGGTGCAGCAGTACGGCGGCACCGTGTCGGCCGAGCATGGAATTGGCACGCTCAAGCGCCGCTGGCTGGGCCATGCACGCTCGCCCGAGCAGATCGCGCTGATGCACACGCTTAAAGCCGCGCTCGACCCCAAGGGCATCCTCAATCCGGGCAAGGTGCTGTGACGGCCGCCCTGGCTGGCCATGTTGCGCTGGTGACCGGCGCAGGGCGCTGCATCGGCCGCGCCATCGCCAGCGACCTGGCCGCGCGCGGCGCCGACCTGGCGCTGTTCGACCTGGAGGCGCCCGAGGACTTCGCCCGCGAACTGGCCGCCACGCACGGCGTGCGCGCGCTGGCGCTGGCTGCCGACGTGACCGACGAGGCCGGCGTGGCCGCTGCCTGCGCCCGCGCGGCCGAGGCGCTGGGCCCGGTGGCGGTGCTGGTCAACAACGCTGGCATCATGCAGCGCGTCTCGGCCGAGCACCACCTGCTGCCGATCAGCGACCTGCAGCGCATGCTGGCGGTGCATGTCACCGGCACGGCCATCATGTGCGCGGCGGTGCTGCCGGGCATGCGCGCGCAGCGCTTCGGGCGCATCGTCAACCTGTCTTCGGTGATCGGGCTGGTGGGGCTGCAGCGCCGCACCGCCTATTCCACGGCCAAGGCCGCCATCGCCGGCCTCACGCGCGGTCTGGCGCTGGAGAACGGCCGCCATGGCATCACCGTGAACGCCGTCGCCCCGGGCTATGTGCTGACCGAGGTGCTGCAGGAGAAGATGCGGCTTGGCACGCTGGACTACGACCTGTTCGCCCAGCGCTCGGCCGTGGGCCGCTGGGCGCGGCCGGAAGAGATCGCGCGGGTGGTCGGCTTCCTGGCCGAGCCCGGCTCGGGCTTTGTCACCGCGGCCGTCTGGCCGGTGGACGGCGGCTATGCCGCCAATGGCAACCCGGGGGAAGACCTGGGGCCGCTGCAGGTCCTGGAGGCCGTGGGGTAGGCTTGCCGCTTCCGCCTTTTCGCGGGCCCGGCGCTATGCCATGATCGTGCGGGCAAGACCAAGGATGCAACTGCGCATGAACGCCAACGACCGAGAACCCCTGTCCGATTCCGTCAACCCGCTGGGCTTGTGCGGCATCGAATTCATTGAATACGCCACCAGCACCCCGCAGGCGCTGGGCCAGGTGCTGGAGACCATGGGTTTCCGGCCCGTGGCGCGGCACCGCTCGCGCGAAGTGCTGCTCTACCGCCAGGGCGACATGAACGTGGTGGTCAATGCCCATGCGGCCAACATACCGCGCGCGGCTGAGCCCACCGACCGGCCCGCCATCGCCGCCATCGCGCTGCGCGTGCGCGACGCCGCCGCCGCCTACCGCTACGTGCTGGAGCGCGGCGCCTGGCCGGTGCCGGCCCAGGTCGCCCCCATGGAGCTGCACATTCCCGCCATCCACGGCGTGGGCGCCAGCCGCATCTACTTCGTGGACCGCTGGGAGCAGTTCTCCATCTACGACGTTGACTTCACGCCGATCCCGACGGTGGACATGCATCCGCCCGCGCTCACCAACCTGCACTGGTTTGGCGTGGTCCAGTACATCGGCAATGACCGCATGGCCGACTGGATCGAGTTCTATTCGAAGCTGTTCGGCTTCGAGCTGCTGCCCGACGAAGTGCGCTTTGGCGTGCTGCCCAAGGGCGCCGTGCTGCGCAGCCCCTGCGGCAAGTTCTTTTTGCAACTGATCGAGCCCGAGCCGGGCATTCTTGACGTGCAGGGCGAAGAGTCTTTGCAGCGTGTGGGCCTGGGCACGCCCGACGTGCTGGCCAGCGTGGCTGCGCTGCGCGGGCGCGGCGTGAGCTTTGTCGAATCCCAGGGCGTGCACTCTGAATTGCGCGGCGCGCTCACCCGCACCTACCTGGGCTCGGCCATGTTCGAGCTGGTGCAGCACGAAGAGCCCACGGGCGACCCGGTGGCCGCAAGGAGCCGGCTGTGAGCCTGCTCATTCCCGTGGCGGCGCCGGCCGCGCCGGTGCGTGTGGCGCCGGATGTCTCCATGCCGCTCAACATCCGTGACTTCGGCATGGACACCATCTCGCTGGCCGGCACCTTGCCGGCCAAGCTGGCCGCCATCCGCGCGGCCGGCTTCTCGCAGGTGATGCTGTCCGCGCGCGACCTCACCGGCCACGCCGAGGGCGTCGAGGCCGCGATCGAAGTGGTGCGCAACAGTGGCCTGCGCGTGACCGGCTTCCAGGTGCTGCGTGACTTCGAAGGCCTGTCGGGCCACCTGCACGACTACAAGGTCGACATCGCCAAGGCCATGCTGGAGATGTGCCACGCGGTGGGCTCCAAGGTGCTGCTGATCTGCTCGTCCACCTCGGTGCATGCCACCGACGACCCCGAGGTGATCGCGCGCGACCTGCGCAAGCTCGCCATGCTGGCGCTGCCGCTGGGGGTGAAGGTGGCCTACGAAGGCCTGTCCTGGGGCCGCCACATCAACGAATTCCCGCCTGCCTGGGACATCGTCTGCCGTGCCGACATGCCCAACCTGGGCCTGGGCCTGGACTCGTTCCACGCCTTTGCGACCAAGACCCCGGCCGCGCAACTGGACGAGATCGACCCGGACAAGATCTTCCTGGTGCAGCTGGCCGACTTCATGTGGAACGAGATCCGCTCGGTGGAAGAACGCATCACCACCGCGCGGCACTTCCGCGTGTTCCCGGGCGAGGGCGTGCACAGCGCACAGGTCGCAGACTGGGTGCTGCGCCTGGACCGGCTGGGCTACCGTGGCGACTACAGCTTCGAGGTCTTCAACGACGACTACCAGCAGATCCCCCTGCCCACCGTGGCCGAGCGCGCGCGCCGTTGCGCGGTCTGGCTGGCGGAGGACGTGCTGCACCGCTCGGTGCCGCTGCCCAATCAGCTGAGGCTGCGCACGGGACGCTAAGCCAAGGCCAACTTAACCGCTTGGACGAGCCTGAGAAGCGGCACTATGTCGCGGAGGGCGCGCGACAAGTAGCGGTCGTCGACGAGTGACCAGTCTTCACGAGCGATCCGGTCCAACTGAGGCCGCGACGCGCACGCTCAGGTCGCCGACCTTGCCGCGCCGCCCTTTGGCCGCGTGACCTGGTCGAAGATCCGCAGGTAATTCCCGCCCGCGATCTTCGTGACCTCGGCGGCGGTGAAGTGCGTCAGCAGATGGCCGATGAGCTCTGACCAGTTGGCATATGACGTCATCGTCGTCGGATGCATCGCTTCCATGTCAGTGCCGATCCCCACGTGGTCGATGCCGATGGCCTCCACCAGCCTGGCGAGGCTGTTGGCGTAGTCTGCGAGGGTGTTGAACGAATGGCCGTTCGCCCAGATGCCGACGACACCGCCGGTGTCGGCGACATGCCGTGCATGGTCGACGCCGATCCAGCGCGTCTCGGGCTTCAGCACATTTGTGGAAAAGCCGGTGTGCGACAGCACCAGCGGCGTCGTGCTGACCTGGGCCACCTGCTTGACGGTCGGCAGTGTGGCGTGCGCCACGTCCAGCACCAGGCCGAGTTGGTTGCAGCGGCGCACGACGTCGAGGCCGAACGGCGTTGCGCCGCCATACAGCGGGTGTTCGGTCTGGATGTCGCCCAGCGCGTTGTCTGCCCGGTAGTGCACCAGTTGCCAGTGGCGGATGCCGCGGTCGTAGGCCGTTTGCAGATGCTCGACCCGGCCTTCAAGGAAATCGCTGCCTTCTACTGCCAGGATGGCGCCGGGCACGCCTTGCCGCTGGCTGGCCTGCAGGTCGGCCAGCGTGAGGATGCGGGCAAGCTTCTGGTCGGCGATCAGGCGGTCGGCAAAGTCCATCCGGTTCGACAGATAGGCGTGCAGTTCACCAGGCTGGGGCTCGCGCCGGGCATATTGCTTCTGGCTGCCGTGGGCGAGCAGGATGCTATCCGAGACGAGCGAGAGGCACAGCGCCGACAGCTTGCCTTGTTTCATCGGCGAGGCGATGTCGCGCGCTACGGCGTTGCGGCCAAGGACGCCGCCGGCATGGCTGTGCATGTCAACGGACAGGACGGTGTCGAGTAGCGCCGACCCGCGCGCCCGGGCTTGCGCCGCCGTGTCGGCGGCCTGGGTCGCGCAGGCCGGCAGGCCGGACGCCATGACGCAGCCCGCGGAGATCTTCAAAAAGCGGCGTCGCGACGAGTCCTCGCGTGCCGACGGATTTTGAAAAGATCGCACCATGTGTTTCGAGTCGGATGCTAGACGGTCCAAAATAATATCGAATGCTGCCAAGCGAATCATTTCTCGATGGTGAAGCTTCGGGCCTGTTAACAACCGCAAGCCATCAGCGATGAGCGCAAAGTTGATGAAGGCAGTGAACATGACGTCGAGCTTCTCGACGCGAGAGAGGATTCGGCGGTAGGCCTTGAGACGCCGGAAGAGGCTCGTGTGCCAGTTGCCGAATCGCTTGGGCAGGCCACGCCATTTGCAGCCGTGTTCAGCGACGTACAGGATCGCGTTGAGCACCTGCAGGTTGGACAGACTGACGTTGCCGCGTTACCTCGGCAAGCCGTTCTCGGGCTGGGCGAGTTGAGCTGGCGTGATCTCCATCGACTCAGTGCCGATGAAAAATTCGAGGTCCAGCAATTAGTGTTAGCAGGCCCTAGTTCATGTGGGCGCCAGCGCTCCCACCGTGTCATGCGAGTGGATCTGCAGCGCCTCCAGAAAGCGCGACACCATGTTGTAGGCCGCAACAGTGGCGGTCAGTTCCACCAGCAGGCGCGGCTCCAGCAGCGCCTGCACCGCGCCAAACACAGCCGGCGGCACCTGCACATTGCGGGTCATGGCATCGGTATAGGCCAGCACGGCGCGCTGCGTGGGGTCAAAGCAGGGTGCAGTCTCCCACTGGCCCAGTGCATCCAGTTGCGCTTGCGTGACGCCTTCTTTCAACGCAATGGGGGCATGCTGATCAGCCTCATAGGGAGCGCCGTTGAGTACCGCCACACGCATGATCACCAGCTCGCGCAGGGCGCCGGGCAGGCTGCTCTGCTGGCGGATGGCGGTGAGGTAGTTGAGCCAGCCGCTGGCCACGGGCGGGCTGTGCAGCAGCATCTGGTAGAGGTGCAGCACGCTGCCGCGCTCGGCGGCAATGCGCTCGGCCAGCGGGCGGGTGTCGGGCTGTTGCAGGTCTGCGTAGGGGAGGCGGGCCATGTGCTCGGGTTCCTGAAACGTCTTACTCGGGGGTGATGATCTTGCGGCGCACCAGCTCTGCCATGGCGTCTGAATCCTTCTTTACGCGCTGGGCAAAAGCCGCTGGCGTGCTGGCCTGGATCTGAAAGCCGCTGTCGGCCAGGCGCTGGCGCGTATCGGGTAGCTCCAGCGACTGGCGCACGGCGCTCAGCAGCCGCTCTTGCACCTCCAGCGGCAGGCCGGCCGGCGCCACCAGGCCGACCCAGGTCGGGATCTCGAAACCGGGCAGGGACTCGGCCACCGTGGGGATGCCGGGCAACTGTGGGTTGTGCTGGGCCGAGCTGATCGCAATCGCGCGCACCTTGCCGGCCTTGATGTGCGGCAGCATCACCGACAGGCCGGCAAAGGCAAAGTCGATATGCCCGCCCAGCAGGTCGTTGAGCAGCGGGCCCGCACCCTTGTAGGGCACATGCGTGGCCTCCACGCCATAGGCGGTAACCAGCGATGCGCTGTTGATATGACCGGCCGACCCGGTGCCGGCCGAGCCGTACGACAGACCCGGATGCGCCTTGATGTAGGCCACCAGCTCAGGCACCGTATGGGCCGGCACGCCGTTGCGCACCACCAGCACCTGCGGCAGCGTGACCAGCAGGCTCAGGTAGTCAAAAGACTTGAAGGTGTCAAAGCGCAGGTTCTTCACCATGTGGTGGTTGACCGCCTGCGAATCCAGCGCCAGCAGCAGCGTGTAGCCATCAGGCTTGGCGCGTGCCAATTCGCCTGCGCCCACGGCACCACTGGCACCGGGCCGGTTCTCAATCACGACTGGCTGCCCCAGCCGTTCTGACAGCGGTTGGCTCAGCACGCGCGCGACCTGGTCCACCGCGCCACCGGGCGCAAAGGGCACGATCAGCCGAATCGGCTGCGTGGGATAGGGCTCGGCCCTGGGGCTGGCGGCGGCGAGTGCTGTGGCCAGCAGCAGGGCGGTGGTACGGATGAGCTTGTGCATGTTTGTCTCCTTCTTCTTTGATGGGCTCGGGTGCTCGACGGGGGTTAGCGCGTGGCCGCTACCAGCCCGCCATCGACCACGATCTCGGTCGCGGTGATGTAGCGGCTTTCATCCGCGGCCAGGAACAGCACGGCGTGCGCCACGTCCCAGCCGTCGCCCATGCGCTGCATGGGCACCTGGCGGTTGCGGTGGGCGATGAAGCCCTCGGTATCGCCGGCCGCGTACTTGGCGGCCAGGCCTTCGATCAGCGGTGTGTGCATCAGGCCGGGCACCACGCAGTTCAGGCGTATGCCCTGGGGCGCGTGGATCACGGCGGTGGTGCGGGTGAACTGCATCAGCGCGGCCTTGGCCGCGGCATAGGCGACCTGCGGTTTGCCGATGTAGCGCAGGCCCGCCACGGACGAGATGTTGATGACCGAGCCGCCGCCCTGCGCCTGCATCAGCGGCAGCACGCGCTTGCACGACAGGAAGGCACCTTTGAGGTTGACCTGCAACTGCTGGTCCCATACCTCCTCATCCATCTCCACCGGCCCACCGGGTTGCGACAGGCCCACGTTGTTCACCAGGATGTCGATGCGGCCAAAGCGCGCCAGGCAGTCATCCACCACCCGCTGTACATCGGCTGCGCGGGTCACGTCGCAGGCCGCGACGTGGGCGGTACCGCCCTCGGCCGTGATGGCGGCATGCGTGGTCTGGGCGTTGGCCTCTTGCAAATCAGTGCCGTAGACGCTGGCGCCCTGGCGTGCCAGCAGCACGGCGGTGGCACGGCCATTGCCCCAGCCCTCGGCGACCGAGCCGCAGCCCATGACCAGGGCGACTTTTCCGTTCAGGTCCAGCATTCGATGTATCTCCTTTGAGCCGCGTGGCTTGGTGAATGAATGCTGCGGATGCTAGGGAGCGGCCCTGCGCTTGGGAAATTCCAATGCGCTATCGATTCATAGAATCACGGAATGAATGTGGCCCCTCGTCAGTTGCGCATCTTTCTGTCCTTGGCGCAGTCGCTGAACTTCAGCCGTACGGCCGAGCAGTTCCACATGACCCAGCCATCGCTGAGCAAGATCGTGAAAGAGCTGGAAGAAACGCTGGGCCTGGCGCTGTTCGAGCGCTCTACCCGCAGCGTTCTGCTGACGCTCGAGGGCACGGCCCTGGTGCCGTTGGCGCGGCGCGTGGTGGACGACTACGACGACGGCTTGGCGGCCATGCAGCGGCTGCTTGCAAGCGAGGCGCGCAAGGTGGACATCGCCGCCTTGCCCTCACTGGCCACCGTGCTGCTGCCCGAGGCGGTGCAGGCGCTGGAGCAGGATTGGCCCGGGGTAGCGGTCACGGTGTTTGATGGTTCGTCCGAGGCTACGCTCAAGCGCGTGCTGACACGGCAGGTGGATTTTGCGCTGGCCTCGGCCGACCCTTCCAAGCCCGAATTGCTGTACGAGGAAATCCTGCGCGACCGCTTTGTGCTGCTGTCGGCCGGCGCGCTCTCGCAGGGCCTGGGGCCGGTTGCGCGGCTGGCCGATTTGGTGGACCTGCCGCTGATCTCCATGACCGACGCCAGCACCGCCAAGAAGTACATGATTGCGGCCTTCATGGCGCGCGATGCGGAGTTCCGCCCCAAGATGCAGTTCGACCAGACCGTCACTATTGGCGGCTTTGTGCGCCAGGGTGTGGGCATTGCTGTCATGCCCTACCTGGGCATACAGCCGCTGCTGGCGAGCGGCGGCTTTTGCGTGACCGAGATCGAGGACGCGCCCCAGCGCTCCATCGGCATCGTCACCCGCCGGGCAGAGGCATTGACCAATGTCAGCACACGGGCGATTGCCCATGTCCGTGCCGCCGCCGCGCAGGTCGTAGCGCGTGAGCCGCGCTGGTTGGTGTTGCCGCAGGGGCTTTGAATGCGCGCCGGTATACACCGACTTATGCTATTAAAAATATAGCTTTTAGCCAAGGTGGTGCCTGGGCTAAAGCCACTTTTATCAAAAAATCCAAGCACCGGCCCGACATGGGCTGGAGGGCGCTCACTGGTAGGTCAGCCGAACGATGGAGTAGGCGGTCGGCAGGTACGCCACACCCGCGTTCGCCGCGCGGAGCGCAGAGGAGTTCGGTGTGTAGCGCTCGCCGGCGACCATGAGTCCTGCCGTGACCAGCGTGGAGCCCGGAAGAACGCGGCCGTCCGCCAGCCCCATCAGGAACAGCGTCCCGCCTGCGGGGGCGGACACCCATGCGCTGTCCGCGCCAGCCATGGCGCTGTAGAGGCCAGCGACCCCCGAGGGCGTGTCGAACAGGCGCTGCGCCTGCAGCTCGAACGGCTTGCGCTGGCCGTCTGCGGCGACGGAAAACGTCAGGTTTCTCCCTTGCTGGCCACAGTACAGCCCCTCGAAATCCCGGCCCTGGGCGTTCGCCAGGGTCGTCACCACGCCGTTGGGGGTGATCCTGCGCACCCGGCCCAGGTCGTTGACGTAGAACTCCCCCTGTGCGCCGGCGCAGATGGTCGTGATGGACTGGAAAACCGCCTGCGGGCCGCTTCCGTCCGCCAGCGGGGACGAGGCGGGCTTTTCAAACCCCGCAAGCTGGCTCAACTGCCCGGTCGGCGACAACAGCCACACGCCGTTGCCCAGCCCCGGCCGGTCCCGGTCCGACAACGCCAGGCCTCCGGAGAAGACATCGCTGTCGGCAATGGCCAGCGTGCCGTCGGGCGCCTGGGCAATGGCCGTTGGCCTGAGAAAACTCTGCAGCTGGAACGGCCCGGGGTTTTCCCGTGCCGGAATTGCAGTGCCCGTCGCCAGCGTGGTGATGGACCTGGCCGCCAGATCCAGCCTGCGCACCCGGAAGCGCTGGTCGCAGGCGCCTTGCTCGGCGGTATAGAGCGACTGCCCATCGGCCGCCACGGCCAGCGACATGTTGCCGCCCATCACGACGTTTGTGGCCGCGCCATCCCTGCATGCCCGCTGCGGGTCGGAGGACAGGCCGGCGCTCTCCCCGGTCGGGCCGGCCACGATGTCCAGGGCGACCCGGCTTGTGGGCGCGGGCGGGGTGCTGTCACCTCCGCCCGAGCCGCCACACGCGGCCAGTGCCAATGCCAGCAGCGGAAAGTACTTTTGGATATTCATTTTGTCCCTCTTCCTCTATTTTGAGTACGCAGGCCATGCACCATGGCGGTGCCCGTGCGGCTTGGCGGCGCTGGCCCCTCACAGCCGCAGCGCCGCCACGTAGCCTGTCATCTCCAGATACCCGCGTCCGACAACGGCGCCCGCTGCATCGCGCAGCTCCGACAGGCCCTCCCAATAGACCGAGCCGGTGGAGCCGCGGCTGTCGAGCTCCTGGTCGTCCAGCAGCGCCTGCACGGCGAAGCGGCCGGCGGGTGTGGCGATGTCCCAGGCCACCGGGTAGGCCGCGCCGGTACGCGGGCTGCGCCAGCGGCGGCCGGGCACGAAGCGCACGGCCTCAGGCGCAAAGGACTGTGCTGCACCGTCGCGTGCGCGAAAGGAGCCGCCGGCCCATAGCGTGCTGCCGTCGCGCCGGCGCAGGCGGAAGGCGGTGAGGGCGCTGCCGTCGAACAGGTTGATGCCTACCCAGTCCCAGCCGACAGCCTCGGGGTGCAGCAGTTCGTCGCTCCATTCGTGGTCGAACCAGGCGACGCCGGCGCGCGCGCTGGGCGCATCGAGCGCGAAGCGCTGGCCTTGCACGCTGAGCGCGCCTCTCACGGCCAGCTGCGGCAGGCTGTAGTAGTAGCTGGCCTGCGCCGGGTCGGGGCCCTTGCGCGACAGGCCGGCGTCGCCTTGCAGCAGCAGCGGCTGGGTCTCGCGGAACTGCAGGTCGAGCGTGAAATCGCCGGCGGGCAACTGCGCGCGGTAGAGGCCGTCAGCGCCATGGCGCAGGGACCAGTCGCCCAGCGTCAGGTTGGTGTCCTGCACGCTGGCTGCCGCCAGGTCGGCGCTGTTGCCTTGCGGCGGCTGGCCGGACCAGCGGGCGATGCGCTGGTCATGCAGCAGGCGGCCGGCCTGCAGGTCGGTCACGGCGGCATGCGCGAAGACGATCTGTTTGGCGGCGAAGCGCGAGGCCAGTTGCTGCGTGGCTGCCACCCGCGAGCGAAAGAAGGTCAGTTGGAAGCCAAAGTCGCGCCCACCACTGCTGGCGTGGCCGGTGATGTACCACCACTCGGTGCGAAAGTCCGGATGTGCCCCCAGGTCGCGCGGGAACACCAGTGGCCGCGCCGGTAGCGCCTGGGCCGGGCGTGCCCCGCTCAGCAGGGCTGCGGCCAGAAGGCCGAGCCCTTGTCGCCGCGACCAGCGCAATGCCATGTGCTACTCCAGCAGCGTATCGAGCCGCGCACGTGCCGCGGCGCAGTCGCCGATGTGGTGCGCCACCCATATCGGGTCATGGTAGGTGGGCAGGTAGCGCTCGCCCGCATCGCACAGCAGCGACAGGATCGAGCCGGTCTCGCCGCGTGTGCGCATCTCTTGCGCCAGGGCCAGCATGGCGACGAAGTTGGTGCCGGTGGACGGCCCCACGCGCCGGCCCAGCAGCTCGGACAGGCTGCGCATGGCGGCGATGGAGTCGGCATCGGGCACTTCCTCCATGCGGTCCACCAGGCTGCGCACGAAGCTGGGCTCCACGCGCGGGCGGCCTATGCCTTCGATGCGCGAGCCGGGGGCCGTGAGGCTGGCGTCACCCGTGCGGTGGTAGGCGCTGAACACCGATCCCGCCGGGTCGGCCACGCAGACCTGGCTGGCGTGGCGCCTAAAGCGTACGTAGCGGCCGATGGTGGCACTGGTGCCGCCGGTGCCGGCGCCCACCACGATCCAGCGCGGCACCGGGTGCCGCTCGCAGGCCATCTGCGCAAACATGCTCTCGGCGATGTTGTTGTTGCCGCGCCAGTCGGTGGCGCGCTCGGCATAGGTGAACTGGTCCATGTAGTGGCCGCCGGTCTGTGCCGCGACGGCGCGCGCGTGCTCGTAGACCTGCGCGGCGCTGTCCACGAACTCGCAGCGGCCGCCGTGGAAGGCGATCTGCGCGATCTTCTCGGCCGAGGTGCTGCGCGGCATCACCGCGACAAAGGGCAGGCCCAGCAGGCGCGCGAAGTAGGCCTCGCTGATGGCGGTGGAGCCGCTCGACGCCTCGACGACGGTCGAGCCCTGGTGCACCCAGCCATTGCACAGCGCATACAGGAACAGCGAGCGCGCCAGCCGGTGCTTGAGGCTGCCCGTGGGGTGGGTGGACTCATCCTTCAGGTACAGGTCGATGCCGTGCCGGGCGTGGCCGGGCAAGGGCAGCGGGATCAGGTGCGTGTCGGCGCTGCGCTGGTAGTCGGCTTCGATGCGGGCAATGGCTTCGTACAGCCAGGAGGAGGGGGCGGGCATGCGCGGATTGTCGCAGGCGCCCGCCTTGCTAACGGCCTGCCTTGACGGTCACTCCGCATGCCACACCGGACCCGGGTGGCCACGACGCAGGCCATGCGCCAACATCCGCGGAACCGGTCAGAATTTTTCCCAGTCCTTGTCTGCGTCGCCGGCCAGCGCCACGGCGACAGGGGCCGCAGGCGCGGTGGGCCTGGCGCGCGGCCTGGCCGGGGCCGGCACGGCCGCTGGCTTGGCGCGCGCCGCCGGTGCCGCGCGTGCCGGGGCGGCGGCGGGGGCCAGCTCGTGCTGCACGTTGCCCGCTTGCAGGCGGAAGGTACCCACCACCAGTTGCAGGTTGCGCGCCTGCGACTCCATGGACTGCGTGGCGGCAGCGGCCTCCTCGACCAGCGCGGCATTCTGCTGGGTCACCTGGTCCATCTGCGTGATGGCCTGGTTCACCTGCTCGATGCCCTGGCGCTGCTCGCTGCTCGCGGCGGCGATCTCGCCCACGATGTCGGTCACGCGCTTGACGCTGCCCACCACGTTGGCCATGGTGGTGCCGGCCTGCTGGACCTGGGCGCCGCCGGTCTCGACATTGCGCACCGAGTCGTCGATAAGGGACTTGATCTCCTTGGCCGCGGCGGCGCTGCGCTGGGCCAGGCTGCGCACCTCGCTGGCCACGACGGCGAAGCCGCGGCCCTGCTCGCCGGCGCGCGCGGCTTCCACCGCGGCATTGAGCGCCAGGATGTTGGTCTGGAAGGCGATGCCGTCGATCACGCCGATGATGTCGACGATGCGCCGCGACGAGGTATGGATCGAGTCCATGGTCTGTATCACCTGCTGCACCACCTCGCCGGCCTGCTGCGCCACCGACGAGGCGGATACGGCGAGCTGGTTGGCCTGCTGGGCGTTGTCCGCGTTCTGGCGCACCGTGGCCGTCATCTGTTCCATCGAGGCGGCGGTTTCTTCCAGCGAACTGGCCTGCTGCTCGGTGCGGCTGGACAGGTCGTGGTTGCCGCTGGCGATCTGCGCCGAGGCGGTGGCGATGGCGCCGGTGCTGCCGCGCACGTCGACAATGATGCGGCGCAGGCTCTCCTGCATGGCGGCCAGCGCGGCCATGATGCTGTGCTGGTCGCCCGCGCGCAGCGGGATGTCGCGCGCGAGGTCGCCCTCGGCGATGCGCTGGGCCACCACCATCGCGTCGCCCGGCTCGCCGCCGAGCTGGCCCAGGATGCTGCGTGCAATGAAGTAGGCCGCCGCCGCCCCGGCGAGCAGGGCCAGGGCCGCGAGCACCAGGATCAGCGCGCGGGCGCGGTCGGCGGCCTGCGTGGTCTGCTTGGCGGTGTCGCCGTTCATGCGGTTTTCAAGGTCGACCAGTTCGGTCAGCGTGCGGATGCGCTCGCTGTTGATCGGCCCGAGTTCCTTCAGCAGGGTGACGGTGGAGAGTTCGAACTGGTTGGCCAGGCCCTGCTCGCGTGCCTTCCGGATCACCGGCAGCGCGGGGACTTTCTGGTCCTTGATCTTCTGCATCAGCGCGCGCTCGGACGGCTCGGTCCAGGGCAGGGTGCTGAACATCTTGTCGAGCTGCGCCTCGGCTGCGTCGTAGTCCTTGGCCAGGCGGTCGAGCAGGTCGGCCTCTGGCTGCATGTCGGCCATGTCGTTCATCAGCCCCAGGTTGCGCAGCGCCACTTCCTGGCGCAGCACGATGGTGAGCATCTGGCTGGCGAGCTGCGTCTCGGGGTTGTTCACCTCGGTGACCACCTGCATGTTCTCCTTCAGCATGCCAAGGCGCTCCGCCCCCACGGCGGCGAGTGTCAGCAGCAGGGCCAGGACAATGCCGAATCCCACTGAAAGCCGGGTACTGATCTTGATTTTTGAGAGGTCCATTGGGTATGCGATTGGTGCTGGGCAGCGTGTCTGCGGGTCGTGCCAGGGCGAGGCGCACGCAGGGGGCGAGGCTTCGGTGGCAGTCCTATTTCGGCTGCGCTGGCGCCAACTTGAAGCATTTCCAGCGACTTTCTGGTTTTTTCTGCAATAGGTTCTTCTACCAGTCTTCCTTGACCGCCAGCACCGCATCGCGGCCGGCCGCGGCGCCGCCGGCCATGCGCGCCGTCAGCGTGCCGGCGGCGGCCACCGCAGCGGCCAGGGCCAGCAGGCGCAGCCAGGGCACGCGCAGGTCCATGGTCCAGTGGAAGCTCTGCGGGTTCACCACCTGCACCAGCACCACCGACACCGCCAGCCCGAGCACGATGCCCGCGGCCGCGCCGGTGCCGGTCCAGGCGGCGCCTTCGCCGGCGACTACCGCCAGGATCTGGCGCCGCGTCAGGCCCAGGTGCGCCAGCAGGCCGAACTCTTTGCGCCGTGCCAGCACCTGCGCGCCAAAGCTGGCCGCCACGCCGAACAGGCCGATGCCGATGGCCACCGCCTGCAGCCAGTAGGTGACCGCAAAGCTGCGGTCGAAGATGCGCAGCGAATTGGCGCGGATCGCCTCGGGCGCTGCAAATTCCAGTGGCGTGCCGCTGCCCAGCATCTGCTCGGCCAGCGCGCGCACCGCCTGCTGCAGCGCGGCGGCGTCGGTGCCGGGGGCGCGCCACAGCGCCAGGTCGTTGGCGGCGCGGTCGCCGCCCAGGCCGATGAAGTCGTCGCGGTCGATGCTGATGGCGCCAAACTGGCGCACATAGTCGCGCCACACGCCTGCTACAAAGAAAATAGCGGGAGGCCGGCCTGCCGCCTGGGCTTCGGCCCTGAAAGCCTCGGACAGTGGGGCAAAGTCCCGGCCCGGCCGGGCGCCGTACAGGTCGACCATGGCCTCGCTCACATAGATGCCGATGCGGCCCGGCGGCACCGGCAGCGGCGCCGCGCGCAGCGGCAGCACGGCCGCCACGCCGCCCGGCACTCCGCGCAGCGGCCGTGCCAGCAGGGCCACGGCGGGCCGCGCCGGGTCCAGCTGCAGGCGCAGGATGCGCTGCGGCTCCAGCCGGGCCACGCCGGGCAGGCGCGCCAGCGCGTCCACCAGTTCGGGCGGGAAGGTCTGCGTGCTGGTGCCGGGCGTGCTGCCGGTGCGCAGGTAGAGGTCGGCCGGCAGCACCGTGTCCAGCCATTGCATCACCGAGCCGCGGAAGCTCGCCACCATCACCGTCAGCGCCACGGCCAACGCCAGCGCCGCCACCACGCCGCTCACCGCCACGGCGGCGCTGCCGCGCATGCGGCGTGCGCGCTCCAGCGCCAGCAGCGGCAGCAGGCGCCGCGCGGCCAGCGGCTGCAGGCGGTCCAGCAGCAGCGCGATCAGCCAGGGCAGGGCGGTGATGCCGCCCACCAGCAGCAGGCCGACCGAGAGATAGGCCGCCAGGGGCACTCCGGCCACCGGCGGCAGGAAGGCCAGCGCCACGCCGCTGCCCAGCAGCGCCAGCGGCCACGCCGGGGGCAGGCCGGTGCTGGTGCCCAGGCCCAGCCCTTTCAGGGTTTGCGCTGGCGGCAGCCGCTCGGCCGCGCGCGCTGGCCACCAGCCGCCGGCCAGTGCGGCGGCCACGCCCAGCGCGCCATAGGCCGCCGCGGCCGGCAGGCTGAAGTGCAGCGCCGGCGCCACGCCCGCGAAATAGCCGCCGCCCAGGTCGCCGCCCAGCACGCGCAGCGCCAGCGCGGCCAGCGCCGTGCCCAGCGCCAGTCCCAGCGCGCTGCCCACCACGCCCAGCGCCAGCGACTCGGCCAGCACCAGCGTGCGCCGGCCGCGTGGCGTCAGGCCCAGGACGCCCAGCAGCGCGAACTGCGGCGCGCGCTTGGCCACGCCCAGCGCCAGCACCGAGAACACCAGGAAGGCGCCCGTGAACAGTGCGATCAGCGCCAGCACCGTCAGGTTGACCCGGTAGGCGCGCGACAGGTCGCCCACGCGCGCGGCCGCGTCGCCCGGGGTGGCCGCCACCACGCCGGGCAGGCCGGCGACGGCCTGCAGCAGCGCCTCCCGCGATGCGCCGGGCGCCAGCCGCAGGTCGATGCGCGAGAGCCGGCCGACACGGTCAAACAGCGCCTGCGCCGCGGCGATGTCCATCACCACCAGCGGTGTGCCGCCCGCGCCCACCGTGCCTGCCAGGCGCAGCACCTGCGTACCGCGCGCGTCCTGCAGCGTGAACGGCGTGCCGGCGGCACTGCCGGCCAGGCCCAGCGCCTGCAGCGCCGCGGGGTTGAGAAAGGCCGCATCGGGCGCGAACAGGTCGAGCCGCCTGGCGCCCTCCAGCGGCACTGGCTGCAGGCCGGGCGCGGTGCGCGCCACCGACAGCGCGTCGACGCCTGCCACGCGCACGGCCAGCCGCGTGCCGTCGGCCTGCTGCGCGGTGGCGGGCAGCTCCAGCACCGGCGTGGCCAGGGCCACGTCGGCGCGGTGCGCGAGCGGGCCGAACAGCGCGTCGTCGAAGCTCTCCTGCACCGCGCGCAGCTGCAGGTCGGGCTGGCCGTCCACGGTCCGCACCGCCTGCGCGAATTCATCCAGCGCCGAGCTGTTGATCAACTGCACCGAGAACGCCAGCGCCACGCCCAGCATCACTGCCAGCACGGCTACCGCGTGGCGCCAGGGCTGGTGGCGGATTTCCTGCCAGGAGAAGGTCTTGAGCAGCGCCAGCATGGCCGGGCGATCAGGGCAGGGCTGGCCGCACCAGCAGCGCCCGGCCGGCGCCCGCGGCGCTCATGGCCAGCAGCAAGCCCAGCGCGATGAACAGCAGGGCGGAGGCGTCGAAGCTGCCCGTCCAGCCGCGCAGCAGGCCGACCAGCAGCGGGCCGCTGATAGAGATCAAATAGCCCGCGCCCTGCGCCATGCCCGAGAGCTGCGCCGCGGTGGCCGCGTCGGGGCTGCGCAGCACGATCAGGCTCAGCGCCAGCGCAAAGGCGCCGCCCTGGCCCGCGCCCAGCACCGCGGCCCAGAGCCAGACCAGGCCGCCGTCCAGCGGCGCGAACAGCAGCGCCAGCGACGCGCCCGTGGTCAGCAGCGTGGTGGCGAGCCCGATGCCACGCTGGTCCGGCCGCCGCGTGGCGATGGTGGGCGTGACGAGGCAGGTCAGCAGCTGTACGCCGATGGAGGCCGCCACCACATAGCCGGCGCTGGCGGCATCCAGCCCGCGCTCGCGCAGGATGGGCGCCAGCCAGCCGATGACCGCATACGCCAGCGCCGACTGCAGGCCCATGAAACAGGTGACCTGCCAGGCCAGCCGGTTGTGCCACAGGCTGGGCCTGGCCGGCCCGGCAGGCTGCGGGCGGCTGCCGGCGGCCCAGGCCTGCGGCGCCCAGAGCAGGACCACCGCCGCCGCGGGCAGCGCCCAGAACGCCAGGGCGGCCTGCCACGAGCCGCCGAGCAGCCCGCGCTCCAGCGGCACGGTGAGGCCCGTGGCACTGGCTGCGCCGGCGCAGATGGCGAGCGTGTAGCAGCCGGTCAGCAGCGGCGCCTGCCGCGGGAAGTCGCGCTTGACCAGGCCCGGCAACAGCACGTTGCCAATGGCAATGCCCGCGCCGCCCATGGCCGAGGCGGCGAACAGCAGCGGCAGGCTGCCACTGCCGCGCAGCAGCGTGCCCGTCACCAGCAACAGCAGCGCGCCCAGCAGCGTGCGCTCGGTGCCGAAGCGCCGCGCCAGTGCGGGCGCAGGGAACGCGAACAGGCCCAGGCACAGCACCGGCAGCGTGGTCAGCAGGCTGGCGCCCGCCGGGCTCAGGCCGGTGGCGGCCATGATCTCGGGCAGCAGCACCGACAGGCTGCCGAACAGCGGCCGCAGGCTGAAGGCGATCAGCACGATGCTGACGGCCAGCAGCACACGGCGGGCGCGGCTGGGCGCCGGGGTGGGCTGCGGCGCCGGCTGGTCGGCGCACTGAGGATCGACCAGCGGCAGCTCGGCGTCTGCTATGCGAAATGGGGAGCTCATGGGCGGGTGGAGTCTGCAATGCCGTCGCTCTGCAGGTGCAGCACGCGGTGGGCGCGCGCGGCGGCGGTGTCGGAATGGGTGACCAGCACCAGCGCCGCGCCATGCTGCCGCGTCTGCGCCAGCAGCAGGTCCATCACCTGCGCGGCGGTGCCGGGGTCGAGGTTGCCGGTGGGCTCGTCGGCCAGCAGCAGGCTGGGCCGGTGCACCAGCGCGCGCGCAATGGCCACGCGCTGCAGCTGGCCGCCAGAGAGCTGCTGCGGCAGCCGCGCACCCAGGCCGTGCAGGCCGACGGCCTCCAGCATGGCCGCCACGTGCGCATCGTCCTGCCGGCCCAGCAGCATCAGCGGCAGCGCCACGTTCTGCGCCACGTCCAGATGCGGCAGCACATGGAAGGCCTGGAACACGAAGCCGACGTGCCGGCGGCGCCAGAGCGCGCGCTGCGTCTCGTCCAGCGCGGACAGGTCGGCGCCGTCCAGCGCCACACTGCCAGCGTCCCAGGTATCGAGCGCGGCCAGGCAGTTGAGCAGGGTGGACTTGCCCACGCCCGAAGGCCCGACGACGGCCACGAATTCGCCCGGCGCCACGTCGAAGGAGACGCCGGAGAACACCGGCACCGCCGCGGCGCCGCGGCCGTAGTGCTTGGCCAGGTTGCGGATGGCCAGGCCGCTCATGACGAGCCCACCAGCGCATCGACCTGCTGCAGCACCTGCGCCAGCGCGTCCGGCGCGTCGGCCGCCACGGCGTGGCGCTGCGGCATGCTGCGCAGCCAGGTGATCTGGCGCTTGGCCAGCTGGCGCGTGGCGTAGATGCCGCGGTCGCGCAGTTCGGCGGCGGGGGCCGTGCCGTCCAGCACCTCCCAGGCCTGGCGGTAGCCCACGCAGCGCATGGATGCCAGGTCGGGCGAGAGGTCGCCGCGCGCGCGCAACCTGCGCACCTCGTCCATGAAGCCCGCGGCGAGCATGGCGTCGAAGCGTTCGGCAATCCGCGCGTGCAGCCAGGCCCGGTCCGTGGGTTCCAGAGAAATAAGGCGTGTAGCCAAGGCAGCGCCTGGGCTGTCTGCTATCTTTTTTGTTGCACCATGCAGGCTGGATAGCGGCTGGCCGGTCAGGCGCCAGACCTCCAGCGCGCGCTGGATGCGCTGGCTGTCCTGTGGGGGCAGGCGTGCGGCGGTTACCGGGTCGACACGGGCGAGCTCCGCGTGCAGCGCGGGCCAGCCGTGCGCGGCGGCCTCGGCCTCGAGGGCGGCACGCACCGCGGGATCGGCCGGTGGCAGCGCATCCAGGCCGTCGAACATTGCCTTGAAGTACAGCATGGTCCCGCCCGCCAGCAGGGGCAGGGCGCCGCGCGCGCGGATCGCCTCCATCAGGCGCGTGGCATCGGCCACGAACTCGGCCGCGCTGTAGGCCTGCAGCGGGTCGCGGATGTCGATCAGGTGATGCGGCACGGCGGCAAGCTCGGCCGCGCTGGGCTTGGCTGTGCCGATGTCCATGCCGCGGTACACCAGGGCGGAATCGACGCTGATGATTTCCACCGCGCAGCGCGGCGCCAGGTGCCGGGCGATAGCCAGGGCCGCGGCCGTCTTGCCTGCGGCGGTGGGTCCGGCAAGGCAGATCGCCGGCAGTGGGCGGACGGCACCGTGGGCCGTACTCGCCGAGGAGGAAGGGGACATGCGGGGAGGGTAGCAGAGCCCGCGGGCGTGGAAGGGGCCGCGCCTTTCATCGCCATGTCACACGCGTTGCCTACCGTCCGTTCCTTTCGGGCACGCGGCGCGTGCGCGCCACACAACAGAGGGACGTGAGCAATGGGTCAGTGGAGAACGGCGGCGGCCTGGGGGATGGGGCTGCTGCTGGCGGCGCAGGCAGGGGCGGCTGCGGCGGCCGCCTTCACGCCGGGCTATCTGGTGGTCTACCGCGTGGGCGACGGCACTGCCGCGCCCAGCACCACCAATGGCAATGCGGTGTTCCTCGACGAGTACACGCCCGGCGGCACGCTGGTGCAGTCCATCGCGCTGCCCGCCAGCGGCAGCAACGCACTGACCACGCAGAGCGCCAACGACGTGGGCCTGCTCAACCGCTCGGCCGACCGCCGCTGCCTGACCGTGACCGGGGTTGCCACCGCGGCAGGGACGGCGGCCACGGGCGCGCAGCGCGCAGCGGCCTTCGTGCTGCCCACGGGCGTGCTGGACACGACGGTGGATGCCGCGACCACGCTGGTGAAGTTCGGCAGCACCGCGTACCTGGACGATTCGATCCGTTCCTCGATCAGCAATAATTGCAGCCAGGTCTGGGTCAGCGGCAACCGCACCAATGCCACCTATGCGCGCGGTGTCTACTACATCGCCAAGGACGGCACGGGGCTGTCGCAGCTGATATCGGGCAACGCCGCACAGGGCCTGGCCATTGCCGGCGGGCAGCTGTATGTGTCGGCAGGCGGTGGCACGGGCACGGTCAGCGCGCTGGGCAGCGGGCTGCCCACCAGCGGCACGCAGACGCCCACCAGCTTCAGCCCCGGCCCGGCGGTGAACAAGAACTACCGCAGCATCGCGCTGCTGGACCTCGATACCGGCGTGGCCGGCGCCGACACGCTCTACGTCGCCAACAACAGCGACGGCAAGCTGGAGAAGTACTACGGCTCGGGCACCAGCTGGACCGCTGCAGGTTCGATCGCGCTGACCAATGTGTCCGGCCTGACGGCGCGCAACATCGGCAGCGCCGCGAATCCGGTGGTGGCGCTCTACTTCACCGACACCACCACCAACAGCATGCGGGCACTGATCGACCGCAGCGGCCGCACCGGCACGCTCGCCGGCACGCCTGCCGTGCTGGTCACGGCGGCGACCAACACGCAGATCAGGGGCGTGGCCTTCGTCCCCGAAAGCGCACCGCCCGTGGCCGCACCCGACCCGGCCACCACCGCAGCGTCCAGCGCGGTGGGAACCACGGGCTTCACCGCGCAGTGGAGCGCGCCGGCCGCCGGCGAGACCGTGGCCTTCTACGTGGTGGAGCTGTCCTCCGACGATTTCGCCACCGTGTCGCAGACCTACACCGTGCCGGGGGGCACCACCAGCCTGACCATCACCGGGCTGTCTGCCAGCACCACATACAAGTTCCGGGTGCGCAGCGTCAACAGCGTGGGCGGCAGCACCGAGCTGCAGTCCTCCGCCGTGACCACCGCGGCCCTGGGCAACCAGCCGCCGACCCTGACCGGCCTGACCAACAACGCGTCGTACCCCCTGACCGGCGGCGACGTCCACGAGCCGCTGGCCAGCACCGGCCTGGTCTTCTCCGTGGCGGATACCGAGGATGCGGCCGGCAGCCTGGGCGTGGCGGCCACGAGCGGCAACACGGCGGTCCTGCCCAACGCCAACCTGGCCCTGGCGGCGGACGGCAGTGGCGGCTGGACCCTGAAGGTGTCCACCGCCGGCCTGGCGACCGCCGGCTATGCCAACGTCACGGTCACCGTGACCGACAGCGGTGGCGCCACCGCCAGCGTGCTGCTCAAGCTGGCCGTTTCCGTGCGTAGTGCTGCGGACATCGCCGGCAACACCGACCCGCGCTGGATCGGGGGGCGCTCGGACGCCTCCGATGGCATTGCCATCGGCACGCGCTATGTGCTCATCGGCGACGACGAACCCAAGAACGTCATCAACCTGTACGACCGCACCACGTCCGGCCAGCCGGCCAAGGTGTTCGATATCTCGGGCGACCTGGGCGTCAATACCGGCTCCGACTGCGAAGGCATCAGCGGCAGCAAGTGCGACGGCGAGGCCGACATCGAGGCTTCCACGCGCGTGGGCAACCGCGGCTACTGGCTGGGCTCGCACAGCAACAACAAGAACGGCAAGATCCGGCCGGACCGCTGGCGCTTCTTCGCCTACGACATCGCGGGCAGCGACCTCGCCACCACCCTCAGCGTGGTGGGCTACTACAAGCACCTTCGCACCGACCTGCTGGCCTGGGACCACGGCAGCACGCATGGGCTGGGCGCCGACTACTTCGGCCTGACCGCCAGCAGCGCCGACGGCCTGGCGCCGGAGTCTGGCAGCCGGGACGGCTTCAGCTTCGAGGGCATGAGCACCTCGCCGGACGACAGCCGCATGTGGTTCGCCTTCCGCGCGCCGCTGGTGCCGGCGCCGGGCCAGCCGGCCGTGGTGTCCGGCAGCGCGGCCGGCCGCACCCATGCGCTGATCGTCCAGGTCGGCGGCTACGATGCGCTGCTGCAGCCGGGCGGCGGCACGGCCGGCAGCGCCAGCATCGGCGTGCCGATCCGGCTCGACCTGGGGGGCCGCGGTATCCGCGATATCAAGAAGAACGCTGCCGGGCAGTACCTCATCATTGCCGGACCGCCGGGCGGCGCCAATGGCACTGCGCCGCTGGATTTCCGCCTGTACAGCTGGGACGGCAGCTATGACGCCAGCGGCCTGGCCACGCATCTGCAGCTGCGCGCAGCCCAACTTGGCAGCTTCACCAACCCGAACTACGGCGGCTCGGCCGAGGGCATCGTCGAGGTGCCCGCCAGCCTGACGGCGGGCAGCGCCATCGACATCATCGTGGACAGCGGCGACGTGGTGTTCTACGGCGACGGCGTCGGCGCCAAGGACCTGGGCGACAACAGCGCGAGCGTGGGCACGCCGGTCAACGTGGCGATCAAGAAGTCGCGCATCGACACGGTGGCACTCGGCGCAGTGGTCTCCAGCGATGCCAGCCTGTCGGCGCTGGCGCTGTCGGCCGGCACGCTCGCCTTCGACAGCAACACCGGCAGCTATACCGTGGCGTTGAGCAACAGCGTGACGGCGGTCAGCATCACGCCGACAGCCACCGACCCGGGCGCGGCCATCCTGGTCAATGGGAGCGCCGTGGCCAGCGGCAGCGCGTCGGCGGCGATCCCCCTCAATGTCGGCGGCAACAGCGTGACGGTGCAGGTCACGGCAGCGGATGGCACGACGGCGCGCAGCTACGTCCTGACCCTCAACCGCGCCGCGGCCACGGCGCCTGCGGCCCCGACGGGCGTCACCGTGGTGCAGGGCACGGGCCAGGCCACGGTGTATTTCACGGCACCGGCCGACAACGGCGGCAGCGCCATCACCGGCTACCGGGTCGTCGCGCACCCGGCCGCCGGCCCCGACGTGACCGCCGACGGTCCCGGCAGCCCGATCACCGTGACCGGCCTGGCCGGCGGCGTGGGCTACACCTTCACGGTGCTGGCGATCAACGCACAGGGCAACAGCGTCCCCTCGGCCGCCGCCGTGGCTGCCGCAGGCGGGGTGCAGAGCGTGCCGACGTTGTCCACCTGGGCCCTGCTGCTGCTGGGCCTGCTGCTGGCCACCGTGGCGAACCCGCTGCGCCGCCGCCACGGCCCCCAGGCCTAGGCCAGGTACGCTGCGAACGCCGGCCCGCTGGAGGCGGACGCTGGCGGACTGCGCCAGCCGTCAGGCAAACAGCCGGGTAAGCGCGCCGATGGATTCGGGGCCATAGCCCACCGAGCCGACCGGAACGGCGTCGCCCACTGCGTGCAGGACCGCCGCGGTGCCCAGCGGACCAAATCCACCACACAGCTCGATCAGCTGCACGCCGTCTGCCACCAGGGCGCGCGCCACCTCCACACCGGCGGCGGCCGTGGGAACACCCACGGCAGTCATCTGAAACCGGTCCGACGCCATCACGCACCGATCCCGGTCCGGATCCAGTCCGGCGCCGGTGACGATGAATCCAAAACGTGCAAGCGGCATGGCGGGCTCCGGAGGTCTGTTGAAGGAGCGTATCTTCTGCGTGCAGAATGAGCCTGTCCACGTCTGTTTTCGGCTTCGATAAGACCGGAAGGGTCCTATGCTCGATCTGCAGCAATTGCACTATTTCGTCGCCGTAGCCGAACTCGAGAGCGTCGCCCGCGCCGCGGAGCGCCTGCACATTTCCCAGTCGCCGCTGAGCCGGCAGATCATCGCCCTGGAGGCGCGGCTGGGCCTCCCCTTATTCGCCAGAAGCGGAAAGCGCCTGAAACTCAACTCTGCAGGGCGCAGGTTTCTCGCGCAGAGCAAGACCCTGCTGGCGGCAGCACAGCAACTGGAGGCGCAGGCAGACGACGAGGCCCATGGCCGCGCGGGAACCCTGTCCATCGGATACGTCGAGAGTGCCATCCATGCGGGCGTCTTCCGCAAGGGGCTGCTCGCGCTCAGGCGACGCTGCCCGACAGCGGGGTTTCGGCTGCAGGCGCTGAAGTCGGCCACCCAGTTCGATGCGGTCCGCCAAGGAGAGCTGGACGTCGGATTCGCGCACCGGGCGCCCGGGCAGCTCGCCGACCTCCGAAGCCGGCGCGTCTTCGTGGAGCCCTATCTTCTGGCCGTCCCGGTGAACCACCGGCTTGGCTGCGCCACGGCTTGCACGGCCCGAGACTTGAGTGGCGAGGAATTCATCTTTCCCGCCAGGCAGCTCGCACCGGAGGGGCATGCGCAATTGCTGGCCGCCTGCCACCAGGCGGACTTCGAGCCCTTGCTTCGCCATGAAGCCGCCGAACCGTCGGTGGCGCTCGACCTCGTCGCCTGCGGCATCGGGCTGGCCATCGTGCAGGCCAGCCTCAAGCGGCACGCCCCGCCTGGGGTTCGGCTGGTTGCGCTGCCCAGGCGCTTCACGCTCAAGCTCGAAGTGCACTTGATCACGGGCAGCGTGCTGCATCCGCTCGCCGCTCAGCTGTCTGCGTTGCTTCCCACGGTCTGAGAAAAAAGCGAGGCTGTCAGTTGCTGGCCAGGGCCGGCGCCATGCCGCCGCCCTGCGCCAGGGACGGCATGGCCGGGGCGGCACGCGGCAGGGTGTCGAGCCCGAAGAGCTGGTGCAGGGCCTCGCGGTACTGCGCTTCCCCTACCGAATTGGTGCTGAAGTGCGAGCCACCCTCGACCAGCACGAACTGCTTGGGGCCGGTGGCGGCGTTGTAGAGCCGGCGGCCCAGCGCGGCCGGGATCAGGCTGTCTTCGGAGCCGTGCACCACCAGCAGGGGGGCGTGGATGTCCTTGACCTTTTGGATCGACTCGAAACGCTGGGTGATGAACACCGAAACTGGCAGCCAGCCCCATTTGAAGCTGCTCACCACGTCGGCGATGTTGGTGAAGGTGCCTTCCACGATCACCCCGCTGGCGTCCGGGATGCGGGTGGCCAGGTCGATGGCGATGGCGCCGCCCAGCGAGTGGCCGAACACGTAGCGCGAACGGCCGGGGAAGCGCTGGGCCAGCCAGTCCCAGGCCGCCTGGGCATCTTCGGCCGCGGTGGTCTCGGAGGGCAGGCCGGCGCTGCTCTTGCCAAAGCCCCGGTAGTCGATGGCCAGCACCGAGAAGCCCATTTCCTGCATCCGGCGGATGCGCGGCGCCGAGCCGGTGACGTTCCAGCGCGCCCCGTGCAGGTAGAGCAGCACCGGCGGGCCGCCGCCCTGCTGCTCCGTGGCGGTGCCCATGGGCAGGTTGGGGCGGGTGGCCGCCGGCAGCCACAGCGCGTGCAGCCGTGCCGGTGCATCTTCGGCTTTTGAGTGGAAGTCGATCCAGACGTCCTGCATGTCCGGCGCGGCCTGGGTATTGCCCCAGGCGCGGTCGCTGGGCTGGAAGATCCACTCGCGCTGCTTGTAGTCGAGCGTCGAGCAGCCGGCCAGTACGGCCAGTGCAACCGAGACCGGCGCAAGCAGAGAACGGAAATCCATGGAGGCAATCGACCCGTGGGAGTGTGCAAAGTTTCCCGGATAACGTCCTTTGCACTGGCTGTTACCTACAAGCAAACCCTAGGCCAGCCGCTCTTTTACATTTGGCGGCCTGCCGCGGCCGCAGGTGCCGCAGGCCGGCCGTGCACCACCGGCGCCTCGCCCGTGGTGCACAGGGCCACCCCTGCGGGGGCGTCTACCTCAGGTCACCCCTTGGGCGCGCATGGCATCGGCCACCTTCACGAAGCCGGCAATATTGGCGCCGTCGATGTAGCTGATGCTGCCGTCCGGGCGGCCGCCATAGCGCCGGCAGGCGGCGTGGATGCCCTTCATGATGGAGAGCAGGCGCTCGTCCACCTCTTCGCTGGTCCAGGACAGGCGCAGCGAGTTCTGGCTCATTTCCAGCCCCGACGTGGCGACGCCGCCGGCATTGCTGGCCTTGCCTGGTGCATAGAGCACGCCCTGGGCCTCGAAATAGCGCGCCGCCTCGATGGTGCAGGGCATGTTGGCGCCTTCGGCAACGCAGGCCACGCCATTGGCCACCAGGGCGCGGGCGTCTTCGATGTCGAGTTCGTTCTGGGTGGCGCAGGGCAGGGCGATGTCCACCGGCACGTGCCAGGGCCGCTTGCCCGCGTGGAACTGCGCCGTCGGGCCGGCCGGGAAGTCCTTCAGGCGCGCGCGCTTTTCGTTCTTCCAGGCCATCAGGCGTTCCAGCGTCTCGATCGTGAAGCCGTTCTCGTCCACCAGCGTGCCTTCGGAGTCGGATACCGTGACCACCTTGGCGCCCAGGCGCAGGGCCTTCTCGACCGCGTATTGCGCAACGTTGCCGGAGCCCGAGACGGCAACGCGGCAGCCTTCGAAGGACTGCCCGCGCGTGGCCAGCATTTCCTGCGCGAAGTAGACCGTGCCGTAGCCGGTGGCTTCGGGCCGCATGAGCGAACCGCCGAAGGACAGGCCCTTGCCGGTGAAGACGCAGTCGGCGCGGTTGGTCAGCTTCTTGACCATGCCCGCGATGTAGCCGACCTCGCGGCCGCCCACGCCCAGGTCGCCGGCCGGCACGTCGGTCTCCGAGCCGATGTGGCGGAACAGTTCCTGCGCGAAGGCCTGGCAGAAGCGCATGACTTCGCCTTCGCTCTTGCCGTGCGGGTCGAAGTCCGCGCCGCCCTTGCCGCCGCCCATGGGCAGGGTGGTCAGCGCGTTCTTGAGCGTCTGCTCGAAGCCGAGGAACTTCAGGATCGACAGGTTGACCGACGGGTGGAAGCGCAGCCCGCCCTTGTACGGGCCGATGGCCAGGCTGTGCTGGATGCGGTAGCCGCGGTTGACCTGGACCTTGCCGGCATCGTCGGTCCAGCACACGCGGAAGCTGATGATGCGTTCGGGCTCGACCAGGCGCTCGAGCAGGGCGTTGTCGCGGTACTGGGGGTGCTGCTCTACGAAGGGCCAGAGGCTCTCCATCACTTCGGTGACGGCCTGCACGTACTCGGGTTGCCCGGGGTTGCGTTGTTCGACCTGGGCGAGGAATTCATGGACGGTGCTGGCTTGGCTCATGGCGCTCCGGAGGGTTGAAAAAATCAAAAACCCGGAATTGTGCCGTCTTTTGCACCAAATATGTGCAATACGGCATGTGCTCATGCCAGAAATGCATGAGATGGGCGCATGAGTGCCTTGATTTGGGGCGTAAGCGCCCCGTTTTGGTGTCCTAGCGGCCGCGCAGGAACAGGGCGTCCAGCTCGCGCACCGACAGCTGGCGCCAGGTGGGGCGGCCGTGGTTGCACTGGTCCGAGCGCTCGGTGGCCTCCATCTGGCGCAGCAGGGCGTTCATCTCTTCCACCGTCAGGCGGCGGTTGGCGCGCACCGCGCCGTGGCAGGCCATGGTGCCCAGCAACTCGTTGCGGGCGCGCTGCACGACGGTGCTGGCGTCGTGCTGGGCCAGCTCGGCCAGCACGCTGCGCGCCAGCTCTACCGCGTCGCCATGCGCCAGCGAGGTGGGCACGGCGCGCACGGCCAGGGTGCGCTGCGAGAAGGGCGTGATCTCCAGGCCCAGCGTGCGCAGCACCTCGCTGCAGGCTTCGGCCGTGGCCACCTCGTGCGGCGTGGCGGCGAAGGTGGCCGGGATCAGCAGCGGCTGGCTGGCGATCACGTCGGTGTCGATCTGCTGCTTGAGCCGCTCGTAGACGATGCGTTCGTGCGCCGCATGCATGTCGACGATGACCAGGCCCTGGGCGTTCTCGGCCAGGATGTAGATGCCCTGCAGCTGTGCCAGCGCGCGGCCCAGCGGCCAGTCCTGGGGGGCGTCGGCCAGTGGCGCAGGCGCGGCGGAGGGCGTGGGCGCCAGGCTGGGGGCGGGGCTCTGCGATGGCTGCCACAGCGCCTGCAGGTCGGACACGCGCACGCCTGCCTGCGGGGTGGGTGCTGCGAAATTGATAGCTGATTGCCGGCGCCATTCCTGAGCTTCTGGCACTTTTTGCTCAAAGAATGCAGAAGAGGTGGGCGCCACGGCTGGCGGCGTGCCTGCCGCCGGCAGCAGGGTGGCAATGGCCTCGGTGCCGGCGCGCGGCGCGGCCAGGGCGTTTTCCACGGCGTGGCGCACCGCCTGGTGCACCTCGCGGCTGTCGCGAAAGCGTACCTCGATCTTGGTCGGGTGCACGTTCACGTCCACGCGGGTCGGGTCCAGCGCCACGTACAGCGCATAGACCGGCTGGCGCTGGCCGTGCAGCACGTCCTCATAGGCGCTGCGCGCGGCGTGGGTCAGCACCTTGTCGCGCACGTAGCGGCCGTTGACGTAGCAGAACTGGTGGTCGGGCCGCGCCCGCGCGGCATCCGGGATGCCGGCACGGCCGCGCACGGTGACGCCGTGGCTGGCGTACTCCACCGCAACCGACTGCTGCAGAAAGTCTTCGCCCAGCACATCGGCCAGGCGCCGGTCCTGGGCCTCCTCGGGCGTGCCGCTGCAGCGCCGCCATTGCTCGACCAGCCGGCCCTCGTGCCAGATGGCAAAGCCCACGTCGGGCCGCGCCAGCGCGTGGCGGCGTACGGCCTCGATGCAGTGGGCCAGTTCGGTCGCGTCGGTCTTCAGGAACTTGCGCCGCGCCGGGGTGGAGAAGAACAACTCGCGCACCTCGATCGAGGTGCCGGTGCCGCGCGCTGCCGGCCGCAGCTCGCCGCTGCGGGCGTCCAGCAGGAAGGCGCTGGCCTGGTCGGCCGGGCGCGACAGCAGCGACAGCTCTGATACAGACGCAATGGCCGCCAGCGCCTCGCCCCGGAAACCCATAGTGCCGACCGATTCGAGCTCATGCAGGTTGGCGATCTTGCTGGTGGCGTGGCGCTTGAGCGCCACCGGCAGCTCGGCCTGCGGAATGCCGCCGCCGTCGTCTTCCACCGCGATCAGGCGCACGCCGCCGGCCAGCAGGCGCACGGTGATCTGGGTGGCACCCGCATCCAGCGCGTTGTCGACCAGCTCGCGCACCACCGAGGCGGGGCGCTCGACCACCTCGCCAGCGGCGATCTGGCTGATCAGCTCGTCGGGCAGTTCAAGAATGGGGCGGCGGGGGAGCGGGGGCAGGAGGGCGTTCACCGAATGATTTTAGGCCGTCACCCCTGCCCGGATAATCGCCGGCTGACCTAAGGAGACCCATGGACCTGATCGCCCTTGCCATCGACTTCATCCTGCACATAGACCGCTACCTGGAGGCCTTCGTCGTGCACTACGGTGCCTGGGTGTATGCGCTGCTGTTCCTGATCGTGTTCGTGGAAACCGGCGTGGTGGTGATGCCCTTCCTGCCGGGGGATTCGCTGCTGTTCATCGTCGGCGCGCTGGCCGGCGCCGGCCTGCTGCAACTGGGGATCGCGGTGCCGGTACTGCTGGCGGCCGCCATCCTGGGCGACCAGTGCAACTACAGCATCGGCCGCTATATAGGCCCGCGGGTGTTCCAGTGGGAGAGCTCGCGCTTCTTCAATCGCCGTGCCTTCGACCAGGCCCATGCCTTCTACGAGCGCTATGGCGGCATCACGGTGGTGCTGGCGCGCTTCATGCCCTTCATCCGTACCTTCGCGCCCTTCGTGGCCGGCGTGGCGGCGATGCACCGGGGCCGTTTCACGGCATTCAACATCGGCGGTGCCGTGCTGTGGGTGGTCGGGATCAGCGTAGCCGGCTATTTCTTCGGCAACCTGCCCTGGGTGCGCGAGCACCTGGAGAAGATCATCTGGGGCATGATCCTGATCCCCGGGCTGATCGCGATCTTCGGTGCCTGGCGCTCAGGACGCAGCAGCGCTGCCGCCTGAAAGGAAAAGGGCCTCGCGAGAGGCCCTTTTCAATGCCGCGCAGCGCGCTCAGTAGCCGTAGCGGTTGTTGTTGTCCTGGCGGCGGCCGACCTCATTCCCGATCAGGGCACCGGCAGCTGCGCCGCCCACGGTACCGGCTGCGCCGCCGAACAGGGCATTGCCGGCCACGCCGCCCAATACCGCACCAGTGCCCGTACCGAGTTGCTGGTTGTTGGCGCAGCCGGTGAGGCTGATGAGAGCGGCGGCAGCCGCGGAGATAAGCAGTGTTGTCTTCATGGTGTTCACCTCTGATTAAGCATGTGAACCCACTGTAGGAAAGCCCGGTGCCGCCCGGTGTAGGAGAAAGGCACCGGGGCCTGTCGTCTCGCAACGGCCAGGGGCGCAAGCGCGGGCCGCAGCGGGCGCGGCTCAGAGCGTACGGCTGCGCGCCAGTGGCGGGTTGCGCGAGAAATAGCCGGCGATGCCGCGCATCAGCGCGTCGGCCAGCTGCTGCTGGTAGGCGGGATCGCGCAAACGGGCTTCTTCCTCGGGGTTGCTGATGAAGGCGGTCTCCACCAGCACGCTGGGGATGTCGGGCGCCTTGAGCACGGCGAAGCCGGCCTGCTCCACCTCTCCCTTGTGCAGCCGCGCGAACTTGCCGATCTGGCCCAGCATCGATGAGCCGAGCTTCAGGCTGTCGTTGATCTGCGCCGTGGTGCTCATGTCCAGCATGGCGCGCTGCACGTGGGCATCGCGCACGCCGGCCACGTTCACGCCGCCGATCAGGTCGGCCGCGTTCTCCTTGTTGGCCAGCCAGCGCGCCGCCGAGCTGGAGGCGCCGCGCTGGCTCAGCGCGAACACGCTGGCGCCGCGCGCCGCGGGCGTGGTGAAGGCATCGGCATGGATGCTGATGAACAGGTCGGCCTGCACCCGGCGGGCCTTCTCCACGCGCACGTTGAGCGGCACGAAGAAGTCGGCATCGCGCGTGAGGAAGGCGCGCATCGGGTTGCCGTTGAGCGTGGTGGCATTGATGCGGTCGCGCAGCAGGTGGGCGATGCGCAGCACCACGTCCTTCTCGCGCGTGCCGGCGGCACCGGTGGCGCCCGGGTCTTCGCCGCCATGGCCCGGATCGATGGCGACGATGATCAGGCGGTCGGTGCGGGTGCTGCTGGGCGGCGGGCTGTCGGCCGCCACCGGCGCGGCCGGAGCGGCCTTGGCGATCACCGGCGGCACGGGTGTGGCCGGCGGCAGGCCCGGGACCGGCCGGGGGTGCTCGATCTGCCGGGCGATCAGGTCGCCCAGCGGGTCGGGGGCCGCCGCCGGCGCGGCCGCTGCGGCCGTGCTGCCCTGCCGCTGCGTGTCCTGCAGCCGCTGGGCGATCAGTTCTTCCAGCGGGTCCAGTTCCTGCTGCGGGTACAGGTCGAACACCAGGCGGTGCTGGTAGGCGGCCACCGGCGGCAGCGAGAATACCTGCGGCCGGGCGGGCTGCTTCAGGTCCAGCACCAGGCGCACCACGTTCGGCGCGTTCTGGCCCACGCGCACGCCGGCGATGTAGGGATCGTCGCTCTTGACCTTGGCCACCAGCTCGCGCAGCGCGGGGTTGAGTTCGATGCCTTCGATGTCCACCGCCAGCCGCGGCGGGCTGGCCACGAAGAACTGCTTGGCCGCGAGCGCGCCGTCCGATTCGATGGTGACGCGTGTGTATTCAGGCGCGGGCCAGACTCGCACGGCGACGATGGTGGCGCCGCGGGCGATCTCCGCCACGCCCAGCAGCATCACCAGGCTGCCGGACTGCAGCACGCGCCGGCGCGTGGGAGACGAGGACGGTTTCTGGTGACGTGTCATGCCGCGGCAGCCTCCAGCAGCGTGCGGCCGGCCGCGCTGCCGGCCTGCACGTGCACCGTGCGCAGGCCATCGGCGTCGGACTCGATGCGCAGGTCCAGGTCGGCCGGCGGCAGCATGCCGGCGGCCTTCTCGGGCCACTCGGCCAGCTTCAGGCCGGGCCCGGCGAACAGATCGCGAAAGCCGGCATCGTCCCATTCGCGCGGGTCGTCGAAGCGGTAGAAGTCGAAGTGGTAGACCGCCAGGCCGTCGGCGGCGTCATGCGGCTCCACCACCGCATAGGTCGGGCTCTTGATGCGGCCCTGCACGCCCAGCGCGCGCAGCAAGTGCCGCACGAACGTAGTCTTGCCCGCGCCCAGGTCGCCGTGCAGCGCGATGAAGGCGTTGCGCAATGCAGGCAGCGTGGCCAGGCGACGGGCAAAGGCAGAGGTGTCGTCTTCGCTCGGCCAGCGCAGCACGCCCGCGGCCTGCGGCGTGGCGTCAGGGCTGGTTTCTACAATCCCGGGGTGATGGTCGGTAGCAGTCAACAACTCTTCTCTCGGATTCAGGAATGGGCGCGCGAGCTGGGATTCTCCCAAATCGGCGTGGCGGGGGTGGATTTGTCCTCCGCTGAAGCGGGGTTGGTGTCCTGGCTGGAGCAGGGGTTCCACGGCAGCATGCACTACATGGAGTCCCACGGCCTGCGCCGGGCCCGTCCGGCCGAGCTGGTGCCGGGCACGATCAGCGTGCTGACGGCGCGCATGGACTACCTGCCCATGGCCACGCCAGAGGGCTGGCAGGCCGTTGAGTTTGCGCGGCTGGAGCGCCCCACCGAGGGCATCGTCTCGGTCTATGCCCGGGGCCGCGATTACCACAAGGTGCTGCGCAGTCGCCTGCAGAAGCTGGCCGAGCGCATCGCGCAGGAGGTCGGGCCCATTGGCCACCGTGCGTTCACCGATTCGGCACCGGTGCTGGAGGCCGAACTCGCCGCGCGCAGCGGCCAGGGCTGGCGCGGCAAGCACACGCTGGTGCTGAACCGCGAGGGCGGCTCGATGTTCTTCCTGGGCGAGATCTACCTCGACCTGGCGCTGCCCCCGAGCGCGTCGGTCACCGCGCACTGCGGCCAGTGCCGCGCCTGCATCGACATCTGCCCGACGCAGGCCATCATCGCGCCGCAGCGGCTCGATGCGCGGCGCTGCATCTCCTACCTGACCATCGAGCACCCTGGGCCGATTCCGCTGGAGCTGCGCCCCTTGATCGGCAACCGCATCTACGGCTGCGACGACTGCCAGCTGGCCTGCCCCTGGAACAAGTACGCGCGGCCCAGCACGCTGACGGATTTCGACGCACGGCCAGGCCTGTTCGGCCAGCCACTGGCCGCGCTGATGGACTGGAGCGAGGACGATTTCCTGCGCCGCACCGAGGGCGGCCCGATCCGCCGCATCGGCCATGCGCGCTGGCTGCGCAACGTGGCCGTGGCCCTGGGCAATGCGCTGCGCTCAGGCGCGGGCGGCGAGGCCGAGCGCGCCGCGTTGCAGCGCCATGCGGCGCACCCCGACGCGCTGGTGCGCGAGCACGTGGCCTGGGCGCTGGAGTGTTGAGGTTTTTTGAGGGAAAGTGCCTGAAGCCCAGTGTGAACGCCAGCGTATAGCTATCGAATCAGTAGCTTGACGCCAGCCAGAACGCAAACGGCAGGCTCAGCACGCCCAGGATGGTGGATAGCGTCACCAGCCCCGCCACATAGGGGCCGTTGTAGCCCATGCGCTGTGCCAGCACATAGCAGGTCGAGGCCGTCGGCAGCGCCGAGAAGCTCATCAGCATGGTGGCCTGCGCGCTCTCCAGCCGCAGCAGGCGCACCAGCACGATGGCCACCAGCGGCAGCACCAGATGGCGGATCGACAGCACCGCCGAGGCCAGCAGCGCGCCGCCGGCCATGGCCGCGAACTGCATGCCGGCGCCGGCCGACATCAGCCCCAGCGCCAGCGAGGCGTTGCCGATGCGCACGAAGGTGGGTGTGAGCCAGTCCGGGATGCGCAGGCCCACCAGGTTGCAGGCCAGGCCCAGCGTGGTGGCAATGATCAGGGGGTTGCGCACGATGGCGCCCCATACGCGGTGGCCGCCATGCCGCGCCATGGGCCAGACCGCCGCGATGTTGAACAGCGGCACGCACAGGCCGATCAGCACCGCGATCATCTGCAGCCCCTGCGGCCCGCCCAGGCGCTCGGCCAGCGCCAGTGCAATGAAGGAGTTGAAGCGGAACGCCACCTGCGCGCTGGCCGCCGCATCGCGCCGGTCCACGCGCCGGCCCAGCCAGGGCAGATGGGGCAGGGCATAGGCCAGCAGCACCGCCACCAGTCCCAGCAGCAGGCCGGCCGTGATCAGGTCCGAGGCCGCGCGCAGGTCCAGCGGGCTGCGCACGATGGAATGGAACAGCAGGACCGGGAACAGGAAGTAGTAGACCAGGGCCTCCACCGCCTCCCAGATGCGCCGGTCCAGCGGCGTGAAGCGGCAGATCAGGTAGCCAAGAAGGATCAGGGAGAAGTCGGGGAAGAGCAGCAGCGCATAGTTCACGGCGGGCAGGATAGCAGCCGCTTCCCGTGGGGTCGGATGGCCGCCGTTCTTGTGCACTGCACCACGGGTTTTCCCCAGCAAATTGGCGGGGCCGCCAGGGGCGGTGCGACGGTCCCGGCCATTAGCATTGGCCGCTTGTTTCGAAACCTCAGAGGAGTTTGTCTATGCAACGTCGAAACTTGGTGGTGCTTGCCATGGCCGCTGTCACGAGCACGGCCTTTGCACAGGGCTACCCGAACAAGCCCATCCGGCTGGTCGTTCCGTTTGCGCCTGGTGGCACCACCGACATCATTGCCCGCGTCATCGCCGATCCGCTGGGCAAGGTGCTGGGCCAGCCCGTGATCGTCGAGAACAAGGCCGGTGGCGGCGGCATCGTGGGGGCCAACGACACGGCCAAGTCCGCGCCGGACGGCTATGCGCTGGGCCTGGCCACGGTGTCGAGCACGGCCGCCAATCCGGCCATCAATCCCAAGGTGCCGTACAACCCGATCACCGATTTCACGCCGATCATCAACATCGCCGCGACGCCCAACATCATCGCGGTCAACCCGAGCTTCCCGGCCAAGAACTACCAGGAGTTCGTGGCCGAGCTCCAGAAGTCCCCGGGCAAGTACTCCTACTCGTCCTCCGGCGCGGGCGGCATCGGCCACCTGCTGATGGAGCTGTACAAGAGCCTGACCCACACCTTCGTCACCCACATCCCGTACCGCGGCGCGGGCCCGGCCCTCAACGACACGGTGGCCGGCCAGGTGCCGATGATCTTCGACAACCTGCCCTCCGCGCTGCCCTTCGTCAAGGCCGGCAAGCTGGTGCCCATCGTGGTGTCGGCGCCGCAGCGGCTGGCCGCGCTGCCCAACGTGCCGACCTTCAAGGAGGTGGGCCTGGAGCCGGTCAACCGCATGGCCTACTACGGCATCCTGGGCCCCAAGGGCATGCCGCAGGACATCGTCGACAAGCTCAATGCCGCAGTGCGCAAGGCGCTCGAGGACCCGGCCGTGCGCAAGCGCATCGAGGACACCGACTCGATCATCATCGGCAACACGCCTGCGCAGTTCGCCCAGGAAATCAAGGACGAGTACGCGATCTACAAGAAGGTCGTGACGCAGCAGAAGCTCACGCTGGAGTGAGCCGCGCCCGCCGCCGCGCGGAGCCCCGATCAAAAAGCCGCCGAGCCCTGTGCCGGCGGCTTTTTTTGCGGACTTTTTTGCTATGGTCGGCGCATGACAGCCACCACGCCCAGCCAGCACCGCATCGACGCCTTCATCGATGCACTATGGCTGGAAGACGGGCTCTCGCGCAACACCCTGGCCGCCTACCGGCGCGACCTCTCGCTCTATGCCGCCTGGCTGCAGGAGCAGGGCGCTGCACTCGACGCATCGACCGAGCCGCACCTGCAGGCCTACTTCGCTGCCCAGCACCCGGTCACCAAGCCCACCACCACCAACCGCCGCCTGACGGTGTTCCGCCGCTACTTCCACTGGGCCTTGCGCGAAGGCTCCATCAGCGCCGACCCGACGCTGCGCCTGCTGGCCGCGCGCGCGCCGATGCGCAACCCCAGCAACCTGACCGAACCCCAGGTAGAGGCCCTGCTGGCCGCGCCCGACACCGATACGCCGCTGGGCCTGCGCGACCGCGCCATGCTGGAGCTGCTCTACGCCAGCGGCCTGCGCGTGAGCGAGCTGGTGGCGCTGCGCGTGTTCGAGCTGTCCATGCAGGACGGCATCGTGCGCGTCACCGGCAAGGGGGCGAAGGAGCGCCTGGTGCCTTTCGGCATGGTGGCGCGCGACTGGCTGGTGCGCTACATGGCCGAGGGCCGGCCGGCGATCCTGGCGGGGCGGCAGAGCGAGGACCTGTTCGTCACCGGCCGCGGCGCCGGCATGACGCGCATGGCCTTCTGGCTGATCGTGCACAAGCATGCACTGGCCGCAGGCATCCGCAGCAAACTGTCCCCGCACACCCTGCGCCACGCCTTTGCCACCCATCTGCTCAACCATGGTGCCGACCTGCGTGCCGTGCAACTGCTGCTGGGCCATGCCGACATCTCCACCACCACCATCTACACCCACGTGGCGCGCGAGCGGCTCAAGACGCTGCATGCGCAGCACCATCCGCGGGGGTAGATGCAGTACATCCCCAGGCTTCGCACTGCGTGTCTTCGCCTTCCCCCTCGAGGGGCACATCCTGCGGCCTTTTGTGCCTTGCAACCTAGAAAACCGATCCAAAGAGGAGACTTTCCATGCACCAACCCAATCGCCGCCGCGCCATTGCCGGCCTGCTCGCCACCGCTGCATTGCCGGCGCTGGCGCAGCCGGCCTACCCGGCCAAGACCATCCGCCTGATCGTCGGCTATCCGCCTGGCGGCGGCGTGGACTTTGCCGCGCGCACGGTCCAGCAGCCGCTGCAGGAATTGCTGCACCAGCAGGTCATCGTCGACTACAAGCCCGGTGCCGGCGGCATGCTGGCCGCCGGCGAGCTGACCCGGGCCGCGCCGGATGGCTATACGCTGCTGCTGGCCAACACCGGCCCGTTCGCCATCGCGCCCTACCTGCAGGCCAGGATGCCCTACGACCCGCTCAAGCAGTTCACCTACATCGGCCAGATCAGCCAGGGCAGCTACATCGCCGTTACCCGGCCGGACCACCCGGCGCGCGACCTGCGCGAGTTCGTCGCCTGGGCCAAGGGGCAGCCGGGCAAGGTCAATTTCTCTTCCGGCGGCACCGGTACGTCCACCCACCTCAACGGCGAGCTGATGAATCAGGTGGCGCAGCTGGACATGACGCACATTCCCTACAAGGGCAGCGCGCCCGCGGTGCAGGAGCTGATCGGCGGGCAGACGCAGATCCTGATCGATGCTGGCACCGTGCTGCTGCCGCAGATCAAGGGCGGCAAGCTCAAGGCGCTGGCCGTGACCGGCCCGGTACGCGACCCGCAACTGCCCGACGTGCCGACGGTGCGCGAACTGGGGCTGGCGGGCATGGAGTCGGTCGGCTTCCAGGGGCTGGTCGGGCCGGCCGGCATGCCGCGCGAAGTGGTGGAGCGGCTGGGTGCGGAACTTGCACGCGTGCTGGCCCAGGCCGACGTGAAATCCCGTTTTGCCGCGGCCGGCGCCGAGGTGCATCCGCTCGGGCCGCAGGCCTTCACCGACTTCGTGCGCGCGGACAACGCAAAATGGTCGACCCTGATCCGCACGCGCGGTCTCAAGGTCGACTGAAAACCGGCCCTGCGGCGTGCGGCTCTCCTGCATAGACCTTTGTGAGTTCCTGTTCCATGACTTCGCCCTCCCGCCGCGCCCTTGTGGCCTCCCTCTCGCTGCTGTCCCTGGCGCCCCTGTGGGGCCACGCCCAGTCCCCGGCGCCGGCCTGGCCCGCGGGCAAGCCGATCCGCCTGGTGGTGGCCTACCCGGCGGGCGGCGTCAGCGACAACGTGGCGCGCGCGCTGGCCGACCGGCTGGCCGCGCAGCTGGGCACCACGGTGGTGGTCGACAACAAGGCCGGCGCCAGCGGCTCCATCGGCATGGATGCGGTGGCCAAGGCGGCGCCGGACGGCTACACCCTCGGCTTCTCGTCGATCAGCCCGCTGGCGCTCAACCCGCTGCTGGGCCGCTCGCCCTTCGACCCGGTGCGCGACATTGCGCCGGTGGCGCGGGTGATGTATTCGCCGGTGCTGCTGCTGGCCACCTCGGCCAGCACCGTGCCGGATTTCCGTGCCCTGATGGCCCAGGCGCAGGCCAGGCCCGGGGCGGTGCGCTGGGCCACTTCGGGCCAGGCCTCGGTGGGCCACATCATGCTCGAGCAGATCATGGCCAGCGCCAAGGTCTCCATCACCCACGTGCCCTACAAGGGCGGCGGCCAGCAGATGACCGATGCGCTCGGCGGCCAGTTCGAGATCCTCTCCACCAACGCCGGCCCGGCGGTGGACGCGCAGATCAAGTCCGGCAAGCTGCGGCCGCTGGCCGTGGGGGCGCCGGCGCGCCTGGACAACCTGCCGCAGGTGCCGACCCTGGCGGAGCTGGGCTTTGCGCCGGCCAACCAGTCCTCGGTCTTCGGCATCTTCGCGCCGGCCCGCACGCCGGCCGCGGTGCTGGAGCGCCTGAACGCGGAGGTGAATGCCGCCATGGCGCAGCCGGACATCCGCGCCAAGCTGGTGGCGGCCGACAACGTGCCGGCCGGCGGCAGTGCGGCCGACTTCGCCAAGCAGATCGCCGCGGAGTCCGCCGCCAACGCGCGCATCGTCTCCGCCGCGGGCATCAAGGCCGAATAGCGGGATTGCGCCCAGGCCGGGCCCGCTTCCACGGTACCGGTAATTTGCTATTGAATACGTAGCTGGCAGCCAAGGCGCTGCCTTGGCTGGCGGCCATTTTCAATCGGATGCCGCAAACCCTTTGGGAAGGATGCGGCTCAGGCGGCTGCTTCCAGTTCCTCGGCCCAGGTCAGCGCATTCAGGTGGGCCCAGTTGACCTGATGGTTGGACAGGGCCAGCGCGTTGGCCGTGTCGGCAAAGACCTTGTCGTCGCCGCTCTCGCAGGCTTCGGTCAGCGTGAGCAGGGGCGCGAATACGCCGGTGCGGCGCAGCAGGGCGTCCAGCACCGGCTGCGGCAGTGCCACGGATTCCAGGGCCTGGTCCAGCGGCATGCCGAGCATGCTGTCGAGCAGCGAGAACACGCCCACCACGAAGGCGTTGTCGCATTCGTCGGCCGGCATCAGCTCGGCGGCCAGCAGCTCCATGAGGCGCCCGCGCACGACGGCGGTGCTGCCCAGCGCTGGCGGCGCGCCGTCGCGTGAGGTGGTCAGCAGCAGGGCCGCCCAGCGGAACAGCTTCTTCATGCCGAGGATCATCACGGCGTGCCGGAACGAGGTGATCTCCACGTTCAGCCCGAAGCCGGAGGAGTTGATGAAGCGCAGCAGGTTGAACGACAGCGTCGGGTCGCGCTTGAGCAGCACCTCGATCTCCGATATCTCGGCTTGCTTGCGCACCAGGTTGATCAGCTGCAGGATCGTGGCCTGCGACGGCCGGATGGTCTTGCTCTGCACCAGCGTCGGCTTGGCGAACCAGTAGCCCTGGAACAGCGGCACGCCCAGGTCGGCCATCAGGCGGTGCTGCTCCACCGTCTCGACCTTCTCCGCAATGATCTGCGCCCGGGTGTGCTTGCGCACCAGCTGCACCAGCGGCTCGGCCATCTCCGGCTTGAAGGCGTTCATCTCCAGCTTCACGAAGGCCGCCAGCGGCAGCCAGGGCAGATAGGCCTTCTTCAGCACGGACTGGTTGAAGGCCAGTCGGAAACCACGTTCATGCAGCTCCTGCAGCACCTGGCCGCGCACGGCGATTTCTTCCGGCGGATCGCCCGGCAGGGTCGGGATCTCCAGCACCACCTTCTCGGGGTGGATCAGCTCCAGGTGCGCGCCTGCCAGGCTTTCATGGGTGCAGTTGATGAACACCGTCTTGCGGCCCACCAGCATCTCGGCGTCGGCGCCGGACAGGGCGTTGAACAGCAGGGCGGCATCCGAGGCTGCGGTGTGCCCGCGGGCATGCGTGGAGCGGTCGAACAGCTCGTAGCCGAACACCGCGCGGTGGTGGTCGACGATGGCCTGGCGGGCGATCATGCCGACCGGGGCCGCGCCGTCCTCGGCGGTGGCGGGGGCCGTGGCGGCTTCGGTGCTGGCGGGGATCTCGGAGGTCATGGGAGGCGTGCCGGGCAGGGTGTCTGGAATTGTTTCTGGTGAAAGCGGATTTTACGGAGTCGGCACCCGGGAAAACGGGCGCCGTTCCGTTGCTGCGTCACTTGCCGAGCAATTCGTCGGACCAGGCCAGCGCCTGCAGGTGGGCCCAGTTGACCTCCTGGCTGCCGAGGCCGAGCGCGTCCGCCGCCTGGGTGAAGACCCGGTCGTCGCCGGTCTCGCAGGCCTCGGTGAGCTGCAGGTAGGTGCCCAGCACGCCGGTGCGGTGCTGCAGCGCGTCGACCACGGGCTGCGGCAGCGTCAGCAGCTGCAGGGCGCTTTCCATGGAGATGCCGAGCATCACGTCCAGCAGCGAGAAGATGCCGACGACGAAGGCATGCTCGCGCTCCTGCGGGGGCAGCCGGTCGCCCACGAGCAGCTCCATCAGCCGTCCGCGCACCACCGCCATGCTGCTGACCGACGGCGGCGTGCCGTTCTTGGAGGCCAGCAGCAGCAGCGCCGCCCAACGGAACAGCTTGTTCAGGCCCAGGATCATCACCGCCTGGCGGAAGGAGTGCACCTGCCGCGCCAGCCCGAATCCCGACGAGTTGATGAGCCGCATCAGGTTGAAGGCCAGGCCCGCATCCTTCTTCAGCACGGCCTCGATCTCGTCGGTGCTGGCCTGGCGCCGGACCAGGTTCAGCAGCTCGATGGTGGCCGCCTGCGAAGGCGACACCAGCCGCGTCTCGACCACGGAGGGCCGGGCGAACCAGTAGCCCTGGAACAGGCCGAAGCCCATCGCGCGCGCGGCCTCGAACTGTTCGGCGGTCTCGACCTTCTCGACCACCAGCTCCGCCGTCGAGCCGGTCTGGGCACGCCGCACGCGCTCGGCCATGTCGGCCGGCGCCATGTGGGCCATGTCGAACTTGATGTAGTCGGCCAGCGGCAGCCAGGGCCGGTAGACCTCGTCCAGTACCGAAGGCGTGAAGGCCAGCTGGAAGCCGCGCTCGCGCAGGCTGGCCAGCATAGGCACGCGGTTGGCGATGTCGTCCGCATCCGCATGGTCGAGCGGCGGCAGCTCCAGCACCACCTTGTCCGGCTGTATCAGGTCCAGGTGGCCGCCGGCCAGGCTGTGGTGGGTGCAGTTGAGGAAGATCTGCAGGCGCCCGATCAGGTCTTCCGTGCCGGCATGCGACAGCGCATGGAAGATCAGCGTGACGTCGCTGGCCGCGGTATGGGCCCCCGCGCCCTGGGAGCGATCGAACAGCTCATAGCCCACGATGGCCTGCTGCAGATTGACGACGGCCTGGCGGGCAATGATGGCCGAGGCCCCCGCGGCGGGGTGCGCACTCTCGGCGGCGATGGAAGGCGGCATGGAGCTTTCAGTGGGGAGTCGTGGCGCAACGGGTGGCGCGATATTGGGCCATTCTATGAACAGCCGGCGTGGCGGCTTGTATCGGCTCTGAAGGCGCGAATGCCTCCGGCGCAGCCCGATGGCCAGCCGGCGGCGTTCACCCGGTCTCAGGGAGCGCCGGCCGCCAGCGCCTGCAGTTCGGCTTCGCTGAAGCCCGCGGCCTGCCGCGCCGGCAGGTTGAAGGGGCCGCGCAGGCGCGGCGCCTGGTAGGTCCTGGTGAGTTCGGCGTAGGTGGCCACCGGCTCCAGGCCGCGCTGGGCGCACAGCCATCCGTACCAGCGGTTGCCGACGGCCACATGCCCGATCTCGTCGCGCAGGATGATGTCGATGATGGCTGCGCCCGCCTTGTCGCCGACCGACACCAGCTTTTCCCGCACGGCGGGCGAGGCGTCCAGGCCGCGTGCCTCCATGGTGCGCGGCACCAGGGCGACCCGGGCCAGCACGTCGTGGCGGGTGCGCTCGGCCATCTCCCACAGCGCGTTGTGGGCCGGAAAGTCGCCGTAGCGGTAGCCCAGGCCCTGCAGGTGGTCGCGCAGCAACTCGAAGTGCAGGGCCTCCTCGCGCGCCACCTGGGCCCAGTCCTCGTAGAACGCATCCGGCATGCCGGCAAAGCGCCATGCGGCGTCGGCCGCGAGGTCGATCGCGTTCAGCTCGATATGCGCCAGCGCATGCAGCAGGATGGCACGCCCTTCCGGGGTGGCGATGGAGCGCTGCTTGACCTGGGTGTGGCCCACCAGCGCGGGCCGCTCCGGCCGGCCGGGCAGGCCTGCGGGTTCCTCCAGCACGATGGCCGCACCGCTGGGCAGCCCGGACTCGATCCCGCGCGCCAGTGCGGCCTTGCGGTCTGGGTCGGGCTGCTGCAGGACGGCGAGGGCGCGGTGGCGAAGGGTGGGCATGGCGGGGGCAGAGGGCGGCGCAGGGGGAGGGCACAGATTCTAGTTTTGCGGCTGCGCCAGCGTTTCTACAATGCCCTTTTCCAAGGAGACACAAGCGATGGCAATCTACGAATTGGATGGCGTGACCCCCCGCATCGCCGCGTCGGCCTGGGTGGCCGACAGCGCCCAGGTGCTGGGCGACGTCGAACTGGGCGAGGACGCAAGCGTCTGGTTCGGGGCCGTCCTGCGCGGCGACACCGACCTGATCCGCGTCGGCCGCGGCAGCAACATCCAGGACCTGAGCGTGCTGCATGCGGACCATGGCGTGCCGCTCACCATCGGCGACCACGTCACGGTGGGCCACCAGGTCATGCTGCACGGCTGCACCATCGGCGACGAGACCCTGATCGGCATCGGGGCCGTGGTGCTCAACAAGGCCCGCATCGGCAGGAACTGCCTGGTGGGCGCCGGTGCCCTGGTGACCGAGGGCAAGGAGTTCCCGGACGGCTCGATGATTCTGGGCAGCCCGGCGCGCGTCGTGAAGCAGCTCAGCCCCGAGCAGATCGAGGGGCTGCGGCAGAGCGCCCGGCACTATGTCGAGAATGCGCGCCGTTTCAAGAACGGGCTGCACCGCGTAGGCTGAGCGCCATGGGCTGCCAGCGCCAGGTCCGGAAGTCGCGCAGGGTCTTGCCACGGGGCCGTACAGCCGGCGGCATGCTTTTTCTACAATCGGAGCCTTGACCACTGGGCGGCTTCGGCCGCCCGTTTGTTTTGCCCAGCAGGAAGCCCGAGTGTCCGAACTCCACAAATTCATCTTCGACGGGCTGCCCGTACGCGGCGCCATCGTGCGCCTGACCGACGCGTGGACCGAGATCCTGCGCCGCCGCGCCTCCAATACCGCCACGGGCGCCTATCCGGTCCCCGTGGCCGAGTTGCTGGGCGAAATGGCCGCCGCCGGCGTGCTGATGCAGGCCAACATCAAGTTCAACGGCGCGCTGGTGCTGCAGGTATTCGGCGACGGTCCGGTCAAGCTGGTGGTGGCGGAGGTGCAGTCCGACCTGAGCCTGCGCGCGACGGCCTCGGTGATGGGCGCGGTGCCGCCGGACGCGCGCCTGAGCGCCATGGTCAACCAGCACAACAAGGGCCGCTGCGCGATCACGCTGGACCCGAAGGACAAGTTTCCCGGCCAGCAGCCCTACCAGGGCGTGGTGCCGCTGTTCGGCGACCAGCACGAGAAGCTCGAGGAACTGAGCAAGGTGCTCGAGCACTACATGCTGCAGAGCGAGCAGCTCGACACCACCCTGGTGCTGGCGGCCGACGACAAGGTGGCCGCCGGCCTGCTGGTGCAGCGCATGCCGCTGCAGGGCGAGCGCAACCTCGAAGGCAGCATGGTGAGCGCCGAGAACGAGGCCGAGATCGGCCACAACGAGGACTACAACCGCATTGCCCACCTGGCGGCCAGCCTGACGCGCGATGAGTTGCTGACGCTGGACGTGGACACCATCCTGCGCCGCCTGTTCTGGGAAGAGAAACTGCTGCGCTTCGTGCCGCAGGAAGGCAACACCGGCCCGCGCTTTGCCTGCACCTGCAGCCGCGAGCGCGTGTCGGCCATGATCCGCAGCCTGGGCACCGAAGAGGCCGACAGCATCATCGAGGAGCGCGGCGAGATCGAAGTCGGCTGCGAATTCTGCGGCCAGCAGTACCGCTTCGACCCGGTGGACACTGCCCAGATCTTCAAGGGCCCGACGCAATTGCCGCCGGGCAGCAGCGCGGTCCAGTAGGCCGGCAGCCGCCTCAGCCGCCCGTTCGCCCGGCCAGCAGCCGCGCGAACAGGCGATGCTCGCAGTCCGGATCGCTGCAGGCCTCGCAGCTCCAGCCGCTCGGCATCCTGTTTTTTGAAGGAAAAGTGTCGCAGGCCAAGGTGGATCCTTGGCGTGCTGCTATGTCTGTGATAGCGAGAAGGGCCTGCCGCAAGCGCTGCTCGCCCTGGCCGTAGATCACCTGGAAGGGCAGGCCGGCGCCCTGCAGTGCGGCGCGTACCCGGGCGTCCACCGGCTCGCGCACATGCGGCCCGTCGCGCTGCAGGCCGTCGGCCACCCAGGGCAGGTCCAGGCCCGCGAGCAGGGTGGCGGCGTAGCGGCGCTGGTGCTGCAGGGCGAACGGATAGAGCGAGCGGTCCTGGAACAGCAGGTCGCTGTAGACCGCGGTCATCAGCGGCGTGGTGTCGGCCACTATCAGGTCGGCATCCGTGGCGTCCTGCACCAGCCGCGCCTGCTCTGCGGCGATGGCGCGCTGCTCGTCAGGGCGCGGTGTGCGGCCCTCGCGCTCGCACCAGCCGCGCAGCACCTCCGGCACCAGCGCCACGCGCCAGCCGAGCTCGCGCATATGCGTAGCCAGCGCGTGGGCGAGCGAGGTCTTGCCGGTGCTCTCGGCGCCCAGCAGGGCGATCGCGGGGATGGTCATGCTGCCGCCAGCACCACGGCACGGCGCTGCCAGGCCTGCCAACCCACCATGCTGAGCGCGGCAAACAGCAGGTACAGCAGCACCGTGAGCCACAGGCCCTTGTAGGCGAACAGGCCTACGCTCACGACGTTCACCACCAGCCAGGCCAGCCAGTTCTCGATGAACTTGCGGCCCAGCAGGAACTGCCCCACCAGGCTCAGCGCCGTGGGAAAGGCGTCCCACCAGGGCACGTCGCTGTCGGTGAAATGGTGCAGGAAACCGCCAATGGCTGGCCACAGCAGCAGCGTTGCCAGCACCGCGATCCCACGTCCGCGCCAGGACAGCCGGGCAATCGCCAGCGGCGCGCCATCGCCACGCCGGCCGCGCAGCCACTGCGTCCAGCCCCAGAAGGCGATCACGGCAAAAAAGATCTGCAAGGAGGCATCCGCATACAGCCGGCTGCGCCAGAACACTCCGCAATACAGCGCCGAACTGACAATCGCCAGCGGCCAGCCCCAGTGGATCTCACGGATGTTCATCCGCACCATCCACAGCGCCAGCACGAAGGCCAGCACCTCCACCCAGGTGGTAGGCGCTCCCCAAAGGGTGAAGGCTTCCGCGGTGAAAAGGTCGGCCATATAGCTTAGTAATGGTGCAGCGTGCCCGCAGCACAAAAGGCTGCGGAGAAAGCCATGCCAAAACATCCGCGGAACCGGCTCCGCCGGGCCGCAGGATGTGCCCCCTGCAAGGGGGTTGGCGTAGCGACACGAAGTGCGCGCAGCCTGGGGGTGTGCCTTATCTAGCGATTTGGACCAGGATCTCGTTGGGCTTGACCATGCCCAGCTCGCTGCGTGCCTTTTCCTCGACCATGTCCAGGCCTGCCTTTAGGTCCTCGACCTCGGAGGTCAGACGCTCGTTGACCCGCTGCGCCTGCGCGTTGGACTCCTTGAGCGCCTCGATGCGGCGCTGCATCTGCTTGACGTCGGGCACGCTGCCACGGCCGAACCAGAGCTGGCTGTGCAGCAAGGCCAGCACGGCGATCAGCACGATGGGAACGACCCTGTTCACCATAGGACGCCAGGCCCCCTCGGCTCCAACGCGAGCTGCACGGTCCCCGCCGGGGCTGGTGCGGTACTCGCAGACGTCAACAGAGGGGGCAACATGCCTACTTCAGGTTGTAGAAGGCAGCGCGGCCGGGGTAGTGGGCGATGTCGCCCAGGTCTTCCTCGATGCGCAGCAGCTGGTTGTACTTGGCGGTACGGTCGCTGCGGCTGAGCGAGCCGGTCTTGATCTGGCCGGCGTTGGTGCCCACGGCGATGTCGGCGATGGTGCTGTCCTCGGTTTCGCCCGAGCGGTGCGAGATGACGGCCGTGTAGCCTGCGCGCTTGGCCAGCTCGATGGCGGCGAAGGTCTCGGTCAGCGTGCCGATCTGGTTGATCTTGATCAGGATCGAGTTGGCAATGCCCTTCTCGATACCTTCCTGCAGGATCTTGGTGTTGGTGACGAACAGGTCGTCGCCCACCAGCTGGACCTTCTTGCCCAGGCGCTCGGTCAGGTGCTTCCAGCCGTCCCAGTCGCCTTCGGCCATGCCGTCCTCGATGCTGATGATGGGGTACTTGTCGCACCAGGTGGCGAGCATGTCGGTCCATTGGGCGGCCGACAGCTTCAGGCCGCCTTCGCCTTCCAGCACGTACTGGCCGTCCTTGTAGAACTCGCTGGCGGCGCAGTCCAGGCCCAGGGCGATCTGCTCGCCCGCGGTGAAGCCGGCCTTGTCGATGGCTTCGAGGATCAGCTGGATCGCCGCCTCGTGGTTCTTCACGCTGGGAGCAAAGCCGCCTTCGTCGCCCACGGCCGTGCTCATGCCGCGGTCGTTGATGATCTTCTTCAGCGCATGGAACACCTCGGCACCGTAGCGCACGGCTTCACGGAAGCTGGGCGCGCCGACCGGGATGATCATGAATTCCTGCAGGTCCAGGCTGTTGTTGGCGTGTGCGCCGCCGTTGATCACGTTCATCATCGGCACCGGCAGCTGCATGCCGCCCATGCCGCCGAAGTAGCGGTACAGCGGCAGGCCTGATTCCTCGGCTGCGGCGCGTGCCACGGCCATGGAGACGGCCAGCATGGCGTTGGCGCCCAGGCGGCCCTTGTTGTCGGTACCGTCGAGGTCGATCAGGGTCTTGTCCAGAAAGGCCTGCTCGGAGGCGTCCAGGCCCAGCACGGCTTCGGAGATCTCGGTGTTGATGTGCTCGACGGCCTTGAGCACGCCCTTGCCGAGGTAGCGGCTCTTGTCGCCGTCGCGCAGCTCGATGGCTTCGCGGCTGCCGGTGGAGGCGCCCGAGGGCACTGCGGCGCGGCCCATCACGCCCGACTCCAGCAGCACGTCGCATTCGACAGTGGGGTTGCCGCGGCTGTCCAGCACTTCGCGGCCGACGATGTCAACGATTGCACTCATGCGTTCTTCTCTTTTCCTTGGATGCTAAAAAATGGAAAGCCTGCGCCGGGGTACGACGAGCCGCAGTCAGAGGCCCTCTACGGCGATCATGCGCATCACTGCGGCGCCCTGACGCGATGCGCGCGCCTTCTCGTATTCAGGGGAAGCATTGAAGGCCTTGGCGGCCTCCAAGCTCGGAAACTTGAGGACCACCACGCGCGAGGGCGACCAGTCGCCCTCCAGCACGTCCACCTGGCCACCGCGTACGCAGACCTCTGCGCCGTGCACGCGCATGGCCTCGCTGGACCACTTCTTGTAGTCCTCGTACTGGGCCGGGTTGGTCACTTCTACGTGGGCAATGATGTAGCCGCTGCTCATGCTGTGAAGGTCTCTTCCAGAAAAGGGCTGCGCTTGGTCACCGCATCGAGCGCCACCAGGGTTTCGAGCAATGCCTTCATGTGCTTGAGTGGCACCGCATTGGGGCCATCCGACAGCGCCTTGGCCGGGTCCGGGTGGGTCTCCATGAAGAGCCCCGCCACGCCCACCGCCACGGCCGCGCGCGCCAGCACCGGCACCATCTCGCGCTGGCCGCCCGAGCTCGTGCCCTGGCCGCCGGGCAGCTGCACCGAGTGGGTGGCATCGAACACCACCGGCGCGCCGGTCTCGCGCATGATCGCCAGGCTGCGCATGTCCGACACCAGGTTGTTGTAGCCGAAGCTGGCGCCGCGTTCGCATGCCATGAAGCTGTCTTCGGGCAGGCCGGCGTCCTTGGCCGCGGCGCGCGCCTTGTCGATCACGTTCTTCATGTCGTGCGGCGCGAGGAACTGGCCTTTCTTGATGTTGACCGGCTTGCCCGACTGCGCCACCGCGCGGATGAAGTCGGTCTGGCGGCACAGGAAGGCGGGGGTCTGCAGCACGTCGACCACCTTGGCGGCCTCGGCGATATCGTCCTCGGTGTGTACGTCGGTGAGCACCGGCAGGCCCAGTTCGCGCTTGATCTTGGCCAGGATCTCCAGGCCCTTCTCGCGGCCCGGGCCGCGGAAGCTGGTGCCCGAGGAGCGGTTGGCTTTGTCGAAGCTGCTCTTGAAGATGAAGGGAATGCCGAGCTCGCCCGTGATCTCCTTCAAGGTACCGGCCGTGTCCATCTGCAATTGCTCGGACTCGATCACGCAGGGGCCGGCGATCAGGAAGAACCGGTGCGCCAGGCCAATGTCGAAGCCGCAGAGCTTCATGCCGCAGCCTCTGCCGGGGCCGCCAGCACGGGCGCCGAGCCCACGCCCGCCTGATGGTCGAGCGCGGCCTTGATGAAGGCATTGAACAGCGGATGGCCGTCCCAGGGCGTGGACTTGAACTCGGGGTGGAACTGCACGCCGATGTACCAGGGGTGGACCGTGCGGGGCAGCTCGACAATTTCGGTCAGCTGCTCGCGTTGCGTCAAAGCGGAAATCACCAGGCCGGCCTTGCGCAGCGGCTCCAGGTAGTTCACGTTGGCTTCGTAGCGGTGGCGGTGGCGTTCGGTCACCACGTCGCCGTAGATCTCGTGCGCCAGCGTGCCCGGGGCGACGTCGGAGCTCTGGGCACCCAGGCGCATGGTGCCGCCGAGGTCGGAGTTGGCGCTACGCGTCTTGATCGTGCCGTCCGCGTCCTTCCACTCGGTGATCAGGGCGATCACGGGGCAGGGCGTCTCGGGTTCGAACTCGGTGCTGTTGGCATTCTTCAGCCCGGCCACATGGCGGGCGTATTCGATGGTGGCCACCTGCATGCCCAGGCAGATGCCGAGGTAGGGCAGCTTGTGCTCGCGGGCAAAGCGGGCCGCACAGATCTTGCCTTCCACGCCGCGCTTGCCGAAGCCTCCGGGCACCAGGATGGCGTCGTACTGGGCCAGGCGCGCGACGTTGTCGGGCGCAATGGTTTCGGAGTCGATGTACTCGATCTTCACCCGCGCATGGTTCTTCATGCCGGCATGGCGCAGCGCCTCGTTCAGCGACTTGTAGCTGTCGGACAGGTCGACGTACTTGCCAACCATGGCGATGGTCACCTCGTGCTGGGGGTGGGTGGTTTCGTACACCAGGTCGTCCCAGCGCTTGAGGCTGGTCGGGGGCGTGTTCAGGCGCAGCTTGTCGCAGATCAGCCCGTCCAGGCCCTGCTCGTGCAGCATGCGCGGCACCTTGTAGATGGTGTCCACGTCCCACATGGAGATCACGCCCCACTCGGGCACGTTGGTGAACAGCGAAATCTTGGAGCGCTCGTCCTCGGGGATGCGGCGGTCGGCACGGCAGAGCAGGGCGTCGGCCTGGATGCCGATCTCGCGCAGCTTCTGCACCGTGTGCTGGGTCGGCTTGGTCTTGAGCTCGCCGGCGGCGGCGATCCAGGGCACGTAGGTCAGGTGGACGAAGGCGGTGTTGTTGGGGCCGAGCTTCAGGCTCATCTGGCGCGCCGCCTCCAGGAAGGGCAGCGACTCGATGTCGCCCACGGTGCCGCCGATCTCGACGATGGCCACGTCCACTGCGTCGGCCGTGCCGAAGCTCGCGCCGCGCTTGATGTATTCCTGGATCTCGTTGGTGATGTGCGGGATCACCTGCACCGTCTTGCCCAGGTAATCGCCGCGGCGCTCCTTCTCCAGCACCGACTGGTAGATCCGGCCGGTGGTGAAGTTGTTGGTGCGCTTCATGCGCGTTTCGATGAAACGCTCATAGTGGCCCAGGTCGAGGTCGGTCTCGGCGCCGTCGTCGGTGACGAACACCTCGCCGTGCTGGAAGGGAGACATGGTGCCCGGATCCACGTTGATGTAGGGATCGAGCTTGATAAGCGTGACCTTGAGGCCCCGCGATTCGAGGATCGCGGCAAGGGAGGCTGAGGCGATTCCCTTGCCCAGGGAGGACACCACACCGCCGGTGACGAAGACGAATTTGGTCATGTCGGGTCGGGGAGCCTTGCTTCCCGGGAGGTGGTAAAGCGAGATTATAGAGGTCGGCCCCGGCCGGCTCCGGCCGTGCAACGGTCTGCTACATTGCCCGCTCCCTTGGTTTCCACCTTCTCCGAGCGCAGCGCATGGACCTTTCCGGCAAACACATCGTCCTCGGCATGACCGGCGGCATCGCCTGCTACAAGTCGGCCGAACTCTGCCGCCTGCTGGTCAAGGCCGGTGCAACGGTCCAGGTGGTCATGACCGAGGCGGCCGAGCAGTTCATCACGCCGGTGACCATGCAGGCGCTGTCGCAGCGGCCTGTCTATGGTTCCCAGTGGGATGCGCGCGAGCCCAACAACATGCCCCACATCAACCTGGGGCGCGAGGCCGACGCGATCCTGATCGCTCCCTGCAGCGCGGATTTCATCGCTCGCCTGGTGCAGGGCCGGTCCGATGAGCTGCTGAGCCTGCTGTGCCTGGCCAGGCCCATGGCCAGCGTGCCGCTGCTGGTAGCCCCGGCCATGAACCGCGAGATGTGGCTGCATCCGGCCACCCAGCGCAACCTCGCCCAGCTCGCGCTGGACGGTGCCGTCGTGCTGGGCGTGGGCAATGGGCTGCAGGCCTGCGGCGAAACCGGCGACGGGCGCATGCTGGAGCCGGCCGACCTGCTGGAGGACCTGGCCGCCCATTTCCAGCCCAAGCTGCTGGCCGGGCAGCATGTGCTGGTCACGGCCGGGCCGACCTTCGAGGCCATCGACCCGATCCGCGGCATCACCAACCATTCGTCCGGCAAGATGGGTTTTGCCGTTGCGCGCGCGGCCCGCGAGGCAGGAGCCGAGGTCACGCTGGTGGCCGGGCCCGTCGCACTGCCGACGCCGCGCGGCGTGCGCCGTGTTGACGTGCAGTCTGCTGCCCAGATGCTCGATGCGGCCGTGGCGGCGGCCCGGCAGGCAACGGTTTTCGTGGCCACCGCGGCCGTGGCGGACTGGCGGCCTGCAGCGCCCAGCGCGCAAAAGATCAAGAAGGACGGCTCTGGCGCCATGCCGGCGCTGGAGTTCGTCGAGAACACCGACATCCTGCAGACCCTGGCCCGGAGCGAGCGGGCGCGCAGCGGCCACCTGTTCTGCGTCGGCTTTGCCGCCGAGAGCCATGACCTTGCGGCGCATGCCAAGGCCAAGCGCGAGCGCAAGGGCATCCCGCTGCTGGTCGGCAACATCGGTCCTGCGGCCTTCGGCCAGGACGACAACCAATTGCTGCTGGTCGATGCGCAGGGTGCGCAACCGACCGAACGCGCCTCCAAGCTGGCGCTGGCGCGCCGGCTGGTGGCCGAGATCGCGCAACGCATGGGCGCAGCAGCCTGAACCTTGAAATATGGAACTCGACGTCAAGATCATCGACCCGCGCATGGCGGGCCAATTGCCTGCCTATGCAACCCCCGGCAGCGCCGGGCTGGACCTGCGCGCCTGCCTGGATGCCCCGCTGGAGCTGGCGCCCAACGCCTGGCAGCTGGTGCCTACCGGCATCGCCATCCATCTGGCCGACCCTGCCTACGCCGCGCTGATCCTGCCGCGCTCGGGCCTGGGCCACAAGCACGGCATCGTGCTGGGCAACCTGGTCGGCCTGATCGACAGCGACTACCAGGGCCAGCTGATGGTCAGTGCCTGGAACCGTAGCGATACGGCATTCACCATTGCACCGATGGAGCGCATCGCGCAACTGGTGATCGTGCCGGTGGTGCAGGCGCGCTTCCGGGTGGTGGAGGACTTCCCGCCGTCCCCGCGCGGCGAGGGCGGCTACGGCTCCACAGGGCGCGGCTGAACACGCGCCGGACGCACCTGGTAACGCTTGTTTGCGCCCCCTTCGTGGCGGGGCGTCGGCTGTTTCCTACCATTGGTGCGTTGTACATCCGACGTGCCCTCGGGCGATTACCCGATCGGGCGGCGTGATGCAGGCAGGCCTAATTTTGTAGAAGAACGTCGGGCCTGCCTGACGAAAGCGGTACCTCACCTATCAGGACAGGAGTTCAGCATGGCCCCACTTACCCGCAGCCTTTCCCTTGCCCTCGGCGTCATTGCCGTGGTTTCGCTATCGGCCTGCGTTGCCGACCCGTACTATGCGCGGCCAGCCCCGTACCCGGCCGCCTACCCGGCACCCGTGGCCCGGCCTGCGCCCTATCCGGCCTACCAGCAGCAGCCCTCCTACATGCCCTCCTACATGGAATATGGCCGCATCCGCAACATCGAGGTGATGCAGTCCGAGCAGGCGCGTGCGCCCTCCGGTGCTGGCGCGATCATCGGGGGTGTGCTGGGTGCGGTGGTGGGCAACCAGATCGGTGCCGGCGGCGGCCGCGCGCTGGCCACCGGCATCGGTGCCGTGGGCGGTGCGGTGGCCGGCAACCAGATCGAAGGCAACCAGCGCGGGCCCATCGTGCAGACCTACCGGATCTCCGTGCAGATCGACAACGGCAGCATGCGCGCATTCGACGTGCCCTCGCCGGGCGACCTGCGTATCGGCGACCGGGTGCGTATCCAGGACGGCCAGATCCAGCGATTCTGAGATTCCCGCTGCCAACGCAAAAAAGGGCTGCCGCGGCAGCCCTTTTTTGCAGGCGCGGCCGTGTTCAGTGGAGCGCGGAACTGCCCGGCGCCTGGGTCTGCACGCGGAAGAAGCCGGTGCCTGCCGAGCCACGGCCGATCTCCTCCTCGGTGGCTTCGCGCACGCCTTCCACCTTCAGTTCCAGCCGGATGGCGATGCCGGCCAGCGGGTGGTTGCCGTCCAGCACCACGTGCTCGGGGTAGATCTCCGCCACCGTGTAGAGCGCATCGCGCGGGGCTTCCGGGTTGGTGCCGGGCGGCAGTGCGCTGCCCTCGAAGGTCAAGCCTTCCTCCAGTTCCGGCGGGAAGCTGGCGCGCGGCTCCAGGAACAGCAGCTTGTCGTTGTAGTCGCCAAAGGCCTCTTCCGGCTCGATATGCAGCTTGAGCCGGTCGCCGACCACATGGCCCTGCAGCGCCTCCTCGATCTTCTTGAGCAGATCATCGCCACCCACCAGGAACTCGACAGGGCTGTCCAGCACGTCGAGTTCCTCGCCCAGGGTGTCAGTAAGTTTCCAGGTCAGGGCGACCACGCATTGTTCCGAGATTTCCATACGAGAATTGTCGCAGTTCGACTCTGCCCTTGCCGCCATGCGCGGACGTGCCCCAATTCCATGGATACCTCTTTGCCGCTGGCCCTGCTGGGCGGCCTCAGTCCCGACCAATTCATGCGCCGCCACTGGCAGCGCAAGCCCCTGCTGATTCGCCAGGCCGTCCCTGACCCCCAGTCATGGCTGCCGACCCGTGCCGAGCTGCTCGCGCTGGCCGCACGCGACGACGTCGAGTCCCGGCTGATTCGCGCTACCGGGGGGCGCTGGCAGATGCGCAGCGGCCCGTTGGCGCGGCGCGCACTGCCGCCCCTGGCGACGCCCGACTGGACCCTGCTGGTGCAGGGCGTGGACCTGCACCACGCAGGCGCGCACGGCCTGCTGCAACAGTTCCGCTTCGTACCGGATGCGCGGCTGGACGACGCCATGATCAGCTTCGCCACCGATGGCGGCGGCGTGGGGCCGCACTTCGACAGCTACGACGTCTTCCTGCTGCAGACGCATGGCCGGCGCCGCTGGCGCATCGGCCGGCAGAAGGATCTGACCCTGCAGGAGGATGTGCCGCTCAAGATCCTGGCCCATTTCACGCCCGAGCAGGAATTCGTGCTGGAGCCTGGCGACATGCTGTACCTGCCGCCGCGCTATGCGCATGACGGTGTGGCAGAGGGCGAATGCATGACCTGCTCCATCGGCTTCCGCGCGCCGCGCGAGAACGAATTGGCGCAGGAGCTGCTGCAGCGGCTTGCCGAGGATGCGGCCGACGCCAGCGAGAGGCTGTACGCAGACGCCGGCCAGCCTGCAGTGTCCGCGCCGGGCGCGGTGCCGCAGGCGCTGCAGGCCTTCGCCCGGTCGGCGCTGGAGGATCTGCTGCGCGATCGCGATGCCTTGCCGCGCGCCCTGGGCGAGTACCTGACGGAGCCCAAGCCCCAGGTGTGGTTCGACGAAGGTGCCGCACTGGCCTTGCCGTCGGCCGTGCGGCTGGACCGCCGCACCCGCATGCTCTACGACTCGCGCCATATCTTCATCAATGGCGAGAGCTACCGTGCGGCGGGGCGGGATGCCCGCCTGATGCAGCGCCTGGCCGACGTGCGTGCGTTGAGTGCGCGGGAGGTGGCCGCGGCGAGCGCCGAGGCGCGCGAGCTGCTCTCCTCCTGGGGCGAGGCCGGCTGGCTGCACGAGGCCGCGGAGCCGGCATGAGTCTCGACCTGGCGACCTTCCTGCCGCAAGGCCGCATCGAGGGCCGAGTGGCCTTCCAGGAGGCCATCCGCCGCGGCTTGCGTGCGGCGCAGGACCAGGGATGGCCGGAACTGGTCTGGGTGGATGCGGATTTTGCCGATTGGCCCCTGGGGGAGGCCGCTGTGATCGAACTGCTGCAGGGCTGGGCCCGTCCAGGACGCCGGCTCAGTTTGCTGGCGGCCAGCTATGCCGGCATGGAAACACGCTATCCGCGTTTCGTGCAATGGCGCAGGCAATGGGACCCGATCGTGGGCTGCCGCCGCAGCCAATGCGCCGCCTCCGACCTGCCCAGCGCCTTCTGGTCGCCTGATTGGGTCATGCGACGCGTGGATCCCGCGCGCTGCGTGGCCGTATGTGGCCGCGAATCGGAGCGGCGCCTGGGCCTGCGCGAGGCGATCGATGGATATTGGCAGCGCAGCAGCAATGCCTTCCCGGCCTCGGTATTGGGTTTGTGATGTATTGCGACGAATCAAATCCGGCGCGGAAATGCCAGATATCCATTTGAAATGGACTGTGTCACGCCGGGGCCCCCTGGATACGAACCTCTACAATCGATTTCTGGTTAGTGCAGAAAATGGGCCGGACGCTCCGGTGATATTCGCGCCAGCTTCGCGGTACACAGCGCCGGTGGTTTTCAAAATTTGATCTGTTCCAAAGGAATTTCGATATGAAGAACTCGCTCGTACTCGCCGCCCTGGTGTCCGCCGTGGCCCTCGCTGCCTGCGGCAAGAAGGAGGAACCCGCACCTGTGCCGCCGCCGGCTCCTGTAGAGGCGCCCGCACCTGCTCCGGCTCCTGCCCCTGAAGTGCCGGGTGCCGCTGCCGGCCCTGGCGGTGCTGCTCCCGCTGCAGCCGATGCTGCGGGCGCCGCGGGTGCCGCTGCCGATGCCGCCAGCAATGCGGCCAGCGCGGCCAATAACGCTGCAGATGCTGCCAGCGATGCGGCCAAGAAGGCTGCCGACGCGGCTGCCGAGGCAGCCAAGAAGTAATCGCGCTGTCATCGCGCCGATAAAGAAGCCACCGCGAGGTGGCTTTTTTCATGGGGCGTGCCGTGCCCGCGGTCAGACCTCCAGCCAATCGGTGCCGGCGATCGGGTCGGCCACATGGATGTCCTGCGGCTCGCAGGCCAGGGCCGTCGCCAGGCCGGCGCGGGCCAGTTCGGGGCGGTTGTTGCGTTCGCTCAGATGGGCGGCCACGACCCAGCGCAGACCGGGATGCTGCAGTTGCTGCGCGAGGTCGGCTGCCGCGGCATTGGCCAGATGGCCATAGCGTCCGCCTACGCGGCGCTTGAGGAATTCAGGATAGCGCGACTGGGCGAGCAGGTCCGGATCGTGGTTGGATTCGAGCATCAGCGCGTGGCAGCCCTGCAATTGCTCGACGACATGGCTGCTCGCGTGGCCCAGGTCAGTGAGTACGCCCAGATGCGAGGCGCCGTCGGAGCAGCGCAGCTGAAGCGGCTCGCGCGCGTCGTGCGGCACGGTGAAGGGACGCAGCTCGAGGGCGCCCAGGGCAATGGACTGCAGGTCATGGGCGATATGCAGCAGGCCGTCGAAATCAGGCAGGCCCAGCGCCGCATGGGTGCCATGGCTCATCCAGACCGGGATGCGGTAGCGCAATGCCAGCGTCTGCGCGCATCCGATGTGGTCCGCATGTTCATGGGTGATGAAAATCGCGTCCAGATCGTCGGGTGCCAGGCCGGCGGCGCCCAGGCGCTGCGCGAGATGGCGTATGCCGAGCCCGCAATCGACCAGCAGGCGCGTGGCCTGGGTGCCACTGCGGCCCTCTATGACGGTGGCATTGCCGGAGCTGCCGCTGCCCAGGTTGCGCAAGCGCAGCATGGCCGCTTACCCCTGGATGCTGCGGTGCCGGCATGGCCGGCCCGCCGATACCGCCCTCCGCACGCGGGAGGGTGCAGCGGCACGCTGCGCGCGCAGCCTGCGCGCGATCACTTCAGATCGTCGGCAATGATCTGCACGATCCGCCCGGCATCCGCGGACGTCTCCGGCGCGCCACTGGTGTTCTGCACCGATACCGTGGTGGCGTTGCCCTGGCCACGCACGGCGATACGGTACTTGACCGGGGGCGCGGCATCGGGGTTGCGGTTGAAGATCTTGCCCAGGAAGCCCTGGTCCTTCTTGTCCGGGTTGGGCGCCACATAGCGCACGAAGTACAGGCCCTGGCTGCGGTCGCGGTCTTCCACGGTGAAGCCGGTGCGGTCCAGCGTCAGGCCGACGCGGCGCCAGGCGCGGTCGAAGTTCTCGTCGAGCTGCACCACGGGGGCGCCGTTGTCGCTGGCGACGCGCACGTTGTTGCGCACCACCGGGGCGCTGGCCAGCATCTGCTTGGACTGCACCTCGCTGGCCCCGCCGAGCTTGACCATCAGGCGTCGCAGGAATTCGGCTTCCAGCTCGGGATCGACCGGGCGCGGCTGCCATACCGTCTGGTCCTTCTGCACCTTGTCGACGTAGACCTCCTGCATGCCGCGGTGGCTGATGAAGATCTCGGTCTTGCCGTCGGCAGTGCGCTCCAGGCGGGTGCGGAACTTGTCGCGCTCGCCGGTGGAGTAGGCCGAATCGATCAGCTTGCCCAGCGTGCTGCGGATGATGTCCTGCGGCAGCTTGGCGCGGTTCTCGGCCCAGTCGGTTTCCATGATGCCCAGGTTGGACTGGTCGATGGTCAGCAGGAAGCCGTTCTCCATCCAGAAGTCGCGTACCGGGTCCCACAGCTTGTCGGCCGGGCGGCTCACCACCAGCCAGCGGGTGTTGCCGTCGCGTTCGATACGCACGTCGCCGATGCTCGACGCTGCTGCGTTGGCGCTGCCGGACGGCGCTGCAACCGCCTGCGCCGCCTCGAAACCGCTGGCCGAGACCGGCGCCCCGGCCGGCATGGCGTAGCGCGTGTCGCGCGTGAGCTGGGTCAGGTCGGGCGGCACGTCCAGCGTGGACTTGGCGCGGGTGGCGCTCTTGTAGTCGATCTTGTCGTTCTCGAGTACCGAGCACGCCGAGAGAGCCAAGGCCAAGCCCAGCAAGCCGATGTTGCGGGCGACAGGTGCAATGCGGGTCACGGAAAAATCCCTTGCGTTGGTGAAGGTGGGAGCGCTTCGGTGCGGAGAATCAGAGCAGGCCGCTGGCGCGCAGCGCCTGTTCGACCACGGGTTCGTTAGTGGCGGCAAGGCGCGTCATGGGCAGGCGCATTGTCCCGCCGCACAGGCCCAGGCGCTCCATGGCCCACTTGAGCGGGATCGGATTGGCCTCGACGAACAGGTGCTTGTGCACCGGCAGCAGCTGCATCTGGATCTGCAGGGCGCGCCGCGCATCGCCGGCAATGGCGGCCACGCACAGCTCGTGCATCAGACGCGGCGCGATGTTGGCGGTAACGCTGACATTGCCCTGGCCGCCGCACAGCATCAGCGCCACGGCGGTCGGGTCGTCGCCCGAGTAGACGGCAAAGCCCTTGGGCACTTCGCGGATCAGCCATTGCGCCCGCTCGATGTTGCCGGTGGCTTCCTTGATGCCGACGATGCCGGGCACCTGGGCCAGGCGCAGCACGGTGTCATGCGCCATGTCGGCAACGGTGCGGCCCGGCACGTTGTAGAGCACGGTGGGCAGGTCGCCCACGGCCTCGGCGATGGCCTTGAAATGCTGGTACTGGCCTTCCTGGGTCGGCTTGTTGTAGTAGGGCACGACCTGCAGCTGGCAGTCGGCGCCCACGGCCTTCGCGTACCGGGCCAGCTCGATCGCTTCCTTGGTCGAATTGGCGCCGCAACCGGCCATGATCGGCACACGCTTGGCCGCCTGCTCGACCGAGACGCGGATGATCTCGCGGTGCTCTTCCACGTCCACCGTGGGGGACTCGCCCGTCGTGCCGACGACGCCGATGCAGTCCGTGCCCTCCGCGATGTGCCAGTCGATCAGCTTGCGCAACGTGGGGTAGTCCACGCTGCCGTCCTCATGCATGGGGGTGACGAGGGCGACGATGCTGCCTGTAATGGGGCCGGTAGGGGAGGTCATGTCCTGAGAGGGTGCCTGTCTGTCGAGTAACCGGGGATTTTAGCTGCCGGCCGCGACGGGGGCGGTTGGAGGGGCGCGGCCGGGTGCCGCCAGCAATGGAGCTACGGGCGTGCGGCTTGGTTCCCGTCTTCACACAAGCGCGGGCGGCGCGTCGTCTGCCAGGCGCACGGCGGCAATGCGCTGCACGCAGCGCGGCGAGGGCAGCGGCAGGAAGCCCTCTTCATAGGCGACCACGCGCAGGCCGGCGCAGGCGTGCAGCAGTTCACCGGGCTGCAGCAGGAATTCCGGCCGGGACGGCCTGCCGTAGGCCGCGTTGCCGGCCGAAAAGGTCTCGTACAGCAGCACGCCGTCCGGCGCCACGCAGTCGACAATGGCGGGCAGCAAGGGGCGCCAGAGATAGTTGGTGACGACCACCCCCGCAAAGCGGCGCCCGGCGTAGGGCCATGGGCCAGTTTCGATGTCGGCCTGCAGCATCTCGCCGAGATTTGCTACGCTATTGATAGCTTCTTGCCTAATGTCTACACCGGCTACCGGGTGATTCCTTGCATGAAACCAGCGCAGGTGCCGGCCACTGCCGCAGGCGACGTCGAGCACCGCGCCGCGGGCCGGCACCAGGTGTGCCCAACGCAGGATCCAGTCCGAGGGCGCCGCCGTCTCCGGCATCAGAAGCATGTCCACAACCGGTCTGCCAGCAGCACCAGGAAGTCGGGCCGGACATACAGCGCAAACACCGCACCCAGCGCGGCAAGGGCCGCTGCGTAGGCGGCGGCCCGTGCGGCCCGGCGGCCGGGCGAAGCGTTCACGCGGCCCCCGCCAGCGGGCGGCGGATCGGCGCTTCGCGCACGGGCAGGTTCACCAGCGCGGCGAACACGCCCAGCGCAATGGATATCTTCCACACCACGTCGTAGCTGCCGGTCTGGTCATACAGCAGGCCGCCGAGCCATACGCCCAGGAAGGAGCCGACCTGGTGCGACAGGAAGATGAAGCCGCTCAGCATGGACAGGTGCTGGATCCCGAAGATCTGGGCCACCGCCGCGTTGGTGGGCGGCACGGTGGACAGCCACAGCGTACCCATCACGGCGGAGAAGATGTAGACGCTCAGCGGCGTGACCGGGACCAGCAGGAACACCGTGATCGCCACGGCCCGTGCTGCATAGATGAAGGACAGGATGCGGTGCTTGGCCATGCACTGGCCGAGCGAGCCTGCGATGTAGGTGCCGATCACGTTGAACAGCCCGATCAATGCGAGTGCATAGCTGGCCACCTGCGGCGGCAGGCCCTGGTCGCGCAGGTAGCTGGGCATGTGCACGCCAATGAAGACCACCTGGAAGCCGCAGACGAAGTAGCCGGCCGTCAGCAGCAGGAAACTGGGGTAGCGGAAGGCCTCGCCCAGTGCCTGGGCGATGGTTTGCTCGCGCACCGGCCGCGCGGCGCCGGCCGAGAAGCCCGGCTCGCGCAGGCCGAAGGCCAGCGGCACCACCAGCAGCACCACCGCCGACAGCGCGAGCAGCGCCTGGTGCCAGCCGAGCAGGGCGATCAGCTGGCCTTCCACCGGCACCATCAGGAACTGGCCGAAGGAGCCGGCTGCGGCCGTCACGCCCATGGCCCAGGAGCGCTTCTCGGCGGGGATCTGCCGGCCCAGGATGCCGTAGATCACGGCATAGGTCGTGCCGGCCTGGGCTGCGCCTATGGTCACCCCCGCGCTCAGGGCGAACAGCAGCGGCGTGGGCGACAGGGCCATGCCGGCCAGCCCCAGCGAGTACAGCACGGCACCGGCGATCAGCACCCGGAACGCGCCGAAGCGGTCGGCCACCATGCCGGCGAAGATGCCGAACACGCCCCAGGCGATGTTCTGCAGCGCGATGGCGAACGAGAAGGTCTGGCGCGTCCAGCCCATCTCCTGCGTTACCGGCTGCAGCCAGAGGCCAAAGCCGTGGCGCACGCCCATGGACAGGGTGACGATGGCGGCGCCGCAGAGCAGGACGCGGCCAAGAGACAGGGACGGGGCAGGGACAGTGGCGGACATCACTTGAATGTAGCCAGATGTGCCGCAGGACGGCAGCGGGGAAAGCACCGCCATTGCTGACATTTGCGGCGCGAATCGATGACCCCTGCGCATCAATGCCGCGCTGGAGGAAAGCCGTGCTCACGGGCCCGCCAGGCGGCCCCCAGTGCCACGGCCAGCAGCGCGCACAGGGCCCAGGGGAGAGTGCCGGCGCCCAGTATGCCCAGCAGCAGGCCCCCGGCCACGCCGCCACCAGCGATGGCGAGGTTCCAGACCGTGACCACCATGGACTGCGCCACGTCTGCCGCGTCGCCCGCGGCGTGGGCGGAGGCGGTCTGGAACAGCGTGGCTGCGCCGCCGAACGCCAGTCCCCAGATGGCGATGCCGGCATAGACCACGGCCGGCGCGTCTGACAGGCCCAGCGCCAGCGCCGCGAGACCGAAGGCGGCCGTGCTGCCCAGCACCAGCCGGCGCAGTCCCCGGTCTATCCCATGGCCGGTGACCCAGATGCCCGCCAGCGAGGCGGTCCCGAACACCAGCAGCACCAGGTCGACGCGATCCGCCAGGCCGGCCTGGGCGAGGAAGGGGGCAATGTAGGTATAGAGGAGGTTGTGCGCGAGCACGAAGGCAAACATCACGAACAGCACCGGCCGCACGCCGGGCAGCATGGCTACGCGGCGCACGCTCAGCCGCTGCCCGGCGGGCTGGCCGGGAAAGTCCGGCAGCTTCCAGTGCGCCCAGCCCATCAGGACCACGGTCAGCGCCGACATGATGCCGAAGCTGCTGCGCCAGCCGACCGCCGCTCCCAGGAAGGTGCCGGCCGGAATGCCCAGCGCCAGCGCCAGCGGAATGCCGACCATGGCCACTGCAATGGCCCGGCCTTTCTGTGCCGGCGCCACCATGCGGGCGGCGTGGCTGGCGACCAGGGCCCACAGCAGCCCGGCGAACACCCCGGCGAAGAAGCGCGCCACCAATGTCAGCGCATAGTGGTGCGAAAGCGCCGTGACGCTGTTGACGATGGCAAAGCCGCCGATCGCGACCAGCAGCAGCGGGCGCCGCCGCCAGCCGCGGGTGGCCGCCACCAGCGGGATGGCCGCCAGCAGCGAGCCCAGCGCATAGACGGTGACGAGCTGGCCGACCAGGGCCGCGGATACCGCCAGGTCGCGGCCCATCTGCGGCAGCAGGCCGGCCGGCAGGGCTTCGGTCAGGATGGTGATGAAGCCGGCGGCCGCCAGGGCCAGCAGCCCGGCCAGCGGGAGCCGGTCCGATGCCGGCGCGGCCGCTGCGCCGCAGGCGATGGCGAGCTTGCTATCGGCCATAGACCGCATCCCGCAGGTCGGTGACGAAGCGGCCCGACATGCCTTCGTACAAGGTGTTGGTGAGCGCCACCACGCTCAGGCCGCAAGCCCGGTCGACGAACCAGGAGTGGCCGTAGGCGCCGCCCCAGCGCCAGGTGCCGGGCGATTCCGGCGAGGCGCTGGCCTGCGGGTCGTGCAGCACCGAAAAGCCCAGGCCGAAGCCTGTGCCCGGCGCATCGGGCGGCCCGAAGCTGCCGGTGTGATTGCGGCCCATGGTCTCCACCAGCGCGGGCGGCAGCAGGGCGGCGCCGCCCGCGCGCAGGGTCTCCAGCAGGCGCAGGACATCGCCGGCGCTGCCGACCATGCCGGCCCCGGCCGACGGGAATGCCTCCGCATCGAAGGCGCGCTCCGGCTCGAAGCGGATGCCCACCGTGCCGTCGAACGCCGGCACCGTCTGCTGCGCGGCCAGGCGGCGCGGCGCAGGGGTGCCGTTGACATAGGGCGTGGCCAGCCGGTCGGCATCGGCCACGGCAAAACCGGTGTCGCGCAGGCCCAGCGGCTCGGTCACCAGCGTGCGCACTGCCTGTGGCAGCGGGGTGCCGCAAACGCTTTCGATCACGCCGCCGAGCACGTCGATGGCCAGGGAATAGCCCCAGGCGCTGCCGGGCGCATAGAGCAGCGGCACGCTGGCGATGCGGCGCAGGTTTTCGGCCAGGCTGATGCCGGAGCGGTCCATGCCGTCCGACACGCCGGCGCGGGCGTAGGGGCCGTCGGCATCGGCCTCCAGAAAACGGTAGCCCAGGCCGGCGGTGTGCGTCAGCAACTGGCGCACGCTGATCTGCGCCGGGCCGCCATCGGGCAGCGTGGGGCGGAAGTCGGGCAGCCAGCGCTGCACCGTGTCGTCCAGGTTCAGCCGGCCTTGTGCCACCAGCACCATGGCGGCGGTGGAGACGATGGGCTTGGATACCGAGGCCAGGCGGAACAGCGCGTCTTCGCGCATCGGCCGTTGGGCCTCGCGGTCGGCCCAGCCGGCGGCGCGTTGGTAGCTGGTTTGGCCATCTTGGGCGATGAGGACGACGGCGCCGATCAGGCGCTGCTCGGTCAGGGCGGCGTCCACGGCGGCATCGACGCGGTTTTGAAGCGAGTCAGGGGAACTTGGGAGGGCGGACACGGGGGATTCCTGGCAGTAGTGACACAGCCCAGAACGATAGGAACGATCCAACTCCGGAAAAAGAGGGGTAGAGTTCCAGGCTCTGCGGATAAAAATGTCCGCAATGGAGGGCATCGTGGACAGCCTCAGTGGATTCACCGTCTTCGTGCAGGTGGCGGAAACGCGCAGCTTCGTGGCCGCCGGACGCCTGCTGGGCGTATCGGCTTCGGCCGTGGGCAAACGGGTGGCGCGGCTGGAAGAGCGGCTGGGCGTACGCCTGTTCCACCGCAGCACGCGCAGCATCACGCTCACGGCCGAGGGGGCGCTGTTCCTGGCGCGCAGCCGACGGGTCCTGGCCGAGATCGAGGCGGCCGAGCTGGAGCTGTCGCGCACGGCCGGCGCGCCGCGTGGCCGGCTGCGCCTGAGCCTGCCGCTGGTCAGCGCGCTGCTGATGCCGGTGCTGGCCGACTTCATGGCGGCCTATCCGGAAATCGAACTCGACCTGGATTTCACCGACCGCATGGTGGACGTGATCGAAGAGGGCTTCGATGCCGTGGTGCGCGCAGGCGAGCCCGGCGACTCGCGCCTGTCGGCGCGCCGGCTTGGCCAATATTCCCAGGTGCTGGTGGCCTCGCCGGCCTATCTGGCCGCGCACGGCATGCCGCAGCGGCCGGCTGAGCTGGCGCAGCATGCCTGCCTGCGCTACCGCTTTCCAACGAGCGGCAAACTGGAGGCCTGGCCGCTGCAACCGGAGGCGGATGCCCCGCCGTTCGAGCTGCCGGTCTCCATGGTCTGCAACAACATCGAGACGCGCCTGTGCTTCGCCCTGCGTGGGCGGGGCATCGCCTGCATGCCGGATTTCTCGGCGCGCGAGGGCCTTGCCCAGGGGCAGCTGCGCACGGTGCTGGATGGCTACATGGTGCGCAACACCGTCACCTTCCACGCGCTGTGGCCGTCTGGCCGGCATGTGTCGCCCAGGCTGCGCGCCTTCATCGATTTCCTGGGCGAGAGGATGTCCTTGTCCGGGGCGCCGCCAGCCGGCTCGTGACGGGCTGTATGAGCATCCAGTGTCTTCTCACTACAATCCGCATCCATGGCAACTCCTCCCGTCTATTCGGAAAGCTCCATCCGCGTCCTCAAGGGACTGGAGCCGGTCAAACAACGCCCGGGCATGTACACCCGCACCGACAACCCCCTGCATATCGTGCAGGAGGTGATCGACAACGCGGCCGACGAGGCGCTGGCGGGCTACGGCAAGAAGATCAAGGTCACGCTGCATGCGGACGGCTCGGTCAGCGTCGAGGACGATGGCCGCGGCATCCCGTTCGGCCTGCACCCGGATGAGAACGCGCCCGTGATCGAGCTGGTCTTCACCCGCCTGCATGCCGGCGGCAAGTTCGACAAGGGCTCGGGCGGCGCCTACAGCTTCTCGGGCGGCCTGCATGGCGTCGGCGTGTCGGTCACCAATGCGCTGTCCACCCGGCTGGAGGCCACTTCCTACCGCGAAGGCAAGGCCGCGCGCCTGGTGTTCAGCGGCGGCGACGTGGTCGAGCCGCTGGTCACACGCCCCTCGGGCGAGGGCGACCGCAAGCAGGGCACGACGGTGCGGGTCTGGCCCGACGCCAAGTACTTCGAATCCGCCGCGCTGCCCATGGGCGAGCTCACGCACCTGCTGCGCAGCAAGGCGGTGCTGATGCCCGGCGTCACGGTTTCGCTGGTCAACGAGAAGACCCGCGACACCCAGAGCTGGCAATACAAGGGCGGCCTGCGCGACTACCTGATGCAGACGCTCAACGCCGACCCGGTGATCCCGCTGTTCGAGGGCGAGGGCTTCGCCGATCGCCAGCACGAGAGCTTCGCCGAGGGCGAAGGCGCGGCCTGGTGCGTGGGCTTCACCGAAGACGGCGCGCCGGTGCGCGAGAGCTATGTCAACCTGATCCCGACCAGTGCCGGCGGCACGCATGAAAGCGGCCTGCGCGACGGGCTGTTCAATGCCGTCAAGAGCTTCATTGAGCTGCACGCGCTGCTGCCCAAGGGCGTGAAGCTGCTGCCCGAAGACGTGTTCGCCCGCGCCAGCTATGTTCTCTCGGCCAAGGTGCTGGACCCGCAGTTCCAGGGCCAGATCAAGGAGCGCCTCAATTCGCGCGACGCGGTGCGGCTGGTGTCCAGCTTCGTGCGCCCGGCGCTGGAGCTGTGGCTGCACCAGCACGTGGACTACGGCAAGAAGCTGGCCGAACTGGCCATCAAGGCCGCGCAGACCCGGCAGAAGGCCGGCCAGAAGGTCGAGAAGCGCAAGGGTTCCGGCGTGGCTGTGCTGCCCGGCAAGCTCACCGACTGCGAAAGCCGCGACATCGCGCACAACGAGGTGTTCCTGGTCGAGGGCGACTCCGCCGGTGGCAGCGCCAAGATGGGCCGCGACAAGGAAAGCCAGGCCATCCTGCCGCTGCGCGGCAAGGTGCTCAACACCTGGGAGGTGGAGCGCGACCGG
>Ga0116227_10000465_pt1 | contig 78515 bp, 68 predicted proteins | sample S1TSphgellanicum_FD_89693 | JGI IMG/M metagenome (GOLD analysis project Ga0116227, IMG submission 89693) | Host-associated microbial communities from peat moss isolated from Minnesota, USA - S1T2_Fb - Sphagnum magellanicum MG | ecosystem: Host-associated > Plants > Peat moss > Unclassified...
AGGGTTCGGATTCAAGTATCTGCTGGACGGCCTGAACGCCGAAAGGACGCTCATCGCCGCGGAGTGCATCGGCGACGGGTATTGGTTCATCGAGCGCGCCACCAAGTATGCCAACGAACGAATTGTGTTCGATCGACCCATCGGCAAGAACCAGGGCGTGCAGTTCCCGATCGCGGATGCCTATATCGAAATCGAGGCCGCCAATCTCATGCGCTACAAGGCCGCCCAGCTATTCGACGACAACCAGCCCTGTGGCGCGGAGGCCAACATGGCCAAATATCTCGCCGCCAAGGCATCCTGGGAGGCTGCCAACGTCTGTGTGCAAACTCACGGAGGCTTTGGCTTCGCGTGCGAATACGATATCGAGCGTAAATTCCGCGAGACCCGGCTGTACCAGGTGGCGCCCATCTCGACGAACCTGATATTCAGCTACGTTGCTGAACACCTGCTGGGTTTGCCCCGCTCATTCTGACGATCCAACCACATGCAAATCATGGGAGACTGACGATGTCCGTTGAGAACGATTTTGCAGGCCGCACGGCGTTCGTGACCGGAGCGGGTACGGGTATCGGAGCGGCAACGGCGCAGGAGCTTGCCGCACGGGGCGCCAGGGTCGCTCTCTTCGGGCGGCACGTGGAGTCGCTGGGAAAAACGGCCGCTGCCATCCGCGAGGCGGGAGGTCGCGCTCTGATACTGGTCGGCGATGTATCCAATGCCGCCGATGTTGAAAAGGCGGTGCGGCAAACCGTTGCCGAGTATGGCGCCCTGCACCTTGCGGTCAACAACGCCGGTGTCGACGGTGGAACGCAAAAACTTGCCGATGTGTCCGTGGCGAGTTGGAATGAGACGATCGGCATCAATCTGAGCGGAGTCTTCTTTGGACTCAAGTTCGAGATCCCCGCCATCATCGCCGCGGGCGGTGGCGCCATCGTCAATGTCTCCTCCGTGTTCAGCGACCGCGGCCTGCCGATGCACGCACCCTACACCGCGAGCAAGCATGGGGTTCACGGGCTGACCCGGGCTGCCGCGCACGACTACGCGGCGGCGAAGGTGCGCATCAACGAATTGCTCCCCGGGGTCATCGACACGCCGATGTTGGACAGCAATCGGGCCATGGTGGATCAGATGACCGCGTTCATCCCCATCGGTCGATTGGGTCAACCCGAGGAAGTCGCACGAACCGTGTGCTACCTGCTGAGCGATGCGGCGTCCTACATGACCGGAGCCCGGGTATCGGTGGACGGTGGGTTTCTGATCTAGCGGTCCCTCGCTCTAGGCAGCGTCCGCTCTAGCCACCGTCCGCCGCAAGCGTTTCGCGAAATGCCGGATCTGCGATCGCGAGCATACGGGCTCTGCGTTGCGCAAGCGACAACCCGCGTAGATCGGCGACCCCGTGTTCGGTGACGATGATGCCGGCATCCGCCCGGGACGTGGACACCGGGCCGCTCAGGGACTGAACTATTTTGCTCACGGGCCGAGACGCTTTGCCGGCCACGGAGGTCATCGCAACGATAGGGAGACCGCCGCGCGAACAGGCCGCGCCGCGCAGGAAATCCACTGCACCGCCGACCGCCCCCACGTACACGCCATCCGCCACTTCCGAATTGATCTGCCCGGTCAGATCCACTTCGATTGCGGAGTTGATCGCCACGAAGCGGTCGATCCGCGCGATGACGTCCAGGGAATGAGTGTATTCCACGCCGCGAAACTGCACGGCCGCGTTGCGGTGCGCGTAGTCGTAAACTCGAGGACCGCCCATCATGAGGCCGGCGATAGTCACACCTCGATCGATGCTCTTGCGGGCATTGGTAATGACGCCTCTGGCGGCAAGCACCGCCGCTTCATCCACCAGGGCACCCGTGTGAACGCCGAGGTCCCGCCGATCGCCGAGTTGCATCAAGACCGCCTCCGGCAGTGATCCGATACCGAATTGCAGGGTGGCGCCGTCATCGATCAACCCGGCGACGCGCTGCGCCACCCGTATTTCCCGTTCGCTGGGCGCCCGACTCGACAGCGCGAGCGGCGCCCGCGAGGTCGCGACGGCGAAATCAATATCCGACGCCGCAAGGCTGCGTTCACCATACGTCCACGGTGCTCGATCGTTGATCTCGACCATCACCGTGCGGGCCACCTCGAGGGCGGCAATTAAGTATTCGTGCGCGATCGACAGGCTGTAGCGTCCGTTCGCATCGGCCGGAGCGACCTGGAGGAGCAGCACGTCGATCTTCAACCGACCGGCGCGGATCAGCGCGGCAAGCTGCGAATAATGGCACGGCAGCACATCCAGCGCCCCCGCGAGCGCCAACCGGCGATTCTCTCCTGCACCGCCATAGGAGCGAAATTGCACGTGATCCGCGTACTCGGGAGCCACCGAATCGCTCAAGCTTGCGCCGATGAAGGCCGCAAATGACCCGATGGACTTGCGTTGCTCCATCAGGGCACGGGTGAGCGGCACCGGTTCCGCCCCGCTTTGACCCCACGCGACACAGTCTCCGGTTTTGACGATTGCGGAGAAATCGATAGAGCGAACATCGAGTAATTTCATCATAGGGTCCGCAATCCCATTGCCGATCTATAACTGACTCTATGTTAGTTTATAATGCGGGCGTCGCCTCAACCTTCTTAAGGAGTCCGCCGTTGCGTCGCGCCGCCATCGTTTCTCCGTTGCGCACCCCCATTGGCTCCTTCGGGGGCGCCCTGCGTACCCTGACCGCCGCTCAGCTTGCCGTTCATGTGATCCGCTCGGTGCTCGATAAGACGGGCCTGGACGGCGCTCGTATCGACGAAGTGATCGTCGCGCAGTCCTATTCGTCGAGTGAGGCGCCCTGCATGGGCCGCTATGCCGCCCTCGCCGCCGGCCTGCCGATCGAGGTGCCGGGATATACGCTGGACCGTCGTTGCGGCTCCGGCCTGCAAGCCGTGATCGAGGGCGCGATGATGATTCAGACGGGCGCGGCGGACGTCGTTCTGGTCGCCGGCGTGGAGAGCATGAGCAACATCGAGTACTACACGACCGACACCCGCTGGGGAGCGCGGTCGGGGTCGGTCACGCTGCATGACCGGTTGCAGAGGGGGCGTGAGCGCTCACAACCGGTCGAGCGCTTCGGTGTGATCTCGGGAATGCCACAAACCGCGGAGAATCTCGCGCAGGAATTCAGTATCTCGCGCGAGCAATCCGATCTCTACTCCGTACGCAGCCATCAACGCGCCGGCGCGGCGTGGCGCGAGGGACGTTTCACTGCCGAGGTCGTGCCGATACCCGTAACGAAAAATAAGGGCGACCCGCTCATCTTCAGCCACGATGAGGGTATCCGCGAGGATTCGAGTATGACTATCCTCGGTCGATTGAAGCCCATTCTGCCGGGCGGCACCGTGACGGCGGGAAATTCGAGTCAGCAGAACGACGCGGCCGCGGCCTGCCTCGTCGTGGCGGAAGATCGTCTGGCGGATCTGGGTCTGGAACCGATGGCCTATCTCGAGGGCTGGGCGGCAACCGGCTGTGATCCGGCCACCATGGGCTTAGGGCCGGTGCCTGCCGTCCGCAAATTGTTCGCCCGCACCGGCATGAGCTTCGATCGACTGGATCTGGTGGAGGTGAATGAGGCATTCGCGGCCCAAGTGCTGGCGGTATTGAAAGCTTGGGAATGGCATGATCCCGAACGCCTCAACGTGAACGGATCTGGTATTTCTCTGGGCCACCCCATCGGCGCCACCGGTTTGCGAATCCTGACGACGATGCTGCATGAGTTGCAGCGGCGCAAGGGCCGGTATGCCCTCGAGACCATGTGCGTCGGCGGCGGTCAGGGTCTGGCGGCCCTATTTGCGCGGGATTAGACCCACATGTGCGTCATCGTCCACTGATGTTGCCGACCCAAATTAACTGATATACACTCAGTTTCATTAGCCGACTGAATTTACAAGTGTGGCCGCCGGAAACCGCTGCGCGTCAAGCGCACGACCAGCAAACAAACACTGATAATTCCGCCGAAAGCTAGATATGCGGGGTGTGCTGGCCTCATTGAGCTGCTGCAAATCGATCCAGGGTGTCGGGCTTCGGAAGCGCTTTCCACTCACCCTCGTTAGATGATCTATCGTCAGCTTTTTGCGAGTACTTCCCGCGACATCAAAAAGTGCGTCAAGTGCGGCTGGAACAATGGGGAGTTGTATGAACAAGAAACGTCTGGTGGTTTTTATTGTGGCCGGTATGGCACTGGCCTCCGGGCTGGGTTCGGCACTCGGCGCCGAGGCGGTTCCCGCGCCGGGAAGCACTACGGACGCCAACCCGCCGGCAACGGGCGGTCTTGAAGAGATCGTGGTGACGGCGCGGCGACGCGCCGAAAACAATCAAAAGACGCCGGTGTCGATCACGGCACTGCAGAGCCAGGATCTCGAAGATCACGGGGTCACGTCGATTCGCGGACTGACCGCGGAGGTCCCGAGCCTTTCACTGCAACAGTCCAACTATGACAGCTTCGGCGGCTATATCGGCATTCGCGGCCAACAAGCGACCGATATCGTCATCACCCAGACTCCGCCGGTCGGCATCTATGTGGATGACGTGTACTACGCCTCGACGCTGACCACCAACCTCAACAACTTCGAGGGCATACAGCAGGTTGAAGTGCTGGACGGCCCGCAGGGCACGCTCTACGGACGTAACACGACCGGCGGCGCGGTCAAGATCACCACCGTGCTGCCCGATTACAGCGGCGTCAGCGGCACGCTGAAGCTGGGCTACGGAAACTATGACGATCGCATCGTCTCCGGTTCGGTCAACCTCCCCCTGATCGACAACAAGCTGGCGCTAAACCTCACGGGCCAATACAACGCGCACAATGGCTACGGACGGGACATTGGCAACGGGGTGGACCTCGAGGGACTCAAGAATGAATCCTTGCGGGCAACGCTGCGGTTCGACGTGACGGACGAGTTTCAATTGGTCGCACGCGCCGAGTGGGGTCACGCGACCGGCACCCAGAACATCAACGATCTGGTTTACGTGGCGCCGGGGTTCTCGATTGCCGCCGCGTCCGTTGCCGCGCAAATCGGCGCGTTACAACCCGGCGATTATGCAATTTTGGGCGGACTGCTGACCAAAGGTGCCCCACCCGCGGGCACCACGCTGGCCGAACTCGGAACCTTCTTCGCCGACGTGAACAAGGGGCGCACTGCGCTGGCGGGCTACATCTGCCCCCACTGCACCAACGTGACCTACAGCACACCGGCGAGTCTTGCGCCGTTTGGACTTGCGGGAAGCGCTCCCATTGTCCCGTCGTCGGTGGCCAATGTATCCACCTACTCGATCACCGGAACATACCAGCTGCCGTATGACATGTACTTCAAATCCATCACGGCATACCAGGGCACGAGCCGCCGCTCCATCGCGGACACGGATGGAACGCCCTTCCTGCTCGTCAACGGCGTTTCCGATTCCCAGGATCCGCATCAGATTACGCAGGAATTGCAACTGGGCGGGAATAGCCTCGGCGACCAGCTCAAGTGGCTCGGCGGCTATTACTACTACCACCTCGCCGGCAACGATAACGCGGACCCGACCATTCAGATCGTGCCGTTCCAACCGAACCCGGTCACCGACCTGGCCAATTTTACGGATACCAGCAACTCGGTCTTCGGTCAGGCAACCTACGCGATTCTGCCCACCGTACACTTCACCGCCGGGGTGCGCTACACCACGGAGCGAACCAAGCTCGAAATCGGTAGTTTCAACGCCGAGGAATGCACGGTTCAAGGAGTGCCGCTCGACAACACCGGCGCGGCCTGCTCCAACTCGTTCTATAACTCGTTTAATAACACGTCCTATACTGGGGGACTGGATTGGAATCTAACGGATGATGTGTTGCTGTACGTGAAGACGAGCAGCGGCTTCCGCGCGGGTGGCACCAATCAGCGCAGCGATCCGGCGCTCCCTTTCAAGCCGGAAACGGTCACAGACTACGAATTCGGTGCGAAATCTGAATGGCTCGACCGCCGTCTACGTGCCAACCTGGCCGTTTATCGCTCGAACTACAAGGACATTCAACGCTCAATCTTGAGCTTCAGCAATGGCGCCGAGGTCACGGCCATCCAGAACGCCGCCTCCGCCAAGATCAACGGCGCGGAATTGACCGTAACCGCGCTGCCGATAGCGCCGCTTCACCTCAATTTGAGTCTTGCCTACACGGCGCCGAAGTATGATTCTTATACCGGTCTATCCCCGGCCACCGGACTGCCGGTCGATTTGTCGGGCAATGCATTTCCGGACGTATCGAAATGGCAGGGCAGCGTCGGCGCCACGTATACGTTGCCCAATCCGATCGGCGATGCCGCGGCGACCCTCGGATACTCATTCCGCAGCAAGGTTGACTACAATCCAGACGACCACACCACCGAGTCGTCCCCCTATGTGATCCAGTCGGGATACGGCTTGTTGGACGCGCGAATCACGCAGGAAATCAAAACTTGGAACAGTGTGGTGGGAATCTGGGCCAAGAACCTGACCAACCGCCAGTACTACTCAGGGGCCGATGATTTCTCGACCACGCTGGGATACGCGTTCGCCATTCCCGGTAACCCGCGGACCTTCGGTGTCGACATCCGCAAGAACTTTTGAGGCCGCATCCATCGCGACGGAGACCGGAGCCGGCTAATCCACAGCCGGCTCTCAGGCGAGATCGAGGTCGGCCCGGAGGTCGGCGGGGCTATCGGCGCTAGCCGTCGCCGTTAGGGAGGTCGGGCTCGAACAAGGGCAGCCACACGTCCTCGCAGTGTTGGAACAACACCCGAACGCGCAGGCCGATCACCACCTCATCCAACTCGCAATTGACGATGTTGGAGGTGAGCCGCAGACCGGATTGCTCCTCCAGTTCGACGATGGCGACCACGAACGGTGCTTCGAGTCCTTTTTCCCAGACCTGACGATTGACCGTATAGCTGAGCACCTGCCCTCTGCCCGACACCGCTTCGTCACGCACTTTCCGGCATTTGCACAGCGGACAGATCGGCAGCGGCGGATGTACGTAGTGGCCGCAGGCCTGACAGCGCATGAAGCGCAGCACGCCGGTTGCGCCGGCCTGCCAGAAAAAGGTGTTCTCCAAGGTGAGCGCCGGCAAGTGGTTGCGCGGCATCGTCTGGGTCAGACGGCTCATGCGGGGACGCCGGTCCAGGCCATGGCCCGCTTGAGGTGGGCCACGCATTCCTCGGTCATCCTGGCGATCAACTCGGCGCACGTGGGGATGTCGTCGATGAGCCCTAAGACCATGCCCGCGGTCAAGGCGCCGCCGTCGATGTCTCCGGTCTCCCAGGCCGCGCGGCCGCGGGCACCGGCCACGAGGTGCCGTACATCGTCGAATACGCATCCACCCGGCCGGCGCTCGGTGGCCACCACCTCTTCCGATACCGCATTCTTGAATACCCTCACCGTATTGTTCATGGTTCGAAACATCAGCCGGGTGTCCCGCTCGGTGGCATTGCGCAGCGCCAGCTTCAAATTATGATGCACGGGCGCTTCCGCCGTGCATACGAATCGCGTTCCCATATTGACGCCCTCGGCGCCCAGCGCCAGCGCGGCCGCGAAGCCGCGGCCATCGCCGATCCCGCCCGATGCAATGACGGGTATCGACAGCGCCTTGACCGCGATCGGTATCAGCACCAGGCCCGGGATATCGTCCTCCCCCGGGTGCCCTGCGCACTCGAAGCCATCGATGGACACAATGTCGACACCGTTTCGCTCGGCGGACAGGGCGTGGCGTACCGTCGTACACTTGTGCACGACCGTGACGCCCGCCGCTTTGAACCGCGCCAGATAGTCCTTCGGGCTGTTGCCGGCGGTTTCGACGATTCGTACACCGGCACTGATGATGGCATCGACGTATTCGTCATAGGGCGGCGGCGATACGGTCGGTAGGATCGTGAGATTGACGCCAAAGGGTTTGTCCGTCATCTCACGACACCGCGCGATCTCACGGCGTAGATCCTGAGGACTAGGCTGGGTCAAGGCGGTCAATATGCCGAGCGCGCCGGCGTTCGACACCGCGGCTGCGAGTTGCGCACGCCCGATCCACTGCATGCCGCCCTGAATGATGGGATAACGGATTCCCAGTTTCTCTGTGACGCGGGTCGTGAACATACCGTGGCCGTCAGCGCCCGACGAATCGCGGGCTGCGACGCTCCTTGAACGCGTTCACTCCTTCCTTGTAATCCTCGGTGAAGCCGCATTCACGCTGCGTGTCGCGCTCGATATCCAGCTGCTCGTGCAAATCATGATCGAGGCTGCCGCGAATGGCGCGCTTGGCCGCCGCCAGGCCCCGCGTTGGACCGCGTGCGATCCGCTGGGTAAGGTCCGCGACGGTGGCGTCGAACCGCTCATCATCGATGGCACGCCAGATGAGGCCCCACACCTCGGCGTCTTCCGCGGAAATCGACTCCCCGAGGAGTGTGAAGCCGAGCGCTCGCGCCTGACCGATCAGGCGTGGCAGCGCCCAGGTACCGCCCGCATCCGGTATCAGGCCGATGGCGGAAAATGCCTGCACGAATTTGGCGCTCTTGCGTGCGATGACGATGTCGCACGCGAGCGCGATGTTGACGCCGGCGCCCGCCGCCACCCCATTCACGGCGCAGATCACGGGCACAGCCAGAGCGGCCAGACGTCGCACCAAGGGGTTGTAGTGATCGCCGGTGGACTTGCCTAGATCGAGAGGGCCGGCATTGACATCTCGGTCCGCGAGATCCTGGCCGGCACAAAAGGCGCGCCCCGCGCCAGTGATCAGCAGGACGCGGACCTCCGGATCGGATTCGACTCGACCCACGGCCTCAGAGACCTCGGCATGCATGCTCGCATTGAACGCGTTTAAGCGTGCGGGGCGGTTGAGCGTGAGGCGCGCAACGCCCTCTTCAAGGTCGAACAGGATGGATTCGTACGTCATCGGCAAAACTCCGACTATCCAGGAAACTCGGCTGCCAGCATGCTCTCGCGGAGCTGCCGGGTATCGCCCCAAAGTTGTTCCATCAAATGCCCTCTCTTCAAATACACATGGGCATCCGCCTCGGCGGTGAAACCGATGGCGCCATGCACCTGAATATTCTGGGCGGCATTCTGTAATGCGGCACCGGTCGCCACGAGTTTGCCGGCGGTGCTGTGAAACTCCGCACCGGGCAGAGCTTCGGCCTGCACCAACGCTGCGAATATGCTCTGGCACAGCGCCGCCTCGGAGCGAATCGCCATGTCGGCGCACAGATGCTTGATCGCCTGAAAGGAGCCGATGGGCTTGCCGAATTGTTGCCGGGTCTTTGCGTAATCGACTGCCATGTCGCGCGTGGCTTCGGCCATTCCCACCGCATAGGCGCCGATCAGCAATTGCGCGCGCTGATACGACGGCCATTGGCTCGAGGCGACCCAGATCCGGGGCTCGGCCGCGGTAAGGCGCGCACGCCCGAGCGTCACGGCGCTGTCGGTGGCGGCTACCGGCACGATCTCGGTGAACGCGTCGCTACGCAACAGCGCCGCGCCCGCAGGGCCGCAGGCCAAAATCCACGCCGCGTCCTGACCATCCATGAGATGAAACGTACCGGCACAAGTCGGACCCAGTGTCACCGCTCCCAAGGGATTCGCGAGCCCGACCCGCATGCGGCCGCGTAGCAACTCCGGTAGGAGGTCGGAATTCTCATACGCGGCAAGGTGGACGGCCAACGTCAGCCCCAGTACGGCGGGCGACAACAGCTGTCGACCAAACTCGCGGTAGGCAAGCATCTCCTCGGCCGCAGTCAAGCCGATGCCGCCGGCCGCCTCGCTGAGCGCGATGCCGAGGTAACCGAGTTCGGCAAGTTGCGGCCAGAGGTGGTGGTCGCTGTTACCGATTTGCGGCGCCGGCGGCCTGAACCGAGCCACCGGTGCCTGTCCGGTCAGGAAGGACTTGAGGGTATCGACGATTTGCGTTTGCTCGTCGGACAAGAGGAAGTTCATGAGGGTAACTCGTCAGCGCGGCAAGCCCAGCACGCGCTCTCCGATGATGTTGCGCTGAATCTGCGCCGTGCCCGCCGCGATGGTGATCGAGAACGAACGCAGGTAGAAATACACCCAATCATCCTCTTCAGGATTTTCGAGCGCATAGGGCCCGAGGATGTCGAGCGCGAGGCGGCGCGCGCGCTGCTGCGTTTCACCGACCATGGCCCGCATGAGTGAACTCTGGGAATCTTGAATTCCGGCCTCGGCGCGCGATACCACCATGTACGTCATCGCCCTCGCCGCGGCCATGTCCGCACGCAACTGCGCCAATCGCGCACCAATCTCGTCCCGCGACAGCGGGCAATCCGATCCAAGCCGCTCCTCGGCCTTGCGGATCATCTTCTCGACCAGGAATGCGTACCGGATCTGGTCCCTGACCTGGGCGGTACCGCGCTCGAATCCGAGCGTCGACATGGCGACGTTCCAGCCGTCGTTCATGTCGCCCACGATATTGCTCCGCGGAATGCGCACGTCATCGTAGAAGCATTGCACGAAGTGCACCTGGTTGGGTGAGGTCATGATTTGAATCGGCCGCAAGGTAATCCCCGGCGACTTCATGTCACAGATGACCCAGCTGATCCCCTTGTGTTTCGGCGCTTCCGTGTCGGTCCGCACCAAGAGTTCCTGCCAGTCGGAAAGGTGTCCATGGCTGGTCCAGATCTTCGAGCCATTGACCACCAGATCGTCGCCGTCGACGTGGGCATGGGTCTTGAGGCTGGCAAGATCGGAACCGGCGTTGGGTTCGGAGAAGCCCTGACACCAGATCACCTCGCCACGCAAGATCTGCGGTAGATGCAATTGCTTCTGCGCTGCGTTGCCCCGCGCGATGATGGTGGGACCCGCGTGATTCAGCGCAACGAAGCACAGATGATTGTCCGGCGCATCCGCACGGGCATATTCCTCATGCCAGATGAGCTGCCGGGTCAGCGACAATCCGAGGCCGCCGAACTCCTTCGGCCAGGCCACCCCGGCCCAACCGCCCGCATACTGCTTGCGTTGCCATGCCAGATCAAACTCACGCATCTCTTCGCCCGCGTGCGGACGGCGCTCGCGAATGACGTTGTCGTGCAGCCAGGCGCGGGCCTCTTCACGAAAGAGCTTATCCTCCCGTGAGAAATGCAGGTCCATGCTCGCTCCAATGGGGTACGGCGGCCCGATAGGGAAAATCGGTATGTGTAACTTCTATATAAATGATACTCCGTCATTTACTGAAAACGCAAACCACGGTTGTTGCGGCAGGCATGGCCAGTGGGCCCTCCTGCGGGAGAATCGTCGCAACATTAGCGCCCGCATAAAATTACAAAACTGACTAACTGTAAGTTATCATCGAGTTTGCGGGAATGGCTGTGCCGGGCGCGGAACCTCCATGGAAGTGGTGATTCTTCGGGCGGCTGCTTGCGAGATCAATCATGGCGTCGACCACCACAGAAACCTTGGGCCAGCGGATTCGGGCGATTCTTGCGCTCGATCCCGGGGCAACTGCCATCGAAACCACCGCAGGCGGCTGCACCTGGGGCCAGCTGGCCACGGCGGCCGGCTCCATGGAGCAGATCCTGCGTAACGCCGGGATCGAACCGGAGGCGCCTATCGGCTGGGTGGCACGCAACCGACCGACCGCGGTGGCCGCGTTTGCCGGCCTAGTGATGAACGGACGAATGGTGATCCCGCTACGCCCGAAGCAGACCTCGGCGACCTTCCGGGAAGAGCTTGCGGCGCAACGGCTCAAGGCGGTCGTCGGCGACGCGGAGGATTGGGCGGATACCGGTACCATCGATGCGGCCGCCCGCGTGGGCAGTCTAGGCATCTGCGTAGCCAGTGTTTCTCCCGCGGAAGTCAGGCTAGTGCCCGGACTGACTCGAGTGGGTCCGGGTCCTTTCCGCACTCCGATGCCGGGCTATGTGTTGGAGCGTCTGACGAGCGGCACCACGGGCGCTCCCAAGAGGATCCCCGTGCTCGAAAGCGTGCTGCTGCCCTCGTTGCAATCCGGCGAACAGCAACGCCACGCGCAAGATCCCAAAGTTCTACGTCTGAAAACATCGCCCGCGATTTTGCTGAAGCCCTTCAGCCACGCCGGCGGCCTGTTCGGCCTCCTGCTGGCGCTCTACCAGGCGCGACCCATGGTATTGTTCGAGAAATTCGTCGCCGCGGACTGGGCAGCCGCGGTGCGGCGCTACCAGCCGAAGTCTGCGAGCCTGGTGCCCGCCATGATTCAGATGATTCTCGAGGCCGCCATTCCGCGCGAATCGCTGTCGAGTCTGAAGGCGATCCGCGCGGGAACCGCGCCTCTCGATCCGCTGACGCAAACGCAATTCGAGGAGTTGTACGGGGTCCCGATCTTGATCGACTATGGGGCGGCCGAATTCATCGGTGGCGTCGCCGGGTGGACCTTGGACGATCATCGCCACTACTCCAAGACCAAGCGTGGCAGCGTGGGGCGGGCGCGACCCGACGTGCACCTGAAAATCCTCGGACTAGAGTCGGGCGACGCGGTGCCGCCGGGACAGAGCGGTATCCTGCTCATCAAGTGCGACCGATTCGGCCCGGACTGGTTTCGCACCAACGATCTGGCATCGATCGATGCGGACGGCTTCCTGTTTCTCCACGGGCGCGCGGACGATGCCATCAATCGCGGTGGCTTCAAGATTCTGCCCGACGAGGTTGCCACCGTGCTCAAGCGGTACCCGGGCGTGCGCGATGCCGCGGTCATGGCTAAGCCCGATGCTCGCCTGGGTCAGGTACCGGTGGCGGCAATTGAAATGGGAGCGGGTACGCCGCCGCCGTCTGCCGCCGATCTCGATGCCTTCGTGCGCCAGCATCTGACTGCTTACATGGTTCCCAAGGAATTCATTTTCGTGGATGCGCTGCCGCGCACCGCCTCGATGAAGATCAGCCGGCCCGAGCTCAAGGCAATGCTGGGAATTTGAACGCACGGGGTAACCGCATGGACTATACGACCATAATTCTCGATGTCGCGGATGGCATCGCCACGATCACGCTCAATCGCCCGGAGCGTCTGAACTGTTTCAACCGAACGATGGTGGTCGAGTTTCGTGATGTCTGGAGCCGTTTGCGGACCGATCCGCGGGTACGCGTATTGCTGCTGCGTGCAGCCCCCGGGCGAGCTTTCTGTTCCGGCGTCGATATCAAGGAGGGCTGGCGGGCCGAAGGCGAAGACACGAGCCCGTTCGATCAAGATGATCCGGGCGAATGGCTCGGCCCGAAGAGTAACAAGGTGTGGAAGCCGCTCATCGTGGCCGTGCATGGCATGGCGGCGGGCGGCGCATTTTATTGGCTCAATGAGGCCGACATCGTGATCTGCTCGGAAGATGCGACATTCTTCGATCCGCATTTGAAATTCGGCAAGATCTCTGCCGTCGAACCGATCGGCGCGATGGGCCGGATACCCCTGCAGGAAATCACGCGCATGGTGCTGCTCGCGGACGCCGAGCGCATCAGCGCGCAAACGGCGTTGCGGATCAGCCTGGTCACCGAGGTCACGGCTCTCGACTCCCTGTGGGGACGTGCGCACGAACTGGCCCTGATGATCGCCGCACGGCATCCGGTGGCGGTCCAGGGCTCGATTCGCGCCATCTGGGAAGCGCAGAGCTTGCCGCGCGATCAGGCGGTGACGAATGCGCTGCGCTACATCCAGGTCGGCAAACCGATTGCGACCGAGCTCAACCCGACTCACACCAAGAGCGGACCTTGGACCTTGCGATGAAATATTGGTCACCCGCGTGAGCGCGCTGGACCCGCAAATTCCGGACGAACCCGTTGGGTTTTCGGGGGCAGTGTCGCGATTCATCCCGCTGGCAATGGCCAGCGCCCTATTCATGGATTTACTCGATACCTCGGCGCTGGGGTCCGCCCTCCCCACCATGGCGCGAGAATTTCACATCGAGCCGCTGCATCTGAAGTTGGCTCTCACGGCGTACTTGATGACCATGGCGATTCTGGTACCGGCGAGTGGCTGGCTCGCAGACCGCTTCGGCGCCCGCCGGGTGTTCATTCACGCCGTGCGCGTGTACCTGCTCGGATCGCTGTGCTGCGGTCTGTCCAACTCGCTGACGCAATTGGTCGCGGCCCGCATTCTTCAGGGGGTGGGCGGCGCGATGATGACGCCGGTGGCACGACTGATCGTGGTTGCCTCGACGCCTCGAGAGCGGCTGGTACAGGCCATGAACGCCTTTACGATGCCGGCCATCTTAGGTCCGTTGCTCGGGCCGCCGTTCGCCGGCGTCCTGCTGCAAATCGCCTCGTGGCGTTGGATATTCTTCATCAATCTGCCGATCGGCATCCTCGGCATCGTCGCGGTCCTGCGCATCGTGCCGCGTCTGCGCCATAGCCATCCCGGCCGGTTCGATGTCACCGGATTCCTGGTCGCCGCCATCGGCATCGTCGGCGTGATCGGTTTGGCGGAGTCCGTCGGCTCGAACCTGCTGAGCGGCCGCGAACAACTGCTCGTCGGGGTGGTCGCGCTGACTGCTTGGATCGCCTTCGTCACACGGGCATTGCGGGTGCGTCTGCCGATGCTCGATCTGCGGCTGCTCGCCAAGTCCACGTATCGCGCCAGCATGATTGGCGGATCACTGGTACGCCTCGGCATCGGGGCGACCCCCTTTCTGCTGCCGTTGCTGCTGCAAGACGGTCTGGGCTGGTCGCCGCTCAAGGCGGGCTCGGTCATCGCGATCGTCACCTTGGGTTCGCTGCTCGCGCGGTTCGGCGGGACCCTCGCGGTCCGGGTAATCGGTTTTCGCAGCTCCCTGCTCGTTACGGCGGCGTTCACGGCGCTGTTGACGGCGGCTCCCGCCTTCTTCGATGTCAGGACACCGGTCATCGTCATCCTGCTCTCGCTGCTGATGGGAGGATTCTTTCGCGCGGCGCACTATGTCGCAGCCACCGCCCTGGGGTTTGCGGACGTCTCACCGCACGAGGTGAGCCGCGCATCGACGCTGTCGACCGTGATACAGCAATTGAGTCTCAGCTGTGGCGTCAGCTTCGCCGGCATGGCGCTCTATCTCTCGGCAGGCAGCGCGATTCGCTTCACGCCGAACGAATTCATACTGCCATTCGTCGCGCTCGGCGCGGTGGCGGCGCTCGCCATACCGGTCTATGCGCGGTTGAGCCCGGCCGTCGGCGGGGATATGCGTTCCGGCATCAAGAGATCATCATGAGCACACACGAACAACCGGCAGAGGGCTCGCTCATCGTGCGCCGCGAGGGTCGAGTCTTGATGTTGACTCTGAACAGACCCGAACGCCTCAATGCATTGACGCCGGAATTGCATCAGGCGCTGCACGCAGCCGTGTACGAAGCGGCGCATGACGCGGCGGTCGGTGCCCTGGTATTGACGGGGGCCGGCCGGGCGTTTTGCTCCGGCGGCGACATGACCCGGGATAAGGCTCAGGTGAGCTCACCTCCCTCCCTGGAGGAGCGGGCGGACGAGCTGCGAAAGCACGCCGAGACGGCGCGCTTGCTGCATGTCATGGCCAAACCGACGATCGCCATGTTGAACGGAGTCGCCGCCGGTGCCGGCCTGGGGTTGGCCCTCGCCTGCGATCTGCGCCTGGCATCCACCACGGCCATGCTGACCACCTCCTACGTGAAGGTCGCCATGTCCGGCGACCTCGGAATCACCTATTTCTTGACGCAGCTCGTCGGCTCATCGCGGGCGCGCGAACTATTGTTGCTCGGCGGAAAAATCGATGCCGCCCAAGCCCATCGCATCGGACTGGTCAGTCGCCTGGAAGAGCCCGAGGCGCTGGCGCAGGCGACCCTGGAACTGGCACAGCAGCTCGCCAACGGCCCCGCCGTCGCACTTCGTTACATCAAACGCAACGTTCTATGTGCCGAAACCGGGACGTTGGATCAGGTCATCGACGCCGAGGCATACGCCATGGCGCGCTGTGGCCGCACCCAGGACGTCAAGGAGGCGGCGATCGCCTTCAAGGAAAAACGCCCGCCGGATTTCAAGGGGCGGTAACCACACTGGCATGTAACGCCGTGCGATAGCTCGCGGCGCGGAGAACGACGATGGAAGTAGAAGATAAGATGATCGACGACGGCACCAAGACCTCCGCGGGGAAAATTACCGACGCGGACATCGAACGCGCCCGGCGCCAGATCGGGGTTCCCAAATTTGCCTTCAACAAGCCCTACAACGCGGTGGCGTCGGCGGACGTGTTGAGTCACTTCGCGTGGGCCTGTGGCGACGACAATCCGCTCTGGCACGACCGCAGCTACGGGGCAAAGACCCGCTGGCGCGATCAAATCGCGTTTCCGCTGTTCCTGCACTCGACCGGCACCAATCTGACACCCAAGCAGGACGCGGAGCACAAGGCGCTGTTCAAGGGTTTGTTTCGTGGCGTCGGCAAGTACTACACCGGGGTCGAGTGGACCTGGTGGCGTCCGCTCTACCCGGATGAGAGGCTGTACGTGGAACGGGTCACTTCCTCCATCAAGGTGAACGAAAAATCCTCGTTCAGCGGAGGAATTTCGGTCACCGAGGTGTACCGTGACCTGTGGATCGATCGGGCCGGGATCCCCGTGGGACGCCGCGAAGAGTCGTATTTGAGCGCCGAACGCGAAGGCAGCAAAAAGGCCGGCCGCTACGCCAACATTCATCGCCATGCTTACACGCCGGAAGACATCGCGCGCATCGATGCGGTATATGCAGCGGAACAGCGGCGCGGGCGCGAGAAACGCTTTTGGGAAGATGTCGCCGTGGGGGACTCGCTGACGCCGATTGCGAAGGGGCCGCTCACGATGGTCGACGTCATTGCCATGCACATGGGCTTGGGTCTCTCGAGCAGCGGCATCGGGCCGTTGCGCTACAACTGGCGCCAGCGTACGCGCATGCCGGCGTTTTATGTAGCCGACCGATATGGCGTACCCGACGTCGTGCAACGCGTTCACTGGGACCACGATCGCGCCACCGAACTGGGATTGCCCACGTCCTACGATTACGGTCAGATGCGTACGAGTTGGCTGATTCATCTGGTCACCAATTGGATGGGTGACGACGCCTGGCTATGGCGGCTGGACTGCCAATCCAGAGCTTTCAACTTCATGGGCGACACGACGATCTGTTCCGGCGAGGTCGTGGACAAACGCATCGAGGGGGTTCATCACTGTGTGGAGTTGAAGCTTGCCGGCACCAATCAACGCGGCGAGGTCACCGCACCGGGAACCGCCATCGTCGTCTTGCCGAGTCGTGCGTCCGGCCCCGTCGTCTTGCCGGCCCCGCCGGCGGACATGAGTCAGCGTGGCGCCGAGATGCTGCAGGCCGCATCCGATCGAACGCTCGAGAGCTGACACCGACATGACATCGACGACTAGACGGGGGCGAGGCGCGTGGAGAACAACCTGAAAACCTATGATTTGTATATTGACGGCACCTACACGGCGGCGGCGTCGGGACTGTATTTCAGCAGCGACAACCCCTACACCGGCGAGATCTGGGCGAGCATCGCGCGTGGCGCGGCGCCCGACGTCGATAAGGCGGTGCGGGCAGCCCAGGCGGCATTGCCGGTGTGGAACGCGCTGAAGCCGTCGGAGCGAGGACGCCTGATGGTCAAGTTAGCAGACCTCATCGAAGCCAATGCGCCACGCCTGGCGGCAGCCGAGGTTCGCGACAACGGCAAGCTGTACTTGGAGATGCTGCCCCAGGTGCGCATGGTGGCCGACTGGTTCCGCTACTACGGCGGTCTCGCCGACAAGATCGAGGGCTCGGTCATTCCGACCGGCAAGCCCAACATGTTCACCTTCACGCGCCACGAACCGCTTGGCGTCGTGGGACTCATTACGCCGTGGAATTCGCCGATCCTGCTGCTCACACACAAGCTGGCGACGGCGCTCGCGGCGGGCAACGTTGCGGTCATCAAGCCCTCGGAATTCACCTCTGCGTCGACGCTGGAGTTCGCCGCACTGTTTGCGACGGCCGGCTTTCCACCGGGCGTCATCAATGTCGTCAGCGGTTTTGGCCATGAGGCGGGCGCCGCCTTGGTCGCACATCCCGATGTGGCTAAAGTGGCGTTTACCGGCTCCGAACTCGGCGGACAGAGGATCAACGAGGCAAGTGCCCGTCAATTCAAGCATGTGGCGCTCGAGCTCGGCGGCAAATCGCCCAATATCGTGTTCGACGACGCAGACCTCGACGCCGCAGTGGTCGGCGCAATCGCTGGCATCTTCGCAGCGAGCGGCCAAACCTGCATCGCGGGTTCACGCCTCTTGCTGCAGCGCTCGATCCACGATGAGTTCGTCGGGCGCCTGGTGAAGCTCGCGGGCGAAGCCCGCATCGGCGATCCCATGCTGCCGACCACGAACGTCGGGCCCGTCGCCACGCAACCACAGTATGACAAGGTGATCGATTACATCCGGATTGCGAAGTCCGAAGGCGCAACCTGCGTGTTGGGCGGCGGCCCTTACACGGGTCCCGGCGCGAGTGGCGGACGTTTCGTCTGTCCGACGATCTTCACCGGCGTTCACAACCAAATGCGTATCGCACGCGAGGAAGTATTTGGGCCGGTGCTGGCGGTCATCCCGTTCGACTCGGAGGAGGAGGCGTTTCAGATCGCCAATGACACGCCGTACGGTCTCGCCGCCGGCGTGTGGACGTCGAACATTGGGCGCGCCTTGCGCGCGTCCGAACGCCTGCAGGCCGGCACGGTCTGGGTCAATACCTATCGCATCGGCGGCACCTCCACGCCGTTCGGTGGCTACAAGCGCAGCGGCCTCGGCCGCGAAGGCGGCGTCGATGCCATCAAGGAATGGGTCAACACCAAGACGGTCTGGATATGCGGCAAGCCGGATACCAGCCATCCGTTCGTGATGCGTACCTGAGCGAGCCCTCCTCGCCCCCCCACATTCATTTCGAAGGAGTCAACACAATGGACATCAAAGGAACGGGCGCCGTGGTAACCGGCGCCGGTAGCGGAATCGGTCGCGGCATCGCATTGGCTCTGGCGGATGCCGGCGCCCAGGGCATCGTCATCGCCGATGTCCAGCAGGAGCGGCTCGATGCGGTCGCCGCAGAGATCAAGGCCAAGGGCGTCGAGGCGGCCACGTTCAAATGTGACGTGAGCAAGGCCGAGTCGGTCGAGGCGCTCGCGGATTATGCATGGGCGACTCTCCGCCACGTCGAAATACTCTGCAACAACGCCGGCATCGTCACGACGGGTCCCGGCTTCGAGACCACCGAACACGACATGCGCTGGCAGTTCGACGTCAACGTGTTTGGCGTCTTCTTCGGCTGCAAGAGCTTCGGCCGTCGGTTTCTCGAGCAGGGATCGAAGGCCTGGATTTGCAACACGGGCTCGCATCACTCGGTCGGCACACCGTCGATCGGGCTGCCCACCTACGTCGCGACCAAGCATGCCGTGCTCGGCTTCACCGATGCGTTCCGGCTGGAATACGGAAATCGGATCGGATTCAGCATTCTGTGCCCCGGCATCGTGAACACGAATGCCTGGGACGCGGGTCGCAATCGCCCCTTCGAACTCGGCGGACCCACCCAGGGAAACCCCCAGAGTCAGGCCGCCCTGCAAGCCTATGGTCTTTCCCCGGAGTTCGTCGGACAGCTCGTGGCCAACGGGATTCAGAACGAATATTTCTTCATCTGGACGCACCCTTTCACCATCGAGTTGATCGAGAAGCGCTATCAGGAAAGCCGCGAGTCTATCCAGAGACAGTGGCCTGACGGTCCCCTTCCCGTACACAAGCGTACGCCGTCGCGCGTCTGATGACGTCGAACAGGCCAATACATTTACTCTACAACCGGAGACATCGAAATGGGTGACTTAAGCGGCAAAGTGGCCATCGTGCTGGGCGCATCGACCAAGGGCGGCATGGGTGAGGCAATCGCAAGACGCTTCAAAGCCGAGGGCGCGACGCTGGTCCTATCTGGACTCGGAGGCGCACCGCTCGCCGCGCTGGCCGAGGAACTCGGCGGTATCGCCCAGGAAGCGGACATCACCCAGGAGGCGCAGACCAAGGCGCTGGTGGATTTCGCGCACAAGCGCTACGGCCGCCTGGATATTGCGGTCAACGTCGCCGGCGTAGCCCCGCGCGTTCCGTTCAAGGATTTCACCGAGGAACACCTGATGTTCATGGCGAAGATGCACTTCATCGGACCCGCCATGTTCATCAAGCACGTCGCCGAGGTCATCGTCGACGGCGGCGCCCTGGTCAACATCTCTTCGCTCTCCGCCTACGATCCGTTGTCGGGGATCATCGGCTATGCCGCCTCGAAGCGCGCGGGGGATCGCGTAGTGCAGGGTGCCGCCTTGGAATATCGTCACAAACGCCTGCGCATCAACGGCATCATTCCGTCGCTGGTGCCGACCGAGTTATCGCGCGAAGGGATGCGTAGCTACGGGCACGATCCCGAAGCCTTCGAGAAGAGTTTCGTCGACTTGACGCCGCTCGGCCGGATCAGCCGTCCGGAGGACATCGCCGCCTTCGCTTACATGCTGGTCCGGGATGAGTTCTTCGAGACCGGTCAAATCTGGAACTACAGCGGGGGCAATTCCTTGCTGGGTCATCCGCGATTCCTGGCATAGGGAGTGAAGCATGGCTGAACCCTTCGTACATTTGGAAAAAACCGGACGCGTCGCGACTCTCACGTTCATGCGCCCCGACGTGCGCAATGCAATCGGCACGCATCAGGACTGCCGCGACATCGTCGCCGCGGTGGACGTTGCAAACGACGATCCCGACATCAGCTGCATCATTCTGACCGGACAGGGCACGGCCTTCTCGGCGGGCGGCAATCTCAAGGCTATGAAGGAACGCAACGGCATCGGTCCGCTCGACTCCCCCGATGCCACCCGGGCGAACTATCGCCGCGGTGTGCAAAGCGTCATCGAGTCCCTGTGGAATTGCGAGATTCCGATGATCGCGGCCATCAATGGACATGCAATCGGGCTCGGGCTCGATCTTGGCTGCGTGTGCGACATTCGCATTTGCGCGGACAGCGCAAAATTCGCCTCGAGCTTCATCAAGGTCGGTATCGTGCCGGGCGACGGCGGCGCATGGATTCTGCCCCGGGCCATTGGGCTCTCGAAGGCTGCCGAAATGATACTCACCGGCGACACCTACGATGCGTCCGCGGCGCTCGCCATGGGGTTGGTGTCAAGCGTAGTCCCGGCGGATCGATTGATGGCCGCGGCCCATGCCATGGCGGCGAGGATAGTCGCCAATCCCCCCAAGACCCTGAGACTCGCCAAGCGGCTGCTACGCGAAGGGCAACAGCAACGCTTGTCGGATGTTCTCGAACTATCCGCCGCCTTTCAGGCGCTTGCGCATGAGACCAAGGACCACGGTGAAGCCTTGGACGCCTTCTTCGACAAGCGCGAACCGAAATTCACCGGCAACTGAGCCCAAGGACCGCCATGAGGAATGGACATGCCTGCGGCCCGCCACCTTAGGTGCGCGACGCTCATTCAGACTCTCGTCAGCCCATCAGAAATGGGTTTACCACTTGTAATTGAGCGTCGATGATTTGTCCGTGCTGAAGATCCTCCGAGTACAGCACCTTAGCTCCAACGATCAGTGCAGACGAGACCAAGATGGAGTCGTATAACGAAAATCGGTACCGCTCATGGATGGCTAGGCCCCGGTCATGGGTCGCGACGGTGACTGCCTCGACGCGACAAACAGCCCGCACCGTATCTAGAATTTCTCTGACATCGCCAAGCGGTATTCGCAGCTTGCGCAAAGCGACAGCCGAAAATTCATTCAGGACCTGAACGCTGATGGTACCGCGCTCAGCAAGCAGCTGTTCTACACGGTCCGCCTTGTCGAAATCCTCTGAAAGCAAATAAAGCAGTACGCTCGTATCAAAAAAGTCTTCAACGTCGCTCATTAGCTTCGAGCCGATCAAACTTGAAATTCGCCGGCAGAGTTCCGCGAAACTTCCGCAAGCGCGCTAGCAACTCGCGTGCACTAGCAGCCTTCGCCACATCGAATGACCGCTTGCCGGCTAACTGAATTTCAATCTGATCGCCTTCCTTCAACCCGAGCGCCTCCACTACCGCCGCGGGTAGACGAATCGCCAGACTGTTCCCCCATTTCGCGACTTGCATGCCTCGTTCCAAGCTAGATATACAGACCGAAAAAGTATATCCAACCGCCGCTCGCAACGCAACGCCGGGGCCCCGGTGAGCTGGTGCCGCAAAGGTGCCGCAAAGAGGATTCGAATTTCGCTTGCAACCTGTTGTTAAACTGGATTTTTCTGAAATACTCGCCAGAGCGAATCCCCAAAAGACACCCCGCTTCAAGTTGAGCGAATCGAATGCGCGTTGGCACGCCCTAACACCCTGTAGTACGTTGTTACACGTGACCGTCATGACCCTTCGTATCCCGGATGAACTGGATCAAGCCCTCGAACGCCAGAGTGCCGGTCTTGGTATTTCCAAGACCGACCTCGCGCTTGAGGCGTTGAGTCGCTACCTGCGGATTGCTGAGTTTCGAACGCTTCGGACCAAACTGGTTGCGCGCGCCCAAGCCGGCGGCATCGATACCGACGAAAACGTCTTCGAAGCCCTAAAGCAGTAGGTAAGGATCGCGCTGGATTTCCTGGGCGTTGATTGCAGCGTATATCAGCCGTGCCGGCGCAGGCGCCGAACCGCTCAACCACGTTCCGTTGCACCATGAATCCTTGAAACGGAATAAATCCTCGAAGAAGTCTGCCGTCGTGGTGAAGCCCGCCAATCTACCTACAGGCCCGCGCCGGGACCCGACCGACACTCCCCTACTCAACGCGACGGTCGCTGGCTATGCTCTTTGCTCATCGACTTCGGGTCACGCAACAGGAAATCCAATTATTCGCCCTGGTGCCTATTCGAGGCGGACTCGCGAAATCGGCTGACCTTCCGGTGTCGACCCCCCCCAGCGGACCGTCGTGACCGGCCGCTCTTGGGCAATGAAATCGCCACACTCTCCTCGAGGCGAGTTCTGACACTCCCTAGCCAGCTGGTCGCAATTCAGCAATCGCGGTTCCGAAACCTCCCTCCCGATTTCGCAAATGAGCGATGTCAGCTCTTGACCATTCCCGTGCGACGACTCCGTCCAGCAGCAATGCGGCATGGTCTGCATAGTGTTCGACGATGTCCAGCGCGTGGGTTGCGAGTATCAGCGTCGCTCCTCTATCTCGAAGTCGCCATTGCAAGTGGCGTTTCAGCACCAGGGAGCTTGCCGGATCCAGGCCATTGAAGGCCTCATCGAGCACAATCAGTTTCGGGTCTCCGACGAGGCAAAGAAGTACCGCCAGCTTCTGACGGGTGCCCATCGATAGCGTATCAACGAAGGACTCCAGATAGGGCAGAAACTGCAGTTCCTCCGCAAGCGACATGATGGAATCGTCGATTCTAGGTTGGGCCTTCGCGCCGGCGTGCACCTCGAAGCATTGGCGCGCGGTGAGCAGGGGTGGCAGCCTGTCCGGTGCGCAGGCGTAACCCAGCATGCGCTTGGCATTTGCGGCTTCTGCCAATAGCGGGCGGCCGGCGATCTGGATGTCCCCGGAGACGGGTGCGAGCTTGCCGACAATACAGTCCAGCAGAGTACTCTTCCCGCAGCCATTCGGGCCCATCAAGGCGAACCACTCTCCCGCTGGAAGGCATAGAGAAACGTTCTTGAGTACGACATGGCGGCCATAGGCCGCACTGAGACTATTCACTTCAAGGTTATAACTTACCATGGGTGCCCTTGCCGGGAGCGCAGACCGCGACGAGGCATCCAACTACGGCCAGAATCACACCGGCGGCCAGTGTCAGGATGCCCTCTGCGACGGAACGCGAGACTGATGACCCGAGCACCCAGATCAACCACGTTTCGAACGCAGCCGCGACAAGCATTGACCCTAGCGCGGGGCCGAGTGTCCGTCGCGCGAGCAGCAGCGAGTCAAGCGGGAGCGGCTTCAGCCAGCGCGATGCACTGGCACTCACTGAAATCACTGCCGCCACCAGCGCGAAAACCGCGCCAAGTGCAGTGAGCAACCCCATCGTGACCATGACGTCTGCTGCCTGCGATCCCATTGGCACGGCAAGCAGGAGCGGAACAGTGACACGCGCGAGGCTCTTTGGCCTTGCGCTTGCGAACAGCTGCCTTACAGGCCAGGACCCGAGTGCTGCGAGTGACCCGGTCGGGATGGGCGTCTCTGCTCGGCGACGGTGCGGTACATACCGAGAGGCTTCATAGATCTCCTCCTTCGTCGCCGGCCACAACAGGTAACCGAGCGCAGCACCCAGCACTACGTCGCCCGTCGTTGCAGCCCACGTGATGATGGGAGCCGTTGTGCCGCCCCCAAACGCAGCGGCCAGGCTGAAGCCACCGAACGTGGCGGCAAGGATGGCGGCGAGCCATATGGCGGGCAAGGAGTCGCCGGCTATCGCTTGCCAGCGCGCGGCGGATTGCGCTATCGGCAGTGCTGTCGTCCAGGCGCGTGGCGCCTCGCTGCGGGTGAGCGCGCGTCGGCGCGAGACCAGTACCGCAGAGACAATGACAAGGACCGTGGACCAGAACAGAGCATGCTGATGGAGCCATGCCAGGGTCGAAACAGCCGCTGCTGCGTCAGTGCGAACATACACCGACGCCGCCGCCACCCAGGCTATAAACAAGGCTAGTGTTGCAAAGAGATCAATTCCATGACGCGCGCGAGTGCGATTTCGCCACACAAGGTACGCAGTCAGCAGCACTGGGGTATTTGAAAGCCACCGTCGGATCATTACGTCCATTGTTGGGATCTACGTGGCGCGGTCTTCCTCAAAACGTCGAGAACTCCATCCTGCTGAATAAAGGCGTGAAAAAGCGATTTCAACATCTGAACCATTTTTCCAATTGCGACGCGAATCGCGATCCTACATGAAAATGCCAATGACAGCTTTATGGAGGGCTCCTGGGGCAAGCGAGTGACCGGGATCGGTTTGCGTCGGTCACTCGGAGTTAAAATGAGATGCGTTGGGGTTAAACTAATTGGAGGGTACGCAGCATGCCTGAAACGCGAGGCGTCAATCATCTTGGACTATCAGTGTTCGATCTCGACAAAACAACGAGATTCTTTACCGAGGCTCTGGGTTGGACGGAAAGTGGGCGAGATAATTCGTACCCTCGAACCGCGGTATCAGACGGCTCTGTGCGCCTAACCCTGTGGCAAGTAGACCATCATCTAACTGTCGAAGCCTTCAACCGACGAAAGAACGTGGGATTACATCACCTCGCCCTTGAAGTCGATTCCGAATGGCGGCTGCACGAATTGGCTCACGCTCTAAGCTCATGGCCGGGCGTAACCATAGAATTCCCGCCTGAACTACTTGGAAAGGGCCCTCGCAAGCACATGATGTTGCTTGAGCCGGGTGGCATTCGCCTTGAACTCATCTGGCCAGGTACGTAAGCCTCAACGGTCTAGCTCTGCGATTTCCAACGTGGAGAAACGGTCATTGGCAGCCGGCCGCAGTGGGTCGATACGAGCCAGTGGCAATCGCGACGCGGCTCAAGGGATTTGATGATTCAGCGCCACATGGCACCATGTCAGCATTAACACGGTAGTCAGCAACCTGAGGTACAGCGATGCGCGGGATTGTGGCTTTGGTTGTATTGATTGTCGCGGTTCTGATATCGATGCCCGTCTTGGCGGACACTCCGATAAGGCTTCCAGACTGTGTTGATGCGCTCGAGCAAATCGTGGTGCTTCGAATGCCAGTACCGGTTTATATCGAAGAGGGTCGCTTTCATCGTGATATTACGGCGAGCAAGCGGAGCTCGGAACTAGCGCGTCTCACGAGGATCACACGGCTGTCGTGCGGGAAAGATCCGATAGTGCGCGGGCAGCAAGACATTGATGCGCACCAGCTCTACGTCGCGCGATCTCCTGAGTGTCGCTACATGTGGGGCAGGTACGCGACGATGATGACGCCGGGACAGGGAATCACGCGTGAGGAAATCGCGCGCCATAAGGCAATCATGGATGAAAAATGCCCAGCCACCAGCCTCGACCACCATTGGCTAATCCGTGACACGGGAACGGTGAATGATCCCGATTTGGTGCCCGCAACGGCTCCTCAATGAATTCATATTGGAGCGCCGTCAACGAAAGCCCGCAAAGCCGACGCTCGTCGTTGTCCTTGGGTCGATTCCGGAAGAATGACCGTCGGCGGCATGACTGGCAACCGCCTGCCTATCACCGTCCCGTAGTCATCGCCTCGAAGCCGGTCGCGAAGGGCCCGTCATTGGTCATGATGCGCCCGCCGTCGATGACGGAGAAACTTCTCTAACTATTCGTTTGGCGTTGCTGATCTCCGCAATGCGCAAATCATAGGCCGTCTGCAGGTTCAACCACGAACGCGCATCCCCGCCGAAATAGCGCGCCAAGCGCATGGCCGTATCCGCACTCACGCCTCGCCGCTTACGCACGACATCATTGATACGAGGTGTCGGTACGTTCAATGCCTTAGCCAATGCATTGGCGCTCATCCCAAGAGGCTTCAGAAAATCCTCCTGCAGTACCTCGCCAGGGTGTACAGGTCGCATACCATTCTTGAACATATCGCTTATTACCCTCAGTGGTAGTCCACAATTTCAACGTTGGTGGGTCCTTCGGCCGTCCAGCGGAAACACAGACGGAATTGATCATTGAGCCGGATGCTATATTGCCCCTTGCGATCCCCTGTCAGCGCCTCGAGTCGGTTGCCAGGTGGCGACCGCAAAAACTCCAAAGTATTCGCGGCGTCCAATTGAGCCAGTTTGCGGGTTGCTACCTTCGCCACATTCGCGAAGCGCTTACTCTTGCCGGTTTCGAACAATGCCAGCGTATCCGCGCACCGGAAGCCCTTTACCATGTGATCATGGTATAACGAATAACGTTAACCGTCAAATCAATGACGGGATGGAATTTTGATTGACGGTGACTCCCAACACTTCCTCTGCACGCCAATTTTCTACGTCTGATACCGGCCGTTCGTAGATGACTGAAGTGGGTCGAGTCCTGCCATTGACCGGAACGGGCATCAGTCACTCGACCGCGCCTGTCTTGACGACGATTCCCATCGCCGTTATCCCCATTATCGATGCCGGCACGGCATCGTTATCACCATTCCAGCGAACCCCGAAAAAATGTTCACGATCACGCTGGAATGGAGTTCACGTTCAGCTGGAATCCGCGTTCACGATGCGCTGGAAACCGTGATCACGATCGACCGTCATGCTCCGCAGCGCGTGACGGTCGTAATGCGAAGTTGTTGGTCATGCGCAGTAGGATTCCAGTCTTTCCCGCTTTTTTTCAGGGAAAGGAGCTCCTGCTGCGCATGACCAACAACTTCGCATTACAGCCGGAATATGCACTTCCTCCCTGAATTTCGCCGAAGCGTAACGCAATCGGTCCCGCGAGACCATCCGTAACTCCCAATGTGTGGACCCCCGCCCAGTACCGAGAGGGTTCTGTCAACTGAAGACTCATCAATTGAGCACCCTGCTCAAGTCGCCGGCGGCGCAACATGGGTCGATAGTGTTATAGCTTCGCCTACAGTGAGCGAACACGGGTTCGCAGAATCGATGCACTCACCGCGAGACCGCCGCGCTCATAGTTCGCGATCATTTCTTCCGCGGTGCACGGCGGATTGACAAGGCGATGCCGGACTCTCCGAACCGCTTCGCAAACCATTTCGGAGTTGAGGTCGAGCAGATGCTCGACAAATTCATCCGGATGGATGGCGCGTACATAGTATGGCCGCAAGACGTCGTCCGGAAAATCACGGAGATTGAATGTGACGATCTCCTGGGCGCCAGCGTGTATCGCGGCCGCGACCACATGACGATCATCAGGGTCCGGAAGTGAAGTCAGCCCGGCCTCGAGGTGTTCGAATCCTGTGACGAGACAATTCGGCACCGCCGCGTTCATGAGTGCCGCAACCCGCTCAAGGCGTGCCCGATCAAGTTCCGGCCGTGCGCGCACGACCGCATTGATCCACTCGGTGTGGATGCGGGGCGTCCACTTGGCGCGAAACTGTCCCGTGCGCGCAAGTTCGACAAGAAGATCGCGAATCGATGCGGGATAGAGCAGACAGGCGTCATAGATGACCGTGAAGCTTGCCACTCCGCATCCCTTTCTTCAGCCGTCCTTCCGTCAATACAGCTTCATGTCCTGAGAAAGCGCCGCAAGTTCCTTCAACGCAGCTTCGCTCTCCGCGTCCCGGCGCCGTTTGTATGTCATGAGATCCGCAAACCTTACCCGGCGATGGGTTCCCACCTTGTGGTGAGGCAATTGGCCATCTTCGAGCAGACCCACGAGAAACGGTCGTGATACGTTCAGAAGATCGGCAGCCTCCTGGGTGGTCAGCTCGGCATGGTGCGGCATCAGGGTCACCGCATTGCCCTTGGCAAGTTCCGTCAGCAGCGCACCGAGCAGTCGAACGGCCGCCGCCGGCAGCACCACGGGTTCCTCCGGGGCGCTCTCGAATCGCACGACACAAGTTTCCTTGGTGCTAGTCGCCATCACTCTGAACAGGCGCCGACTGGCGTCCGCTGCGAGCGCAGACACCTCCTCGGTCGGCTGAACGGGTTCCGGTCCTAGACTCAGTACGGCCACTGCCATGGCACGGGTCCTCCTCCGCCCATTCTATCAAACGAAAAAAACGAATCAATATTCGAAATATAAATATATCATTATATTTAAAAATCATGGAGTTACGGGCCACGAATTACCTCCGGATCCGCGTCGGATCTTGGAGTTGCTCCGCAGCATGCACTTGGTGCATGCTTTCGGTCGGCTCCGGGCAGAAGCCAGCTACCCGTCTTTAGCGAAGCTGTTGACAGCGCTGCCGGCAACAAAAGCTTCCCTAACGTGACTCGTTCGGGTTCCAGAAGCGGTAGACGGGTTACGTTTCGTCATGAACCTGAGGAGAACGGTCATGTCGATCGAAGCTATTCGTCCGTCCACTCTGGACGGCATCAAACGCCTCGCCAAGGTCATCAAGGTGCGGCAACACATCCAACATGCGCGGGCGCTGGATGAGGCCGCAAAACACGCGGGCTTCCAGAACTTCAGACACGCGCAGAACCAGCTGACGAAGAACCCTACGCCGGGACCATCACACCATGTATTTGTCATCGCCTATTGGCGCGACAGGGACACGGGTGCCAACGGTCGCGAAACGAAGGTCGTGGAGTTGAGTGCGCTTTTGGGCGATCTCATCACCCGCGCACAACTGCGCTACGACCGATCGCTGGGACTCTACAAGCTTGAGGGCCCCGACCATCTGGTGCGCCGGCATGTATCCAGTTCGCAATCCCTTGCGAGGGACGCGGTTATGGCGGCGGAGCGCACGCTGCACTTCATCGACGCGACCAAGTTGCGCCCCTCGCGAAGCGAGCGGGGCGACATCTCGTCGGGACTGCCGGGCCGCGATCACCACGCGGTCTGGATCGACGCTGCGACGAAGCGCCATCTCATCACGGATGAACCCTACGAGCGAGCGGTGGAAGGCCGTACTTATCACGAGCGTGTGGAATGGGCGGCGGAGCGCGGGTTCCGCATCGTAAAGTCAACGTGGCCCGGGATGTACAACCCCGACGGTGAGTCGCGACTTTTTCTCGTCGCTGATTCCACCAAAGGTGTTCCGCTCGACGGTGTCGAGGCCGCGCTTGCACGACTTCCCGCGCCTTCGACCGTGTGGGACGGGATTTCCGCACCCGCCAAGCCTGCCTTCCGCACGCCGGCCTCGCTTGCGCTCGCCGCAAGCAGGCCCAAGCGTACGGCCGTCAAGCGTGGTTCCTCCGGACCTCGCAATTCCCTGGGCTACTCCATGGTCATGACCGGTCGAAGCCGCCGCCCCAAGGCGAAGCTTCCGCTACAAGTGCACGAAGAGCTTGGCAGGCTCATAAAGTCGGTCTTTCGGGCAACCTACCACCGCAAGGGCGTCTACAATCGCCTCAATTCGGTTCGGTGCACGCTCGATGATTGGACCCAGTGCGAATATCCGCGCGACTCAAGTTTGACTCTGGATCAGCTCAACAATATCTACTATCGCGAATCGCAGCAGTCGTTTGTCCGACATGCGACGACGGACGAGCGCCATGGGCATATCGAGGCATTGGAGCGGGCAAAGTCGATCCTCACCGACCACTACCCCGCCTGCGTACCTTTGCGAGAGGTGGTAGGAAAACTCGACGGAGCCATCAAGTCGCTGCAACGGTGGGAATGAGGGCATCCAATTGGACCAGCGTGGCGGCCGGGAGTATCTCTCGGCCGTCTCGCCGGCACCTCGCTGCATATTCACAATCAGCGGTCACAAAGCGCCCGCCTCGTGCCGGTCGCAATCAAATTGAGCAAGCGAGCCTTAGATGCTCGAAGCAGGTCAATCTCCGAGGCAACGAAGACCAGGATTTCGCGTGTGCGATCGCTCGCGATCTCTTTGCTTGCAGATCTCGAAATTGCCGACGTCGTGAGGATGATTCCAATCACATCCGACGTCGTCCGGCCGAGACGGACTCGCAAGCCATCGATATCGTTGACGTCCACGACTCGTTTGCGATCCTTGACCTCGATGAGCAACGTGAGGCCGTGGCCTTGCGCCAAGATGTCCGTCTGCCGGGGTTTGGCGATACGAGAATTGCGCTCAGCGCGAAAGCCGGCGTCGCGAAACAGCTTCAGCACCTCCAGTTCCAGCGCTTGCCCGGTTGCCTTCCTTGCTCGTGTCACAGGTGAAGCCTAATGAAATGCCAAGCTGTATTTTACGGCCGGCAGCGCAGAGATCGACCTGTACCGACGGAACGTTCGGTAGCATCACGCGATGAAGAAGCTCCCACAACGATGGACAAACTTGCACTTACCGTGCACTTACGGTAGGAACGTCCGACAAGGCGGAGAGCGCAAGTGTTTGATTTAATGGTGCCGCAAAGAGGATTATTCGGCCTTCGGCCTCACCCCTTCGGGGTCGCCCTACGGGCGATCAAATTGGCCTACGGCCAATTTGTCGAACCGGCTTGTTGTCTGTCAGGGGTTCGAATAGGCCGCGTCGAACACTCGGGGTCGATAAACGTTGCCGGGACATTGGTCAAATGGTGCCGCAAAGAGGATTCGAACCCCTGACCCACGCATTACGAATGCGTTGCTCTACCGACTGAGCTATTGCGGCGCGCCACCCCGAAAGGGGGCGGCATTCTAACCCGCTGAGCCATCCGACGAAAGGCTGCCAACCCGCTTTGTGACGTCCCGCAGGGTCTTCGGCAGGGCGAAGATCACATGCTCTTCGCGCCCCTTCAACTCGTCCACCACCGCCCCGCCCCACTCCTTGAGCTGCGAAATGACGCCCTGCACCAGGATTTCCGGGGCCGAGGCGCCGGCGGTCACGCCCACGGTCTTGGCCCCATCGAACCACTCCCGGTGCAGAAACTCCGGCCCGTCGACCAGGAACCCCGGGATGCCCACCTTGTCGGCCATCTCACGCAGACGGTTCGAATTCGAACTGGATTTCGAGCCCACCACTACCAGCACGTCGCAGCGGCCGATGAGATCCTTGACCGCGTCCTGACGGTTCTGCGTGGCGTAGCAGATATCCTCCTTCACCGGCGCTTTGAGCCCCGGAAAGCGCGAGCGCAAGGCCTCGACGATCGACGCCGTATCGTCCACCGACAGAGTCGTCTGGGTCACGAAGGCCAGATGGGCCGGGTTCTTGACCACGACACGCTGCACATCCTCCACGGTCTCTACCAGATAAATGGCGCCGCCGAACGACGTGTCGAACTGGCCGATCGTGCCCTCCACCTCCGGATGCCCCTCATGGCCGATCAGAAACACCTCGCGCGCCTCCCGCGCATAGCGCGTCACTTCCATATGCACCTTGGTCACCAGCGGACAGGTGGCGTCGAACACGTTCAAGGAACGGCGCTTGGCCTCCATCTGGACCACCCGCGACACGCCGTGGGCGCTGAAGATCACCGTCGCGCCATCCGGCACCTCGAACAGTTCCTCGACGAACACGGCACCGATGGTGCGCAGCCGATCCACCACGTACTTGTTATGGACCACTTCATGCCGTACGTAGATCGGCGCACCGAACAGATCGATGGCGCGCTCGACGATGTCGATGGCTCGGTCGACACCGGCGCAGAAACCGCGCGGATTGGCTAACAGTATATGCATCAGGTTTTCCGTTTCGAATCGAACAGCGCGTCCAGCAACAAACAGACGGCGCCCACGGTGATCGCCGAATCCGCCACATTGAATGCAGGAAAGTACGCCTGATCCCAGTGAAAGTGAATAAAATCGATGACGTGCCCCAGACGGATGCGGTCGATGACGTTGCCGAGCGCGCCGCCCAGCACCAGCGCCAACCCCCCCGCCAGCAACCGATTGGCACCCCGCGGCAGCCGCACCAGCCACATGACGATCGCGATGCTGACGCCCAGCGCCAGCACGATGAACAGCCAGCGTTGCCAGCCGGACGCCGACGCCAGAAAGCTGAACGCCGCGCCCACGTTGTGCAGCCGCGTGATGTCGAGAATGGGCAGCACGCTCACGAATTCGAAGACGCCGAAATGTTGCGTGATATAGGCCTTGGTGAGTTGATCCGCCGCCACGATCACGGCCGACAGGACCAGCCAGGCGCTGGCGCGCCCGCGCTTCGCGGCGACGGACGGGTTCGGTGCGTCACTCATGCGAAGCGCCGCTCCTCGCCCGGGCCGTCCACATTGACGACGCAGCGCCCGCACAGTTCTGGATGCCGCGGATCGCTGCCCACGTCGGCGCACAGATGCCAGCAGCGCACGCATTTCGGCTGAGTGCTCGGCAGCACTTCGATCCAGACCCCCTCGATGCTCGCCGGCACCGCGTTGCCGCTGGGCGTATCGGTATCGACGATGCGCGCCTGACTGGTGATGAGAAGAAACTTGAGTTCGTTGCCGAGCGCCCGCAAGCGCGCCGCCTGCGCGGCCGGCGCAAACACCGTCACCTCGGCCTCGAGCGGCGCACCGATCTGGCCCGCCGCGCGCAGCCGCTCCAGCTCGCGCGCCACATCGGCCTTGAGCGCGATGAACAGCGGCCAATCCACCGCAGGAGTACGCTCGGCGCCCGTCGGAAAACGATGCCAGGTGGTGAGGAACACGGATTCCTCGCGCACGCCCGGAATGAACTTCCACACTTCCTCGGCCGTGAAACTCACGATGGGCGCCAGCCAGCGCACCATGGCTTCGGCGATATGGAACATCGCGGTCTGCGCGGAGCGCCGCGGCGCACTAAGTGCTCCGGTGGTGTAGAGCCGATCCTTGATGATGTCGAGATAGAAGCCGCCTAGATCGACCACGCAGAAGTTGTGCACCCGTTGATAGATGTCGTGGAACTCGTAGTTGCGGAACGCGGTAACCACGTCGTTCTGCAGCGCGAAGGCCTTGGATAGCGCCCACTGATCGATGGCCACGAGCTCGTGCCACGGCAACGCATGCGCTTCCGGGTCGAAGCCATGCAGATTGCCCAACAGGAAACGCAGGGTGTTGCGCATGCGACGGTACGAATCCGCCATGCGCTTCAAGATCTCATCCGAGACGCTCATCTCGTTGGAGTAGTCGGTGGCCGCCACCCACAGGCGCACGATGTCCGCACCCAAGGTACTGGTCAATTTTTGCGGCACCAGGATGTTGCCGATCGACTTCGACATCTTGCGGCCCTTCTCGTCCACGGTGAACCCGTGGGTGAGCACCGCCCGATACGGCGCGCGCCCATGCATGGCCACCGAGGTTAGCAGCGAGCTGTGAAACCAACCACGGTGCTGGTCCGATCCTTCGAGATACAGATCCGCCGGCGAAGCGATCTCCGGCCGCATCCGCGACACGCAATGATGCACCGTGCCCGAGTCGAACCACACGTCCATCACGTCGGTGGCCTTGTCATAGGAATCGGCCTCCGCGCCGAGCAGCGCGGCGGCGTCCAGATCGAACCACGCATCGATGCCGTCGCGCTCCACGAGCTTGGCCACCTCCTCGATGAGTTCCGCCGTTCTCGGGTGCAGCTCGCCCGTGAGCTTGTCGACGAATAACGGGATGGGCACGCCCCAGGTCCGTTGGCGCGACACGCACCAGTCGGGGCGGCTCGCGATCATGCTGCTGATGCGCTGCTCGCCCCAGGACGGCATCCAGTCCACGTGCGCGATGGCCTCGAGCGCCGCCTTGCGCAGGCCCGCGCGCTCCATGCTGATGAACCACTGCGGCGTCGCGCGGAAGATCACCGGCGTCTTGTGGCGCCAGCAATGCGGATAGGAATGATGGTACGGCTCGCTCTTCAGGAGCCGATGATTCGCCCGCAGCACTTCGCTGACATGCGCATTCGCATCGAACACCTGTTCGCCGGCGAACAGCGGCGTCGACGGCAGAAAACGGCCGTCCCCGCCCACCGGATTGTCGATCTCGAGATCGTAGCGGCGACCCACGATGTAATCGTCCAAGCCGTGACCGGGTGCGGTGTGTACCGCGCCGGTGCCCGCATCCAACGTCACGTGGTCGCCCAGAATCACGGGCACCAGCCGCTCGTAGAATGGATGGTGCAACACCAGCTTCTCGAGCTCCGCCCCCTTGACCGCGGCGATGGTGACCCAGGTGGTGACGCCCAGGGTCTTCATCACCGCCTCGACCAGTTCGGCCGCCACCAGCAGCCGCTCGCCGCCATCGCCCAGATCGAATTCCACCAAGGCATAGTCGAACTGCGGATGCACCGCGACCGCACGGTTCGCGGGCAGCGTCCACGGCGTCGTGGTCCATATCGCCACCGACGTGGGCACGCCATCGATCATGGCGAGTGGCTCGTTGCCCGCTAACCCTAAGCGCCGCGCGAGATCCGAGTGATCGACCACTTCGAAGCGCACGTACACCGAGGGCGAGGTTTTGTCCTCGTACTCCACCTCGGCTTCGGCCAGCGCGGACCGACAGTTCAAGCACCAATGCACCGGCTTGAAACCCTTGTACACATGGCCGTTGTCGATGATGGTCGAGAAGGCGCGCAGCTGCTCGGCTTCGAAACGCGGCATCATGGTGAGATAGGGATGCTCCCAATCGCCCAACACCCCCAAGCGCTTGAACTCCACGCGCTGCGCGTCCACCTGCTTCATGGCGTACGCGCGACACGCAGCGCGAAACGACTTCGCATCGATTTTCTGACCCACGCGGCCATGCGTCTTTTCGACCTGCATTTCGATGGGCAGACCGTGGCAGTCCCAGCCCGGCACGTAAGGCGCGTCGTACCCATCCAAGGTGCGCGACTTGACGATGATGTCTTTCAGAATTTTGTTGAGCGCATGTCCCAGATGCAAGGCCCCGTTCGCATACGGCGGCCCATCGGTGAGCACGAAGGCCGGACGGCCCTTGGCCATTGCCCGAATCTTCTCGTACAGGCCCGTACTCTCCCACTCGGCCAGCATCGCGGGCTCGCGGTTCGCGAGATCGGCCTTCATCGGGAAACCCGTGCTCGGCAAATTGATCGTCTCTTTGTAATCAGTCACAGTCCACCTTCGCCAAGAGGTCCCGCGCCTGCGCGGCATCGAGCCTCATTTGCACCATCATGAGATCCAACGAATCGAACTTGACCTCGTCGCGCAGCTTCGCGATGAACTCCACCTCGAGCGCACGCCCGTACAGATCGCCCGCGAAATCGAATACATGCACCTCGAGCAAGGGTTCGATGCCGTTCACCGTCGGCCGCGTTCCCAAACTCGCCACACCATTCAAAGGACCCGCGGCGATCCCATGCACACGCACCGCCAGCACGCCCCACAACGGCGATTTGCGCCGCATCAGACGCAGGTTGGCCGTGGGAAACCCCAAGGTCCGTCCCAGCGCCGCGCCGCGCACCACCCGCCCCAGCATGCGATAGGGCCGGCCCAGCAAGCGCGCCGCTCCCGAGTAATCGCCGCTCTCCAAACGCTCGCGCACCGCCGTGCTGCTGACGCGCACCCCATCGACGATGAAGGGCGCCATTTGCTCGACACCGAAGCCATGCAGGCGACCCGCCTCCTCCAGACTCTCGATGGTGCCAAGGGCCTTGGTGCCGTACCGAAAATCGTGGCCCACCACCATATGCCGCACGCCCAACCCCTCGACGATCAGCTGCTCCACGAAACGCTGCGGCGACAGGCAGCGCATCTCATCGTCGAAGCGCAAGGTCACCAGGCGCTCGACCCCACGGTCCGCCAGGGCCAAGAATTTCTCGCGCCAGCGGGTCAAGCGCGGCGGCGCGCCGGCCGGATCGATGAACTCCTTGGAGCTCGGTTCGAATACCAGTACCGTCGCGGCGCAGCGAAATTCCGCCGCGCGCCGCTTCACCACCTCGATCATCCGTTGATGGCCGAGGTGCACGCCGTCGTAATTGCCGATGGTCAGCACGCAGCCGCGGTCCGCCGACAGATTCGCGCGCCGACGGGCCCGTGAGCCCAGATTGTGAAGACCGCGCACTAGTTCCATGGCGAGAGTCCAGGATTATACTTAAAGTCGCTCGAGTTTAGGCCCTCGTTTACGGCCCTCACATTGACAAGCAATCCCCCAGTCCGCAGACTACGCGGCTAGTTTTAGGAGTCTTGACCTTGGCCAATACGAAATCCGCCGAAAAGGCAGCCCGACAGTCGACCGTTCACCGCGCGCGCAACGACGCGCTGACCTCGCAACTGCGCAGCGCCATCCGAAAGGCCACCAACGCCCTCAAGACCGGCAAGCAGGACGAAGCGTCCGCGGCATTGGCGAGCGCCACGCCCATCATCGACAGCATGGTTAACAAGGGCATCATCCACCGCAATAAGGCCGCGCGGCATAAGAGCCGCTTGACGAAGCAAGTGGCGGCGCTCGCCAAGTAGCGAGAATTCGTTGCCTGCGGCGATGCGCCGCGCTCATGCGGATCAACGCGCATGGACCTCAAGAAAAAAACCGGCCAAGAGACTAAGCGCCTGCGGCCGTTGCCGGCTCCGCGACACTGGCTGGCGCGACGCCGCCACGAACTTCCCGCGGATGCTCCTCCAAATAGCGCATCACCGCCTGCTTGAGTTCCTCGGTGCCCGCGCCCGTGGCACCCGAAATCAAGAACACTGGTCCTTTCCAGCGCAACCGCCTCACCAGATCCTTGGCACGCCGCTGCGCTTCCGCGGGCTCCATGAGATCGATCTTGTTGATGAGCAGCCAGCGTTCCTTCTTGGCGAGATCCGCGGCGAATTTCTTGAGCTCCCCGACGATGGTGCGCGCATCCTTGACCGGGTCGGCGGCCGGATCCACGGGTGCCAAATCGATCAGATGCAGCAGCACGCGGGTACGCTGCAGATGCTTGAGAAACCGAATGCCGAGACCGGCACCGTCGGCCGCACCCTCGATGAGTCCGGGAATATCGGCCATCACGAAGCTGCGGCTCGGGCCGACGCTGACGACCCCCAGATTGGGATGCAGGGTGGTGAAGGGATAATCCGCGACCTTGGGCCGCGCCGACGACACCGCACGGATGAGCGTCGACTTGCCCGCATTGGGCAGTCCCAGGAGCCCCACGTCGGCGATCAATTTCAACTCGAGCCCGAGCACCCGCTTTTCGCCGGGCAGACCGAGACCCGATTTGCGCGGCGTGCGGTTGGTGCTGGATTTGAAGCGGGTATTGCCCCAACCACCCTTGCCACCCTTGGCCACCAAGAGGGTCTGACCTTCCACCGCGAGATCGCCCAACTGCTCGCCGGTGTCCAGATCGGAGACCACCGTACCCACCGGAATGGCGACGTACACATCATCGCCGCCATGCCCGGTGCAGTCATTGCCACTGCCACTCTCGCCGTTCTTGCCTTTGTACAGACGCGAGATGCGAAAATCGGCGAGCGTATTCATCCCCTCGACCGCGGTGAGATAGACGCAGCCTCCCGCGCCACCGTCGCCGCCGTCCGGTCCGCCAAAGGGCACGAATTTCTCGCGACGGAAGCTCACGCAGCCGCGACCACCGTTGCCGGCCTCCACTCTGAGCTTGGCTTCGTCGACGAATTTCATAATGAGCCACCGTTAAACTGGCGTGAGGTTGAGCCTATGCTCACCACCTCCCGAAACAACCGGACTTTGGGGCGAGGTTGAGCCTACGCTCACTCTCTCCCCGCACAACCCGACATTCGATTGCGCATGCTGCGAAACGGGATCTTTGAAACGAGCAGGCCTGCCGGTCGCATAATTAAAAAGGGGGACAGGATTGGACCTGACCCCCTTCTTACGAACGACCGACGGGCGTTGCGCAGCCGGCATGGGCGGGGCGGCCAACAACGCCAAAGGCATTCCCGTGGGCGGTTGGGCGCCCGGGGGCAGCGGCTGTTAGCCCGAAATGACGTTCACGTAGGTATGCTGTTTCGGACCCTTGACCCGAAATTCCACCTTGCCGTGCGCGGTGGCGAACAAGGTGTGATCGGTGCCGATGCCGACGTTCACGCCCGGGCGGTATACGGTGCCGCGCTGCCGGATCAGAATGTTGCCCGACAGCACATCCTCACCGCCAAACTTCTTGACGCCCAGACGCTTGGAGTGCGAATCGCGGCCGTTACGAGTACTGCCGCCTGCTTTTTTGTGTGCCATTTAGGGGATCTCCTAGAAATACTTCAGGCAACGATCGACGTGATCTTCACGTCGGTGTAAGGCTGCCGGTGGGTCTTCTCGCGTTTGTAGTGCTTACGGCGCCGAAATTTGACGATGCGCACCTTGTCGCCCTTGCCGTGGCTCTCGACGGTCGCCACCACCTTGGCGCTGCCGACATAGGGTGCACCGATGGTCACGGAGGCGCCGGCACCCACCAATAACACCTGACTGAATTCGACATGGGCGCCTTGTTCCGCATCGAGCTTCTCGATACGGACGACAGCCCCTTCCTGGACGCGGTACTGTTTACCGCCCGTGGCAATCACGGCATACATGGTTTTAACTCCGCTGGGCAGCCTTCAGGGCCGCAAAAGAGCCGCGAAGTGTAAGGCGCCGGGGCGGTAAAATCAAATCCCTCACAGCCTATTCGAGTCGTGATGCGCCTACCGCGGCCCGTGCCGCGGCGACCTCGGTTTTGCAATCGTTTCATTCATTTAGCGCCCCCGGCTCGGACTGGCCACCAGTGCATCGCCCGGGCGACCCCAATCTTAGGTACCATGTTGTATTCCCTTGGGCGTTTCATGAAAATACACGAAATTCGGGCCTTGGTGACCAGCGACTTCGAGGCGGTGGATCGGGTCGTCAAGCGCCGGTTACACAGCCAGGTAGCCCTTGTCGACCAGGTTGCCACCTACATCATCTATGCCGGCGGCAAACGGCTGCGCCCTCTTTTGGTGCTTTTGGCCGCCCGCGCCTGCGGCCATACCGGCGAACAACACATCGACGCCGCCGCCATCGTCGAATTCATTCACACCGCCACCCTGCTGCACGACGACGTGGTGGACGGCTCCTCGCTGCGCCGCGGCAGAGAAACCGCCAACGAAGTCTTCGGCAACGCCACCAGCGTGCTGGTGGGCGATTTCCTCTACTCGCGAGCATTTCAGATGATGGTGAGCCTGAACCGCATGCCCATCATGGAAATCGTCGCCGATGCTACCAACGCCATCGCCGAGGGCGAGGTACTACAGCTCATGAACGCCCATGATGCCGATACCACCGAGGCGCGATATATCGATGTCATTCAGCGCAAGACGGCGCGACTATTCCAGGCCGGCGCCCAGATTGGCGCGGTTCTGAGTGATGCGGCGCCGCATATCGAGGAATCGCTCGCCCGCTACGGCCGCCACATCGGGACCGCCTTTCAACTGGTCGACGATGCGCTCGACTACCAGGCAGACGAAGCCAGTCTCGGCAAACACCTGGGGGATGACCTCGCCGAGGGTAAACCCACCCTGCCCCTGATCTATGCGATGCAGCACGGCAGCGAGTCACAGCGCGAGATGATCCGCCACGCCATCGAACACGGCGGGCTTGACCACCTCGACGAGATTACGCGCGCCGTTGCAAGCCTCGGAGGCCTTGCGTACACTGCGCGCCTCGCTCAAAGCGAGGCAGATCAGGCGCTTGCCGCCTTAGAGCCCCTTCCGGAAACCGTATTCAAGGAGGGTTTGAGCGAGTTGGCCCGGTTCGCCGTGGCCCGCAAGCACTAACAGCCTGTATGACTCGTGGCCGCACTAGGCGCATCATGAGTCAGCTAGGCTGCTAAGATCTGCGACCTGATTTCGGGGTGTAGCTCAGACTGGTAGAGCGCGTGGTTCGGGTCCACGAGGTCGCAGGTTCGAATCCTGTCTCCCCGACCACTTCACACTTTGGTGACGACCGTCAGGGCAGCAAGGCCTCGATGTCCGGCGCCAGGGATTCCGGTTTGTCGGTGGGCGCGTAACGCTTGGTCGGAACGCCGTCCTTGTCGATCAGAAACTTGGTGAAATTCCACTTGATCGCCTCGAGTCCCAATATCCCGGGACGAGCCTCTTTGAGATACCCATACAGCGGATGAGCATCCGCGCCATTGACCTTGATCTTCGCGAACAGCGGAAAGCTCACATCATAGGTCAGCGAGCAGAACTGCTTGATCTCCGCCTCGTCGCCGGGCTCTTGATGGCCGAACTGGTCGCATGGAAAGCCCAACACTTCGAAACCGCGCTCGTGATACTTCTTGTACAGCGCCTCGAGTCCCGTGTACTGCGGGGTGAAGCCGCACTTGCTGGCGACATTCACGATGAGGAGGGGATGGCCGCGGTACTTCGATAAAGGCACCTCGACGCCATCGATCGTCCGAGCCGAAAAATCGTAGGTATTCACACTGTCTCCTTCATGAAGCCCCGGCAGCCTATCAACGGCGCGCGGCCTTCACCGCCGCCGGCGTGATCGCATCCTTGTAGTGATTGCCAAAATGCGTGCGCACGTAATTGATGACGTTCGCCACCTGTTCGTCGGAGAGATCTTTGCCGATAGGCGGCATGGCTCGCTGCCCATTCAGTACCACGTTGAGCGGATACACGGCCGCGGCCAAACGCATGTCCTTCGCGAGTGCCGGATACGCACCGGCTCCCACCGCGCCCTGCGCATTGGGCATGTGGCATCCCTGACATATCCCTTGATACAGCGCCTCACCGGTTTGCTGCTCGTAGGAGCCCTCGTAAATATCCTGAGCATGGTCCATGCCGGCCGCCGTCATCGCCAGCGCCGCCACGATCATCGGCATCAACATCTTTTGAATACGCGCCTTCATGCCCTGCTCCCGATTTCTCTTGAGGCTCAACCGGCCTGCACGCGCGCATGCAGGCGCCCGACCGCATCGAGGGACGACAGCAGCGCGCCCTCCTGCCATGCCGGCAGGCGTGATGCATGTTCGCCCGCAAGGACGATCCGACCATCGATGGCGCACAGATTGTCGTAATGCTGGGCGCGCAACTCGTCGGTCCAATGTCCCGCACAGCCCAGCGTCCAGGGCACGCGATGCCAGGACACCGCCACGCCATGCTCGAATTCCGCTCGATACTGAGGATGGATCTGGCTGCCGTATTCGACGGTCTTGCGTATCCGTTCCTCCGGCGAGAGCGCGGCATACTTGACCGAGTTGATGCCAAAGGCATAGGCGCCGAGCAGGACGCCGGGTCCGTCGCTGAAGTAACCCGTATTGGGGTAACCGATGAGCTCGTTAGGCATATCGGTAAAGCTTATACCGCCATAGATCGATTCATCCTGTTCCCAGAAGCGGCGCTTGAACTGCAGCCCCACCTTGATCGACGAATCGTAGTACAGAGCATCGATCGCACTCTTCATCGGCGCGCCGACCGCCACCGGAATCTGACTCAAGATCGAGGCGGGAATGGTGCAGATACACCAGTCGGCCTGCGCGGTCCGCGGCGCGCCGCCGGTCTTGGCGTCTTGATAAATCACCGACACGCCGCGCTCGTCCTGTTTGATCTCGGTGACCTTGGCGTTGTACTGAATGACGTCGCCCAGTTCGCGTCCGAATGCCTTGCCGATCATGCCCATGCCGCCGACCGGTTGAAAGAGCGCGGTCTGGAATTCATAGATGTGGCCGGCCACGATGGATTGCCACAGTCGCGATTGCATCAAATCGCGCAGCGCGAGCGGATCGGACGCGATGGGCTGCGAGTCGAGGCCACCGCCCGGATCGGACACGTAACCCCGGCGCTCGCTGATCATCAAACCCTTTTTGTATTCGTAATTTTCATCGAGTGCGCCCCACCAACGCATGGCTTCGAGCAGCACCTCCCGATCCTCGCGAGTGACGCTCCGATCGAGCTGGCTCTGGTGGGTGGCTTTGGCCAACAGTTCGGCGACGTGGCCGTTGAAATCCGCTTGCACTTCGCGATAGCGCTGGGGCTTGCCACCGAATGCCTTCGAGGAATGCAGGTACGCGGCGTAGTTCACCTGCGTGAAGGGTTCGAGCTGCACCTTGAGCCGCTTGCAGTAGTCCAGCAGCGCGCGGTGGTGATAGGGAATGCGCCACGGACCGGGATTGAGATACAAGCCGGGTGCGAATTGCACGTTCTGGGTGACGCCGCCCATTTCGGTATAAGTATCGCCGCCGTACAACGACCAGTTGCGGCCACCCGGGCGGTCGTTGTACTCGAGGATTTTCACCTTGTAGCCCGCGTTGCGCAGTTCGAGCGCGGCCGACATGCCGGCCATGCCCGCACCCAGGATCAGCACCGAAGTCCCCTTCGGATCACCTTTGAGCTCGATGGGTCCGGTGTAGCCGGACTCGCCCGCGTGACCTAACTCCGACATCGCCTGGTACATCACCGCGCTGCCGGCCACCGTCCCGATCAACTTGAACAGAGACCGCCGACTCATCGGCGCCGCAGGTTTGTCGACCACTATCGTAGTTTCCCCACTCTGGTAGTTTCCCAAATCAGATAGTATAGATAACTTAAGTCAGGCAGTTTCCGAAGTCCGGCCCTTACTGAAGGTCTGGCGCTTGCTTAAAGTCCGGTAGTTACTCGAAGTCCGGCGCACGCTCGACGGTATCACGGGGTTGCAACCATTGTCGCGCTCAATCCGCCGCAGCGGGCGCTGCACCACCGGCCGCTGGCCGGCGCACCATCCAGCACAAGGGTATCAGTATCACCGTGAGCCAACCCGACAAATAGAACAAATCGAGCGAGGAGAGCAGATAACCCTGTTCGACCATCGTGCGGGCGATCGCCCCCGTCGCCGCCTGATCGGTGAGTCCCAGCGAGTGGCTTGCGGCGAGCGCTTGGCTGTAGGACGGCGCATAGGCGGTCAGCGACTCCGCGAGCCGCGACTGATGCAACGCTTCGCGGCGATCCCAGAACGTGGTGGTCAACGAGGTCGCGAAACTGCCCGCTGTGATGCGCAGAAAATTGGAGAGCCCCGAGGCGGCCGGTACCTTCTCGGGCGGCAGACCATCGAAGATGATGGCGAGCAACGAGACGAAGAATAGCCCCATCGCGATGCCCTGCACCAGCTGCGGCATCACGAACGCCACGAAACTAGCGTCGGCCGTATAACCCGCGCGCATGAAGTACGAGATGGCGAAGAACACGAACGACGCGGCCGCGAACCAGCGCGCATCGTACTGCCGCATCATGCGACCGATGAAGGGCGACAGCAGCACGGCCACCACGCCGCTGGGAGCCGACACCAGTCCGGCCCAGGTGGCCGTGTACCCCACGTAGGTCTGCAGCCACAGCGGCATCAGCACGATATTGCCGAAGAACACCGCATAGCCCAGACACAGCGCGATCGTCCCGAGCGAAAAGCTGCGCAAGCGGAACAGCGACAGGTCGACGATCGGCTGCGCCTCGGTCAGCTCCCAAATGAGCCACGCACTGAAGGCCACCACCGTAACGATCGTCAAGGAAACGATCAGGGTGGAGTTGAACCAGTCGAGATCCTTGCCCTTATCGAGAATCACCTGCAGCGCGCCCACCCAGACGAACAACAACATCAGTCCGACACGATCGATGGGTAGCTTGCGTGTCGGCGTTTCGAGCCCTTTGAGATTGGTCCAGCAAACGAAGCCGCAGAACACGCCCACCGGTATGTTGATGAAAAATATCCACGGCCAGATGTAGTTATCCGAAATGTAGCCACCCAGGATCGGCCCTGCGATCGGCGCGACCAGGGTCGTCATCGACCAGATGGCCAACGCGGTGCCACGCTTGGCCGGTCCGAAGACGTTGATGAGCAGTGCCTGGCTGCCGGGAATCATCGGACCCGACACGGCACCCTGCAGCACCCGGAAGACGACGAGTGATGGCAGGCTCCAGGCCGCGCCACACAGCAAGGAAGCGATGGTGAACAGCGTGACGGAGACGACGAAGGTACGCACCACACCGAAACGCTGCATCAGCCAGCCGGTCAAGGGCACCGACACGCCGTTCGCCACCGCGAACGAGGTGATGACCCAGGTCCCCTGATCGCTGCTGACGCCCAGGTTGCCGGCGATGGTCGGGATCGAAACGTTCGCGATCGAGGTGTCCAGCACCTGCATGAACGTGCCGAGCGCCAGCGCCAGCGCTGTGATGGCCTTGGCGCCACCGACCAGCCCAGGTGCCGGTGCCGCCGCGCCCTCGGATGCCGCCGCCGCGCTCACGGCTGGGCGGTGGACGAAGCCAGCGCAGTCGCGGCGCGCGCCTTGGCACGGACCGCTCCCGATGATACCGAGACGCTAGCCGCGTGAGTGCTCCGCGAGACGGCGAGCGACTCCGAGGCGAGCGGTGAGGTGCCCGCGGCGGCGATTGCGCTGAGCTTGGCCGGTTCGTGCAAGCCGGGTCCGGCATTCTCGGCGATGATCGCAGCGATGCGCGCATCGATCGAGGGATCGTCCCCGGCGCTAGGCTGGCTCGGTTGCGGCGTATTGCGCACGGCGGTCGCCATCGCGGGGCCGGACGTGTCGTGCAGATCGACACGGACAGCGGCGGACAGGCCCACCCGCAGCGGATGACTCTCGAGTTCATGAGGATCGAGCAAGATACGCACCGGCACCCGCTGCACGATCTTGATCCAATTGCCCGAGGCGTTCTGCGCCGGCAACAGCGCGAACGCATTGCCACTGCCGGCCGCGAGACCGGCGACGCGGCCATGAAAGGCGATATCGTCGCCATAGATATCGGTGTGCACGATGACCGGCTGGCCCGTGCGCATGCGCGCCAATTGCACTTCCTTGAAGTTGGCGTCCACCCACACATCGTCCAGCGGCACCACCGCCAGCAGCGGCGCGCCGGCCGCCACCCGTTGACCGACCTGCACCGAGCGCTTCGCCACCACGCCGCCGACGGGTGCGACCAACCGCGCGCGGTGCAGCGCGAGGGCCGCATTGCGGACCGCGGCCGCGGCGGCCAATACCTGTGGGTGATCGGCGATGGTGGTGCCGTCGACCTGCGCCACCGTCTGGCTCAGTTGATCGAGCGCCGCTGCGACGGCCGCGCGGCTCGAGATGACGTTGTCCCGCGCATGCGACAGTTCTTCCGCGGAAATCGCGCCGTCATCGCTGAGGCTGGCACGCCGCGCCAGGTCCGCATCCGCCGTGCGCAAGGCCTGTTGCCGCACGTCGATCTGCGCGCGCAATTGCCGTCCCTGCGCGAACAGGCCACGCACGTTGCGCACCGCGCGCGCCAGATCCGCCTCGGCGTTCGCCTCCGCGATTTTCGCATCCGCCGGATCGAGCTCGAGCAGAGGCTGGCCGGCGCTGACGCGCTGCGTATCGTCCACGTGCAGTCCGATGACCGTGCCGGCCACTTCGCTGGTGATCTGCACCACGTCGCCGCTGACGTACGCATCGTCGGTACTCTCGAAATAACGCGCATCGACCAACCAGTAGACGAAATATCCCAAGCCACCCACCACGAGCAGCACGCCGAGAACGATCATTCCCCAACGCCGAGAGCGGGATTTGGCCTGCGATGCATCGGGCTGCGGGGAATTCATGGTGTGACCTTCGTAACAGGTTGGTTGGAAATGGGGTTGCCGGAGTCCGCCGCGGCCGGATCGAAACTTCCGCCCAGTGCCAGCAGCAGCGTCACGCGCGCGATCACCTGGTTCGAGGCGATGTCGAGCTGATTGCGCCGGGCGCTGAGCACCTGGGTCTCCGCATTGAGCACCGCTAGATAGCTCGCAAGCCCTGCGCGGTAGCGTTCCTCGGCGATGCGATAGGCATCCTCCGTGGCATCGAGTGTTTGCCGCTGATCGATGCGCTCACGCCCGAGCGCGTCGATGCGTGTGAGCTGATCGGCGGCTTGTTGCACCGCCTGCAGCACGGTCAGGTTGTAGTTGGCCACCGCGCCATCGAGTTCCGCTTCGCCGCCACGGTACTCGGCGCGCAACCGTCCGGCATCGAATAGCGGCAGCGATACCACAGGGCCGCCGCCATAGCCTCGCCCACTCCAGCTGAACAGATTATCGAGGCCGAAGGCGCCGAATCCCGCGACCGCGCGCAGGCTGATATCCGGATAGAACGCGGCTCGCGCCGCCAACCGCTGCGCGTCCGCCGCCTGCACCCGCAACCGAGCCGCCAGCACGTCGGGGCGCCGGGCCAACAGATTGACCGGCAGTGCGGTGGGCAACGGTAGCGCAGCCTCCAGATCGAGCCGCGGTTGCTCGATCGAGGCGTAACCTTGCGCGCCCTGTCCACAAATCGTCGCCAATTGATGCACGGCCAGATCGGCGGCGGCCTCTGCCTGCACCCGATCGACCCGCGCCTGCGGTAACTGGCCTTCCGCCTCGCGCAGTTCGAGCCGCGTGTCGACGCCGGCGGCGACGCGGCGACGCGTGATATCGATGATGCGTTGCCGCTGAGCTTCGGCGCGCTTGGCGATGTCGACCAGCGCATAGGAGCGATACAGCTCGACATAGGCTCCCGCGATGGCGCCGGCCAGCATCAGTCGCGTGCCGTCGATGTCGAGATTCGTGGCCTGGGCGAGGTCTCGCGCCCGCGCCACCGCGTCCGCTTGCCGCCCCCAGAAATCCAAGTCCCAGCTCAAGCTGACGCCCGCCTGGCCGAGCCACGACGCCCCGCCGGCGAGGGGCGGCGGGATGAGATAATTTTGTGGCGCATGCGCGCGAAACAGGTTCGCATCCAGGCCGGCCTTCGGCAGCAATCCGGCGTGCGCCGCATCGGCCTGTGCCACCGCGTCGCGCAACCGCGACCGCGCCTCCGCCATCGTCGGACTGTCGGCGAGCGCTTGATCGACCAAGCGATTCAGCTGCGGATCGCCAAAACTCCGCCACCAATCGGAAGGGGCAGCGGTGACCGCCGCGCCGCTGAGCCCCACCTGTGCGGGCTCCAGCGCCACGGCGCGCGGCGCGTCGTGCGGCGGCAATACGCAGCCGGCCAGCAACGACGCCGCGACCATCGACAAACTCCGGCGCATCACAGCTTCTCCCTCATCACCGCCGGAACTGCCGTGGCTGCGGTATCGGCCGCCGCACTCAAGAACCGCCGTTCCATGGTGTTGTTGAGCTTGGCGAGTAGCCGCGCCAGTTCAGTGACCTCCGCGGTGGCGAACTCCTCGAGCGCACCGTTGAGCACGTCGACCACCAACGGAATGAGCCCTTCCACGGCCTTGCGTCCCGCTGCGGTCAGTTGCAGATCGACCTTGCGCCGATCCTGCTGTCCGCGGGCACGATCCAGCAAGCCCCGCTCGGCCAGCTGATCGATGACCCGCGTGAGCGCGCCGCTGTCGTGACGAAATTCGGCGCAGAAATCCTTTGGATTGATGACGATCCCGTCCCGCAGATACGCCAGCACGATGTATTGCGTGAACGTAAACCCGCCTGCCGCCAGCACCGGCTCCACCGTATCCAGCAGCAAGGCATGCGAGCGCTTGATGAGGTAACCCAACGAAGTACGGGCGGAGTAGCTGGATATTTTATAATACTGCTTTGGCATAAACTGCTTTGGCATTGACTGCTTTAGCAGCTATTATGCGTATGAAAGGCACCCTGTCAACAAGCGGAATGTCGGATAGCGCCGACCCGCTCGGCGCGGCGGCCTGTCAGAAAAGCCTGATAGGCGAAGCTCCGCTACACAACGGTCGCAACGTGACATGATGGAAACGGCAACGAGTTACGAATTGGTCGAAGGATGTCTTCCCAGCTAGCAGTACTCTCCGCGTTTTTCCGGCGCCTCGCGCCGGCCACTGACCCGAGCGCAATCGAGCCGGCGCCGCAGCCCATACAATGTCCGAATTGCGGCCTGACGCAATTCGGCGGCCATTGCATGCGGCGCGAGATCACCTTGTGCTGCCGCTGTGGCACGCCTTTGGCGCGCACGGTGCTCAAGAGCCTCGATGCCACTCTCGCCTGCTCGATCGCGGTGTTGCTACTGATGATTCCAGCGTTGCTGGAGCCCTTCCTCACGACGGCCACCTTCGGTATGACGCGCACCAGTATCCTGCCGATGAGCGCCTCCTTTCTCTGGGCCGAGGGCTGGCCATTGCTCGCAATCCTGGTGGCGCTCGTCATCATGGTCTTGCCGGTCATCCGCTTCGGCGCCTTGACCGCGGTGCTGCTGACCATCCGCATGGGCGCGCGACCGCCTTGGGCCGGACGCGTGTTTCGTCTCGCCAACGCCCTGCAGACCTGGTCCATGATCGACGTCTTTCTACTCGGCATGACAGTGGCTTACGCCCGCTTGCGCGTCTCCATCCACGTCACCATCGAAGTGGGCGCCCTGTGTTTCGTAGCCGCCGCGGTGCTATCGCTGTTCGTGCGCGCCTGCCTGGACAAGGCGCTGGTTTGGCGGTCGATCGCGCCGGATCGTGAGTTCGCGCGCCTTGCCGACTGCATCGCCTGCGCTCACTGCGGCCTGCTATGCCCACCGGCCGACGACGGCCATCGCTGTCCGCGTTGCAGCGCCGTCCTCAAGGCGCGACGGCCGCACAGTATCGCCCGCGCGAGCGCCCTCCTCCTCACCGCGTTGCTGCTGTATCTGCCTGCGAATCTGTATCCCATCGCCACCATCCCGATCGATGTGACGCCCACCGCCTACACGGTGATCGGCGGCGTGCGGGACTTGGCGGAATCTCATCTACTGGGGCTGGCGTTGTTGGTATTCTCCGCCAGCTTCGCCATTCCGCTGCTCAAGATGGCGGGACTAGCCTGGTGCATCGCCTCGGTGTTACGCCGCTCGGGGACTGCGCTGGTCAACAAAACCCGTACCTACCGGATCATCGAGGAAATCGGCCGCTGGTCCATGGTCGATCCCCTGACCATCGCCTGTTTCGTACCGGTGATGCACTTCAATGGCCTCATCGATGGGCGCGCCGAACCGGCGGCGACGCCCTTCGCCGCCGTCGTCATCCTGACGACGCTGGCCTCGCATATTTTCGATCCCCGTCTGATGTGGGACGCGGCGGAGCGACGCGCATGACCAACGGACCCGATACGAATCCCTCGCTCATCGCCGGACGTCACAAGACCCACTGGCCTGGCCTCGTCTGGGCGGTCCCCCTCGCAGCGCTGATCGCCGTGAGCTACTTAGGGCTTCATGCCTGGGCACGCCGCGGTGAGGTCGTCACCGTGACCTTCAAGCGGGCCGCCGACGCCAAGCCGGGCGAGACCAAGGTGCTCTATCAGGGCGTCGAAGCCGGGCATTTGCTGAAGATCGTGCCGAACGAGGATGGACACCGCCTGGATTTTCAATTGCGGCTCGTTCCGGAAGCCAAGGCCGGACTCAACAGCAATGCGCGCTTCTGGCTCATCGGCGCATCGCCGAGTCTGGCGGACTTGAGCTCGCTCAGAGCCGTCGTGTCCGGGGTGGCCATCGGTTATGCCCCGGGCGAGGGCGGAACGCCGACCACCACCTTCGAAGGCTTGGACAAGGCACCGACGGTGCTGCCCGGCGACCGCGGCACGCGCTACCTGCTCGAATCGCGCACGCTGGGTCCGATACGCGAAGGCTCGGGACTGCTATTTCACGGGCAACCCATCGGCAAGGTGACCGAAGTCAAGTTCGACGGCGAGGCAGGGTTTCAACTGGAGGTGTTCGTCTTCGAGCCCTACGACGCCCTCATCAAACCCGGCACACGGTTTTGGAAAATGAGTCCCTTGCACCTGTCGCTCGCCGGCGGTGGCCTGAATGCCAGCCTCGCGCCCGCGAGTACGCTGCTGTCGGGCGGCATCGAGGTGGAGACCGCGGCGACGGCCGACTCGCCCGATGCCGTCAAGGGAGCCGCCACCAAGGCGACCGCCCGCACGCGGAGTCCAGCCGACTCGCTCGATGCCCTCGAGGGGGTCGCTACCAAGGCGGCCGTCGACGCCCAGAGTCCGGCCAACTCGACGTTTACGCTGTATGCGAGCCGTGACGCCGCACGCCAAGGTCTGTCGGGACCGACCGTGACCTACGACTTTGCCTTTGCGGGCGCAGCGGGCGGTCTCGAGGAAGACGCCGCGGTCACCCTGTTGGGATTTCAAATCGGTGAGGTGCGTAGCACCCATCTGAGCTACGACGCGCGCACCGGCAAACCATTCACGACGGTCACCGCGGTAATCTACCCGCGGCAACTCGAGGTGCAGGCACCCTCGGGGGCCGCTGCGACGGCCCCGGGCAGCGCTGCCTCGGGCTTGGACTGGCGCGCAGCGACCGACGCAAAAGTGCGCCAACTCCTGCGTGCCGGCTTTCGCGCGCGCCTCGAGCAAACCCCGGCGTTGGTGGGCAGCCAAGCCATTGCATTGGTGGAGGAGCGCGGTGCCGCGGCGGCGGATCTCGCCTACGACGGCAAGAATCCGCGCATTCCGAGCGCACATGGCTCCGCCAGCGTCGCCGACATCACCTCGCAGGCGGATCAAATACTGGCGAAGATCAATCGTGTGCCCATCCAGGAGATCGGCGAGAATTTTCGGCAGGTCACGCGCCGTCTGAACAGTCTGGTGTCATCGCCGACCACACAGCAAAGCCTGGTGCATCTGACCAAGACCTTGGCCGAAGTCGACCAAATACTTGGCGAGCTCCAACCGCAGATCGGGCCGCTGCTGTCCAAACTCAACGAGGCAGCGGGGCAGATCTCCGGCACCGCGCTCGCGGCGCACCAGCTACTGGGCGGCGCGGGCGATGCGAACCCCGCGAACCTCCCGGAAACCATCCGTCAACTCGACGAGGCCGCGCGCTCCATTCGTACGCTGACGGATTATCTCGACCGGCATCCCGAAGCACTGATCCGCGGTAAGAGGCCCGACAAATGAACGCATCCCCGCGATTCCGTGTGACGCTCACAACCTTGTTGGGCGCACTGCTCAGCGCCGTGTTTGGCGCGCTACTCAGCGCTTGCCAGAGCGCACCCACCCGCCTCTACACCCTGTACGCGATTACGCCCGACGCCATCCGCGCCGATTATGGCGGACCGCCCATCCGCTTGGACGCCGTGCATTTTCCGCCGTCGCTCGATCGCATCGAGGTGGTGCACGACTTAGGCCCCGGCGAAATGGCTCTGAGCGATGTGGATCACTGGTCGGCGCCGCTCGGACAAACCGCGCGCCAGGCTCTGTCCGCGGATCTCATCGCACGTCTGCCGTCGGCCAAGGTCATCTATCCGCATCTCGTCAAACCCACGGACGCGCTCGGCGTGAGCGTGGATGTGCTCGAGTTCAATACCGATCGACAAGGGGTGTACCTGCAAGCAAGTTGGGTCGTGAGCACCTCCGGCCAGAGCGCCGCAGTGAGCGGCGGCACAGCGACGTTGCACAGCGACGCCTCCGCGCCAGACGCGGCGGCCACCGCACGGGCTTTGAGCAAGCTGCTAGGCCAGCTCGCGGACCGGATCGTCGCCGGACTGTAGCCGTCCCTCCGGAACGTCTTTCCGCTCAGCCCCGGCGGCGTCCGCCGCGAGCTCGACCACGTACATCGAAACCGCGTATCCGCCAATAATTTACCTAGCGAAGCGGTTCTTCGCTTCCAGCCTCACCGCCGGCTGACGACCACCCGATGCCGGATGCGGCCGACTTCGCGCATGGGCAGCCCCTGCGCCAAGAGCAGGTCACGAGTATGCAGCCGCATGATGGCGTAACCATCGCTGGAATTCCGCCAACGCTCGGAGAAGGTCGCAAGATCGGCGATGCCCGCCGCCGGCGCCTCATCGAGCCCGAGTGCAAACTCGTCGCGGTAGTCGACCAAGATCACCGGTCGCTTCAAATAAAACGGCAGCGACTGTTCGTAATACTGCACCGCATAGATCGGCGCCCCCACGGGCACCACCGAGTTCAATAGATCCGCCGATTGTTTGCCGCTGAAGAACCGTTGCGCCTCGCTGCCCGCGAGCAGCAGGGCGGCGGTGGCTAAAAACCAGCCAACGCACAACACCACCAAGGCGCGCCGCGTTTGGGTGCGCAGCAACAGCACCAGCGATACGATCGCCGACACCGCAAGCGAAGTTGCAATCAGGCTGAGACCGAACAACATTTGTCGTGCCAGCTGGTCGCCCTTCGGCGCACTCCACAGGCCGCTCGCGTAAGCGATGATACCGAGGCTCGCCGCCAGCGATAACACGGCACCCAAGCGGATACCCGCCGCTTCCTTGGCCGACGGCTGGGGCCGCGCGCACAACAGAGCCAGCGCCGGTACGACCGGCAGCACGTACGTGACCAATTTGGAGTTCGACAGCGAAAAGAACACGAAGATGAAGACGCTCCAAGTCCCGAGCAGTCGTGCCGGATCGAATCGACCCGGCGGCTCACCACGCCGCCACGTGCCGAGCAACGCCGCGCAGGCGAGCGGCGCCCACGGCAATATCCCCACGGCCAACACGGGAATGAAAAACCACCATGCCTCGGAACGGTGTTCGATGGGAGTCAGAAAGCGCAGAAAATGTTCGCGCACGAAGAAAAATTCGAGAAACCGAGAATTCGCACGCGCCGCGAGCACGAACCACGGGCCCGCGATGGCCAGCAACAACGGCACTCCGCAGCGTAGGTGCAGCGATTGCATCGCCCGAAAATCCCGCTGCCAGAGCACATAGAAGGTCAACGACGCCGCCGGTATGATGATGCCGATCAAGCCCTTCGTCAGCACCGCGAACCCCATCGCCGCCCAACATCCCAACATCCAATTGCGGCAGAGCGCCGGATGGTCGCGTTCCATCTGTGCCGACGCGAAACACGCCAACGCGCCGAGCAGACAAAAGTTCAATAACATGTCGAGCGTGAGTTGGTGCGCCAGCAACACGAACAACGTCGACGCACCGGTCAGCAGCGCCGCTCGCACGCCGCCATCGACTCCCCACAGTCTGCGGCCGAGAAAATAAACCACCAACAGAGAGAGGTATCCCGCGATGCCGGGACATAGCCGCGCGGCGAAATCACTTTCGCCCAACCAACGAAAGGACAGCGCGGTGAGCCAGTACTGCAGCGGCGGCTTCTCCAGATAGACCAAGCCATCCAGATGCGGAATGATCCAATCGCCCGACTGCAACATCTCGCGCGGGATTTCCGCGTAACGGCCCTCGTCGGGATCGTACAAAGACCGGTTGCCGAGCAGTACGAACCACAGCACAGTAGCGCACGCTAAACCGAGGAACACAACCAGTGTACGAGAACTAGGCAGCGACGCATCCGCAGCGAGTTCTTCGAACACCGCGCTGACCTTGCGTGGGTCAGCCGGACTCGCCACAGGCCTGTCACGCACGGTTTTGGATTCCCGACATGTTGCGGGAACTAGTATCTCTGCCCAGTGAATCTGACCGGTTGAATTGACGCTTGCTTGAGTCGCCAAGCGTCGTAAGAAAAGGCCAGGGTGGGCGAGTATCCCGGCGGGAACTGCTCCGTTCCCTTCGGAATGCCCGCCCATCCGGGCCATGCGAACCGGTCAGAATCACTGCGCCGATGTACTAGGACAAGTCATCCCACGATGTTCGGCCACTCTAACTACCCGGGTATGTCATCCTGTGACCCCGACGCTACAAATGAAACATGCCGCCCGCATCCCTCCAACCACATGCCCACTACCTCGGCGCAGTGATTTCGACCGACTGAATTGACGCTTGCTCGACCCACCACACGGTCCAGTACGAAAGGCCCGGGTGGATGGGATAGCCCGCTGGCGACTGCTCCGTCGCCGGCAGGCTACCCATTCACCCGGGCCATGCACCGCGGTGCGACCCTCAGCGCTGCGACCCTCAACCCCGCGCCGCCCGCAACTGCCGCGCCAACGCCTCGCGCAACACCTGTACCCGCAAGGGCTTGTCGAGAATTTCCACGATGCCCACATCCTTCGCGACCGCATCGATCTCGGCATCGCGGTGCGCCGTCATGAGAATGATGGGCACCTGCGGATCCAGTTCGTGTATCAAGCGAGCAAATTCGAGCCCCCGCAAGGGCTGCATGCGCTCATCCGTGAGAATCGCATCGAACCGCTTCGCGTCGCTGCGAAAGGCCTCGATGGCGGCGCGCGCATCCGAGAACCCCACCGGCTCGTAGCTCAACGACGCGAGCAGCTCCTCGGTCAACACCACGAGTTCCCGCTCATCGTCCACCACCAAGATCGTCTCGCCGGCACCGGCATCCTCCGCCCCGGTCGCTCCCGACGACACCGCCGCCGCGGCAACCGCGGGCCAATAGACCGTCATGCGCGTGCCCTTGCCTAGCTGGCTGTCGACGCTCAATGCGCCATTCATGCGCGAAATGATATTGCGTACCACGGTCAATCCGATGCCGGTGCCATGAGTCGACGGCCGGGTCGTGTAGAACGGCTCGAACATGGACATGACCTGTTCGTCGGCCAAGCCGATGCCTGAATCGATGACCGACACGCTCACCCAGCGGCCCGGCCGTAACTCACCCAAGGCCAGCTTTTGCGGCGCGAGCACGTCGAGAGTTTCCAAGCGGATGTTGAGCAGGCCGCCGCCCGGCATGGCATGCACCGCGTTCGAACACAGATTCATGAGCACCTGGTAGAGCTCGGTGGGATCCCCCTGAATGCTGGTCACCGCGTCGACGCCGCTCAGCTTGATATGGATCGACGCCGGCAATGTCGCCTCTATCTGCTGCGCCACTTCGACGATGATGGGCTCGATTTCAGTCGGCCGGTAACTGACGCTGCGACGCGGATCGAACGTGAGTACGCGCCGCACCAGCAAGCGCGCCCGTTCCGTCGCCGCGAGCAGACGCTCCACATTGCCCAACACCGCAGGTGCGGTCTCGGCCGTGTCGCGCATCAATTCCGCGTAGCCGATGATCGCGGTCAGCACATTGTTGAAATCATGGGCGACCGCGGCTGCGAGAAATCCCAGTGCCTCGACCTGCCGGATGCCGGCAAGCTCCCGCTGCAATCGATGCCGCTCCTGGTCCATATGCTCTTGTCGATTGAGGGCGGAGCGCAAGGCCATCAGTAGCAAGGCGGCGAGTACCGCAAGGGTGAGCGTGCGCGCAGCGCTGCTGCGCTCCTCCTGGATCCAGGGCCGCAGCACGCTGGCCGAAGATCGCGACACCGTGACGACGATGGGATAGGCACCCACTTCCTGCGATACCTCGATGAGTTCGTCGCCGTTCGTCACCGAGTACTTGATGCGTTCCTTGGGCGGAACGACGTCCGAGGCGGCATCCGGATCCAAGGATTTCTCTCGCGCCGCGCCGCCGCGTGGATATTCGGCGAGCGTGACGCCATCCATTCGCGACAGACGAATCGACGTATCGGGCGTGACATTGACGCCGGCGTAAAACGCGGCCAGGTAGTCGAATGCCACGCGCGCGATCACGACACCCGCGAAATCTCCGCCCGGTGTCATCACACGCCGACTCAACGCAAAGCTCTGGATGCGATCGGGACCGAAGGCGCGCGGGCGATCGATATACAGCGCATCGCCCGCGGCATGGGCCGGCACCGAGAAGACCTGCAGCTCCTTGAGGTTCCGCTCGCCGCCCCCCTCGTCCCGCGTATTCGCAAGGAGCTTGCCGTCGGCGCCGAGCAGCGCCGCCGATGAGATGAAGGGCAGACTCACGATTTGTGCATTGAGCCGCGCGACCAGAGTCCGTTGCTCCGCGGCGGCGCCCTCGGCGGACGTTCTCCAATTCGCATAGGCGGCGAGCACGACTTCGGTTTCCTGGATCAAGCGCTCGGTTTGCTCGGTCAAGGCACGGCTGAGCGCCAGCATGATGTGCTCGTTGTCGGTGACCACCCGGCGGTAGTCAGCCCAAGCCTCGTAACTATCCGCGGCGACGATCAGCACGATCAACACGATGCCGGCGACGGTCACCCAGCGTCGCAATGCGCTGCCGTCGCGGCGCGTCACGCCGCGGCGCTCGATGTCCACCCGGGAAGTCATCGATGGGGCCGTGCTCGCCGCTATCGAAGCACGCTGACCGCTAGGTTGAAGATATACCCGGCGCCGCGCTCGGTGGTCAGCAATCGGGGGTTGGATGGATCGGCCTCGATCTTGCGGCGCAGGCGCAGTATCGTGACGTCGATGGAGCGGTCGAACACCTCGAGACTGTGCAGCCGCGACCGCTCGAGCAATTGGTCGCGGGACAGCACTCGCAGCGGCGCGGACAGGAACGCGCACATCAGGCTGAACTCGCTGTTGGTGAGGGGAATCAGCTGACCGTCGTCGGCGGTCAGGCGGCGCAGCCGCGTATTCAGTTCCCAGCCGCCGAATCGATACGCGCGCACCTGATCGTCGATCACGGCGGAGGCCGCGGTCGTTTGCGCGCGGCGCAGCAGCGCACGGATCCTGGCCAATAGCTCCCGCGGACTGAACGGCTTGGTCACATAATCGTCGGCGGCCAGTTCGAGGCCCATCACGCGATCCGCCTCGTCCGACTGCCCGCTCAAGATCAAGATGGGAACCTTCGACATCTCACGCACGCGGCCCGCGAGTTGCAGCCCGCTTTCTCCGGGCAGCCGTAAGTCCAACAACACCAGGTCCACCGGATCCTGCTCGAGCACATCGAGCATTTCCTGTCCGCGCGACACCGCGCTCACCCGGTAGTCATGGGCTCCCAAGTATTCCGTCAAGATGCTGCGGATGGCGGGGTCGTCATCCAATGCCAGGATATGCGGTGCGATGGAGCTCATGAGCGAAGTCTATCACTCCGGCGACGGCTCGCCGGTCGCCGGGTGGTTGACGATCCAGTGCTGCGCGATCGACGCCCGGTTGCAGAACCAAACGCCATCGTGCCGCAGCATGTGATCGAGAAGCCGCACCAACGAGTTGAGCCGTCCCGGCCGGCCGATGATCCGGCAGTGCAGGCTGATCGTCATCATTCGCTGCCTGCCCTCGCCACCCTGACGGTAGAGCCAGTCGAATGCATCGCGGCAGTACGTGAAGAACTCGTCACCGGTGGAAAAATCCCCGCCGCGTTGCAGACGACTGTCGTTGGTGTCGAAGGCATGGGGCACGACCAGATGGGGACGGCCGCTCACGCGCGTCCAATACGGTAGGTCGTCGTTGTAGGCATCGCTGTCGTACAGAAAGCCGCCGGTCTCGACCACCAGTCGCCGCGTGTTGGGGCTGGGTCGTCCGGTATACCAGCCCACCGGCCGGCGGCCGATGGTGCGGGTGATGATCTCGATGTTGCGCAGCATGTCGGCGCGCTCGAGCTCCTCGGCCACGAATTGGTAGTCGATCCAGCGTTGACCGTGACAGGCGACCTCGAGTCCGCTCTGGGCGATCCGCCCGGCTGCCTCGGGGTTGCGCGCCAGGGCCATGCCCACCGCGTAGATCGTGGCGTCGATACGGCGCGCCTCGATGATTCGCAGGATCTCCCAGAGTCCGACGCGGCTGCCATATTCGAAATTGGATGCCACGTTGAGATTACGGGCGTTCTGCAACGGTTCGGCGCCCACATCGGTGAGCACCGACTCGGAATGGGCATCGCCATGCAACACGCAGTACTCACCACCCTCTTCGTAGTTGACCACGACCGAAACGGCGATGCGCGCGCCACCAGGCCAGCGTACATCCGGCGGCGAGCCGGCATAGCCGATGAGATCTCGTGGATAAGGGTCGGTGCTCATGGTTGGCGGACGAGCGCCGCGTGACGGCGTCAAATAGGCTCCATGCCGTGCCGCAGCTTGACCGCCGCGGTGCTGGGCGACGCCAGGTAGTCGAGCAGCGCGCGGGCGGCATCCGCTCTCGCGCTGTTGGCCGCGATACCGCCGGAAAAAATGGTGATGCTCTGAAGCGCCGGCGGTAGCGGTCCGACCACTTGGATACCGGGCAAGCTCCTAAGCTCGCTCAACTGCTGAAATCCGAGCGAGACGCGGCCGTCGGCGACCAACGAGCCCACGGCCACACCGGGCGGCGCCAGCACGATGCGGTCGCGCAGCGTCTCGAGAACTCCCCATGTCGCCAGCAATTTCTCCAGATGCACACCGCTCGGACCGGTCGAATAGCCGATGGCCGCGGCGGCTAGCACCGCCTCTCGCAGCGCGGCTTCCGTGGCGATATCAGGCTGCGGCGCACCCGCCGCCACGGCGATCGCGATACCCGAGCTGACCAGATCCTGGCGGCTGCCGGCACGAACGCTGCCCTGCGCCACCAGCTTATCGATGGCATTGCTCGCCAACACCACCACATCCACGGCCTCGCCGGCTGCCACGCGCTTGGCCACGTCCACGCCGCCGGCCGCTGCCGCGCTGACGGCGTGCGCCGTGTCACGCTGGTAACGGTCGACGAGTTCCGCCAAGAGTTCCCGCGTGGCCATCGAGGAGAGGAGCTTGAGCGGCGCCAAGGACATGCTCGGAATCATAGTCGATCAGAACCCCAAGGCGTCGAGCGTTCGATACAGCAACACCGAGGAGGATAGAAACCATGGCACGCCGAAGTAGTAGGGACGCGACGGGAAGGGAAGCCCGTCCAGAGCCGTACGACCCTCCGCGAGTCCCATCATCTGCTGTCCGATGCGGCGCCCGAAGTAAGGCGCCAGCGGCACACCCTGGCCGCAATACCCCATGGAGTAGTAGATGCCATCTCTCTGGCCGAGATGTGGCAAGGTGTCGAAGGTATAGGCCACCCAACCCGCCCAGGCATGCGTGACACGCACCGCCGCAAGCTCGGGAAACACCCGCGTCAGCATCGACCGTAGACGCGACACGCAGGCCAGCGGATCTCGCTCCGAGAGCGCGGCGCGGCCGCCGAAGATGATCCGCTCGCCGTCGGGCGATGGTCGGAAGTAAACCACCACGCGCCGCGAATCGACGATATTGCGCCGCTGCGGAATCAGCGCACGCACCCGCTCCTTGGGCAAAGGTTCGGTCGCGATTTGATAGCTGCCGATCGGTATCACGCGCCGCCGATGCCAGCTGGACAGCGCTCCGGAATAGCCGTTGGTCGCGATCAGCACCTTGCGCGCCCGCACGACGCCGCGCGGCGTGGTCACGACGAAGTCGTCGCCTTCTCTGACGATGGCTTGCGCCGGGCAGTGATCCATCACCACCGCACCGCGCTCCCGCGCGCGCCGCAGCAGGCCGAGCAACAGACGCATGGGATCGACCGAGGCATCGTCGTGATAGACGAGCCCGCCATGATAAAAGTCGCTGTCGATTTCGTGACGCTGCTGCGATCTCGGCACCACCGTAATACGCTGCTCGAGACCGCGCGGCTGATTCTCGGCCTCCCGTTGGAGCGCCTCGAAATGTCGCGGCGTATGCGCCCCGTAATAACACCCATGCGGGCGCCAATCGCAATCGAGACCCTCGCGAGTCGCGAGGGTGCGCAAATAATCGATGGCCGCCAGGCCCTCCTGGGCGATCGCCGACGCCCGCGACTCACCGTGCAGCGCCTTGAGCGCGGCGAACGTCGGCTTGATGCTGTACGCCACCTGGCCGCCGTTGCGCCCGGAACATCCGGCACCCACGGCCCCAGCCTCCAGCACCAAGGTGTCGGCGCCTGCGCCACTGGTCTCGCGCGCAGCCGACAACCCCGTGTAGCCCGCACCCACGATCAATACGTCCACCCGCGCCGGTAGCGGCGGCGCCTCGAGCTTGGGCACCACGTCGGCGTCCTGCCAGTATGGCGTCGCCAGCACCCCGGTCGTCATTTCTCGATCACGCATCAGCCCGTCAACCCACTGCACGCATCGCCCATCACACTACCCATCCCGCTCGGCACATCACCCCACACACGTCAATCAGCAGCCCGTAACCCGCCACACGCATCACGCTATACGCGTACCCCATCATGCATCATCCCTACAACTCGACACGCCCGTCAGCCGTTCATCGTTCAGGTACCGCAGAAAGTCTGCAATACACGCTCCTCCATCCGCGGCGGCTCAGCATACTTGCCGCCCGCGACGTCCGCATCATAGGGTCGAGACAGCACGTCGCACAGCTCTTCGAAGGGCGCATAGTCATTCTCCACGGCGGCGCGGATGACCTGCTCGATACGATGATTGCGCGGTATGACGCCAGGATTCACCAAGCGCATGCCGTCGGCACGCTGCGGCGGCGGCAGAGGCTCGCGCGACAGCCGCGCGCGCCACCGCGGCAGCCAGTCGCGAACGAGCAGCGGCTCGGCAAACGAACTCTGCAGCGCCACATCCGCCGCCGCGACTGGCGCCGCCCCGCCGGCATCGATGCCTTGCGCGGCGTCCTGCGCTGCCGCAGCGTCGCACAAACGCCGAAACGTCAGGGTGAAATCCGCCTGACCCCGGTGCATCGCATCGAGCAAGGCGTCGATCAACTGCGCATCGCCGTCTTCCACTGTCACGAACCCCAGTTTACGGCGCATGCCGGCAAGCCGCTGCCGCTCGAACTCATGGCTGAACCCGGCGATCACCTCGGTCGCGAGCTCAATGGCTTTCTCGCTGCTCGGTGCCAGCAGCGGCAGCAGAGTCTCGGCGAAACGGGCAAGGTTCCACTGCGCCGCCCGAGGTTGACCCGCATAGGCATAGCGCCCCTGATGATCGATGGAACTGAAAACCGTCATCGGATCGTAGGCATCCATGAAGGCACAGGGCCCGAAATCGATGGTCTCACCCGCGACGGCCATGTTGTCCGTATTCATCACCCCATGAATGAAGCCGACCGTCATCCAATGCGCAACCAGCGCGGCCTGACGTGCGACCACGGCTCGCAACAACTCCAGATACGGGTTCGCCGCCGCCGCCGCCTGCGGGTAGTGCCGTTCGATCACATAGTCGGCCAACCGCCCGGTCGCCTCCAGATCTCCCCGCGCGGCGAAGAACTGAAAGGTCCCCACACGGACATGACTCGCGGCGACGCGGGTCAGGATGGCGCCCGGCGTCCGTTGGTCGCGGTAGACCACCTCGCCGGTCGTCACGGCGGCGAGCGCGCGCGTCGCCGGGATGCCGAGGGCGTGCATGGCCTCGCTCACCAGGTACTCGCGCAGGACCGGACCCACCGCCGCGCGCCCGTCGCCGCCGCGCGAATACGGAGTACGGCCAGATCCCTTGAGCTGAATATCGCGGCGTACCCCGGCCCGGTCGCGCACCTCCCCCAGCAAGATCGCACGCCCATCGCCCAGCTGCGGCACGAACTGTCCGAACTGATGTCCCGCATACACCATGGCGATCGGCCGCGAGCCCTCGACCACCCGATTTCCCGAGAAAATCTCGGCCAGCGCCGCGTCATTCAAACCTTCCACGTCGAGATTGAGCTCGGCCGCCAGGGGCGTATTGAATTTTATCAGCCGCGGGTTAGCCACCGGCGTGGGATCCACCGCCGTGAAGAAATGCGCGGGCAAGAGGCGATAGGAACTCGAGAGATCCTGGGACAGCATGTTCGCATGGTAACAGTGAACCCGGCCGCGCGCCGTCGCCGTCAGCCTACCCATCCAGCCATTCGCCGTTAGGCGACCCACCCGTCCAGACGATGCGAATCAGGCCTTGCGCAGTGATGAGATTCGCGCGGACGAGATATCAGCAGCCTGGGTGACTCATGATGCGCCCAGTGCGTCCGTGCCGTTGCCCTTGCCCTTGCGCTGCGCTTCGACCAGGCTCTCGAACAGTTGCAGATAATTGTCGGCCATGCGATGGGCGGTGAAGCGGCGGTCGAACTCGGCGCGGATGCGATCGCGGTCGAGCGTCGCGATTCTGGCCACGGCCTCGACCGCCTGCTGCTCGTTCTCGACGATGAAGCCCGTGACACCATCCTCCAGCACTTCCGGCACCGACCCGTTGTTGAATGCGATCACCGGAGTACCGCAGGCCATCGCCTCGATCATGACCAGGCCGAACGGCTCGCGCCAGGCGATCGGGAAGATCAACGCCGCGGCATTGCCGAGGAACTCGGTCTTCTGGTGCTCGGCGATCTCGCCGATGAACTCGATATCGCCCTGGGAGAGTAGCGGCTCGATCGTGGTCTTGTAATACTCCTCATCCACTCTGTCGACCTTGGCCGCGATCTTGATCTTCATGCCCGCCCTGGCCGCGATCCTGATCGCCGCATCCGGTGCCTTCTCCGGGGATATGCGCCCGAGAAATGCCACGTACCCGCCCGTGCCGGGGCCCTTATGCAACAGATCCTTCGGCAGACCGTGAGCAATGGTGGCGATGTAGTGGGCCTGCGGCAGCGGCACACGCTGCGCATTCGAGATCGAGACCACCGGTATGTCGCCGTACAAACCATACAGCGGTTTTAGCTCCGGCATGTCCAACCGGCCATGCAAAGTGGTCACCGACGCCACGCCCAGCCGGCGCAGCAGCGGATAACCGAAATAATCCAGATGCGCATGAATCACATCGAACTCCTTCGCGCGACGCGCAACCATCTCGAGTTCCATGAACACCGGCGCGAAATAATCCTTCACGGTCGGGTCGAGCCGCAGCGCGCGCGGCCAGACGGCGTGGAGCTTCGCCTTGGTCAGGCTATCGCCGGAGGCGAACAAGGTCACCTCGTGGCCGAGTTCGACCAACGCGTCCGTGAGATAGGCGACCACCCGCTCGGTGCCGCCGTAGAGTTTGGGAGGCACGGCCTCCATAAGCGGCGCCACCTGTGCAATTCTCATGAGAAGTCTCCGTGCGGGTGTAGAGTGATTCTAGATAACATGACGAGTCGATGCACGCGGAACTGAATACTGAATATCGACTCTCACGGTATCTAGCCCGTATTTTCATTGGACGCTGTCGGCACGTTGCGACAGCGCTGCAAAATTTACAAAATTGCCGCTGGCAAGGGAGTGTGCGTGACTACATCGAATTTGCCGAATTCCGAATCACCGGCGCAAACGGCCGACGATGCATCGATGCCGCAATATGCCATCTCGGCCACCGCGAATCTGCAGGAGCGGCGCACGCGCACGCTCAAACACGGCGACACCTTCGCGGTCTTCGATCAACGCGGCGACATCGGCGGCGAACCGGGCAACTCAGAGGGTCTATACCATCGCGACACCCGGATCCTGTCGCAATTCCAACTGCTGCTCGAAGAAGCGCGTCCGCTGTTGTTGAGTTCGATGACTCAGGACGACAACGCCGTGTTCAGCGCCGATTTGAGCAATCCCGACCTGCTCATCGATGGGCAGATCGCTCTGCGTCGCGAACAACTGCATCTACATCGCATCAAGTTCGTCTGGGAGGGAACCTGCCACGAGCGGCTGTTGGTCAGGAATTTCAGCGATGCGCCGCTGCGCGTGCGGCTCACGTTTCGGTTCGCGGCCGACTTCGCGGATCTGTTCGAGGTGCGCGGCGAACGCCGCGCGGCGCATGGCGCGTCATCCGAGGAGTTGCAGAGCGACCATTCGGTCTTGCTCAACTACCGCGGACTCGACCAGATCGAGCGCATCACCCGCGTGAGCTTCGAGCCCGCGCCCAAGACGCTGACCACCGGTCGCGCCGTGTACGAAGTGGCGCTCAAACCCGGGGAAACGCGCCGCATCTTCGTGCGCTACGGCGTGTCCGATGGCGATACCGACTGGACCGGCCGTATCTTCTACCAGCGCATGCGCGCCGCGCGGCACGCGCTGCGCGTCTCCAGTTCGCGCGCCGCCAGCGTCGACAGCTCCAATTCCGTGTTCAACGAAATCGTGCGCCGCTCCGTGTCGGATCTGTACATGCTCATCACCGACACACCGCGCGGTTCGTACCCGTATGCCGGCACTCCCTGGTTCAGCACACCGTTCGGTCGCGACGGCATCATCACCGCCCTCATGACCTTGTGGGTGGATCCCGCTATCGCGAAAGGCGTGCTGCATTTTCTTAGCGACACCCAGGCGACCACGGTCGAACCCGAACGCGATGCCGAGCCCGGCAAGATCCTGCATGAGATGCGGCACGGCGAGATGGCCAATCTGCGCGAGGTGCCGTTCGGTCGCTACTACGGCAGCGTCGACTCGACGCCCTTGTTCGTGTTGCTGCTCGGCGAGTACTTCGTGCGCACCGGCGACATCGAAACCGTACGCACGCTGTGGCCGAATGCCGAGGCCGCGCTACGCTGGATCGACACCTATGGCGATCGGGATGCCGACGGCTTCGTCGAATATTACCGGCAGACCAAGGAGGGACTCTCGAACCAGGGCTGGAAGGATTCGCACGACGCCGTCTATCACAGTGACGGACGCACCGCGGAAGGACCGATCGCGCTCTGCGAAGTGCAAGCCTACGTCTACGGCGCGAAGCGCCATGGCGCTCTACTCGCCGCGGCGCTCGGCCATCACGCGCAGGCGGCGACGCTGCAAGCACAGGCGGTGTCGCTGCGCCGCCAGTTCGAGGACAAATTCTGGTGCGAAGAGCTGTCGGTGTACGCACTCGCGCTGGATGGCGCCAAACAGCCGTGCCGCGTGGTTTCCTCGAATTCGGGACAGGTGCTGCTGACGGGCATCGCCTCGCCCGAACGCGCGCAGCGGGTCGCCGCGACGATGCTTTCGCCGGCCATGTTCAGCGGTTGGGGCATTCGCACCGTGGCGCTGACGGCGGCGCGCTACAACCCGATGTCCTACCACAACGGCTCGGTCTGGCCGCACGACAATGGCCTGATCGCCATGGGGATGGCCCGCTACGGCCAGAAGCAAGCCGCCGCGCAGGTCATGGGCGCCTTGTTCGACGCCGCTGCCTACATGGATCTGCGGCGTTTGCCGGAGTTGTTTTGCGGCTTCGTGCGGCGCGAGCACAATGCGCCGACCCAATACCCGGTGGCCTGCTCTCCTCAGGCATGGGCCAGCGCCACCACGCTCTGCCTGCTGCAGGCAAGTCTCGGCCTCGAATTATTCGACGGCAGCCACGAGGTGGCGTTCTATCGGCCGATGCTACCCAAGTTTCTGAATCACGTGCATCTACGCAACTTGCGGCTGAGCAGCGGCTCCGTCGACGTGCTGTTGCACCGTCATGGCAACGACGTGGCCACCACGGTCACGCGCCGTGACGGCGACGTGGTGGTGGTGGTGCGGCACTAAATTCATGAACGACCGACGAGTTGCTACGGCGAGTGTCCCGAATCTTTGTTGGGCCGCGTCTCCGGCATGACGAAGGCCACCAGCAACACCGCGACCAAACCAACGCCCAGCAGCGCGAAGAACGCCGTGCGGGTGCTGAAGTGATCCGCAAGCCAGCCCGCCGACGGCGTGCTCAAGGTCCCACCGATACCGATCCCGAACCCAACGGCACCCAACGACAAATTGAAATGCCCCGAGCGGCCCGCGACATCGCTGACGATCAACGGCACCATGATGCCGAAACAAGCACCGGCGACGCCGTCCAGCACCTGCACCGCCACCAACAACAGCGGATTCTGCGTCGCCGTGAACAGCAGGCAGCGTAGCGGCAACATGCTGAAGCCCACCATGAGAATGATGCGTCGTCCGTAGAGCTCGGCGAAGCGCCCCACCGACGGCGATGCGCCCGCCACGATGATCTGCGGCAGCACGATGCACGCGGCGATCAGCATGCTCGGGTTGGTGCCCTTGGCGGTCAACGTGCCGCTGATCAACATCAACAACGGCGCGTTGGCGAACGTGAACAGCATGGCGCAGGCACAGAAGATCAGCAATCGGCGGTCCGCCAGCACCCCCCAGTAGCGCAGACGCTTCTCACCCGGTGCGAGCGGCGCCGGACGCAACTCCGTCCCCGCGACCGCCACGCGCCGCAGCGGCAACAAGGTGAACAACGCGGGCAACGTCAGCGCCGCCGTCAGGAAAAACACCGCCCGTTCCGACACATATTGACCGCACGCTCCCATCAACGCCGCACCGACCCCGTTGCCGATCGCCGCATAGCGCGCATTGCGGCCCAGGCGCAGCCCCATGCCGAAGCGGCCCGCGATCACCAGGCTCATCGCGGCGATCGCGGGACCCAAGGTACAACTCGAGATGCCGTGCAAGATTTCGGCGAGATACACGAACAAAGGGATCGGATGAATCGCGAACATCAACGCGCTCAGCGTGAACGTCAGCACGCTGAATGCCGCGACCCGCGTCTTGTTCGGCATCAGATCCACCAGAGCCCCCGCCGGCACCTGGCTCGCCATCGAACTCACGGTGCCGATGCTCAAGGCCAGACCGATCGCGGTCTGAGTCCAGCTCTGACTGCTGAGGTACACCGCGATGAAGGGCCCGAAACCGGTCTGGATGTTCGCGACGAACAGATTGAACCAGTCCAGACCGCGACTGGCCCGAGCTGAGCTTAATTCGGCCGAACCCTGGATGTCGGCCGGATCGGGCATCCGTTCACTTCTTGACTTCTGCGGACGGCGGCGCGGCGGCGGCCGCCGGCGGCGCGACGGGCTCCATCAAGGTCTGCGGACGCGGGTTGTCTTTGTACTCCGGTGCCGTGCGCAGTTTCTCGGGGCTCAGACTCAACAACAACGACGGATCCGCGCCATCCGGATTGAAGCGCAGCAACGGCCATTCTACCGCGATGCGATGATTGCCCACGCCCAGAAATCCGCCGAAGTCGATGATGGCGATGCGCACGCGGCCGCTCGCGTCCGCCAGCACATCCACCACCCGACCGAGATCCTCGCCGTGCGCGCCCTTCACCCGCTTGCCCAGTATGGACATGACGGACACGCTCATGGGCTTGACCTGCGCATCGACGATGCCGCCCGGCGGCGTTTCCTCGACGACCGGTGCCGTAGCCAACTGGGGCGGCGCCTCCTTGTGGACAGGCTTGGGCCTGGGTCGCGGCTTCGGCTTGAGCTTGGCATCCATGCAGATACACGGCGGTGCCGCGCTGGACGAGTCCCCGGGCTTCGCGTCCGCGGTGCTGCCCGCATCCGCCTCGGCATTGCCGTTCATGCCCTTGGCGGCGGAATTGCCGTCATCCGCCGGCGGCTCGGTCGGTGTTTCGGCCGTCGGCGCTGTCGGCGCCGTGTCCGGCGTCGGCCGCTGGCTGCCGTGCAGGCTGGCACAGCCCTGCAGCACCAACGACAAAACGAGTGCCGTGCAAGGACCCACGATCGATGCCGTCATCCGCGCCGCGGCGAATTGCCCGCCGAGATTGGGTTTCATCATCATCGCGTGCACGACCTCCCCTCACCCAGCATGGATTTCACTGCATCTTCTCCATCCCCACCCGCATCTGGCGGCCGTACATTTTACTGTAGGCCCCTTTGCTCTGTAACAAGCGCCGCGGCGGACCGTCTTCGATGATGCGGCCGCGATCCAGCACCACGATGCGATCGAACGCATCGAGCGTCGAGAGACGATGCGCGATGGCGATCACCGTCCTACCCGTGAACAGCCGCGACAGCGCCTCCTGGATCGCCTGTTCGGATTCGGTATCGAGCGAGGAGGTCGCCTCGTCGAGCAATACGATGGGCGCATCCATCAGGAATGCCCGTGCGATCGCCAATCGCTGCCGCTGGCCGCCGGACAGTTTCATGCCACGCTCGCCCACCAAGGTATCGAATCCCTCCGCCAGGTCGCGGATGAATTCCATACACTTGGCCGCCTCGGCGGCGCGGAAGACCTCCGCGTCGCTAGCCTCTGGACGGCCATAGCGCAGGTTCTCCAGCAGCGAACGATGGAACAAGGAAATATCCTGCTGCACCACCGCAATGGAACTGCGCAGGCTTTCCTGGGTGACCTGCGCGATATTCTGGCCGTCGATCCACACCTCTCCGGACAACGGATCGTACAGACGCTGCAGCAACGCGATGATGGTGGACTTGCCGGCGCCAGAACGCCCGACCAGGCCGATTTTCTGACCGGCCGGGACGTCCATGAGGAAATTAGTGAGTACACTATGCCCGCTGGGATAACTGAAATCCACATTGCGGAAACTCACCGAGCCACCGCGGACCACCAGCGGTTTGGCGTCCGGCGCGTCCGGCATCTCGTGCGGCAGGCCGAGCACCTGCACCGCTTCACCCAGCTTGGCGAATTGCTGCACCATATCGACCAAGGCCATCGCGAAATCTCTCGAGGCATGTAGCACCGTGAATCCGAGCGTCGTGGTCAACACCACGTCGCCCGTCGAAATTTCGCCGCGCCGCCACAGCACCACGGACCACACCAACACCCCGGCGGTTACCAGGAACACGATGAACGCATGGAACAGGCGCAACCGTTCCAGCGACCGCAGGCTCGCACGCTGCGCCTGCATCTCGTCATCGATCTTCATGCTCAAGCGGTGCTGCTCGCGCCGCGCCGCGCCGAAGGCTCGGACCAAGCCGATGTTGCTGACCACATCGGTCAGATCGCCGCTCACGTGCGCCGCATGGCCGGCGAAGCTCTGGTGCAGTTCCTTGCCATGCGCCGCCAACCATCCGATGACTATTCCCAGCACCGTGACGATCGCCAGCAGCACGGCCGTCAAATGCCAATTGATGGTGCCCAGCAGGCAAATCGCCAAAATGACTGCGAGGCCCGGTGGAATGGTGGTCCAGGTCAGCGCGTTCTCGATGGTCCACGCGGCATTCGCCGCCGCGGTGATGCGTCCGGCGAGGGCGCCCGGAAAGCGTTCGACGAAGTAGCGCGTTCCCTGCCCCGAGAGATGATTGAACAGCTCGAGGCGCATGTCACCGCCGACCGCCACGAAAGCGTAGGTGGACACCCAACCGGCGAGCCGCCAGAGGAGGTTATCTCCAGCCACCAGCACCAGCAACCCGCCCACCGCCCCCCACAGCACCCGCGACGCGGGGTGGTGGATGCCGAGCACATCCACCAGATTTTTCACCGCATATTGCGACGCCACGGAGCATCCCACGGCGGCGACCATGGAAATCAACACGATGAGATGGCTCGCGAGCCGCCGCCGCACATAACGTCCGAGAAAACTGATGGCGCCTTTGGACGCGTAGCGGGACAAGGCCATGGTGGGGTCGCTTCGCCAACGGTGCGGATGGAAAGTCAAGCTTAGCCAATCGCACGCGTCGACAGGGCGGAAAATTCTGTGAGTCCGTGTCAGTCTTTACCGACACCGCCGAGTCGGCTGTGCGCCATGGGCCTTCCCCTCGACGCACGCGCGCCACGCACCACGGCAACGACGCCGCGGTCAGCGACCGCCGAACGCCGCCATCACATCGCTCTCTTGATGCGAGTCGAGCGACGCATCCGCGAGCAGCTTTAAGCACTCCTCGGCCGGCAACGGCTGCGCGAACAGAAATCCCTGCCCCACGGCACAACCGAGTTTGCGCAATATCTCGGCCTGCTGGTAGCCCTCGATGCCTTCGGCCACCACCTGGATGTTCAGATGACCGGCGATGGCGATGATGGCGCTGACGATGGCCAAGTCGCTCGAGTCGGTCGCAAGATCGCGCACGAAGCTGCGGTCGATCTTCAAGGCATCGACGCGCCAGTTCTTGAGATAGCTCAAACTCGAATAGCCGGTGCCGAAATCGTCGATGGCGATCTTGATGCCGAGGTCGCGCAGCCGCGCCATCGTATCCTTCTGGCTCTCGCCGGCCTTGGCCCGGCTATCGAACACCGCGCGTTCGGTCATCTCGAGTTGCAGCATGCGCGCCGGCAAGCCATGCGATTTCAGCAGTGTCGCGATGGTCGAGTGGAAGTCGCCGCGTCGTAATTGCGCGGGCGCGACGTTCAATGACACGGGCACCAAGGTCGCGCCCGCTTTTTGCCAGGTGTTCATGTTCTGCAGCGCGCGATGCAGCACGAAATTTCCCATGGGCACGATCAGCCCCGTCTCTTCCGCCACGGGAATGAAGCGATCCGCGGGTATCATGCCATGCACCGGATGGCGCCAGCGCATGAGCGCCTCGAGTCCCACGAGCCGGCGCGTGGCGAGATTGACGAACGGCTGATAGTGCACGTCGAATTGCTTGAGCCGCAACGCCTCGCGCAGCGACGCCTCCATGGCGACGCGATGCTCGAGCTTACGGTTCATGATCTTGCTGAACATCTGCACGTTGTTGCGGCCGCGTTCCTTCGCCTGATACATCGCCGTGTCGGAATGCTTGAGGAGTTCGCCCATGTCGGCGCCATCGCGGGGAAACAAACTGACCCCCACGCTGCCCGTGGTCTGCAATGGATGATCGTCGATGACGATGGGTGAATTCAGCGTGGCGACGATGCGGCCGGCGCCATCGATCACCTCGTCGTAGGATCGCACGTCGCGAAACACGACCACGAATTCGTCGCCGCCCATCCGGATCACCACATCGGTATCGCGCACGCAGGCGGTGAGCCGCTTGGCCACTTCCTGCAGCAACTTGTCGCCGGTCTCGTGACCGCGGGTGTCGTTGATGTGCTTGAAACGATCGAGGTCTAGGAACACCACGCCGAGCATCCCGTCGGCCGCGCTGGCGGCGCGGATGGCCTGCGGCAGAAAGCTGGCGAGATAATGCCGGTTCGGCAAACCCGTCAACTGATCGTGGTGCGCCATCCGATCGAGCCGCTGTTGATTATCGATGAGCTGCTGTTCCGCTTTGCGCCGCACCGACACGTCCTGCGTGACGAAAGCGAGCACGTCGCGGCCGTCCACGTCCACGGTGTTGCAGCGCACCTCGATATCGATGAACGCGCCGCTCTTGCAGCGCTGCTGCAGGGGGAGCGCCAGTCTGGAATCGACGTTGCGCAACCGCCGCAGCACGCTATCCGGTGTGGCGGCGCCATCCGCGAAGATATCCTGCAATGTGAGCGCCGTCACTTCGGCCGCGGTGTAGCCGAGGCGCGCCAGTAGCGCCGGATTGCAGTACTCGATCCGCTGGGTCGCGGCATCGGCCATGACGATGCCGTCGCTGGTTTGATCGATGATGGCCTTGTACGGCGCATCGACCACGCGCTGCCGCCGGAAACGCGTCAGCAGCACGTGAAAAGCCCCGGCGGCCAGCACGACGAACAGCGCCACCGTGGCTACGACTCCATTCAACATAATCAGGCTTTCGTGAATTTAACGAATCCCGAGTATGTGACATGCAACAGCGTGCGGCTGATAGCTACCGCACAGTCTGATGTTAGGAGCGGCGGTCTGGGTAACCCGTGCGCCGTCATGCAGACGAGCCACGGCCGCGGCATCATGACTCAGACGGGCGGTTCAGATAGCCAGCCTGCGAATGTACTCGTGACGGCGTCGGTTCGATTTGGCCGCTGCGCCCTCGAGCGCGTCCGGCTCGGTCGCGGCCAGCAGATCGTCGATCACCCGCGCGAGATGATCGCGCATGGCGCCGCGCGCGGCCTTCGGATCGTGTTTACGCAGCGCGTCGAGGATGCGCCGATGCTCGCTCACACGCGGCTGTACGCCGCCACGCCGGGCGCGCTCCAGCATGTACACGCACAACGGCGACTTGTACCGCATGTCGAACAGATTCTCGATCGCCGCCGCGATGGCGCTATTGCGGGTGGCGCGCGCTATCGCTAGGTGGAAGCGCCGATCCGCGCTCCAATCCTGCTGTTGGCGCGCATTCTCATCCGCCATCTCGGCCACGATGCGCTCCAACTCGTCCAGCCGCTCGTCGCTGATCGTGGTCGCCGCGAGCGCCGCGGCCTCACCCTCGAACAGCCGGCGCGCCTCGGTCAGTTCGAAGGCGCCGATATCGAGATCGCCGCCACCCTGCTGGGCCGGAGGCTTGTCGGTGACATAGATACCCGACCCATGGCGAGACTCGGCCAAGCCCCGAATCTCCAAGGAGATCATCGCCTCGCGAATGGTCGGCCGGCTGACCTTGAACGCCACCGCGAGATCGCGCTCCGACGGCAGGCGTTCGCCGGGCTTGTACTTGCCCGACACGATGCACTCCATCACCGTACTCGCGACTTGCTGGTACAGCTTGCGGGTGTCGGGTGTGAACGTCATGCGGCTGAATTTTGGCCATAGGGTAGACCGGAAGTCAAAAAATCCCGCCATCCAGTGATTGCCCAATCCGGCCGGTAGCGTAGAATCGCGCAAAATTCAGGGCGGCAACCGCAATACAACAAGTAAAGACCGGTTAAACATCGCGGTAGCTCGCCCCTTGTATCGTTTTTGCGGCAGTTGGGAGATTCATAATGACGAGCTATTTCAAAACCTTGGGGCTAGCGCTGGCGGCCTTAAGTCTCGCCGCCTGCGGCAACAGTTCGAAGACCGGCGCGACCGCCGATTCGATCACTCCGGGCGCCCTCGCGCTCGACCCGCCGTTCCGCATCGCCTCGCTGAATGCCGCCACGTTCGGTGCCGAATTGGCGGCCAGCACCGCGGGCGCGGAGCTGTTGGCCGTGGCGGGCACGCCCACCTGCGGCGTCGACTTCTACTACATCAAATTCTGGACTCAGGGCGGCGCGACGCCGCCCGAGGCGACCGAATCGTCGGGCGCTCTGATGGTGCCCACCGGCGGCGCGGGTTGCTCGGGTCCTCGCCCGATCGTCCTCTATGCGCATGGTACGAATACCAACAAGGCGCTGAATATCGCGGACATCACCGACACGAGCAACACCGAAGGCGCGCTGATCGCGGCCATGTTCGCCGCGCAGGGCTACATCGTGGTCGCCCCGAACTACGCCGGTTATGATATTTCGACCTTGGGCTACCATCCGTTCCTGAATGCCGTGCAGCAGTCCGGCGAGATGATGAACATCCTGACCGCCGCGCGCTCGGCATTGCCGAAGACGCTCTCCGCGAGCACCAGCGACAACGGCCAGTTGTTCGTCACCGGTTACTCCGAGGGCGGCCACGTCGCGATGGCGACCTTGCGCGCGCTGCAGGCGGCGGGCGACACCGTCACCGCGGCGGCACCGATGTCCGGTCCGTACGCGCTGGAGGCCTTCGGCGACGCGCTGTTCTTCGGCAGCGTCGATCTCGGGTCCACCGAATTCGCGCCGCTGCTGACCACCAGCTATCAACACGCCTACGGCAATATTTACAACGTCACCACCGACGTCTATTCGTCGACCTACGCCTCCGGGATCGACACCTTGCTGCCGAGCCTCACGCCGATCGACACGCTGTTTGCGACCGGGTTGCTGCCGGAAACCGCATTGTTCGACAGCACCACGCCAGTGGTGCCGGGACAGGCGGCCCTCACCGCGGCGTTGGCCGTTCCGAACGATCCGACCAATCCTGAGACGCCGCTGTTCCAATTGGGATTCGGCTCGCCGTACCTCATCAACAACAGCTATCGCGTTTCGTATGTGGCGGATGCCGCCGGCAACCCGGATGGCGCGGTACCAACCCCGACGGCGGGAGTTCCGCTGGCCGCGGTGGCGCCCACACAAACCCTGCGCAACGCCTTTTACGTCAATGACCTGCGCAATGGCGACTGGGCACCGACGTCGCCCACGCTGCTCTGCGGCGGCGATAAAGATCCGACGGTGTTCTTCAGTGTGAATACCGAGACCATGGCGGCCTTCTGGCCGGCCCAGGTGGCGGCGGGACTCATCACCGTGCTCGACGTCGACGCCACGCCATCCGGTCCGTTTGCGCAGATTCAGGAAGGATTCATCGGTTCACAGGCGGCGCTGCTCGCTTACTACCAGACGGCCGCCGGCGGTGGCCTGTCCCTGCCGGCGGCGCAACAGGCGCTGGTCGAGGGCTACCACACGGCCGTCGCGCCGTTCTGCTCGCTGGCCGCGCGCTCGTTCTTCAGCCAATTCCTAGGGGTGCAGCAGTAATGAAATTCAATGACAAGCTATGGGTTGCCGCCGCCGCTGCCGCGGCGCTGCTGTGCTCCCTGCCGGCCGCGGCGGACGATGAGGTCTACGGCAACAGTTTTCGCCTCGGCCTCTACTCGGTGTTCTACCACGTCAAGGCGGACGACCTGGTTGGCCCCTATGTGCCGGACGGCGTGAATTTCAAGGCGAAGGATCTCGAGACCCTTTACGTCGGGTACGTGCGTCGACTCAACTCGGACTTCGCTGTAGAACTGGCGCTGGGCTACCCGCCGCTGAGCAAGGTCGAGGGCAAAGGGCCTGCGACCGTGGGCTCGGTTCCTTACAACGGTCAGACCGTCTCATCGGCTCGCTGGTTGTCGCCGACGGTGTTGTTCGAATATAACTTCCTGCCCGAGAGTTCGAAATTCCGTCCCTACATCGGGGTGGGCGTGAACTACACCGCGTTCTACGATCGCGATTCCACGGCGCAGGGGAATGCCGGATTGGGCGGCCCTACTCGTCTGTCGCTGACCTCCTCCGTGGGGCCCGCGGGCACGGTGGGCCTCGCCTACAACATTTCGGGTCACTGGCACGTGTATACGTCCTATTCGATTTCACGGGTCAATACCGAGATTACGGCTGATACGGACGGCGTTGAGCGCACCACGCACATCAAGTTCGGTCCGCAAGCCTGGGTTCTGTCCGGTGGCTATTCTTTCTAGCGGTGGGATAGGCTAGTCTCGAGATCCGTCACGCGGACAAATCGCGAGGCGGACGGCTTCTCGAGACAAAGGATAGGGAGTCCGCTTGTTCTATGGCTAATCATGGCGACGCGCCCACCTATCGCTCCGGTTCGCAATCCGTCATGGCGGATGGCACCGACGCGACGCCCGAAGAGCGCGCCGCGGCTCTGCAATTCCTGGGAGAACTCGCCTCCGAGGTGTCCCGCGGCACCGTGGATCTGCCGTGCTTCCCGAATGTGGTGATTCGCATCAGCGCGGCGCTCGCCAATCCGCATACCACGTCCGAACACGTCGTCACCATCGTAGGCACCGAACCGCGTCTCGCCGCGCGGCTGTTACAAACCGCCAATTCCGTTGCATTCAACCCTGGCGGCAAACCGGTGACGGAATTGCGCTCGGCCATCACCCGTATCGGGCTCAGCATGGTGCAAAGCATTGCCATGTCCTACGCCGTGCACCAGATGCAGCGTGAGGATTCGCTGCAATCGATCGCCTTGCCGCTGGTCGACCTGTGGGATAAGAGTATCGCCGTGGCATCGATTTGTCAGTTGGTGGCGGAGCGCACCAAGGTGCACACCGACACGGCGTTTCTCACCGGGCTACTACACGGCATCGGTAGTCTCTACATCATGGCGCGTGCCGCCGGACGCAGTGCGGATCTCAAGAACCCGCATGCCTGGCTGGAGATGCTCGAAGGGTGGCAGGCGGCCATCGGTAAGGCGGTACTCGAAAGCTGGGGCTTTGCCGAGGCGATGTGCGAAGCGGTCGGCGGGCAGCGCGACTACGAGCGCAAATGGAAGCATGATGCGACTCTGGTGGATATCCTGATCGTCAGCCTGTTGCTGGCCGAAGCGCTCAAGACACCGGAGCCCCGCACCGTGGACATGGAAGGTATCCATTCCTTCGCCAGTGTCGGATTCACGGCGACGGATTGCGAGGCCACCCTGGTGCGGGCGGAGCGCCGCATCGCACTGCTGCATGACGCCCTGAAGTAGCGCTGGCGCGATACGCCCGCCGCACGGACAATGCTGCCAGGCGTTACTCTTTGGGAGGCGACGAGGTCCTGATGACATCAAAAAGATCGATGAGACAGGCGCTGCTGAGTGCGGCGCTCACGCTGCTGGCGATCGCAGGATTCGAGGATGCCCACGCGGATGCGCAAAAACTCCGGATCATCAGCTGGGCGGATTATGTCCCCGCCGATCTCATCGCCGCCTTCAAGCAGGAAACCGGCATCGACGTCGAGGTCACGCTCTCGAACAACGAGGAGATGATTTCCAAGCTGCGCGCCACGGGTGGCGCCGGCTACGATCTGGCGCAACCGTCTCAGGATAGGATAACCGCCGCGCAGCGCGACTTCGGCATCTACAAGCCCATCGACCTCTCGAAGGTCAAACTCGATGAATTCCAGCCGGCGCTGCTCGGCATCGTGAAACGCAACACGACACTGGACGGCAAACAGTACGGCCTCCCCTATCTATGGGGAACGGACGGCCTCGTCGTCAACACCAAACTCGCCACGCTGGCCGACTATCCGGATCTCTGCAAGCCGGCATTGAAGGGCAAGACCGCCATCCGCCTGCGTCGGCCGATACTGATGGCCTTTGCGTTCGCATCCGGTAAGGACCCATTCGCTCTCTACGGCAATCCCACGGCCTATGCCGCCTTGATGGACCAGGTGGGAGCCACGCTCATTGCCTGCAAGCCGAACTTCAAGTTTTTCTACGACAACAAGGATCAACTGCTGAACGGCATTCGCGCGGGCGAAGTGGTGGCCGCGGCCATGTGGGACACGGGCGGCTGGACCCTCAATCGAGAAAACCCGGAGATTCAATTCATCGTGCCGCGCTCGGGCGCGTTGGGCTGGCTCGACACCTTCGCGTTGCCGGCGCGCGGCCGGAACGACGCCGCGGCCTACGCCTGGATCAATTTCACCATGCGGCCCGAGAACGCGGCCCGGGTGGTGAAGTCGGTGGGAAATTTCTCGGCGGCGAAGGATACCGCGCCGTTGGTGGATCCCCGCCTCAAAGCGCAATTCACCGCGGCCTATCCGGACAGCGCCCTGAAGGGGATTCACTGGTATCCCGCGATACCTCCGGGTCTCGAGGAAATCGAAGGCAAGGTGCTGGACCGTATCAAGGCCGCCAATTGAGCACGGCGGACCTCGTCGCGACCGCGGTGTCGAAGCGTTTCGCGGACCACGTCGCGGTCGATGCCCTCTCCTTCAATGTCGAGCGCGGCAGCTTTTTCTCCATCCTTGGGCCCTCCGGCTGCGGCAAGACCACGCTGCTGCGCATGATCGCCGGTTTCATCGCTCCGGATAGCGGCGATATCGCCATCGGCGGCAGCAGCATGCAGGGCGTCGCACCGAATCGCCGGCCGGTGAACATGGTCTTTCAGCAGCTTGCCTTGTTTCCCATGATGTCGGTCGGCGATAACGTCGCCTTCGGCCTCGCGCGGCGCGGGATGGCGCGCGCAGAGCGCCAGCGGCGCAGTCATGCCATGCTCGAACGCGTAGGTCTCGCCGGTGCCGCGGCCAAACGGGTCGACGAACTGTCGGGCGGCCAGCGGCAACGCGTGGCCATCGCACGCAGCCTGGTGCTCGAACCCACCCTATTGCTGCTGGACGAGCCCCTTGGGGCTTTGGACTTGAAGCTACGCGAACACATGAAAATCGAACTCAAGCAGCTGCAAGCCGCGTTCGGCACCACCTTCGTCTACATCACCCACGACCAATCGGAGGCGCTGGTGCTGTCCGATCACGTGGGCGTCATGAACCATGGCCGCTTCGAACAGCTGGGCACGCCGCAGGATTTGTACTACCGACCGCAGACGCCGTTCGTGGCGGGTTTCGTCGGCGCCAACAACCGCATCGTCGGCCGTGCCACCCAGCGGAACGGCAGCCTGGTGGAAATCGCCACCGCCGACGGCTGGGTGATCCAGGCACGCGGCCAGGGCAACATCGCGGCAGGCGATACGGTGGAGGCCTTCGTCCGACCGGAGGTAGCCAGCCTCGGCCGATCGGCCCAGGAATTGCCGGGGCCCAGCACCGGCCGCCCGGCACACGCTGGGCAGGTGCAGAGCCTGCTGTTCGACGGCGCGAATTCGGCCGTACTGCTGCGCGAAGCCCGCAGCCGCCGTGAATTTCGCATCGCCTTGCCGCAGACCGGGCAATTCTCCGACTTGCAACCGCAGGAAGCGGTGCTGTTCAGTTTCGATCCCGAATGCGCCGTGTGTTTTCCGGCACGTCCCGGCGCCGCGGGACAGGATGCTTGACGCGGGCGCACAGGCGCGCTGGCGCGGCCGCTTGAGCCTGGGGCTGTTGCTGGCGCCGGCACTGCTATGGCTTGGCGCACTGATCGTGTTGCCGCATCTCGACCTCGCCGTGCTCTCGTTCCGGGCACGCGTGGGTCCGCGGAGCTATGTCGCCAGCCTCGCGCAATACAAAACCTTCTTTCTCGAGCCGCTCTACTGGCACGTATTCGTGCGCACGGCCCTGATGTCGCTCATTGCGACGGCGTGCACGCTGCTGCTGGCCTTTCCGATCGCCTGGGTGATCGCGAAACTCGCGCGCGGCCGCGCGAGTTCGCTGCTGTTCATCCTGTGCTTGATACCTTTCTGGGTGAGCGAAACCGTGCGCACGCTGGGTTGGATGATTCTGCTACGCGAGTCCGGCGTGCTGCCCGCTCTGCTCGTGAAGCTCAAGGTAACCACGGTGCCCGTCGAACTGCTCTATCACGATGCGACCATTTTGGTGGGACTGGTCTACACCTCGCTGTTGTTCATGGTCATTCCGCTGATCTCCAGTCTGGAGAGTCTCGACAACGCGCTGATCGAGGCCGCCTACGATCTCGGTGCCGGCGGTTTGGCCATTCTGCGCACCATCGTCATCCCGCACGCGGCGCCCGGCATCACCGCCGGCTGCATCGTGGTGTTCATGCTGACGCTTGGAAATTATCTGACACCCGTGTTGCTGGGTGG
>Ga0116227_10000466_pt1 | contig 78479 bp, 58 predicted proteins | sample S1TSphgellanicum_FD_89693 | JGI IMG/M metagenome (GOLD analysis project Ga0116227, IMG submission 89693) | Host-associated microbial communities from peat moss isolated from Minnesota, USA - S1T2_Fb - Sphagnum magellanicum MG | ecosystem: Host-associated > Plants > Peat moss > Unclassified...
GTTTATTAAAAATATATAATTTTTTTTTTTTTTTTTTTTTTTTTTTTTTTTTTGTGGGTGAAAAAGAATTTTTGTTTTCCCCCCCCCCCCCCCCCCCCAAATTGAAATTTCCAAGTATTTTTCAGAAAATTGATTAAGATCAAACATTTACAAATTGATACCAAAGTTTGAATTCCAAACTTCTTATCATTTATATGTAATCTTCAGTAGGATTCAAATTACAATGGTTAATCAAGGTGATTAACCATCATAGTGCCACAACCAAATGAACATTTGCCAATATACTTCATTTCTGGCTATTCATCCATTTAAAATATTTGACCAATGATATTCTGAGCTGACCTTAATTACTGCACTAATCAATAAAATGGTAATCAAGACTTGCATGGATTTAGGCATGATGAGCAGCCCAACTTCAAAGGCAATTAAAAGAGTCTAATCCTCTGTTGACTTTAGGATAGGCGATAAAATGCATACACACACTCAAACAGGCACAAGAAATTGGCAACCATTCTGAGAAATCATTCACAAAAAAATGCAGTAATCTGCTCATTTTTGTGAGTATTTCAACAACAACTATGAGATACATATAGTTCAGAAGGTAGGTGAAGTTCATTTCCATGTTATGTGTAATCCAAAGCCTGGTGGCTCTTCTTTGGTATTGCGCATTATTTTCCAATAACTAGATTGCATCATTGAAAAGTTCTTGGAAACTTATGATCATATCTCCTTGTACAAACCTACATACTTAGGGCAAAGAACTTGTGAGTTTCAAAATATCGAAAGAACTTGTGAGTTTCAAATATCGAAATTGTAAAAATCAGAAACTTCTTTAAAGCTTTTCTTAATAATAGAGTTATCCTTAAAGTAACCCTGTCTTCACCCTGTGTTTGGGCCTCCTTTCAACCCCCCATCCCCTCTTTCAGTCGTATCCGCAAAGTAAGGACATTTTATTAAATCTCAGTATGAAATGCTGCACCTCAGTACGAAATGCTCGAACTCAGCATTTGATGCACAAGTTTCGAGACTAAGTATAGTAGTTGTAGAGGTAGAGCAGGGAAAATATATGTAGCAGCAGTGGAGGCGCTCAGGAAAAAGGAAAGACGGGATGAAACTCAGTTTACCACCAAAATTGATGGTTTTCACCCCCACCTTGAATGCTAATGTACTGTTTTGCAGGTTTCTTGAAAATCTCACCCTATGTATGACCAAACTCAGGGTTTTGGTGCTGTGTTTGTCTTGCTTTACGGATAACTCTAATATCTTCTCACCCACCTCACCCAACGACTAGTTCAACAATTTTGGGTTGCACAAATTATCCACCTTGGCAAATGTTATTTTATGGTATTGCTAATCTGCAAAAATCATTGTGATAGCACAATATATAAGCCCCCCATGTTCCAAAGCCATGATTCCAAGAAGGTGGTAACATGGCAAGTAAGGAAGAGGCTTGCAACCATGCTAATTGTGGCTAACATCAAGGTTTTTCTTGGGTGGGTTTTTGCCATAATAGGTGAGACCGTTATGTAAGTACTAGTTAGGCAAGAAGTTAGGCAGGTTGCAATTTCTTCATTTTCATTATGGGCAAACTAGAATGTTACACATGTGATGAGGTATTGCATCGAATGTACTAATAGATACCAATGAGAATTGGTTGGTTCTACCTTCCAAGGCACAAATTCAGGTTGTGATGGGTGCATTTTGTCTTTTGCTATATGCTACTGTATATTGTATAACACATGCAAGATGGATGGTGGCCATTAATGGAGATTTTGTACCTCATCTTACAATTTAGGTGATGTCACACATGTAAGATGAGTAGTCATAATGTTAAGACCCTTCCTTCCTTATGGAACCAGTTCAACAAGATTTTCATCTTGTGTTTATGGTGTAACTTGTTCCATTGAATTCATCTTGTGTTTCCATAAACACAAGATGAAAAATATTGTTCAACAAGATTCAAAACTGAGCAAAATTCTGCTTCACAATTGCCCTAAGTGACAAAGGCAAAACAGCAACAGCGTTTTACAGTTTTCTAACATTGTTTCCACCTTGTTGAGTTGTCCATCCTGCATAAAATGTACCATCATAACAGACACTTTACAAGACAAATTTTTGCAATTCTACATGTCAAGCTACCATCAACATATTGTGGGACGGGTAATATGTTGATGAGCAATATAAGTTGCATATGGCTTTGTAGCAGACTTACTGTTGGATATTTGATGATCATTAGTTGATGGTTCTCTCACTTTCTGCAAGGAATGGAACTTTTCTTCAATACTTTTCCTGGACTAGCTGATCACTCTGGCATAGTATCACCAACCAGAAGCTGCATCATGAAAGGTTCAACAAACCCACCCCCAAAAGTGTGTTGCACTCTGTGCATCCTATGGCAGAACCCACTGTCCCACCTTGCCTGGTATAGATACTTACCAGTGTTGGGCTGTTATTTTGATTTTTCTTTACTACCTCCAGTTCCAGTTTTTTGAAAATTTTGGAATCAAAAAACCTCCAGTTCTGGTTTTTTCCTCAAGGAATGAACCAGCAGATTTCATGAAATGACTGGCAGTTTTATAGAAGGTTATTTGGTTGATCCTTTGAGCATTCTCATTTGATCAATAGCAGTCCAAATGTTGTAATGACCTTGAGGGTGGGCATTCTGTTTCGCCTAATGCCCACACACAGGGCAAAGCCCATATGGCAGTAAAATTATGTTTCATAACTTCCTGCTGTACTGGCCTGCCTTGATCATTTCACTTCGTAATGCCTGCCATCACACATTCAGAGCTAGCTACTCGTCATTGAAGATAAGCAGTAAATCAGTTTGTAATATGCCAGCTAACACTGTACCTGGAAGACAAAGAAAACTTGTCTACACAACAAACATCTCCTACCTTTTATCTTTGTGTAGAAGTTTCAGTTGGCATGTACCACCAACTCTTCACTTCTTTCCAGAAACTGGTTTTGGGGATTTGGTCTATTGATTTGCACCTGGACGAGCAACATGCATGTTGAGCTGCAATGCAATTCTGGTAGCTGTCATAAGTGGGTGGGTGTATAACATCCCACAGCTTACCTCACTTGGAGTGTGAGTTGAACCAGGTCACATCTTAGTCCTTGCACCCAGATCAGCTACCACCATTCTTTGCCTTGTTTTTGCTGCACAGAATCTCTTTCACTGCTACTGGTCACAGGTGAATAATTTGCTAAGTACACAAGTGGGCTTTTAACAGAAACAATTTCATAGACAACGTAAATTACAGGGTTTCTGCATTGACCTTTTCAATTATCTGGCTCTCTACAGCTACCCACTGCTCAGCATGAGGCTGTCAAGCCTACAACAGAGTTATCCAACACAAGAGCAGTACATGCAGAGATTGGACATCCACACGTGTTGCCAAGCCTCCACAAACAGTGCAGATATTCAACACAGGTCCTCCCTCTAGGAAAGACACATCCACATGCATGTTGCCAAGCCTACACACATAATGCATATATCTCACTGCATATTGCATACAAGGATTGGACATAAACCTCTACATTGACAGCTACATGCACGCTGATCCACTACTGTCCACAAATTGTGGGTTTTGGGCAACACTGGGGAGAGCTGAGCTGCTTTCTCATGGGGGGGCTGTGACCAAAGTTCTGGTTTGAACACATTGCTACAGTTATCTGCACTTATGTTGTATCAAATCTTCATTCTGTTCAAGGTAGAAATTCCATTCAGGGATTGCAAGTTTCCGTTTCAGTATATCTCTTTTGCAGGAGCACATGACTGCCCCCTTGACAATCCAAATCTGGACTTAAAAAGAGAAGTTCCAGGAACAAATAAGAAACCAGATCCTCGGACTGTTGTGATGAGATCTGAAGATAAGCAGTTCTAGCACGACATATGACCATCATAAAACCTGACACAGGACATTGGGAGTAGTCCTAGTGAGGAGTATATTCATCCTTGCTTGATTTCCACAGAGCTCTTTCATACAGCAGTGAAGGAGCTCAGGCTGGCATCTGACACAATTATGATGACAACCATCACTTTACAAAAGGATAACCTTCAGCTTACAAAAACAAGGCATTCACAAAAGTTTCCATCTCCGAATGCAAAACACAATCCAAGCAAGATGAGTACTATTATGTGGGCCTCAAACCTTAGGCCCCTGGCAAGTTTTCAAGATTTGATGGTCGTAATACGTTAAAACCATCTGCAGCAGTTGAAATCAACAAGTCTTTAATTTGTGGATGCCAATGGACTTCTTTCAAATCCTTTTGTCCCTGCAAGGCACAGCCAGTGAACCCATGCCCCAACTATGATTATTCATCTTCTCATTGATTCACAATGACTGGATTGTAGTACATGTTTAGCCAAGCCAAGCTTGAACTCATAATTCACAATCCCCAAACTGGTATACTAGCAGAAGGCTCCTCTTCATAGTCCTGTCAACATAAAGTGGGGGAGTTTGTTCTTGCCTGGTGGACAAATAAGAGTTGGGGAGGCAAGTCAGCAGGGGCCTCAGCTTGTTGTTGTTTGAGGAAGGCTTGGTACTCTGCCTCCTCTTCAGCGTCCCGTTCCAATGACAGATCCCAAATCCTGTGTTGCCCAAACAGTGAATCTTAAAACCAGCCAGGGCTTCTGGAGTCTACCTGTTATTTACTTCAAAACAGCTTTGATCTTTCATTACAGCCTGAGCTGAAGTTAAGGTGTTAAATGTGAAGACAAAGTGGTCAACAAATGACAACACTAAACAGTAGGAGATTGTAAAATGCAAGAATGCACATACATTAAGTGTACCCTAAGCAGTTGTGGAAGTTCACAATAATTTACAGGGGTGAAGAGTTCATACGTCAGTTGGTGATCAGCAGATGTTACAGAAAGGGTGGATGCTTCATGTGGGCTCCATTCAATGGATGTTATTGCACCCTTATGGTACTTGAAATGAGCTACAAATGCATCCTCCTGCAATTCAAAACATTGCCAATAACATCTCAGGCTCAATTGTCCAAAATCCCCTTTATCATTCAAACAAATGGAAGAGACTGAAGCTCCTGAAGCTCAGACAGTAACACACCTTGAGTGACCTTAGATCCCAAATCCGGAAAGTTCCATCATCACAACCTGATGCAATCATGCAGCTTGCTAACCTGCAATTTCATGCCATCAAATGCAGTAAGTAAAGCTGGAGATGCAACTACCACATGGGCATTCCATATACTGCTAAAGAGTATGAACCTACTTCTGTAGAACATATGATTGCAAAGGTGTTCACAGTCATTTACTCTCACAACAAAGGAAGTCGTTACACTTGGAAAGTATCAACTGCAGAAGAGTTACCAAAGATCAGATTGAAAGGAAAATCGGCTCTACCTATTCCAAGAAATGACATTAATATCTGCATCATGGGCTTTTATGGAGATGGCTGATTGCTCCCGATGCCGTGTGTCCCATATCCGGAGGGTCCCATCCACAGAACATGATGCAAATACATCTGCTTCTGTAGGACTCCACTGCATTGGAAGCAGAAAAGATTCATAAAATCAGCACATACTCAACTACCTTGCTGTCAGCACAGAAGATTCATAAGAGAACAAAATTCAATTACATGAAAGTACCAAAGTCACATAATCTAATATAATTGTTTTTATTTGTTTCTGCACAATGTAAGTTCAATTGCTGCCAGTTGACAGCTACCAAGAAATACCTGCAAATCCTCAACACTGGCAGAATGACCCTGAAAGGGCTTCTTATCAACTATCCATTTGCCACCAGTTGTAGGTTCCCATAAATGAATCGCATTCCTGCAATCCCCTATAGCAAACAAGAACATGATTGTGATGCCCACTGACCCTAATGGTAAAATAGGGAAGATAGAACTGCCAGGAGCAATCAAGAAACTGTTGAGTCAACAACCGCAATCTGTTGGGCCCTTTAAAATTGAACGAGAAGGGCTGACCAGAAAGGAGACGGCCAGCAGTTATAGGGCTCCAATCAAGGGCAAAGCCTTCATCCTTATGGCCTGTGAAAATTTGGAGAGGAGCCTGACGGACAGTTGTGCGAAGACCTGGACCATCTGGAATACCTCCAGACATTGATCGGATGTGTGCTGCCATATCCCACACCTGCTCATCACATTTCCATGCATATCAATTCACCATAACCTCTTCTATCCCAATGCTCTCAAACCTCAGCAGTCACTGGGGTGGTGTGTGAGCAGGGTTGTTGGGAAAATGGGATTATTACTTGGACATAGCCGGAGTCCCCCCAAGTTGCCACAATGTGGGGTTGTTGCATCATGGCCCGCACTCTATTCACACACCCTTGATGTGCCACAAAACGAACCTGCATAAAATACAATAGTAAACAAAAGTGTTGACTGTTCATCAGTCCATTGGAAACTATTTAGCACACCTGCAGTGGTATGTCATTGCCTCACTGGTATAGGTGTTTTGGGTCCTGCTTACAGGGGAGTGAATGCTACCTGCAATACAGGATGCTTGGATTGAGACACATGGTTGGATTCAGTCTCCATGCTCTCATCTTCTTCTTCATCACTCTCACTCTCGCTTTCACTTTCACTCTCATCCTCCTCCATAGCAGATGGTGTCTTTGGTTTACGCCGCTGCCCTGTTATATTAGCAAGTCGCACCACAGCAACTGCATTATTGGCCGGCTGATCTGCCTGCACAACAAAACATTACTACTTGCAGTGTCATTGTTCTTGAATTTGTTAAAGACAGAGACCACACAACGTGCCATTCACACTGCAAAAGATATGTGGGCCATGACAGGGGACCATTAGTGTCATGTCCTTGTAATTGGTTATGTGCCCTGTTGGGTGTCAAGGTGGTCTGGATTCCATTGCAATACACTACAAATAGCATCCTGTGGTTGGGTACTACCATGGGTCACCTACACTTGTGAAGCTTTTGACAGAGCAAAGCACCTCAAGATGGCCCTTTGATAGTATCAAAGAATCAAACACCATTGAGTGCAGAACACTTTCCAAGTCTACACCTAAGGTGTGAACAAACCCACCTGTGTGCCAGAAACACAGAAAAGAGAATGGGGAAAATCTGTGCGCAAGACTCCTTGTGAATCTCGCATTATGTCAAAGCTGGATCCATGCACATAAGTCACACAATTAGGACATGCCCTGGTCATCCATCTGAGGGCTGAATTTCAACACAAACAAGTTCAACCAGATACCTAGTATCCTGTGCAGCATTCAGAAGATTTTACATTAGCCCTTCCAAACCAGGGAAGGAAAAATTCTCGCACCTAAGGCAAGGCCAACCAAGATGGAAAGCATGCAGGCAATCATATGCTGTTGGATCAAACTGAAGCTCCTCCCCATCTTCCATTCCATCCACACCTGGCTGCCACACCTGCGCTCATACACCTCCTTTTCAACACTCTATCCATCATCCTTCAAGACCTTCAAATCTGGACGGCAAGATTGAGAATTCTACAAAAAGATTGAGAATGCTACATGACATCCCCAGCCACATAGATTACAATTTTTTGCACATTTATCAGCAACCAAAAGCTAAATGGGATTGCAAGCATACGATGCACACAGGAGAGAGAGAGAGAGAGAGAGAGAGGCTTCTGGGTTTTCCAATGCCTTTCAAAGGGGAGCGTTTAAAGAGGACACAAGGTGAACCTTGGTTGGCTGCTGAGGCTGCTGAATGGCATTCGACGGTTCTCCCACTTGCATGACATCGTTCCGGGTGGCCTGGTCATCCCCCCCCCAACACATTCTTCCTGAGTTTTGTTGCCACTACTAAAATGCAGTCTTCCGGAGCCATTTCCTTCCGGAACGAAAGGAAAAAAAGAGAGACTAACAGCAGCTCGAAAAAAACACAGGAAGTGAAGGGATACAAAGACAGCAAACTTTGCAGCAAGTTTCAAACCTCTGCTAGTTTGTTTCTTCTGGGGAAAAAAAAACAAAAAAAACAGCCAACGGAAACAGTGTGGTGAAAGCACAAGCACAAAACGTGATCTTCAATCAACAAGAGCCTGCCTTCCAAAGAGAAAGTTGCCAGAACGCAAACCAGGTCTCTCACAAGGCGAATTCATCCACAACGAGACAAAATGAGCATAAAATAGATATAACTACCTTCGATTTCTTGCCGCCATGTCCTTTTTTCTTCGTCCGCGCCATCACTAGAAAACTCTCCAAGTTATCTGGAACACGAAGAGAATACAAGCAGCACGTACTTCGCACAATTGCCCAAACACCAACCCCTAAAACTCCAAACCCTAGAGCTCTAAACCCTAACCCTAATCACGCTGTCCTTACGCAGCAACCCTAGAACCCATCTCCCGAGAACAAGGCGACAAGATATGCAGTACAAGAGAGAGCGCCATGGCATGCGCGAGCGAATTCCAGGGCTTCCTTGTTACGCTCTTTCCCATCATTGGTAAATTTCATGCAGACGTTGCGTGAAGACGATGAACACATTTTGCTGTGTCGTCATTTGTTGCAGGACAAGAGAGAAGGCGATCTACTTGTTGAAGAGTTCTTAAGAGGAAGAAGGAATGGATGGGAAGGGGGGGGGGTCAGAAGGAGGCATGTGTAATTGACTGGCAGTAGAAGGAGAACAAGCAAGCCAGTAAGTACGCAAGCAAGCAAGGTGGGTGAATAGTGCTGCTGGACTGGGCTTGCAAACTGGGGTAATGAGTGGGTTACAGCAGTAGGATTTCAATGAGGTTGCAACAACAACAGCTCAAGGACCTCTTCCTCCTCGTCCTGGATATCAAGTCTCTCTGGAATTTGAGCTGTTGTCAAAGGCGAGTCTATTAACAACCAGTTACTGCAATTGACAGATCAAAGCAGAGAAATGTAACTTGTAGAAAACTGAAACATGAAGTCCAACAGACACAAGAGGGAAACGAGACAGCAGCAGGTATGGATGCTGTCTGCAGAAGGTGAAAGGAAACCAAGCTCTGAAGATGATGATGATGATGATGGTGACGAGGACACGGAGATCTGCAGATGATGATGGATCATCACCACTTGAGGCAACTGAGAAGGCTCATATGCTCCCCCAACCAAATCAAGCCAGTTCTTGCATCAGCTGCAATATACATCTGGAGCATTTATCTAGAGCTTGAGCTTTAGCTTGATGGTCCTGGACTTTATAAGCGAAGAAGCTCTAGATAGGTAAGAAGAAGCTGTTGAATTATTACCTGAGCTTTTCTCTGGGCTGAGCATGCATATGTGGTATTGACCATGGCAACTTCTCTAAGAAAGAAACCCCCCTTTCCCCATCCATTTCATGTTGATCCTGACAATGTCAAAAGTGCCTTACTGATGACCCATGCAACATACTCCACATTCTTTGACCTCTAAACTTAGTTGCCAACCTGCAGGAGCAGTGTCAGATTGTATGACAGAACTATCTATGAAATTGCAGAGAGATCACCATCCACAACAAATTTGAAGGTAACATGCATGCAGTCATAACCAAACCTTATGAGAGTTGCTCACAAAGAATTGACTATCACCTTCATCAGGAATAGCAGTGACAAGCTAGCTGTTGCCATGGCTAACCCATTGACTTCATCAGCTCAGCTGCCATGACTACCCATGACTACTTATTCATCAACTTCTGACAGTGGGTGTAGGTAAGGATATGATGATAATCCACGGAAATTTTCAAGGCAAACCCATTAGGTATAAAGAATCTATTTTGCATTTGGCAATTGACAAAGAGGATGTCCAAGCATCAAATGCAGAAGTCTGGAATAACAAGGAGCCCCCCTGACCCATATGGGTCAACAGATTTTGCATTTGCTGAATGCCAAGCACTGCAATAGGAGCAGCTACTTGCTTCAAGTGTAGATTTCTGTCTACCTATTGCACAAGACTTTTCCTTCTAAACTTCCCAAGCTCATCATCATGCACAAGAGAACAGAAGCTGAGCATGATGAGCATGACAACAGAAGGACATATTAAACCCCTTCAGAGCTTTTTTTCTCGCTTAAGATTCTTTGCCAACGAAAAGGCAATGAGGCTTGCTGCTGCACACGTGCTGCACATCAGACGAGGACAGAACTCTTGGCCGAATGGAAGAACATGACGAAAGAAGAAACCGACGAAACCCTTGTTCGTCGCCTGCTCTCCCGCCCCGCCCGCGCTTGTTGTTCGCCCACGAACAAATAGGACAAACGCCTGCTTTGTCCCGCGCACTATCTGTCTCTCCATCTATCCCTCTTTTGTTTTTCTGAGCGATGTTTTGTCTCCTCTTCTCTGGTGATGGTCGGGGAGAGAGTTTGATGCGCGATTCTTCTTCTTTTTTTCCGCTTCTTCTTCCAGCGTCCAGTTGTTGCGCGATTTTGGTGAACTTGCTGGTATTCGAAGACAAAGAGTGGCAACCGATAAAGAATACGCCCTCCTCCTGCCCCTCTCCGCGTTGCTGCTCGACGTATGTTGGAGCTTGTTTGCAATTGCTTCTTTATAGGTACGTACCTGATTGTTTCTTCTTCCGCCGGCAAACTGTTGTTTTGTTTTCTTGGATCATCTCCATGGAGATTTCTTTTGGTGAATTTTCTCGTCTAGTCTGAAGCAAGTCAGTGCCTGTTACGGTGAAGAAAATATTGTGATTACAGAGTAACAGAGCACGCGCAAAGAAAGATTGTACTGGAATTGCTGGTTGAGAAGGGATCTTTTCCATGGATTTGCTCGTGATGTAAGAAAGCTGCTTTGCATATCTTGTACAGGTTTTGTTTACGAAGAATTGGTAGCCGGAATGCATGTCTTTCTTCCGGAAGTATAGAGGTAGCCAGAAAGTGTTCTCTGTGTGTTCAGCCGTGCTCTTGTGGCATCAAGGGTACTTCTAGATGTGCCTCTACATGCACATCGGGCCTCATTGTTTGTGTTCAAAAGGATGTAGAAGAAGAAGGAGCTTGCTGTGTCCCTTCTTGGTGTGCACATCATGGATGATGAAGAAGCAGTAGTAGTATGGAGTGGATTGCCAGATGACATTCTCGACAAAGTCCTGCTCTGCTTGCCCAGCCACAGCTTGTCCCGCATGCGAGCAGTGTGCAAGCAATGGCACTCCCTCTTGTCATCTCCAAGCTTCCTACAGCGATATGACTGCAGATTCTGTTATGGGGAAGATCATGTGCTTGTGTTTGCGGTCTCAAGTTGTGAGGCCATGATGTACAACCCAATCTCCAGCAAATGGCACTTGCTGGCTCTGATGGACTCTCCTCTCAGTACTCTTTACAACATGATGGAGCGTGCTGTGACTGCAGCAGCAGGAGGACTGGTTTGCATTCTTGGTAAATATGCCGCACAAGACAGCAATTGTACATTGCACCAGCTTCTGGTATGCAACCTCTTGACAAAATCATGGCGTTGTTTGCCTCCACTGCCTCCAGAATGTCCTCAAATTGGACAGCCCATCATGGGTATGCTGCATGACCGACAGAATTTTTGCTACAAAATCATCACAGTATGGCCAGATAGAGGACCAATTGTGGAGTATGATTCCAGAAATTCAACCTGGACTGTGATCGGTCGCTGCCCTGTGAGCTTTCTAAGCTTTAAGAGCATGCAAAGCACTGTTTGTGAAGGATTACTGTACTTTTTGGTAGAGGGTGGTCCTCTTCGTGGAGGGATGTTTGTAAGGGCATATGACATTCACCATCGTGAGTGGCACACACCATCAGCTCCTTTACCAAGCCGGGATCTGCAATCTCCTTGTCTTGTGGAACACAAGGGGCGCATCTTGATGGCTGGACTGATCAGAGGAGTTGGCATCAGGCTTTGGCGACTGAAACTTTGGACGATGGGATGGGAGATTGTTGCTGAAATGCCTTCTCAACTGTTTGCAGACTTCAATCTTGATACTCCTGGTTTTCCATCACCTGTAAATTGCATGCGGATATGTGACTCAATCTACTTCATCAGCAATTTCAGGAGACCTATAGTTGCCTATGAGGTCATGAAGAATGTTTGGCACATGTTGCCAATGAGTTATCCTCCTGCCTGCAGCAATCCAGATGGAATGGAACAGTACTTTAGTGTGCAGCCCAGCCTGAATGATGCTGTGTAAGCAGCAATGTTTGGTCCTGAATGCTCAATGTTTCAAATCTGGAGACTGTAGTTGTTCTCTCGAGGGGTTTTAGTTTTTAGAAATGGGAATGCTCTGCAGTGGTTGGTGCAGTCCCAATCAGATATATGGAGGTCTTCAGCAGAACCAAAAATCTGCAGAACAAGCAAGGAAGTAGCAGTCTTTGTTGTTTGTGTGATAGCAATCACTGCAGGTAAATGGGTCAGAAAATGTTTGAAGCAACAAACTAACAATCTGTTTCAAACAAACTACAGCATTCCAATTTCAATGTAGAAAATCCTACTAAGTTTTTCTCACTGTGTGAATTTTTACCCATGACTCCATTCCCAACTTTTAACAGTTGATCTGCAATTCTGACCTTCTTGGAGATCATTTACCAATTAGATCTCTCTCCTCTCTTTTGTGGATTGATTCTGGGAGCATGGATAGAATCTAGAAAAGCAGCAGGGAGGGTTTTCAGTTGATCATGGTTATCTGAAGAATCTAGAGATTGCAGCAGTCCCTGGATTTGATATGTTAGAGTGTGTGTATATGCAAATCTACAGTTGCCTCCTCTATGTTAAGGCAATTGGTTCATGTAAATGTGTCATGAAGTTTCTGTATGTAAACTGGCCTGTAATATAAAGTGCTTTTCTAAGAGGCTATTGCCTTCTTTACTGTTGGGGTTATAAAATTCAAGACTTTATTGTAGCCAGTCAGTCCTATATGACTCTTATCAATTGGTTCTGATGATACATTGACCCATGTAATGCTCTGCTTGCAGTACCATACCTGTGAAAACAAGGTACAAAATCACTTTTGATTGCAAGTTTGGGAATAAGTTAACATGAGATCACCTTCTTGTGCTCTATTCATTTGAAGCATTCAACTAGGACATTTGTGCTACAGGTTGCTCCTATCAAGCATGGATTGGTCCTATTTCTTGTGGTTTCAGTTTTCAGGAGAGACCTTAAATGTGACAATCTCAACTAGGATTTGTGATTGCCAAGAATTTTCAATTCCTGTAGAGTGTCTGTTTGACATCAATCTGTGATTTCTCTTTTCTCAATCCCATATTGCTTAGGGATTTGTCTCTCCACTCTCCTGGCAAGCTTCTGGATCTTTTTTAATTTTGCAGATTGTGTCAAAGACAAGTGCAAATGCTCTTTGTGTTGGTGCTCAGAAAAGGTATTTCTTTTTAGCCTGCTCTCAAACTCATCTACTTTCCCTCACTTTTGAGCTTTTGTTATTATGTGATGCATGGCATGCCACTTTCAGTGAATATGAAGCCAACAGTCCAACTCATAATTTATAATAACACCTGGCAAACATTCCTAAAATACGTGGGATCAATTGAAAACTAAATCCATAGTCTCTCCCCTTAGAGGCAGACGGGAGGTTGCAGTGAACAAGAGGAACAACAAACAGTGCTCTCCCTGAGCTGCACTGTCAAATGTTCATGTGCACTATCCATCTTTGCTATAGTACAAAATTTCAATGTCAAATTGAATTGCACAACTTGACATATAAAGATGAGAGTTCCATACTGGAACTAGTAAAACTGCTAACATGTTGGTTCAAGTACCTAATGATCAGCAGGACTCCATATAGGATGAACTCTTTCTTAAAGCTTTCTGATCTATTGTGTAAGTACATGCCATCACAAACTCCAAACAACTCTCCAACAAAATGTTTTGGAGCATGCTCATTCAGCATCAAACCAATCCTGATACCTAGTGCACTACCACCTCACCAATAGGTCATGAAATGTCAGGTCATAAGATTGTTGCAGGGGATCACTCAATTGTCCCATGTGATGGTGAGCCAGTCCAATGTGGGTAGCCACATCAGGAATTACCTAGTGTCTTTGCCATCAAGTAAAGATTTGGACAGCAACACAGTGCCACCTCCTCTTATCACTGGCACAAATTGTCCACCTCTGATGAAGCAGCAGTACAGTTGTGAGCATGAAGAGAGAGAAATCTTCTGATACTGAATCCATGTGACAAAAGAGCCAATGCCAACTAGACTATGTCAGTGGAGAGGACATGGTTTCTACTGCTCAATCGTCTTGACATAGTTGTGGAAGAGTCAGTAATGATGGGAGTACCATCAGCATCAAGGTCACCACCATCAGATTCACCACTATCGTGATCCTCTTTATCACCGACCTCTGGCACCACAAAGTAGACTTGCTGGTCTTTAAACCTTGGGGTTGTGACACCAGGAATAATGATGGTTGGTCTAGAAGAAAAGTAATGAGAGTAATGCAGCATACATGCATAGCCGATGAAAGTCCCCAATACAATTGCAACTGCCTGCCAGCCAAAGATCAAAACTTGAAGAGATTTGGCCCGCATCTCAGCTTGCTTAGTTGCACACAGTGGATAGTCATCATTTTCACCAATGCTGCAGCCAAGAGGAATGTGGTAAGGTACGTTGATGAGCAAGCCAATCTGGAAAAACCATGTGCCTTTCATTAGCAGCACCATGCATCTGGCAACTGCAATCAGAATGCTGCGAGGCCATAGAATCTCCAGAAACATGAAGGTCACCAAACAGACGAGAATGAGCTGCATCAGCATGTGGACGAAGCTCTCAAGATCAGTTCCAGGGTGATGTCCAAAGTGGAAAACCACAAGTTCCATCAAGAACCCTAAAGCAAAAGTTGCATGCACTGTTCCTTGAGGAAGAGGCAGGATTGTTGGAAAATGCTCTGTCACAAGCCCTACCACCACATAAATCAAGAAGAAGGCAGCGAATGTAACATGCTGGAATCTCTGGAGATGCTCAGCTAGGATGATTCCTGAAGCTATGTCTTGGCCTGCATGGGACAATTGCTTGCACACAAACACCACCACTATGAACATGAGCACCCAAAGCTCCATGCCCCTTAGTACTGTCGGTAATCCTTTTGCTAAAAACCACGTCCTTGCTCGAAACTCTTTGGGTGTTGTGATGAAGTGCTGTAATGTGTTGTACATGTGCCATATCCCTAGCAACCCAAAGATGAGCCCCTGATCCATGTGGGACGGCAAAAACCAACCCATTTTCAGCTTCTGCTATGGATCCAGAGAGATGCACACCCAAAACAAATGCTACCCTTGTTGTTGTTGTCCTGGCACACAAAGTAAGCGACCAGACGGGGTGACCCAAATCCTTGGAGTGTATGCGAGAGACCGAGAAATGCGGCGGCAGATCCACAAATAAGAGAAACTTAGCAAGTCTAGCAGCTCTGTTGCGAATGCAGTCTCACTCTCGAATCCAAATCTTCACCACCCAAAAGCTGCTGCCACTTTGCATAAAGCTCAAGTCACCGACCGAAATCTGTCGCGCTTTTCTTCCAATTATTTTGACCTAAGAATGACACGCACAATTTTTTGAAGGAATGTCTGGAATCCTCTTCTTCTCGACCAAAGTAACAATTCTGCAACAAGACCGTGGAGACGAAAATTCAAACCAGAGAAAGTATATCTGTATGTCGTACACCAAGATGACCCACCAAGGCTGTTTGCAGCGGCGTCAGCTTGCGTTCTGTCTAAAACGGAGGAAAGGAAGGTAAGAGAAGAGAAGAAGCATCAAGATCTTACAAACAAACTACAATTCATAAAATCACCGAATGCACACATAAAAGAACACAACACAATCAAACAAACACACACACACACACACACACGCAGACACAGACACACGCGAGTACACACATATATATACAGTGGCAACAATTGCGAAGCTCGGCGCGATCAGCGTGTTTGGAATCGGCAGAATGCGCAGGCAGAAAAGCGATCGTTTACTTCCTCGTCGTACGTACCGATCTAGCAGCGTGCCGCGAATTCAAGGCCGGGAGAACCGGGGAGCGCGTGACGGGGATTTGACGCCGGTCTGGTCGTTGCAGCGTCGACTCCGAAATCCTCTTCCACGAGAAATACGAGAATGTATATCTCTTTTTTCTTTTTTTTAATTTAGGATTTTAAAAATCTAGCCTAAGTGGCTATATTATCCCTAGGAAGATTTTAGCCAAATCTGGTTATAAACTCCATATGAAGTATAAAAAAAAAAATTAATCAACCTTTTATATTCATGTTTACACTTAAAAACTAACTATAGAAATCTAGCAATTTTTTATTCTTTTTTTGGTGCATTTTTGGCAATCAAAATTAAACCTTCTAAAATCACTTCATTTTTGGACATTTTGATTTTAATTTCACCAATAAATTATTTTTTTGGGTATCAAGTATGCATATTTTATGTGTAAGGTAAAGATTGAAGGTGATTATTACAAGACAAAATGAGGACACTCAACTTGTTGAAAGTTGAACACAAGCTTAATTGATTTTAATTTGATCTTTTGAGTGGTTGATTATAACGATTAGCTTACGTGGTTTGCATTTAAATAGTTTTTCATTTTATATTGTCTCATTTTCCCATGTTTATGGGTGGGGATTGTGAAACAATTGTATCACCATGTTTGATCATTTAATAAACAATGTTACAAGTCCAAATAAGAGGATTGGGTGGTGTTGTTTTTAGTGTCACAACATATGAATTTGTTTTTCAAAACTTTGATACTTGTAATAAAGGGTAGAGGTATTATGTGATAAATCATTTCAAAGATAGTTTGTGATTCAAAAGTGTGTGAATGTGAATTGTGGAAATTAGGGTATTATTTTTTTCATGGATGATGGTAGGTCATTGTTGTCTATTATGATAGTTGTTTTGTGTGTGATGTCGACCATGGTTGAAAAATAGTGGTTGCTTATTTGGAACACTAAGAACTAGGATGGTTATTTTGTGTGTGTGACTATGTCATGTTGAATGGAAATATTAGTTACTTGTTTGGGACAATAACAACTAGGATGATTGTGTACTTGATTTTCAATGTTTTTTTCTTCGTGAAAATGTCAAGTGAAAAGTTGTTTTGTTGTTTTGTCACCAAAAAGAAGGGTAGTAAACTAATTGCAACGCTCCTTCCATCTTCATTACAACATGATCAACATTATGGTGATATCATGTTTACATTTTCAACTACATAAACATTGATGCAAATATCAACATATATTTTAGCCAAGTTGAATGCAAGTTATTCTATTTTAATTTATGGACTTGATGTGGATCATATCCTTTCGAATTTTCTCATGAGCTACCATGGTCTTTTCGTGGGCATTATAAACACATAACTGAACATGTTCAACCAAAAATATTCCCATATTGTCACATCAATTTGTTCACAAATATCCCAACACTCACATCTCCAAAAACTAAAGGTTGTGACAAGTGGTTCAATCACCAAATAATTATAACAAATAACCCATGAAATCCATATGGCAACTTTCACTTGGAATTCATGTAGATATAGGTATTCACCCCCAACCCAAGCAAAATCCCTAACAACCCGTACAATCCTCACAAGATGAACTTATTCACAAGCATAGTCCCTCTTGAGATTATCATGCCTCTATAGATCAACTTGGTAATCTCCTATGTTTTTCATCATTTTCACATTTCATCTTACCTTATGTCTACATGAACTTCCTTAACCTTCTATCATCAAATTTGACACAACAAAGATCTCAAAAAAGTTGATAGAAAACTAGGAACATGATCCACAGCATTCATCCAAAAATTGTTCAAATGCATGCGACTTCTACCTTTTGAACACACACATAGACCAAACCAACACACCCAAAACCTCTACCATAACTAGAGATATATTTTGGTATTTATTTTACAACCATCTCTTCCTTGTTAAACTTCCATCACAAATTTTCCTTGATTGTAGAGTCTTTTCATCAACACTTCATTGATTAACATGAGAACAACCCAAAGCCCTTGGCTTCAACCATCATTTATGTCCAGTAAACATTTTGAAATATTGACAACTAGATTTTATTGTGGAAGCTCCCCCACATAACTCAGAACCATCTGAAAGCATTCATAGTTTTGCAAATGTTAAACCGTTAAAGACTTATCTGTAAGCAAACAAAACAAACAAACCACAAACAAAATGTTAATCTCTCCAATTCCATAGAGACTTATCCATCAACCACCACTTGTTTTGGCACTTTCTTCACTTTTCATCAGCAACAATAAATCCGTCTAGTTAGGTCTTCATCCAAAAAGTTGACCCATTCACATGGGACCTAATCTCATGTCACAAGTTTATGTTTATATTTGTTATAAAATAAACTTGTTACTTGGTGCTTCTAGGCGACAACTACAAAGCTATTAACTTTAATTTTGTTAATTGTTTATCATTAGATGGAGACAAACATGCAAATAAGGTGGTGGCTTGGCATTGTTGATTTTTGACATTCTTGTTTTGTGAAGATGTTATGAAACATCTCCCATTGTCAATTTGTGTCGAAGGTGAAGGTGTGAAGGTGTTTGAAGTTCAAGTTGTTCTTTTCAAGGAGGTATGGTGATGTTTTTTTGAAGTAGTCGAAGTAGAATAAACAAACACTCATGTAAACAAGTTCTAAGAATTTTTTAATTGATGGTGTGTTTAAAATGTCTTTGGTGATCTTTCAATGTTACAAATCTAGTTTCTTCTTTGTTTAAATCATTTTATTGTGTTTTGATTGAAGAAACTAGCATGATACGCCTTTATTCTCTCTCAACCTACCTAACATTGTTGGAAATGATGTAAGATTCAATGAAAGCGTTTGGCTTTTGGCATTGTTATGTCTGTAGGTTGTGGGGAGGAGGATGTTAGTGATGTTGTATCTCTTGTAGAAAGCACATTAGAAGGTTGGGAAGAATTAGATTTGTTTGGGCTAATTTGGGTGAAAGAACAAACACAATAGATGCAAAGAATTAGATTTGTTTGGGCTAATTTGGGTGAAAGAACAAACACAATAGATGCGAAGAAGTAGATCTTGAAATCGTTATGTGGTGGAGTAAAGAAAAATACTTTTGTAAGTGAATTACGCTAAATTGCATACAATCGCATGATTAGTGAAAAAGTTCCCTACAAAAGAGAGCAGATGCATAAGGATGTATTGCAATGCAAGGTCATTTATTCATAATTGTGCTCCAATGGGGGAATGTTTATTAGTACCTAGGGGTTTGAAGTTGTGATCAATTAAGTTGTTTAATGAGCAATTTGTGCAACTACCCCTATGACCCAAGTAACTAAATCATGTTAGAATGAAAAATCTCCAATCCAATTTTGTGTGTTCTAGAAGTGAAGTAGAAGAAACAACATAGTATTGTGGATACAAACAAGATTGACCTTGACTCAATTGTTGATTTCAGAATTTTGACAACCAAAGCTAAATTAGAAAGCATCACTCAACTATGTCAAACATCATGTGAAATATCGGGAGAGGAAATGGTCAAGGGGTCCACTAAGGGTGGAAGGTGAAAGTTAACCAACCCCAATGCTATTGTTTGACTTAGATCAGTAAAAGCTTGCATCTTCAAAATATACTACATCATTACACATGAATCTAATGAGTACAGAATACTCAAAAAACATGAGTTGCGATGATCTAATCTTTTGAGAGAACTCAAGTATTAAATAATTTATAAGTCCATAATAAGCATATTATCCAACATGGGATGAAATTAAAAGATTAGACATGCCATTCATTATGAACACTTTTAATACCAAACAATCTTCAAATATGAATGAGTAAACAAATCGAAATTAATTTTACTTTTCTTTGTCCACTTTGATGTCAGCTGTCTTAATGAATACACTTGCGAAGAAACAAAATGACCTGTAACTAAGTTGATTGCAAGTTGCAAACACAAGAACAGGAATCACTCATGCCCACTTAGGGTTTAGCCAATTGTTTGAGCCTTCAAAATAAAGGCAATCGGGGTCCCCTATGGAATTATAAGCTATCTTGTGTCACCTTCTCAGATGATGATGCAAAACCTCTGAGAAAGAGGGTTTGCATCTTGGAGGTTTTGTGTGTATAATAGTTAAGACCAAAATGCTTGCCAACCAGAACACAAGTTTGAATCTCATTTAGAGTTGTCTGCAGAAACTCCAGTCTTACTTACTAGTACAGTTAGGATCCAGAGACTAACCCAAAGACTAATGTTGATAACCACTGTTGACAATTAGAAGTAACAACCAACATTCAGATGCCGTCAAAACTATTCACTGCTTCTCTTTCCGACATGACAACATCTAATGATTTGTTAGCTCCAGAGCTTTACAACTATTTGGAAGTAACCAACAGCTCCTTTGTGTATATATTATACTCTTGGAAATAACAATACAAAAATGCACATGGTGACAATGTCAAGCATTGAAACTATTAGAAAGAGAGAATACATGTTACCTAAATCACATTTGCCCCAGCTCAAGATGGAAATAAGAGATCTCGGTAATCACCATCCCACACCACCCACCATATCTCAACATCACCATGTGCTGTGTGTGCTCTTGGAATATCGCTTCTGGGACTCTGGTGTCTTTGATTATCACAACACAACATACTGGTCATAACTGCTGAGACAGCAGTGCAACAAATTATTCAAGGATATTACTTTCCACCTTGACATGATGGGACAACTAGATATCAACTGCCCTCTACATGCTTGCAAATCAGAGAAATATAGTAGGAAAACAGGACCACCCAGATGTAGCAGGTGAAAGAAAAGCATGGTTACTTTCTATTCACAATACCTTTGGGTCTTGAACATGAAGCTTGGAAGAAGATTAACAATCACAAAGTCATCCTTGTCATCATGTAAGTAGTTCCTGAAACTCCTGGCACAAAGTTTCAACAAGAACTGATTCCACATTAGGGAATTGAGAACAAAATTGGATGAATTTGGCAGCAGGACATCTGGTCTGGATGCTGGACCCATACCACCAAGCTCATAAAATACTGACAGACTAATTATCAATCTGCATGGCACCTCACACTTGGGAGCACAATGCCAAGATCTGTAACAGGTGAAGGCAATACTGACTACACTTGTAATACCAAATTACTTGCATCACCATGCACATCCATCAAGCTGCCATTTTGGAGCAGTCAAATTCTACAACTGCTGCTGTTACACTGGCATTCAGGCCCCATCATTTGAGGTTTCTAAAAGAGACATTAGTAATGTAGCCACTCAGAGAACCATGCAGGAAGCTACAATTATGGAATTGGAGAAAGAGGTCGAAGCTGTGGCTGCTGCTGCTGCTGCTGCTGGGAGCCCAGATCCAGCATGCTAAACTGCTGTCGTTGAAGCTCATAGCCTGGTGGAGAAAGAGGAGGGAGCTGATGCTGCTGCTGCTGCTGCTGGTACAACAGTCTCTGCAGCTCTTTCTTTAAGGCCTCATTGTGAGCTGCAACCAGACAATACACATGCTCAGACGACAAGAAATGCTTCATAGTAATCACATTTTTTCTTACAAGTAGGTACTAACAAATCCATCTGTTGAAGAGCCAATAGAAGCTGATGTAACCCCATGATAGGGCCTGAGCAAGAATTTAACTGATAGCAACAAAGATCTGAAATCTTGGCATTTTCATGCAAGTAACTTTCGGCAGGAGATCGCATTGTTACAACCACTTGCTGGCATCATCAAATAAGCTCACACCTTCCTTGCAGCGTTGAGTTTGTCCAAGAGCTGCTAACTTTTGTTTCAAGAGAACATTCTCAGCCGTCATGATTGCTCTTCGATGATCATACAAACCCACCTGCTGTGAGAGAGTGGTGACCTCTGTCTGCAGTCCAGCACAATTTTCCTTAGGCTCAAATAATTGAGCTTCAAGCATGAACAGAAACACATTGACAACTAGATTTATTATGATGTTTTAAGTGAAATCTCTGCAATTAATATGCACATCATGCTGAGCAAAAGGAGGGTAAGGAAGAAAAAGAAACCTCCAAAATGTACCAGGTTCCATTCAACAGTTAGAATAGTAACACTGCATCCACTAAATGAAATCTTAATTGTAGTACTCAGCAACTGCTTGTTGCTTTGTACCTGATCAGTCTTGTAGAAGATGAGCTGCAAACCAGCTGAGAACAGAAGCCATGAACAGCAAGCCAATCTCTTCAGAATTTCATTTCTACTTCACAATGTGTGAGACTGATACTTTTATTCCCCCACATCTAGGCTAGATCTGAGACAGGTGCACATATATCCCTCCTAGTTCAGGGTTTGAATACCTGTAATGCATTAACACTCATTTCTAGCTCAGAAATGTACTGCAACTTCCGCACTCGTGATCTCTGGGCTGATTGCCTATTTGCAAGAATCCTGCAAAAGAAACTTGCAAACAAATTAATTATATGCAAACATATCACATCCACTAGAGATAAGCAAACTCTTCACATACTCTATATTACAAGCAATTTTTCCACCTCTACCCAAATCAGAATTCTTGTTAGCACAGATGTACTACCTCCTGGAGGACAAAGTGATCCTAAAGGATCATGCATACAACAAGCAACAATGCCTTGTCATGGTATGCTACAACATCCTTGCCAAAAGACTAGGCAACAAATTTAAGTGAAAAAGCAAGAACCACTGTATAGTTTGGCAAGTAGAAATCATGTACACAATCAAATCTAGTTATCAGGGATACACAATAATCCAGCTGGGATTTCAAGAACCTGACTTGACATGTCCGACTGCTAAAATTCCAGAACCAAGATTCTGTCCTGCAAATGAGGACCAAAGTTGGCAAAGAAGCAGTAGGGCAAACCTCACCGCTTTGCTTTCTTAGGATCCAGACTCGGATCAATCTGCTCAGATGATGTTTGAGTATCCTCCTGTTGTCCTTGGTGAGATTGATCACCCTCACTAGTGCTTTGAACTTCAGGCTCACTCTTGTACTTTCCAAGGCGGACTCTCTGGTCATCATTGGATCCTTCACTGTGGCTATTACTATCAGAAGCATTCTCAGCATTTACATTGGTGGCCTTTTGTGTTCTTGGTTTTTCCCAGATGCCCATGTTGTTGGCAGAGCCATGGTGTGACTTCCTAGGCGGATGCTTCATGCCCCTCTCCAAGGCCCAGTTGTCACCAGATGGACTGAGCCTCAATGGAATGTTAGCAACAGAAGCCCCACGCATAACAGCACCACCCTCAGCCCCCTGTTTGGGTTGCCTCTCAAAGGGTTCCATCTTGGCAAGCACAGACATAAGCTGCTCTTCATCTAGCCTATCAATGCAATAGACAATCATCCAAGCATGTCATTCCAATGTTCAAGTGCTCTCTATCTTTGCAAGCTCTCTACAATTTGGAGGCTCAGAACCTGTTAACAAATGCTTTCAACTTCTGGATGAATGTGGTAGAGAACCCTAACTATTGTAATTCCAGACTTGCTGGAGCTTCACTCTGTCTATTGTTACAAGTCTCTGATATCCAACAATGCAGGTGAATTGCACCAGTGAATCACAGCAAGACCTAAAATCGGAGGTTTCATAAAATCCTAAAATCTCTTGCACATTATCTATGTGCAGCAGCTCTCACTGCAAGAAAACCACAGGACTATTTCTATAGACCCTCAGAAGCATAAGACACATGAACCCCTTGATACAAAGGCTCAAGAAAGCTCCATACATACAGTTGTTAACACAGCCATGCATGACTTTCACCTTAGGTCCACATATGGCACAGATCAAACTCGTTTCTCAAATCCTCACAAAGGAGTGTTTGCCAAAAAGAAAATAAGAGATGCTCACCCATTATAGTCAGGGATCTCAATCCTCAATGTATGAGCACCAGGTGGTGCACCCCCCTGGGCAGAGTACCTCTCCTCCTCAGCTGCAAAGCGGCCTGCCATAATGTCAGAGTTGTAAAGGCTTTCAGAAAATGCCACAGAGTCACTTGAAGCTCGCCTATGCAAGCCCTTCTTATTAACTGTGGCCAGGTCTCCATGATCGGGAGACTCCAGAATCTCCTCCAACCACGAAGGCTGCACCTGTGGAAGATACCCAGCAGAAGGAGTGCGTTTGTGGTGATGGCTACTACCATCACGGATCGGGAAGCTGGAATGGACATTATTGAACAGGCTGCCACCTTCAAACAGGCTTGATCCCCCAAACATGGAGTATCCCCCTGGGCTTTTTGGTGGTAGTAGATGTGTGGAATTGTTGTTCATGGGATGAGACCAGTCTACCAGTCTTCCCTCCCTTCTTCCTGAAGACGAAAGAAGGCTATCCATATTGAGAGAGACTAGGTCAGCAGCAGCCAGCAGGAGGATGGCCTTCTTCAACCTTTCCTGCAACAAAAAGTTGATGCAGAGTTAGAACCAGAGTCCTAGTTGCTGCTGTTCTGAAATTGTCGCTTTCCTCCTCGCAAATACCAGCTTCCGATTGTTGTGCACCTTTGGAAACTGGCAGTTACGAACGCTTTTTGCACGTATTTCTGTTGCGGAACAAAACTGCCAACTATAGCAAATTGCGCGTGGTCTGCTGTGCAGCTTACCTACCTATCTGGATTGATTTGCAGTAATATTCTTCTCTCACTTCTTCATCCCTGCATTTGCGACGTGATAATCGATTATAGACGTGCAAACGTTGACGGACGCTATCTGGCTGGCTGGCTGGCTGGCCTCCTTCTCCTTCAAAAGCGAGAAGAAGGTTCCAGGATCTAAAGCTGGCTGGATTCAGAAAGCGCAAGATAGAGTCATAATGTCATCACAAGACTTTTCACAACGCTCGCTGGCTTGGTTTGAGGAGAGCGAGAATACCGCGGAATTCGGAACTGCATGATCTTGTTGCCGCTGCTCCAAGAAGGAGGCTGTTGTCGCTACAAAAAAGTCTTGGACAGTGCGCCTCGAATCCACACGCAAGAAGGCCAGCAGCACATAATATGTCTGCCTTCGTTTGCTGTAAAAGACTCTCACAGTTATTAGTATACTCGAACTCTCGTTACCGTCGTTGTCCCTGACGAAGAGCTGCTGCTGCAGCAAATGATTTTCTTCTTCTTCTTCTTCTTCTTCCAATGTGCCTAACAGCAGCCACTTCTTTCTCCACAAGTATTATTTTCCGTATTCCTTCAAACAAAGCTTCACTCTCGCTCCCCCCTGTGCATCAAGCGGTGTTCCACTGCTTGTAGACGATATATGTGCACACCTCAAACCACAAGTCTTTCTCTATGTGCATCAATCTCCACGACATCTCTCTCGCTTTCTATCTATCTCTATCTGACACCGCGCGCTCCTCTAGGAATGAATCGCGCCATAAAACCAAAAAGACAACAAGAGGTACTCGATCTCCCGATAACGAATACCAAACAAAACAAAAACAAATCCTTGCAGCATCGAATCAGCTTCTCTGAGAGAGAGAGAGAGAGAGAGCGAGAGAGAGCGAGAGAGAGAGAGTTCAAGCACAGCTTCTTCACTCACTCTACAAGCATCACTTCCTCAGATCGCCCGAAAGCAAACATGCTTCCTTACTAGTTCTTCAAGAAGCCGCTACAATGAAGCTCCTACACACCAAAAACAGTATCCGCAACTAACCGGAATATTTTTGTTTTTTCATTAAAAAAAAAACTCTTCCTCTCTCTCTCTCTATCTCTCTTCACCAATCCTTTGCAGGAAAAAAAAAAAGCTTGCGAAAACAGAATCCCCGTCTCACAAAAACCAGATAAAACAGAGAAGAAAAGACACTACACCGCGAAGGGGAAGGGGGGGGGGCCCTCGAGATCTCGCAACAACAACAACAACAATAAAAGCGAACACCAAGTTTCCTCGAAATGGAGTTTTCTTTCATTTGTGCCTTCAAAAAAAGAAGAAGAAACAAAAACCCCAAACTTTAACCCACACCCCCTTCCCCTCCCCCCACCCCCCCAAAAAAAAACTAGTATCCCCACTAGGTAATTGGGTTGTGCCTTTTTTTTCTTTGGGGGGGGGGGGCTAAGTAAGGTAAGAATTGGCTACTTGTGGCCAATATCATTGTTTAGTTGTGTGTTCATGTAGTGTGGGAGGAATGGGAGATAGGAATCCATTGATTGATTTATTTGTTTGTTTGTTTGTTTGTTTGTTGTGATTTGGTGGGATTGTTGCATCAATTTGGGTTGTTATTGGTGTTATTGTCACTTACCCACCACCTGGGCTCATCTTTCCAACTCTTTGTGCTCATGCAATTGCTCCCTTATGTGGGTAACTAACTACCTGAAATGGGGGAAGCCTTAACTTACATTACACAATTTGTGTCATGAACACAAAGGAGAGTATGATTGTGTAAGTGTGATGAGCTTTCATTGATCATTTGTAAGGAGTTATTAGTACTCTCTTTTGGGTATTATTATTGTCCCCCAACAACAATGGTTTAAAAATTATGAGGCTCCCTTGCAAGCTGTATAACCTTACCAAAACCTTTGAAGGCCTAAATTGACAAGTACAATTTACAAAGCCTACAAAAATTCGTCAAAAAAAGCTCTTAGAATTTTGTAATGTTATTATAGCTGGAGGGTATGTTATAGTGCAAATAATTATTCTTTCACCTCTTGAGAGTGGATGTTTTGTTTTCACAATGAGCTTAAGTTATGAAAAACATAAAACCCTTGCTCTCTCCAAAGTTGCATCAATTTTTTACACCATATAACTCTAATTAATGAGAGCATTACCGAAAATTGGCCATGTGCTCAAACTCTCACCTCACATGCCCCTTGTTTTGGTAATGCCCTTAACAACGTAAAGTAATGCCATTGCCATTGGGGCTCTAATCGTACACATAATGCACCACTAGCACATGATCAAGTACAACAACACACAATTCCTTGGTACCATACAAACCCCATTCCCCGATATTCATGTGGAACCATATAAGCTTGAAACCCATGAGATTTACACTTGTATTTGTTTTTTTTTTTGGTTAAACATTCATTATTACAAAATGTGAGTGCCATTCATTAGTCCTTGTTCATTAGACTAATAAATTCATTGTTTTTTTTAATGGCCACTCCACTCCACTCCACTCCACTCATGGGTTTTGCACTAGGTAGTAGTAGGCTTTGAAGAAAGGCCAAAATGCCATGACAACTGACAAATGCCTTTGGTTGTTGTTGTTGTTGTTATGGTGGTGTGTGTTAGTTTAGTTAGGTAGTATAACTTAGGTGAATTCACACTTGGTAATAGGGACTATATAGTGTTGAGTCCCCTAACAACACGCATGGCTAGCCATTTAGGAATTCAACTTTAGTTATCATGGAATTTTTTTTATGTTAAGCTAACTTTCACTTAACATATTAAGCTATCGCTCATTTAACATCATGATGGGGTGCCACCTAGGATGCCACCTAGATTTTCATTTAAAATACTGACTTAACATCAAGTGTGAATGCATCATAAGTTTAGCTCATAGACACGAATTTTGAAAGTGGGATTTTTGTTGTGAGGGCAAAATGTCTCCAATGGGTAAGTGTGTATGTAATGGGAATGAACGAACGAACTCACTCGCTCACTCACTCTACTAGAGCTAGAATTGAATCAGTTATGTAATAATAATAACTTTTTTTTTTGCCAATTTTGTTTTTTTGCCTGACCCAACAATAGCTGTCATCACAATTTGGTGGTCTGTATTTTGCTACATGTGCGAAAAAAATAAATTTAAAAATTATGTAATAAACTAAAATAAATAAATAAATAAATAAATAAAAGAAGAAGAAGAAGAAGACAACCCCACCTGGCTGGCACCACAATACCAGTATATATAGGAAAAGAAAGTGGATGAGTTTTTGAAGATCATTCATTCAAATATATATATAGAGGAAAAGAGAGTGGATGAGTTTTTGAAGATCATCCCTTGATTTTCAATTCTACCCATGGGTTACAATTTAGAAGTGTAGGTGTTGGTTCCTGCTGGGCCCTCATATATACCCTTACCCTAAGGTCAGCTTCGTCATCAAATAATCCTCAAAATAGTGAAATGAAGTTTTGTGAAATTAAGAAGTTGGCATGTTGAAAATCATCATAATTATCATAGGCTACACTCTGAATAATAATTTCCCTACTCTTGTGACAATATCATAATAATAGATCATGGAAAATTCAATAATTTCTAATTTAAAAAAAAGAATTAATTTTTTGTTCAAAAAATTAATTATTCATTTTGTCAACTTACCCTAGGCTTACTTATGGTATCTGCATTTGTTATTAGGCTATTATGAAACCAAATTTTTAAAAATCTTTCAACTCAATTCAAAGCCAGTTAATTTTCCTTTAGTCCATTTTTGGACATAGATTTTGGGATTTATGGTAATCTATGTCCAAAAACGGGGTGTGTCACACTATATAGCCTTGCCATTTACATTGAAAAGTATCTTAAGGCAAAAGAAGAATTATGGAAATTCAAAAATATAATCTTCAAAAAAATCCTCTTAAAGAAACCCAAATCCTTCAAGAAATCACAACTCTATAACTAATCTCAAGTTTCAACAAAAGCCAAAAAATCATCATCTTTCAAAAATCCTCACATAATAAAAATAGACCTATTATTATTATTACCTAGGGGCCTATAAAAATCCCTTAAGCTACTATTATACTCTATAATGAATCTAAACACAATATCCTTAAGGGCCTTGGTAGGCAAGGCCAACAAAGTATTTACCTATCCATTAATCACAAATGAAGCCATGATTTCCACCCCTCCCCCTCCCAATTGGGTTTTCTTCTTCTTCTTCTTCTTCTTCTTCTTCTTCATTCTTTTCCCAATGGGTTAGATTAGGGTAGGTTATCTAACCCCAAGGGTTCATATGAGGTTAGGTAACCTACTCATATTTTTGGGGGGGTAATCTGCAAGCAAGCTATTTTATGGACATTATGTGATCTGGATGTGATGAGTACCCTATTTTTATGGACATTGGACAAGTGGGTTGGGTGCATAGTCTGTCATACATCCCAAATTCACCCCCATCCCTTCATAATTAGATTCTAGCATGTATGTATGTATGTATGTACACAGGTCATCATCACTCATCACCCTCCCTCCCCTCCCCTTCCCTTCCCTCTCCCCCCACCCCCCAAAAACCCTTTTTCCACCCTTCAATGGCTTAGCTCCCACACAACTTACATTGGTGCATTCACACTTGATGTTAAGTCAGTGTTAAATGAGAATCTAGGTTGCATCCTAGGTGTCACCCAATGTTAAATGGGTGATATAGCTTAATATTAAGTGAATATTGACTTAATATTAAATGTTCATGGTGAAGGTGTATTCACACTTGGTGTTATGGACTTTTTAGTGTTTGAGTCCCCTAATACCATGCTAGTCATTTAGGACTGACTTACACTTAACTTTACCATAAACATTCTATGTTAACCTAATGTTCACTTAACAATTTTAGCTATTGCCCATTTAACATTAGGTGCCACCTAGGATGCCACCTAGATTTTCATTTTAACACTGACTTAACATCAAGTGTGAATGCACCATTATAAGTTGGTGTAAGTCCTAATTGACTGACTAGCATGGTGTTAGGGGACTCAACCCTAGAGTCCCTAAACACCAAGTGTGAATGCACCGTTGTTACTCATTTTAAAAGCATGAAAGCTAACACCATCATGCACTTAAACATACTTAAATCATGAGGTGTAGAAAGGGGCACACTTTTTAAGCCTACTCATTTCAAGTGGGGGGGATCTTACACCTATACATAGGCATACTTTCCCTCCCACTTTGAAAGAGTAGACCTAAAATCCTTCCTCTTTTCTAGGAAGGATATTCATGGACATAAGGTGCCCTTTCAAATATGCTAGAAAACTTCTTTAAAGTTTGTAGATTTGTCCCACCCAAAAGGAGAGTAGACTTAAGAACCATCCTATTTCCTAGGAAGGATATTCATGAATATAAGGTGCCCTTTAAAACCATAACACTTATGATATTTCTCTAAGTACTTTGCCTATGGATTTGACTATATTGTGGGGTCCCTCTTGATTTATGAATGAGTACAAAAGGAGGAGTGGATGAGTGGAACTTGGAAAGAGTGAGAAGGATGTGCCTATATGTTCCACCAAATGAGGAATCAAAGTGAGAGTTGAGGATGCCACTTGCCAATTCTTAAACAAAGAATATGCATAGTGGGGCCCCATTCACACAAGCTAAAGGTATGTGTGGTTTCCTTCCCAATCCATTTGCCCCAAAAATTAGGTCAAAAATTTTTGGGAGAGTTTTGTTCATGAATTTGACATCATCCCCATGGATGAAGTCACGTGCTTACTGAAACTTTGATGGGTGGGTAGGCTTCATCCATGGAGAACACACTAGTATGTCTATAAACAATTAATGTGAGTGAGAAGATGATGGGTTCATGCATATCCATAGGAATTTGTGAGCACCACCCAAAGGGAAATAAATGTATTCAATACTTGAACAAAGTAGATAACTTCGCCTGGAAAAATTATTCTTCCATAATGTATAGAATCTTGAGTGAGGAGCATCTATCTATGAAGGAAAAAGGTGAGTCTATGTTTGTTTGTTTTGTTTGTCACATTGAGATTTCGTAAACCATGGTGCATCTTGTTACAACCTTAGTACCCATTGGAAAGCCCTCAATGAGTAGGGGCCATGAAGTTGGTTTCATAATGTTTTGACTTGTGGTTGAGAAGTTAATTGCAAATCAAACATTTTTTTCATTAAAAATTTCATTTAAATCAAATCCTATCATGATAAGTGTGTTGTATGTGTTGTTGCAAAGCCCTTAGTGAGTAGGATTTAGTGATGTTGATTAGGAAAAAAATTAGACCTAAGGTGTGAGAGATATTGAATTTTGAATAGTTTTTGTCATTGGAAATTCAATTAAATTATTAAAAAAAGGTTTTGAAAAGAAAAATTAGTTGGGTAACAAGTTCACAACACATGTTAATAGACTTATGTTAAAATCACGCCCAGTCCAACCAGCTTCTTTCACACCAAGTCCACCCCTTATTTGTTTATTCATGCCCATTTTATGATTTTTATAAAGTCTCAAAAAGTTATGACCTAACGAAAAATTCAGCATGGGATTTCCAAAGGGGATCAATTGTGAAACTTTTTTTCAATCATGTTACATGAGATTTTTAGGTTATAAGGTTATAGGCATGAGGTTTTGGGTTTTTAATGTCAAGGTTTTAAGGATAGGGTTAAGATTGAGGTTTTAGGTTGGGATTTTAGGGATGAAACATTGGGGTTCTAAACCTAAGGTTTTGTTGTAATTTTTTAAGGGTTGATTTTTTGGGTTTTATGGTTTATGTTTACGGTTTAAATTTTGAGTTTTTAGGAGTTATGTTTTGGTGTTTTAAGGTTTATGTTTTGAGTTTTTAGAATTTAATTTTTGGTGTTTTAGGGTTCAAGTTTATAGTTTATTTTTAATATTTTTAAATTTAGGTTTGTGGTCAAGCCTTGGGATTTTAAGGTTTAAGTTTATAGTTTATAGGGTTTAAATCTTAGGGTTTAATTTATAAGGTTTAAGGGTTGGGATTTTAAGTTATAACTTGTAGGGTTTAGGTTTTTGTTTGGGTCTTTTAATATTTATGTTTATAACACGTTTAATGTAGGCTTTTGGCTTAAATTTGGTGTTCTAGATATAAGGTTTAAGTTTTTAAATTAAATTTAGGGTTTTTAGTGTATAAGATTAGATTTAAAAGTATGATTTGTGCCCATGTAGATTGTTGAAGTTATAAATCGAGTTTTAAGGTGGAATTAGGGTTGTGATCATGCAAGAGGGAATGAAATTATTTTTAAAAACCATGTTTTAGGGTTATTATTTGTGTGTATGTAGAATCAAATCTAAACTAAAAATTAGCCACAAAGGGGTGGATTTAGGTGTAGGCTAAGTAAAAGGTGAAAATGTAATGTGTACATTAAAATTACAATGTGGAATATATAAGGAAGACCTCCTTTTAAAAACTTTATCTCATCACTTTTACTTGAACACAAGAGTTGGTTTTTTCCAAATTATAACTATGGTTCTTCATGAACATGGGATGAATTTAGTTCATTAAGTAAAGTGATGAGGAGATGTTGGAAGATATGGACCAAAAAGATATCATGATTTTTCAATGTATGTATGTTATTAATAACTCCAATGACTTTTCCAATTCACATGAGATGAAAAAGGGAAAGGGGGGATATCTATGGATATGACTTTTGGTGCTCGAAACATGTTGGCCACAATGCAAGCAACAATGACATTATTCAAAGGTTTGACTAACTATATTTTGGTGGAATTTGATGTGTTGACTTTTCTTTGAAATCCTTACAATTAAATCTCATGTTCAATTTACATATGAATTTCCTATTTCATATTTATGATTAATTAAAAAATAAGTGTGGCTTTTTAAGGTAAAGGTTAAATATTAAGGTTTAAGGTCTAATTTCTAAAGTGAAGGTTTATTGTTTTTTTAGGGTTTAGGGTTATGACCACATAGGATTTTCAAATTTGCTTTAAATTCAAGATTTAAGATTTTTCAACTTTGTTTTTAATGTTAAAGGTGGGTTTATAGTCAAATGTTTGGTTGAAATTGGATTTAATATTTAGGGGTTAAGTTTTAGAACAAGTTTAGGATTGGTTATGGGATTTTAAAGGTTGGTTAAGGTCAAGGTGAAATTTAAAGGTTATTAAAAGGTTCAAAATAGATTTTAACGCTAGGGTTAAAGATTAAACCCTAACTTGGTTTTATAACATAACAACCGGTACTTTAATTATATCATGCATGCCATAAAAGTTAACCTTTAAACAATGTCTTATCAATTTTATTTTATATATGAAGCATGACAATGTGACAAATATGTTTGATGTTTTCACATGGAATTAGTTCAAGTTTACATTGGTCATTGTATCATGCACGAATGCAAATGCACTAATAAGAGCCATACTTGCTCACAAGTACATGTGCTTAAAAACCCAATACATTTACTTGTTAAGATGATGCGGTAGACTATGATTAGTTGTAAAAAGAGATGAATTACATATATATGATTTTTATAATCACCAAAAAATTCACCCAAAAACAATGACATCATACAAATATGTAAAGGTGAGGATAGTTGTCATTCATGAGAATGTCATTTTTAATGCATTTCAAATCATTCAAAACTAGAAAAAAAAATCAAAAACACTAATTATAATGTTTAGAAAATGATTATATATTTTTTATATATTCTTTTGATTCATTCCAAATTGTTTCACATGTTTCCATAATATAAATTAAAAACATTGTCATGTAAACACATTAAAAACCAACGTCAATATATTTTTTGATTTTAAAGCATAAAAATTCAATGTTTGGTTACAATTGTTGTGGCTTCTATAAATGTGATTACACCCACATTAACCATGCACTTGTGGATGACATCAATTGGCCCACATTTGAAAAGAAAGTTACTTTGGGATGTAGTCTTTATCAAATATACCAAGGATCATGTTGCATGTAATAAAAATTTACACACTTTAACTTTGAAATTTTATTGCATGAAATTTAATGATTTCGAGTGTATAATGTTTTTATACTTGTGAATTTTTATTTCAATGATTTTCGTGTAATTCTAAAATGTTTCATTAGTTATTTAGTGAATAGTAAACAATGTTGATCAAGGGTTTAAACTTTGAATGTCCTTGGTTCTATATTGTAAAATTAAAACATTCATTTTGAAAAAAAATCATTGCCATATATTGATGATTATGAGGACATGGTAATGAAAATAACTTGAATATATGTTACAATTTGGTTATCCATCACAGTTTTTTTAAATTATCTAAATGTGTTTTTGACCATTAAAACTATATAATTTGAGTAACTTCTTCAAAGACAAAATGTTTTTTGTTGTGCAAAAGAAGGAAAGGTTACATTTTCATTAAAATAAAACATGTAATTTGTCATTACTTATATATTTGGTGAATATGTTTTATTGTATTGATATTGATGTTGAAGAAAATCATGTTTAATAAACTTTATTGAAGTTTTCAAATACATATTTTAAAAAAAACTTAAGGTGTTTACTTTTATTGAAATGTACACATTTCATTTATTTTGAGAATAATCATTCTATATAAATGAATTTTATTACAATTTTTTGAAAATTCATGGAAACACACGTGGATTGAACTTTCGAATAAGGCTATCATCCTCCTATGAGCTTTAGCCAAAATATTGAAATTTTCAAACATGATAAAACCGAGTCCTTATAAAGCACTCAGGTCTTGTACCAATTGGTTTTTTTTAGTGTGATTATACTCTTTGGGTACACAATTGTAAGAATTGTCAAGTTGTATTGTTCATTCATAGACAAGAATTTTATTGAAATCTAAAACCCAAGAAGAAAAAGGCACATTAGACATGGTTTAATCTAAAAAAAGATCTACATGATGAACAACATTATCCAAGTTTAGATCACTATGGAATGTTCATTTACATAAACATTAATTACCATAACTTTTACCATGATTTGTGAACATCTTTCACAATTTGAGGGCTTAAAAACACTACCGCCAATATTTTATGTACATCAATTAATACTTTGAATATCTTTTGAGAGATTTGGGGTACATGGGTGAAGAATTTTTTATTATATGCATGAAGGGAAATGGGAACTTGTTATAGATGAAAACCATGATGCAATGTTTTTTAAATGCATCAAGGTTCAAAGTGTAGGTAGAATGGGAAAGTGGGCTCAAAATAAAATGGAAATGTTTCATGAAGAGGTTGGATTTAACAAAACCCAAATATTCACATTTGTTCCAAGTTGTAATTATCTTCACTAACTTCATGCATAGGAAACACGTGGACCTTACATATCAGATCATTGATGATTATAATTTTGACTTAACCAAACATGGTTAACAATATGGGGAATTTTAGTTACATATTCAAAATTGCCTTAACCCTAACTTTGATTTGAACTCCACTTTTGTTACAACATTTTAAACTTGTAGTTACTTTTCAATTGCTACTTCCTCCTCTAATTGGTGATGTCAACTTTGCCAATTGATTAAGTGGTCATCTTGAATCTTGGAGGTTGTGGAAAAGTGGGATGCCACAATTACCATATTCTTGAACTATAACATCTTTGATTTGGTCATTTACTTTTCATACACTTGTAAAAGGTTTAGAATCCATAGAAGCATTTATTACAATTATAGGTCCTTCTAGTTCAAGGGAATTAGAACTAGGAATTGATGTTTAGGACATGGGTATGCCATTAATCAAATTCTAACATCTCTTCCAAATGTAGTTTCTTGTTGCATGTCCATATGTAACATTCACTTGCATTCCAACACTTGATCACACTACCATGTTGCCTTCTTACACCCCTCTTTATTTGAATTCCCCATTTTTAGTTCATTCAAGGTGTCATGCACATGTGATCATTCAAAGTTTCCTCCACAAAAATGGAGTTAAAGTAAGCTAGCACATGCTTGCCTCCACATGTAGTAGGAATAAATTTCTTGTCTCATTTGTTCATTACAACTACTATAAATTGCAAATTGCACATTTTATGAAGTGGCCATGGTGATAATACAAAGAGACTGACCCACAAATTGTTTTCGAGCCTTCTTTCTATAGGAAGCTTTGCCTTATGTAAAGTAATAAACTTAGACTATTGTGACTATTTTATCCTAATCTCCACAACCAATGTGGCTACCATGAATTTTGCCATCCTTTTTTTCAAACAAAAACACAAGACAACAAAAACACTCACACTTGTACTCAATCACATGCATAAAAGACCACCAACATAGGGTTTGAATGCATGACATTCCATTCATATTTGCAAACCTCTAGAGTGCCACCACAAATACCCATAATTGATTTTAACATAGTTGGAAACAAGTACCAAAAGTTCTTTCAAAGTTACATCCATTGTTATAGACGACAATGACTCACCACAAATGCCCATATAACAAAGCTATAAACCTTTTAAATGAATAAGAAATTTGTTAATATACTTACACCTTTAAACTAAATCACAAAAAAATCCTATAATCTAATTGTATATGTCCCAAGTGCATCACAATATTATTCATGTACTTACAAAACCAAATTGAATCACAAAAAATGCCCATAATAGAGTTATAAACCTCGAGGATGTTGGACAAAAAGTTTTTTGAACACAAATGACGAAAGGGAAAATCATTAAGACCATTTAGGATGTTGGACAAAGATTTAGTGAACACAAATGAACAAGGGGAAGACCATCAAGACCATTTAAGATGTTGGACAAAGGCTTAGTCAACACAAATGAGCAAGGGGAAGACCATCAAAACCATTCAAAATATTGGATAAAAGATGGTTAAACCCAAATGAAGTGTATCAAAACCAATTAGGATGTTGGACATAGGCTATCGATTGAACAAAAGGAAGATTGTAAAGAAGCTAAATAAAGTTTAGTTGAACACAAATGAATAAAAGGAAAACCCATTAGACTTTAATACAAAAGTTGCTTAAACCCAAATGAACAAAAGGAAGACTATCAAACCCAAAACATAAATGGTTTCAAACAAATGAACAAGAAAAAAACCCATCAAATTGTAAACAAAGGCAACTTGAACCCAATTGAACAAGAAAAAGATCTTAAGGGGTGTGTTTTAGTTAAAACAAGCCGAAAATGCCAGCTTAAAAGTCCTTATAAAGAATGGGCAGTCTAACCAAATTGACATGGCCAAATATGATTGCTCATTTAAGGAAAATATTCTTAAAATCACAATTTACATGTTAACTTTTAAATTATTTTAATACCATGATGTAAGAAGATGTTACATTATACAATTAAATGTAGTGGTGGATTTATAATATTCTCATAAATATGTTATTGAATTTTTTTGAAAGCTTGCAAAAAATTCATTAAACATGAAAAACAAGTGTTACACATATTTAAATGTGCTTTTAAGTACTCCATATTTGTTAAATTCATTTAAAACTTTTTCAAATGTTCTCCTAATACGTTAAAATTTAACATTTTGAAAGTTCATTTGAAAAAATCAACACCAATTTAATTTACAAGTTAAAATTTATAAAAAATGACTTTGTCACACATGGGTTGATTCATTTAAACAAGAAATGCACACTAATAATACCTTAGAACTAGTCTAGTTGAACCCAATCGACAAGAGGACTTGACCTTATATAAGACTAGTTGAACACAAACGAGCAAGAGGAAAACCCATTAGACTTTACAAAGAGGTTGCTAAGAGGGTAAGCCCTAATAAGATTTCGTAAGAGGGTAAACCCTAATGTAAAATTTTAAAAACCCTCTAAACTTTCACCCCAAGATACTGAATATAAAAGATTTGTTCAATACTGAATATGTTGACACTAAGATAGGCTAGTGAAAGGCGAACATGTATAATTTTTTAAATAAAAAAGTGTGAACTATTTGTCCTTGCCCTTAACTGAGTCATGAATTCAAGTTCATGATTATTTAAATACAAATTTTTGCAAGGTGTTATATACATCAAGCATTGGGTGGGTAAGTCCTTTACCTTTATATACCCATGAGTATGTACTAGGGTAAATATATACCCAACTAGAATTGGGGCTCTCAAGGAACTAGGGAGGTGCTTGAGGTGGGATTTGAAAGGGGACCTGAATTTCCCACAAGAGAACAATTCCAGGTTCTTACCCAATGTAAAGTGTAAGGTAACCTCTAAGGAGTGCAGCATTGCCAAAGTAAGTGCCCACCCAAGGTGGAGTCAAGAGGTGCTTACTTTGGGAATGATCAATCCTTCTTTGAGGTCGTTGCCCAACATATTTGGTATCATACAACAAACTAAAATATTGTAAGTTTGAGAGGAGATTCACCCTATGTGTAAAGTTGCTCATTTTGAGTAACCTTACACCTAAGATGCCATCTTCTCTTGAAGAAGGTTTTTTTTACCCAAGGGTTAGCCACCCTCCATGTACACAAGTAGAAAAACCCTACTTTGTGTTCTTTTACATATCCAACACCACACTCATGAGTCAAGAGTTCAATGCCTCTGATATGGGGAGGATGGATGCTGGGCTATATTCCAAGCAATTTGTCCATAGTGAGTAAAAACTCCATGCTAGGTATATAATGCATCTGGCAAGCACAAATACATCTGGAGTTTCCTTGCAAATCACTTCACAAGTCTGGGAGCCAGCCCAACTCTAACTTTGGCCTTGCCATTTATGTTTAAAAGTATGTTAAGGCAAAAGAAGAATTATGGAAACTCAAATAATTTCACCATGCAAAAATATAATCTTCCCAAAAAATCCTCCAAAAGAAACCAAAATCCTTCAAGATATTAGAACTCTATAATAACTAATCTCAAGTTCAAAATCCCTTAAGCTCCCCTATACTCTATAATGAATCTAAACACAATATCCTTGCCTTGGTCGGCAAGGCCAACAAAGCTTAAAGGAACTGTATACAACAAGAAGCATAATATCAAGCATCAGAAAGTTGAACTCAAATCATTGAGAACCCAACCCATCCACCCCACTGAAATCTACCACATCTCTGAAATCTACCACTTGACTGATAATCCCTCTCCAGAGAATCTGATTTAGCTGATGATGCTAAGAAGAAAGAATCATGATAGCCTTACTAAATCTGTTCTTAAGGCTGTTTCCAGCATACAAAAAGAGAGAGAGAGAGAGAGAGAATGAATGAGTGAGTGAGTGAGTGAGAGAGTGAGGGGATGGTTGTCAGCTCCAGAATCTTGAGTGATGGCAGAGATGATAAGTAAGCAAAGCACCAATGGAAAACTCACTTAAAACTTGCTGTAAGTAGACTAATAAGACAAGAAGGTAGGTGGGTCATGGGTGAGTGGGTTAAGGTGGTGGTGGTGGTGGTGCTGCCATATAAAGAAAGAAAGGGTGGTGATGAATGATTGAAATACATAACAGGTTTGAAAGAGCTGATTTGGGGTATAGGAATTTAGGAGTCAGTACTTGTGTATCAAGCTATCAAAATAAGGTGTATAGCCTTTTTCATGCCCATTTAGAGAACCCCACATTTACCAAGTTTAGCAGGTTCAATGCCTCACATTTAGGGCTAGTGTTCTCTCATCACCACCTCCACCTTTCTCTCTCTCCTTTTGCTATTTTGGAGCAAGTTCTTATTAGCCTGTTTGGTAGCTGACATTCTTGGGTTTGATGTTTGGAGTTGGAATATCATTATTTGTAGTAGCTACCCACCAGCTCACCATCCATTCAAAAGCTGCTATGATTTATGACTCGGTTGTGGATGAACTATATCCATCCACCACCCATCCGTGCACCATCCATGGAAAACCTGTGATGACTCGTCTATGGATTGTGGATGAACCATAATTCATCCACCCATAAGTGCATCATCCATTGAAAACCCATAATAATTCAGTTGTGGGTTGTGGACGAATCATAAACTCACTCTCACCCATCAGTGCACCATCTATGGAAAACCCATTATGACTCATCTATGGATTGTGGATGAACCATAACTCTCATTCACCCATAAGTGCACCATCAATTTGAAAACCCATAATAATTCAGCTGTGGGTTCTGGATAAAGCATAAAATCATCCATCCGTAAGTGCATCATCCATTTTGAAACCCATTAATAATTCAGTTGTTGGTTGTGGACGAACCGTAAACTCACTTCACCCATCAGTGCCACCATCCATGGAAAACCCATTATCACTCATCTATGGATTGTGGATGAATCATAACTCATCCACCACCCATAAGTGCACCATCAATTGAAAACCCATTATAATTCAGTTATAGGTTCTGGATGAATCACAAACTCATCCACCCCACGAGTGCACCATCCATTGAAAACCTGTTATGACCCAGTTGTGGATTGCGGATGAAACCATAACTCGTTCACCCGCGAGTGCGCCATCCATTGAAAACCCATTATGACTCATGTGTGGATTCTGGATGAATCCACAACACATCCACAACTGAAGTTACTATCCCATAAACCCTATTACTTCGATGGTTAGTAAGTACATAAGGGCTAATGGGTTACTAGTAAGTAAGTAGCAAATACAGGACTGAGGTAACTAACCACTATGGTTAGTTAGGGAACTGGGAACTCAATGGAAACTTGGTTTTTTGTCCACCCACCATCTGTCATCCCTGATGGTGGCTGTTGGTTCAATCTTTTCCGATCCAAACTGGGGGTTACCGGTCCCCAGTTTCACCGAAACTGGGGACTAAATGAGAAATCAGGATGAAATCCGTGCACAGGGTAAAAAACAAGGGAGCAAACGAGTTTTCTCACCTAAAGTGGTCCTCAAGGGATGTTTTGGATTTGCCTAACCTGGACCTAAATTGCTGGCTTAGGCTATCCTTTCATTAGATCAAGCATTGTCAGAATAAGATCCTCTAACTCTTCTGACCTGGTACCTAGTTTCATGAGATGGTCCCTAATTTTATGGACACGGTCAAATTGGGGATGAAACTAAGGTTTAGAGCATCAGAATAGGGCCAAAAGGCAGGATGACTTTACAAATAACTCTAATACACCTGCATATAATAATATATTAGCATTATGTGACAATTTGAAGATTAGATTAAGAGAAGTGTGTTTAGGGTGTTAATAGAGTGTGATTAACTTAGATGAGATGGTGACCGTTGGATTGCAAAATGGCCATGAGGCCTGAGTAAGCATTGCAATGCTTGAGGTACTTACACTAGGAAGTTTGGAATTAGTAGATCCATATTTTTGGTTTGGGAAAATTTTATAAATAGGTTTTGTTCCTTGACTCTAGAATGTCATTTTACATACGAGTTTTCCTTTTGGTATGGGAAGCAAGAATTGATCAAGGATGGTAGTTTGTTTCTTTTGCTTTTCGTAATGTTGCAACCACCCAATCCATGGCATGCCCACCGCATTCTTGGTACCTTGAAAAAGCCTCAATGCATATAGGGATGTGTTGAGTTGGTTTCTTAGCATTCAAACTTACATTGTAAGAGTTATTGAATATTTTGTCATTGAAAATTCAATCAAATCAAAACTAGAATTTTAAGGACCCTTGGACATGATCTTCATATTGTTGGAAAGCGTTCAATGAATGGGATTTTATGGAGATGATTTCATAATTTTTAGACCTACACAACAATTTTTTTTGGCAAGTTTTTGCATTTTACAAAAAAAATAAATTGTTCACAAATTCCTTGTTAAACTTGGATATCATTTAATTTTATTTGTATTCCTCACTAAAAATCAAATTGAATGAAATGCTTAATTTTTTTCAAAGGTTGCACAATGGATGAAAAGTTGTGAAATTTATTGTTGCAATGAATGAAAATATGACAAATGAAGTTTCACAATTTGAGGAATTAATTTTTCTTTATTCATCCATTGTGCAATCTTTAAAAAGTTCTAAAACATTGCAACCTTCTCCTCTATAAAATTTTCCCCAACATTTCATCCATTATGTATTGGTACAAAAATTCCAAGGCATTTCATGGAAATATACTTTCTATGAATATTTTTTAAATGAATCCCCACAACTCTCACTAAGACAAATTAAAGTTCCTTCAATCAAGCATGAACAATAGATTTAATTGGTTTCCTCAAAAACATCATCATATCTTAAGGCTTACACAAGTTTATGGGTGAAAAATGCAATGCACATTAGAATAACAACTTAGGTACAACAAAATATGGTAAGATAGGTTGGACAACATGCCATTTTCCCTACCAAATTTGCAATTACATTTACAATACAAATGCAAATTTACAAATTAGAGTTTGTTAAATCTCCAAGCTCACATAGTCACCTAGTTGATTTTTTAATTCCTCCTCCATATGCTTCAACAAATTTACTCCAAGGTCCCCAAAGTCATTAAGGGATTTAATTGCAAATGTTCACAATCAAAACATGGATCATTCAATTAGTTCTTGGAAATTAACACATGTTGATTTGAGTTCCACACTCGCATCTACGAGCCTTGTCATAATCTTAGCAACAGAGAAATTTTGTTTTGCTTCAATATGAAGAAACAAGTTCCAACAACATGAAATTGAACCTTATGAGCCTTTCATGACTTGGTCAATTTTCACAAAACTTTGCCACCAATTACAAATTTTGAAAATAAATTCTTATTTCGCCTCTAATCAAAGACACAAATACTTAGGCAAGTATTCATTTATTGTTAAACACTTCACACATATGAATTAGGTGGATTCTATTAAAAATTTAAAGTGAATTGTGAATGCAACAACCAAAAACTTACATGTTCAACGGTATCATTTTGGAATAGTCTTGCACCAAAGACAACCAATGGTTGTTCTTGGGCAACATAATTTTCTACTAATTTTGCAAGAACATTAACTTTTTAATAATATGAACACAAGAGGAGAATTAGGGTTTCATAATTATACCTTGTTGCTACAATTGTGACTATATGTTTTCTCACATAAATGTTCACAATAGACAAACCCTTCAATCTAGGGGTCAAACATTAGAACCAACATCATGTGAACCTTTTCAAAATTTAACTCGTCTAAACAATAAAAAAATGGAGCAAGCACATGGGTGACTTTTGATGGCATCCTACTTGTTAACAAGAACAATTTTGCATTAAATTCATATGGGCGGCATATGACTCATTTGGATTTTTTATTTAAATTTTTTTTGAGTTGGTTTAACACAAATATTGATTGCATTACCAAGTGCATCACCAAATAATTAGTAACCATAGCGTTGATTGAACACACATCTTGATACAAGTAAGGGCAAGGTTGAAACAATGATCTTTACAATGGCCCAAATTTGTGATATTGGAATTTGGCCTTACAAGGCCAATGTTTATTGATTGTAGCAAACATGAATAATAGACCAAGTAAGACCTTAAGCAGGGCTTACTTTAACATGGCCATTTTGGAAATGAACCTCGTTTCACTAATGTTGGGTGGTTATTATTTCTTTTCATAATAACTTATTCTAGTTCTCAAAAACTTTTTATTCAAGAATTGAGACGGTTCTCACATTAAATTTTTTTTCATACCCTATTTGGTTTTTTATTTTCACTTTTCCTTATGCCCAATTGGTTATTTCCTAACTAGTTATTACTTCATTTAGACTAGCCGGTTGTATTAAGTTAATTCTTTAACTTCACTTTCAAGTTTTAGGATTAAGACCTTAAATATTTTTTCAAAATTGATATAGGCCAAAAACAAATCAATAATCATTATAAACTCTCATATCTAAACAAAAATATCTGATCAGATTTGAAAAATACAAAACAAATAGCACTAGATTAGTCCTCTTTCAATTCATTGTGCTCAAATGAGTTTTCAAATTCATAAAGTTCCTACTTTAAATCTAATTCAAAACTATCAATTCTACGAAATTACTAAGGGCCTTGCAACCCACCCTTGCATCATTTGGCCAATTCTTATTCAAAAAGATTAATTTTACAAGGTTCTTTGATTTTTAATGACATTTCCTTTCAAATTGGTGAGAATTTTTGTTGCAATTTGAAAACCTATAATCCTTAATATCTATCTAACTACAATGTTAACAATTGAAAATATAGTTTCATGTTTCCTCCACCACCCATTTGATATCTTTTGCATCCACATATTCTATGAAATATCAATAATTTTCAATTAACAAGCTCCTTTGTTGGTTCACTAGTGTTGACCACCATCTCAAAAATGTCCAAGCTACTATTTTCATCAATTTTGTAATCAAAAGAACTTTTTTGCCTCAGATGATGGATCCAAATGTTGATAAGACTTCAAAAGGATAGGAAACAAGATTTCCTGTCATAATTTTCAACTATGGCCACCCCATGTTCATGACCAATAAAAAAAGATATCAATTTCAAATTCTTTAATCTAGAATCTAACATCAAGTCTAACAAATTATGGGTTCTTCTTTCATCATATCTTGTTAAGAAAGAAGAGAAAGAGTCAATCACCCCAATGATCTCATTCTTAATGTTATTTGCAAAAGTTTTCAATTCAACAATCAACCCATAATCATCATCATCAATCAAAGCATCTATAAAAGAAATGGTTCATTTTTTCCTTCAACTTTATGTTCATGAATAAGGTTACATTCAAAGCATCATTCAACAATTAGCGACCTTTGAATTGGTTTAAAATGTAAGCATTGACAACATAACACAAAATGTTTATTATAATATGTGATATATGCCATGCCATGTGGGTGGAGGAGGAACACAAGCAATGACCTTAGGACTAATTTACTTGTTGTACTGGAAGGCAATGGCTTCTCAAAATTGAAAGGCTTCTTGAAACATGATCACTTTGTTTGCAAACCTACACAATTCAATCTTACTAATAAAAAAGGAACATTATCGAGTACAAAAATTCAAAATAATGAAAAGGAAAAAAGACCAAAATAAAATGTACATCATCCATGGTCCATTTGGTGACATCATGTTGAATCATTATTTGTGACTTGACACTAAAGCAAGGTCAATCTACACATGTTCATCCTTTGACCATTTGTATAACATTTGCAACTAAATCTTGTTATGTAACTATTTGTACAACTATCAAATATCCACACATTATTTACCACATGTTTTAAATAAAATAAAATTTAAAATAATTATTGAAAATATTGAAAAAAATCCATGTCATCAAATTCCAATGATTTGTGATGGTGCCACTTGGCAATACCAAAATCCACCATGTGGCACTATGAGGAATTTTGGGTGAGACTTCTATTATTATTCAAACATTGATCTTGGCCATCCATTATGAAAATTTTAAATGGTCCTAGATTGTGACATGTGGCATAATCAAAATTTGCCATGTGGCATATTAATTATATGTTGGAAAAAAATCAAATGAATATTTATTTGAGTAAATAGGTAGGTAGGTATGTAGGTTTATGTTGGTAGGTAAGTAAAATTAGGTAGGTAGGACATACCTTTTTACCTAGGTTACATACCTATTTACCTACTTAGGTAGGTAGGTAGGTAGGAAGGTAGGTGGGCTAAACAAAAACCATGTATATATTGTTATTTCATTTTAAATTTTGTTTTTAAGGTTCAGCTTTTTTGAGCTCATCCCCAATGGCACATGTTTTTAAATGTGAAAACATAAGAAAAGACAATTTTGTTATGTAGTTTCCAAAATGAGATTGGAGGATAATTCATATGAGTTAAATTTTCTAGTTTCACTTTAGTTGCAAATTGAGTTGCAACTAGAAATATTCTCCCATATGTTTTATGCTTGTTTTTTTATATTTAAAACTACATAATTATATAACTAAATAGGTAAATAAAAAACACATTAATTAACTAATTGAATATTTAATTGATTAATTAACCACTAACTAATTACATACTTACCTATAATTATGTCCTAGCATTCTTTAAGTATTTAATTTTAAAACTAACATTCACTTTTACTTCATATTTTTGACTAACTAATCAATTAATTCATAATCATAAATCAACAACAACACATAATTAATTTATGAAATCAATTAACTTATTTTTATTTTTATTTTTATTTTAATCAATAATCATTTTTGTTTGACTCTTAATCTTTTAAATTTTTGTTATCAACTAAATAAATACATAAAGAATTGATTGATTTACTAATTTAATTAATTATTCAATAATAATAAATACAGAATATTCTATATTAATTATTACATTATGAACTTATTATCTTAATTAGTCGATAAATATCATTAAAATATATAATCAGCTTTAATTAAAAGTTGATATTAAATAAATAATTTAACTCATGAATATTTAATTTATATTTTAACAGGTCACTAACTATTAGTTAGTTTAATATTCATTAACCATAACTCTTGATAAATAAATTTGAATTATCAGATAATTCAATGAATATAATTTAAATTATTAATTGAAATATTAATTAACTTAATAAATTCTAAACCAATTATTAGTTATTAATTTTGAACTTTTCAACTAAATAAAAAATCAAGTTATTTAATAAATTACAAAAACTAGATAATTGAATTTGTGAAATTTTAATTAATATTTTCATACGTTATTTAAATATTACTTAAATTATTAATTGAATTATTAATTACCTTTTAATAGATTCTAAACTGATTAATAATTATTGATTATTAATTCTGAACTTATGAACTAAATAGAAAATCAAGTTAACTAATCATTTACAATAACTAGATAATTGAATTTTTGAATATTTAATTAATATTTCTATAAGCTACTTAACTATTAATTAACTAATACTTATTATTTATTTGCCATAACTTCTTATTAGTAAATACGAATTCTCAAATCATTCATTGAATATTAATTAAATACTTGGGCTCTACGTTGCTACACATTATCAGTGACGATGAAATGACAAAAAAAAATTAGGGTTTATTATTTTGAGATATATATAGGATTCAAATTGTACAAATTATCGCCCAATTATCATCCAAGGGGAGATTTAATTAGCCACCCATATTTCTAATTCATCAAAATTTTGAAAGCAACTATGGTGGATAGACATTAAATCAACTAAGCAAGTGGGGATTAAGTCCTTGAATTAGGTATTTAAGGGAGAAGTTTTTATTGGAAACTAACTTTATTTCAAAGAAAAAAAAACATGTTAAACTTTTGAAATAATCTCAACATATTCAAATGAAACACGACATATTCACATTTGTATGAAATTTTATGTGAACATGTGTATGAAATTGGAAAGACACAAATATTCAAATTTATTTTTTGAAAGGACACGAAGATTCCAAAAGACATTGAGAAAAATAAAAAGATTTGTTTCTCTTTCAATATCTTAAGATCCCATAAGGATATTAAAATTTGTAAACAAAATTATTTTGTAAAAATTCTAATTTTGAATCAACCTTTAATAAATTTGCAATTTGGAATTGTCTTTTTGTATGACCTACAACTGTAGCCCATCCCACCTAAACCACTTTTAATGAAATCTTGTCATTGGAATTATTTAAATTATTAATTGAAATATTAATTAACTTTTAATAAATTATACACATAATAATAATAATAATAATATATTAAATATGAACTTATCAATTAAATAGAACATAATTTAATTAGTCATTGATAATAAATAGATATTTGAATTTGTGAATTTTTAATTAATATTTTTATAAGTTACATAACTATTAATTAAATAATACTTATGATCTATTAGCCATAACTTTTCATTAATGAATACAAATGATCAAATAATTAAATGAAAATTAATTAATTAATGATTAACTTATTTAACATTTTTTTATATTTTTAAAATTTGATTAATACATTGAAATGAACAATTTCTCAAATAAATCAGTAAATATTGAAGATTATATATTAAAATAATTAATTTGTTAAATAATAATATTAAATTATTATATATTAAACATATTTAATTATTAAATAAGTAAATAAATAATATTTTAATTAGTTTATAATTTTCATTTTAATCAATTGATTATAGTATTAATTGATCAATAATTATTAATTTATTAGTCAATAATAAATAATAAACATAAATTTTGAATTTTTAAAAAAAGTAATGAATCAATTTTATTTATTTAACTTGGGCTCCACGCTACTATGCATTACCAATGGCAATGAAATGACAAAGAAGAAATAAAGGTTTACATTTGAAAAATTTGTTATTGTCATATATATATTGAATTCAAATTGTACAAAATACCACCCAATTATCATCCAAGCGGAAATTTAATTAACCACACTTGTTTTTAATTCATCGAAATTTTGAAAGTAATTATGGTGGATAAACATTAAATTGGTTAAGCAAGTGGGGATTAGATCCTTGAATTAGATATTTAAAGGAGAAGTTTTTGTTGGAAACTAGTTTGGTTTCAAAGAAAAAAAACATGTTAATTTCTTGAAATAATCTCAACATATTCAAATGAAATAACACATATTTACATTTGAATGGAATTACATGTAAACATGTGTATGAAATTGGAAAGACACAAATATTCAAATTTCTTTTGAAAGGACCCAAAGATTCCAAAAGACATTGAAAATAGTAAAGAGATTTGTTTCTCTTTCAATATCTTAGGATCCACAAGGACATTTTGAAACATTACAATTTGTAAAATGTTTATTTTTTAAAAATTCCAATTTGGAATCAACCTCTAATAAATTTGCGATTTGGAATTGTCTTTTTGTATGACCTACGACTATAGCCCATCCCACCTAAACTAGCTTTGATGAAATCATTGTCACTGAATTATTATTCCATGGTTTACATTATTTAATGAATTTGTTGGTAGTATTGTTTTATGAACAATGAATATTGGTTTGACATTAAAAATTATGTCATCTTAATATGACCTCACTTGTATTAGTTAATTATATATTAAAAGAAGCATAATATATTAGTAGACAAACCATAATATAAAATCAAGATGATATTGTTTATTTGAATATGTTCATAATATGTGTTTAATATGCATTAAATATAGGCTAAATACATTTAAATATGTTAAGTATACTTTTAATGTAGTCCAAAACACCTTAGTGTACACAAAATGTATAGGCACACCATGAAAAGTAAGTAAATTATAACTAAGTTTGCAACTAAATGAGCATTAAAGCCTTTTCTTGGATGAAAAACCCAAGAAATTAGTCAATATGGAAGGATGTACAATTTAATAATTGCACCATAGTCACAAAAATAGTAAAAAAATTAAAAAGATGATCACTAGTTGTAAAAATTATAAAACATAGTTACAAATGACAGATAATCGCATTTAGTCGTAAATTGGATGGTTACATAATACAAGATTTCTTGTAATGTCTTTATGTGTAAGTAGCATAATACTTTAGAAAATAATAAGATTCATTTTTAATTTTTTGACCTTGGTATTTATTTTATTATTTCATTTTCAAAATTAAAAGAATTTTGATTTTCATTCTTCTTGGAATTTGCCTTGAATGTATTACCACAATTTTGAATAAATTTGTTGTTTAAAAAAATCAGAGCCTAATAAAAAAATTTAAAATTTAAAAAAATAAATAAGATTCTTTTTTAAAATGAATTTTCTTTTAAATGAAATATTTTGTGTAGATCATAGAAGTAAAAAATGAAATAAAACTCTAATACCTAGTGGTCACCAGGTGATAATGAGTGAAAATGGAGGATTCAAAAGGATTTGAAAGATTCAAAGCATTTCCAAAATTTTAAAAAAACTTAAAAGGATAATTTGAATATTGTGTAAATCACAAAAGCAAAAAATGAAATAAAATTAATACCTATGGTCATTAAATGATAAAGAGTGAAAATGGAGGATTCAAAAGGATTTGAAAGATTTAAAACACTCCAACTTAATAAAAGAAAGCTTAAGAGGATATTGTGAAAATTATGTAGATCACAAAAGCAAAAAATGAAAAAGAACTAATGGGTGCATTCACAATTGAAGTACCACAACAAGAACCATGACACCCATTTGTTTTGTGTTTTGAATCCTACAATAAGGACAAGCTAACAAAATGAACATTTTAAGATGTTAAACAATGAAAGGGGGATATGTATCTTTAAGCTTTCAACCAATAAATGTTACAATAAATTATTCAAATTAATTGAACAAAATTTGAATGTATTGCTCAAGTATAAACCAAAAAGGAATGCAATATTACTTAAACATTGCATAATGACATATTTTCATTTCGAGTGTCAAAACGGGCTATTAAAAAAAAAAATGGTCCTTTTTTAACACCCATGTATCTTATCCTTTTTTCCAAACCTTTGGAATGTAAATTTTTAATTAACAAAAAAACTTTGATTGTCTTTATTAACGCATCCATTTTATAAAAAAATCCAAGATTCTAGCATCAATTCAACAAAATTTGGTGATTTATCATACTAAAAATTTATGCCATCACATAAAACATAATTTATTATATTTATGGTTCAAATATGAAGCAATTTGAACCAATATTGCTAGTATTGAACCAAGTCCTTTTCAATAAAACTACGTAATGGGACACAATTCCTAAGCCATCTTTTAGGACATTTAAGCACATGTTTTAATAATCCAAATCACAAGAAATCACCACCATTTTAATCAACAAGTATGTGAATATCTAATGAAAAAGAAAATCTATTAAATAAATTATTTTGTAAATGTAATGGTCATTCAAAGTAATGTCTTAAAAGTAATTTTGGGGTGAGACCACTACAAGAAAACATGTCTTTTTAAAAGGTCCAACTTGATTGAAATGTTCACATTGACCAAAAAAGATGATCATTTTCACTAAAGGCTTGGGGCATGAAAAACACGAATTATTTTTGATTGAGACATTTGACTAAAATGATTTTTTTGACAATGTGACAAACCAAACATCTGGTCGAAAAAGCCAAAGGTCCATCAAAACGACCAAGGCTTAGTCAAATTAACCATACTTAATGGCCATTGTGATTTACAATTACTCAAATTGGCCATTTTGATTTGACACTTGATCAAATCAACCATATTAATTTGGTTATTTGACCTAAAAGTTTATTTAACATAGGGTACATATCAAACCTAAGTTCATAGCTAGTAAGCCTTAGGTTAGGCATATTATAAAATTTAATAGGTTATTTACATGCTACCTTTACACACTTGTAAGTACTTAAATTTAATACATTAATTAATTAATGTTTAATAACTGATAGCCAATACTCAATAATTTATGATTAATATTTTATATAATTAATTGGTCACCAAATAAATGTTAATTAATAAAAAATAATTAATTTATCCATCCACTTGTTAATTGATTAATTGTTATTATGGAATTATCAATTTTATTTAATTTTTTGGCTAATACTTTATAGTAATTTATAATAATTAATAGTAGTCAATATATAATTGTAAATAATTATTGATAATGATTAATTTATAGTAAATAATTAATATTAAATAACCAATAATCATTAATCAATAGTATATTATTATTATTATTTAATATTTCATAGGAAATATTCAATAATCAGCCATTTACATTGAACAATTATTAATTAATAATTAATTTAGTAGTTCTTAGGAAATAATAAATTATTAATCATTGATATTATTTATTTATCTATAATTTATAATAATTCATTAATCACTTTTTATTATTTTTATTAATTACCTATAGTAGCCTATCTTAGTAATTAGGTTAATAGCCTAGGCAACCTAAGCTTAGCTACTAAATAAGTAGCTTAACCTAGGCCAACTAGGCCTATTAAGTATGTAGCTAACCTAGGTTATGCCACCTAAGCCTACTAGGTAAGTACATAGCTTAACCTAGGCTACTTAGGCTTATTAGGTATGTAGTTAACCTAGGTTACACCACTTAAGCCTCCTAGGTAGGTAACCTAAACCTAAATCTACCTAATAAGTTAGGCTACCTACCAAGTATGTTTAGGCTAGGTGTATTAATAGGTTGGTAGGTATCTACATAACCTACTAAATAACATAGGCATAGATAGCTTACGAGGTAAGTATAAACATAGGCCTAGTAGGTACCTATAAAACTTAGTAAACTATAATTTACATGTTACCTAAGTACATGTCTTTAGTAATAGATATTTCCTACCTACTTAGGCTACTTTACCTATAACCTACCTATTTATGTAAGTAGTGTAAGAAAATTCATGAAAATTGACTACAATATATTGATCCAAAATCATGTTCATTACAAATATGTTGTCTAATAAAATCTCTTTTGGGGTGGTGGTGCAATGGTTAAGGATTTGACTCTTCAATGTGAAAGTGAGGAGTTCAAGTCCCCACATTTGCAACCTAAGCTACCTTACCTACTTAGGTGACATAATTAAGTAGCCTAGGTTGCAAAAACTACCAACCCATCTAACCTAGGCCCCTTGGCTTAGCCTAGGGGCGTAACCTTGGGGGCTTGGCCTAGTTTAAGTGGCTTGGTCAAGCCTACGGTGACTAAGTTAGGTGGCTTAGCCTAGGCCTAGGACATAGGGTTGGTAGCTAAATAAATGAATAAAATTTTGGCATTAATTATTAGGTTTATTAATTAGGCAAGTAGGTAGTAGGTAGGGTAGGTAGGGTAATTAATTAATATTGTAATAATAATTTTAAATATACATATGTTTGGTCACTACCCAAATTTTATTATTGTCATGATGGTTCAATTAAAAAAACCCAATAAAAAAAACCAACCAAAAAGACCTATTCAAAATGGTTGGGTCCAAATCGATTTGTCCAAAATGGCACTTTGGTCAAGTTGGACATCGGGGCAAAAAAACCATATGGGGGGTTTTTTTGACCGAAATTCCTGGTAAAAAAAACCATGATTTCTTGTAATGGACATTTCTTTTGTGTACCCTAATTGTGAATGGACCCTAATACCTAATGGTCACTAGGTGATAAAAATTGAAAATGGAAGAATTAAAAGGATTTGAAAGATCTAAAACATTTTTGAAGTAAAAGAGTAATCAAGAAAGATCCATCATTTCAGATAAATTTTGTAATATAAATAAAACATTAAATTGTGTCCTACAAAATAAACACAAGGAAACTTGGATTGGAATTTTGAAAACCCAATGAAATCATTTGCTAGCATACTATTAATAACATAATTAATAAATTATGATTTTTGAACAATTAGATACACAACTACATTGGCACCCTCTCAAAATAGAAATCCAACCAAAAACCATCATTTTCTACCATTTAGAGTTGTATATATTGTCATGTGGTCTATAAACAAAACTTAATAATTGGATAAGTAAAAATAATTCAAGGGTGGACAAAAAAAACACATTAAATCAATTTTCCTTAAATATAAGAAAAGCTCGTACCTAAAGGAAGTTGAATAATGCCACTCTCCCTATTAAGGTGCAAATACGCATCTAAGAGCCAAAAATCATATCAGATAGTGGTGAAAATTGTGAATTTTCTTACAAATGTTTTTTTTTTGACATTTTAAAGTTATGTTAGTCATTCCAAGTTGTGTTTAATGAATAATATTAATGTTGAAAAATTCAAATTAAAAATTCATTAAATTAAATTTTGGGTTTTGGTTTTAATAAAAAGCTTTTGAACTTGAATAGGTGTTGCATTAGATTGTGGTTAATTTTACAAAGGACTAGGTTAAGGACTATTGTAATAACATAATTTTGATGGTAAAAAAAAAAAGATGATAGTAACCTATTATTACCCACATTAAAAAAAAATCACAATTAAAAAGATATGGAATTTGAAAATTTTAAAAATGTAAGGTATTTTTCAAAATTTTAAATTTTCAAAAATCTTTTACCATATGTAAATGGGGTGTAATGTGCATGACATAAATTGATATTCAAAATATGGAAGGATAATCTTAATGTTGGCCTTGAACATCCATAGAAAACTAGGAAAATTCAATAATCACATGGATTCAAAACACACCAAATACCACCTAGTGGTCACGAAATAGATTCAAGTCTAGAGAGTTAAAAGTATGATAGAAAACACCAAGCATCCACCGGATGGTTACATAGAGGAAAACATGTTGGGAATTATTGTGAAGTTCAACTTAATGGCCACTAGGTCGAAAATACATGCCTTGAAGACAAAGACTAAACACAACATTTGCAATAATACAATTAAAGGTTTAATAGATTTGAAAAGAAATATATAAAATATTCAATTAAGAAATTCAAGATGAGCAATTGATAAGATATTATTTGTTTCATTTTCAATTTCACATTGTTACTAAATGAGGGTTTACAACCATTATTGCATTTCACAAATAACATTTTATATTTTCTAGGATCATCGCAATTAATACATCTAATCCTATTAAAGGAATTATGTTATACAAATGTGGAAACACCATATCCAAATAAATGAAAAAAATTCAAGTAAAGGAAAATAGTTTCCAACAAATAATGGTCATCTTCACGAACATTGTCAAAAGACTCCAAAAAGATGACACTAAACAACTCATTAAACAAACTCTTGTATGGTGTATCATAAGAAAACATCAAGGTTGTTATGAAAACATCAAGGTGTATCATCTAAAAACAATGTGTTGCTAGCATGAATGTAAGGATACATAAAAAAGAAAAAATCAAAGTTGTTATGAAAAACAGGCTTGTCGAGTTTATCCAACAAGAAATGTGCATTTTGCATGCAAAACTTTTACTCGAGCACTCTTGAAGGATCAATGAAATTTTGTATTTTGTGCCAAATTTGATTCAAATAATGATACATACTATGACACTAGGGTGTGAACTAAATATACACATGGAATTGTGCTAGACATTTGTTTAAGAATTCCTTTGACCTAGCCTAAGAACAACGGTGTGAGATGGAACTCTTTGATATATCCCTTTATCAAAGTGTGTGGTGACAAAAACTTTGTTTAAATTGAAAAAAACATGCAATGGACTCATCTCTAGTAAAGGTGAATGAGGCACTAGGGAGTCCTCTTGTAATCAATGGCATCTCATGTAACTTTTGTTCACCAAAAGATCATGAATTTGGTGACTCCATTTCTTCTACCACCTCATGAAACAGTGCACCAATCACCTAAAAAAATATATATAGAGGAATTAGGTAAGTCCACAAATTGAAGTACCATATAAATTAAGGAGATGAAAAAATCCAAAAATGGATTTGGAAAAAAAAAAAAAACTTAAGGTGCAAGCAAGGTAAAATAGATGGTTCATTGCTTTATGTCAAAACAAATTACAAGTAGCCATGAAAAGTTCTAATGTATTGAAAGTAATTTTTTTTATTTGTACAATAATTAACACAATGATAATTTTCCATTTTATATTTAAATTTTTGGAAAACCCCATCTTGGGAGTAAAATTAATTAGATTTTTTTTAAAAAATCTATTTGTACAAGATGTCTGATCTTACAAAATGGGTTACATGTAGATGAAATATTGATTTTTTAAAAACTTGAAGTTACTAAGGTGCTAAAAGATACTTGAGTATTGTCAAATTATGCATGATATAATCATAATATATCAAATTTTTAATATGAAGTAGGTTTGAACACCATTTTAACTTAATTAATTTCAAGCGTACTTTCAACTTATTTTTATGACACCAAAGTCGTTCAAACTTTGTATCCAACTTCCTATAAATTAAATGCAATGACCTATGTTTTCATATTTCTACTTCAAAATATTTTGAATTTACTTTCTTATGTCCATATAAAAAACAATTTGATTTTTATATTGGATTTTGGGCGAATTACCTTTTTTTAATCTACTTTACCTTATCAACACCCAAAAGGGGAAATTTGGATTACTTATTATGCATGTCAATTGATTTATATAAAAACTAAGGTCATGTAACATTATAGGCAATGGTGCATTTTTCAAATAACGTTTGGAATTTAACATCATTTTTGTTGAGGCTTCTGATGGAACCAAAAGTATAGTCCTCCACAAAGGTGCGAACACTAAGCCTAGAGTAATGAAGCGACTCTAAATATGGGAGAAAAGTCCCCAAGAAATAATTATCTTTTTTTTTCACATCATCGTAAGATTCAACAAAAATGTCATTTAAGGGTGGATTTTGGCAGGTTTTGTAAGGCATATTGTCTACTAACAATGTATTTCCAAGGTACTTTATTAAGATACGTAGGGAAAAGATTAAAAATGTTTTGATGATAAATAATTGTATCATGAATGTGACGTTTGATGTGTTTAGTATCCCTTTTGTAGGGAAATTGCATATAATGCTTGTTAATTTTACATAGATCTCAACTAATAATCCTTTGAAGGTCGATCTTAATATTGGTTTCTTTCGTTATTTTCTTCAAGTAGGTATTCATAATGTAAAGCTGAGTAGAAGTCCATATGTAAATAATAAACTATTTTATACACCTCACAAGGAATTCTTTGAAACCTAGACTTGAAATAACCATCTGTTTGATATGGTTGGATAACAAACAAATACATTATACAACAAAGTCTGCAGGTGATTAATTGAAAAATATCAGTTCCCAACAAGGACAATTTTCAAATTGAAAATGATGTGTAAAGGATTCACCTCAAGGTCCCTTGTGTTTTCAAACAAAAGAGAACTAAAACCTCTTAAAGCAAGCTCACACAAAGCTTTGACCCCTTATCTTCCTCACCAATTTTAAGTAGAACTGGAGGAAGTTTTTGATTTTTTACACCATCAAGTCCTGCAAAGGACAATTACAACCAAGATGGCACAAAGGGCCAAATGGATGGGAAAGATGGAGATGCACATTGAAGCATGAATGCTAAACCTTGACATGGTAAAAATAAGCATGTAGAGACGACAATAGTGTCTTGCATTTCAAATGCAATTCAATGTCGTCCAATTGTTCCAAGTAATTGAACATCGGTCCTCCAATTTCCACCTGGGCCATAATGAAACCTTAATTCAATGCCCTAATTAGCCATATCCTCAAAAAAAATGTCACAAAACTCTTTAAATATATAGCCTTCATCAATAAGAATAGATGTTGTTGGAACTAAAGACGATGGTAAGGATGCCACAAAAGGAAACATGGCTAGCAAAAAGGGAGGTTCTGAAGTTGGACATGGTGAAAATAAATAATGAACCAATGATGGTGTCCTGCTTCTAAATTTAGATTCATTGCCATCTTGGTTTTCAAGTAATTGAATAACCTTCCTCTAATTTCCATTAAGGCCATAACGAGACCCTAATTTTTGCCCATCAATTGAAACCCAAAAAATATTGTTATAAAACCTTTTGGATTCATACCTAACATCAACAATAGGAGCTAGCAAACTTCATTGAACATCAATGTCAAAAGCAACATGAAGAACATTCATTAGTTTTCCTTTATGTGGATGTTAAATTCCATGCAAGAAAAATTCTTCAGATTCATCAATAGAACTCAAGTTCATTGCTCCCTTTTTTCTAAGATCAACATCTCCCACATGATGTAAGACAACTCTTTTCACTCCAAGATTCCTAGATTGCATAATATCACCATGACCATAACCTATATATAGAAAATGAACAAGGTCAACATGTAACTGCACATTTTGAAATAGACATATGAAAACAACATGGTGACCATTTGATGGTGTGAAAAACAAACAATCACGTTCCATAAATGACCACATCATCAATAGGGGAAAGGAAATTGTGCTTGATCGAGAATTCATTATGTTTAAAAATTCAATTCAATCGAAGTATGAATCTGATGATACAAAATTTCATAAAAGAACTTCAACAATATTAAGTCCACCTAATGGCCACCAAGTCCATTTCCATGGCTACATAATTTGTGGCCAACACCAAATGACCACAAGGTGAAAATAAATTTAAACAAACAAAGCTACAAAGCATTTGGTGGCCACCAAATGCACATAAATTTCTAACAAAAAACCAACCAACCACTTGGTGGCCACTAGATGGAAATAACTTCAAATAGAAAAACATTCAATCACTTAGTGACCACAAGGTCAAGGTGAAGATAAAGTTGTAACAAAAAAGGATCAAACCACTTGGTGGCCACTAGGTGGACACAAATTTCTAATAAAAAGGAATGAACAATGTGGTGGCCACCAAGCAAAGATAACATCAAATAGAGAAGCAACAAACCACCTAGTGCCACCAAGTGGAGATAACTTCAAATAAAGAAGCAGAAAACCACTTGGTGGTCATCATGTGGTGATAACTTCAAATAGAGAAGCAACAAACCACTTGGTGGCCACTAGGTGGTGATAACTTCAAATTTAAAAAAGTCTGTTTGGTTCTCGTTTGCGTTGTAATAGATCAATTTAATTCGTTGTTTTTTTTTCTCCATTTGGTGGCCACAAGGTGGAGATAATTTTTTTACACATAAAGAGAAAAAACCTAGTTGACGCACTCCTAACTCCTTGAAGGATTCAAATGTGAGTCCAAGTAGAAGCCAGCGGAAGAGGGAGGAGTTGGGGCACGCTCCCTAGCTCACAACACTTTGAGGGGTAAAGGGGCATGTTGGAGCTCCAGGATGGGACTAGGAAGAATTGACAAGCTTCACTCACTCACACGGGCCTGCACACAACCCACACAAAGTGGTTAGTGCATAGTTGGAGCACCTTTGGTGCTAGGACGAGCCACATGTAACACAGACACATTAGATTCACCATGGCCCGGACTTGGGGGAAGCCACCACCTTCCCCCTTATAGTATACTTTGTGGCTGGCCACGGAGCCTACATCCAAATGGCTTTTCTTTCCCGGCACTCCCAAGTGGGAGTCCCGAAATCGCACCGGTTGGGACTCTTGCGACTTTGGAGCCCCATAACTTTGTGAGCAGACCTCGGATCGCAATGCGGTCTAAAGCAAAGTTGTAGTTCTCATTGAGAGCTTTTCAACAGTATGTTGCATGCCCCCTGTAGCCAAGTAGATCAAGTCGATTCCTGACTTTTTGTGGTCAGGAATCAAATTGGTAATTTGATTCCCGGCCCTTCTTTTGGCCATAACTTGTGTTTCAGATGTCCAAATGAGCAATGCAAGCCCATTTTAGACATCTGCATTCCAAGAGATTTTCAATGATATAAAAAACGCCATAATCCATTGAGTTTTGACCCCTGAAATCACTCTCTGAAGTTTCAAAAGTCCACTGGGACTCCATCTCCCAAAGTGAGAGTTGCTTTGGGAGTGTGAGGGTTCACTCCCTCACCCTTTCTAACACTCCCGGAAGTATGTGATGTGACTTCTGGGCTTCTTCTTGCCTTGACTCCTGGGGTTCCTCTTGGCCCGCAACCTTGTAACCCCTTTGCTTTGGTCGCGAGCCTAAAGCTAGGGTTGTGACACTAATGGCCACTAGAGGGAGATATATTTCTTACATAGAAAGATTGAAATACTTAGTAACCACCAAGTGGAGATATATCAAACGAAGAAGTAACAAACCGGATCGATCTATTGCAACCCAAATGAGAACTAAATAAACTAAATAACTATTATGGGTATTGGCATAATTCTATGAACAAGAATTGATTAATCTTTGACTCATGAATACGTCATTTTTTTTCAATCGTAGACATGTTCAAATATTGAGATTAAATCAATTATACAAAAGAAAGAATCTTCAATTTTTTTCTATTTTTTTAATCTATAAGGGTTTAACACCTTGGTAGGTAATTTATTTGAAACTACTTCTGAGGCTTTTTATTTTGGACAACATTTTTGTTGGAACCTCCCTAAATTAAGGGGTTTTCATTTGAGGATTACAAGGAAATTTGAACAACATTTTGAGCATTGGATTGTTGCAAAGAAATTTTATTAAACAATGTAGTTATTAATCCCCTTGTGTCTTGAGTTTTTTCTTCATTTTAATAGTTATTCTACCTTTGGGTGATGTTGCATTATCATAAGTTCATCACAAATTTAGCATGTGACAAATTCATAATGAAAATCATTCGAAGTTCATCCATTCATAAGTTCGTACATTTTACACACAAATATCATGCATTGAAAACACGTTTAACACACGGATAAACATGTTGACAAATGAAGTACGAACCTATGAATGAACGAATGTCACACAAATTTCATGTCTTCCAATAAATCCATGTGTCAAATGTCTTTTCAATGCATGATATCAATGCGTGATATAGACGAATTATGAATGAACTAATGTTACATGGTTTCCATTTCTAAATTGTGAGATGCTAAGTTTGCGATGTTGAGCCTTTGACTATTTTGGTAATCTAATTTTTGGTTAATGATAATTTACATTATTGGATGAAATGTCATGTACATTTGTAAGTTTGGGCATTTTTTCATTTTTATTATAGTTGACTTTCAATTTTGCAATGGGGCAATTTTTTAAAAAAGAAATTTACAATTCACTCAAAGTTGGAGATTTTAAAAACATCACAATACCCTTAGGGTAAAATTATAATCAAATGAACGACCCAAGTGAGGGGGCACTCCTTAAAACTACATTTTTATATGTTTGAAAGATCACAAGGGAAACATAATAGTTTGGATTATCATAAATGTTTTTGGAATATTTTCCATTAATTGCAAAGTTTACATGTTCAAAGCTTGACACAAATCAAAAATGTTTTGGCATGTTCAAAACACTCAAACTTCAAAAATGGACAATCCTTATTTTTTTCAAATGTCATTTTTTCTACCAAATGTGCACCATTCTTTTTGAAAATTGGAGAGGATTTTTAAATTGATAATTAGAAAGGCAAAAGGGCTTGAACTAATGAAACTTATTTTTATAACCTATTTGAACACATTTGGCTCAAAAGTGCTTTTGACCATGAAAATTATGAAATTTGAAAATGTGACTTTAACAAAAGTTGTTAATATATATGTGATAGAAGACATGAATGTATGGTATACATATATAATATAAAATCAATTTTTAGTCAAAATATATTTATATTTAAAATGTAATGTTAAATGGGGTATCCGAAATATAAAATTTTAAACTTTAAACCAATGCAGAAATGACCCTTGTTATGTGCATCCTTGGAAAAAGACTTTTATCTTGGTGCCCCTATTTCCTTTAACCGCAACTTCACCCCTTACCAAAGGATTTTGGGGAAAAAAAAAGATTCAAAACCTAAGTGCCAAATTTGAAAAGGTAGTACAATATTTCAAAAACCTAAAAAAACTATAATACCTAGGTTAAATAACATACCTAGTTTAAATGAATACATATTATATGTGTGTGTGCATGTGTGCGTATGTGTTATTATATCTCACCTAAATTAATATAACATAGGTTTATATTACTATTATGTATAAATCATAAGTTATTATCAATATTAATAATATTATCAACCATTATTCATTAATAAAATTATATTTTATAATTAAATTATTTCATAAAACTAATATTCAAATATAAATATTATAATGGATTATATGTATTATATTATGATGTATTATCTTATTTTATTATTACCATCAATTATATAATTAACTATAAACAATGAGTTAAATTACAATTAAATGTAAAATAATATTGAATAAAATAATAATTTATTTATTAATAAAAATATAATTTATCAATATTAATAATATTATTTGAAATTATTAAGTAATATAAGTATAATTAATATCCATCAAGAAAAATATAATGAATATTTTTTTACTATTATTATCAAGTATTAACTTATATTAATACCAATTTTGACAATAATAATTATTAATTATAACTATTTGTTAATAATGATTATATATATATATATATTTGTTACATATTTCTATTTTTAACATTAAGTATAACTAATAGGCATATTAAGTTAGTATAACATAATTAATAAATAGGGTAAACACACCTATCGCCAAACACCTATCATATCTTTGAAGTTTTTTGTCTTTTTGGAAAGATTTTCATGACCATGGGTGAGCCAAATGAAGATTTACAATACTTCTTGGAACTCCAAAAACAAATAAGCAACAACAAAATATGAAAAAGAGGATGGGTTTGTTCAAGGAGAAAAAAAAACATTTTGACCCCCTTATTTTCAAATCTCATATTTTGTTCATTTTAAACTTGTTTTGAATTTTTTTTAAAATGATGAAAATGTCATTTGAAGCCTTACAAAATGTTTTTGAAGTGCAAAGCCAATAGAACAACATCCAAAGATCTTAAGTTCCAAAACACAGATCGTTCATATGTGCCAACCCACATGCCCATGACCCCCTTCACTTGCAAAGGGCATAATTTGCTCATTCCTTCATTGATTTGAGATATTTTTGTTGCTTTGGATACATTAGGTGAAGGGCTACAAAATTTTTTTGAACTTCATAAGCAACATAGTAATGTACAAAGATTTATAAGTCTTTGTCCTTAATTTATTAACATGTTTATTCTAATAGTTGTAACTAGATTACAATTAAATTACAACTAAGATGCAACTAAAATGTTTGTCCCATATTTTTTGGTCATATGTTTCAAGTTTGCAAACTATATAAATAGATGCACTAATCATTTTTCAAAAACAAATGGTACACTCAATATGAACCAATTAAAATGGTTTGACCCTAAAAACCAAACCAAAAAAAAAAAAGGATTATCTTAAACTAGTTTATTTAGTAAATAGGTTTTGATGGGTAGGTAATTTAACTACTTATGCCTATTTAACTACCTACTTAGCCAAACATAGGTAGGTAAATAAATACGTCACCTACATACTTACATAAGTACCTAAGCCTAATTAAGTAGGTAGGTAGGTAGGTACTTAAGCTTAAAATTAAATATAAATTTTATGTCCACATGTCAAAATCTTATTGGATGCAAGATTGATGATCTAGAGGGTGGTTGCAAGGTAGGTCAACTCATTTTTTGCGTCATAATCCAATCTTTTGTAGAATGGTGTGTATTTACATGTTATTAACATGACATAAAAACAATAATTTTTCAAATTTGTGGCTAGATTTAGATTGTTAACTTGAAGAAGAAAACATCTATTAAAAAAAATTACAACATATATACACCAAATATATAGTAAAGGACTTTTGAAGTTGAAAAATATGGATTGATTTGTTCTTTGTGCTTTTATATACATGCATTTTTTTGTATGAATTTTATTTGGGATATATTATAAAGACTCAATATATGATATTTAAAAAAAAAATACATGCAAAAAAATTGCTAGAAAAAAGTTAACCAAAAAACAATTATGGACTTTTGAGTGGCTTAAAATTAACCATATTTTCATAAGTCCATATTATAATCATTTTTCGGTGGATTTCAATTTTTTTAAACATGTACGTTAAAAAATTGTTTAGAATGGCTTATTTTCATATGGGCTTTTTAGTTCATTAACCACCATCTAATTCCTCACTAAATTAATGATATCAAAATAGACTACCATTTTAACATTACCATATGGACTTTAGGGAGTGGAGCATCCGTTGAAATGAGCCACCTCATTTTAGAGTGCATACACCCTAGATTAATGCCATTTATAAAAATATATATAATATTAAAATAGTCAATCAGTATCACATGTCACCATCTCCTTAATCCATGTGTCAAAATATCCTCCCTCTTTAAATTGGATTATTCATATAATTCAAATTTCATTCTAATATTGAATATTGAAATACAAAATTGGTGACATCATGAAATGTCACTAGATGAAATTCATCCACCCTATTGCTCAAGTTGAAAATAATTTTCAATGATAATAGTTCATGCGATGTTAACATGTGGGTGATGTTTTCAACTAGAATGTCATTTTCAACTTGTACTTGTTGACTACCATGGTTTTCAATTGCAAATAATAAATTTTAATTACAAATTATAATTGAAAAGGAGTTGGGAGTGTAATTGGAAAAGAACAGTTTTCCTTTTAATATATGGGGGAATGATGCCATTAAGTCCATTGAGATGGAAAAATGAACAACGGTGGGCTTTCTAAATATTTGGAGTTTTGGAAAATGGGGATATGCAAGGATGAAACTTATGCTAGAAAGCTTGGTCCATACGTGGATTATTGGGAAAACATATTTGAATTGTTATCAAAACCTTTGTTAACTCAAAATTCAAGTTGTTGGAAGGTTTTTACCCTTCAAACAATTGGAGATTTAATCATGTGCCATGTACCATTCCTCCCATTATTGATGTTGATCCTAAAAGCCTAGTTATTGCTCCATATTGGGTCTTAAAAACATGTGACCATCATTGAAAACATTTGTTAACATTCCATTTCAAGACTTGGGCCTTGGAGATTTCATTCCGGCGAGGCTTGCAAATTCAAAATTATATCTTGTGTGGATGGAAAGGACAAAAATTGAGGTTGCGAAGGATGAACAATCTACAAATTTTAAACATGTTCATATTCAATGGTGTGTGCCAATGAAAAAAGGAGCAAGGAATGAGAGAAATTTGTATCAAAATTGTTGGGTGAACTAATGGAAATGCAATTTGGTAGATCCAATAATGGGTTGACATAAATATTTTTATTCTCATTTCTTGCTAGAAGTAGTGTCACAATTAATAACATTATAATGATTAGTGTTAATCATGCAACCAAGGCCAAACAAAATCTTGATGTAGTTAATGAGACTATTGGAGCAAATTTATTATTTTGATTTCTACTCATTCATTTTTTAAAATGCAAATTGGTTGTTGTTTACATTGAAAAAAGAATATTATTGTTAGTGGAATTTGTGTATGCTTATTTTGAGTATGTTAACTTTGTCATATCAATATGGACCTATTTCGTGTGATAGTAATCCAACTTACAATTTTTCATGATTTTATTTTTTATTTGGTATATAATGATGACGTGGTGCCCACCAACCTTTTTAATCCTTTTAGTTTACAAAGTTCAAATTGTGTTATATGTTAATGTTTTGATAAATTGAAGCTTTTACAAGTTGTACGAAGTGACTGCCAAGTAATCCCATGAGATGTATGAAAATTGCTTTGAAATAGCAAGTTTTTGGTCATTGGTTTTATAGTTGGTTTTTTTTGCAAATTATGAATATGTATGTTAGACCAAGATTGTATATTGATGATTTTTTTGTTGTATATGTGATTATATTGTGGTTGGCATAAACATATACACTTCAAGTCCTTAAACTTACCCACAAGTAGCACCTAAGATTATAGGGAATATTAAAAATAGGCTACTTTATCCTTTAACAAGATTTATTCAAAATTATTTGAATTTGGTGGCCACCAAGTGGCCTTCCTTGCATTCACCATGTTGAGTTAAGTCATAAATTAACATTTTAGTCCGAAATTAATTAAATACATGTTGGGTCTTATTGAAAAAAAACCCAAAAAAAAAGGCTTAATGTGTTAAAAAATATAATATCTTTTTTGTTTTGTTAAGAATTTATTCAAAAAGGATGATAAATAGCAAAACGAATTTTTACAAGACCTTGGTCTTTTGATGGTGAAAAATCATTTACCCTTGAATTGTTCTTCCTTCCAAAAATTATTATTTTTGAAAAATATTGCCTAACTTGGTAGAGGAAAAAAACAAGATTATGTATTGCCAAAATTGACAAATTAGATTTTTGTAGCAAGGTTTGACTTATGGATGTTTAAGGAGGCACATGATATACTTGGTTTTGTTATTAACTTTGTGGGATTTAATGGACAACCTAAACTAGTGACTACTAGTTTGTTTGAAATAATAGAAAGAATTAACCAAACTTTGGCTGACAAGTTAATAGAATTGTTTAATCAATATGGGTTGAAAAGAAAAACCATTGTTATAAATGAAAGGTCAAATTTGAATACTATATCCAAAATCCTAGGTTTGGATGAAAGTTTTCAAGGTATTTGTTTTGGCCATGTTTTTTCTAAGGTGTGTCAATATGCTACTATTGACAAAAAGATATGCAATTTTAAAAAAATTGTTTCCATCAAATCTATCTAATCAATTTGTAGAAATGTATAATCTAGTTAATTTTTATTGGGAAGGGCAAATAGGAATAGAATAGGGCTTGTTCAAATTCTAAACTTTGCCCAAGAAAATTGAATACTCCAATGAAGACAAAATGAATTTTTAATTATTTTTTACAACTTTGTTTTCCTTTTGTTTTATTAAATCTTCCTAGTTGCATATATTAACATAACATGATTAAATGTTTTTGCAAGTTTTCTAGCAAAATCATTACTACATCACAAACTTTCCATCCCTTGATCTAATAATGAAAATTGGAGGAAAATCATGGGAAAATCATTATTTCACATGGGCTTGTATTTTTTGCACTCAACATCATTCGTCTAAAACACATGATGCATATATAAGTAGGATGAAATATTTTCAATCATTTGAAAATATTTCATCCTGTTTATACATGCATCATACATGTTTTAGACCAACAACATCCATGCGCAAAAAATACAAACCCATGAAATAATATATTTCATGTGAATTTCAAACGAACCAATGAAATTGGTAAGTTTGTGATGTATGTTCCAAGAGGTTTTGTAATTCAAGGATGTTATTATCCTTTATTACAACAAACAAATTACTATTAAAATTAATGAGAAAGTGCCACTTCTTTTTACATGGCACATTTCTAAAATAATTGTGAATTTTTAAAATTTTTTATTGTGAGTGCTTATGTTTTGAACCAGTCTAATAACGATTGGTTGCTTTTTGATGCATTGCAATATACCATTAATATGTGTTTAAAAATTAAGGGAAGAAGTTACAAATCCACCAACCCAACTCAATTTGATTGATGATGATTGTGGGATTATTCTTGAGTTGTTTTCATTTGCCAACATCAAAAAGGAAGTTTGTGATGTTTTGGAATTTTTATTTTTTTTCAAAAGAAAAATTGAAGAAAGAAAGTTCACAACATGTTGTCTTTGATGTTAGATATGTACCCTAGATTTAAAAGCCTCCATCTACTATCTTCTTTAGTGGCCATGGATAAGTTGTGAACATTGTTGAGGAATGATAGACTATCATTATATCCTATATGTTTATGAAGTGTTAGGGTCATTGGATTTTGTCATTTGAATAAGATGAAAGTGTGTGTTTGAACATATAAAATGTAGGAAGACCTCCACATGTGAGGGATTCTTGTATGGAGACTCTTCCGCATTTTGGAGGTATCTTCCTTTTTCTCACAGATTTCAGGCAGGTCTTTTAAGTGGGGTAGCCTGAGGTTGAGGGCATTACCAGAAGCAAGTCTGCACTCAGCTACTGCCTCACACAGCCCCTTCTTTTTGTAATGCCCTCGACCTTCGGCCTTACACTACGCATAATACATTAGCCTTGACTAGCAAAGGAAAAGAAAAAAGGGTTAAGCTTACACAAGGTACTTAACAGAGGTACTTAACACAAACTCAGATACACCTTTTTTTTTTCTCAACTGTCCCTCTGATTTGGGATACAATAATAAATCATATACCTCCAATATACCCAATTCCATTATCTCTCATGAATTTATTTGAACCTGCCATCAATCCAAAGCCATTATATGATCCACTATTTTTTTTGGATAGAATCAAACCTCCCCAAGTAAACATTGTGACCTGAGAGAGAGTAAGAAAAATCTAATAGAGATGTGGATCTCATCCCCTCATGTCAATTTCTTGCTTTCAGTTCCGTTTGTTATGAAGTTGATAGGCCGGTGTTTCATACACCATTTGGTTCAGACCTTGTCAAGTTGAGATACAAATGATCAGGTCTGTGGATTTGCAACCACCTGATTTACATCACCATATTTCAGTACCCCAGGAAAAGTAAAAAAAAAGGCACCAATGGCAATACTCTTCTCACACAGTAACAAGAAGAAAGAAATGGTTTGGATCTTGTAAATGGTTTTGTGGGCACAAGCTCCAATAGTCCTTACCATTGTTTGGTGAGAAGAGAATTCAAGATGGAAGGAGATTGTAACCCATTATTAAAGCTGGACCTCTGCCAAAAACAACAACAGCCACACCAAAGCATACAAATGCAGCTTGAACAAGTGTGAACAACCCATATCTCCACACTGATTCTTGGCTGTAACAAACCTTTTGAAATGTGTCGACAGAGTCACACATAATTTCCAGTTTTTGCACCTGCACCATTTTCAGCATCACCACCCAAGAATTATACTATCATCAGTTTCCAAATCAGTTTTCTTCGTGTAAAAGTAGACATGATTCTCCACAGATGAATACGTCATGCTCATGCACACCAACCATGTGTATGTTACACAGATGTCAGCAATTAAGAGACTGGGGAGACCTAATGGTGCCTTTTATAGGGATGAAGCCTCACCTGAGTTTTCAAGGATTCAATCCGAGCTTCAGCTAGGCTGCGTAAGTTTTTTGCCTCACGCAGCTGGTTTACAAGCTGCAATTCGGTTGGGTTGAGCAGGCTACTAATTGCCCCCCTTCCACCTCCCTCTGAGACTCGGTCCTTCTTGAAATGATCTTGTGAATAGCCCTGTGCAACAGTCTCACTCAACAGGGACAGGCATGCCCCAAACTTGGCACGCTCTTGCTGTTCTAATTCCAGCTTTGCCCACAGTTCCACATGGTTTCTGTTGTGCAAAAAATTACTAGAAGTCAGAGAAGTGATACTAAATAAAATTCTCCCACCTCCTATAAGCAGCACCATCGTGATGCTCATAACAGTGCGTTGGCAAAAATGGTGTAAACACCATGGATACAAACTTTTTCTAAATGTATTCAAGAGAGATGGAGATTGGCAGCTAACTTGACATACCTCTGTGATTCTACCAGCTCACGTGACAGCATCTCCCTCAACTCCTGTGTTTTCTTTTCCACAATTCTTTGCTTTTCTTGCTCTTGTTGCAGACTAAGTTTGACACAATCAACTTGTCTTCTCATGTCCACAACTTGACTGGCATACATTCTTACCTGCAAAGCAATGACTCAGGGCAGGTGAATTTATTCTCAGATGTGACTACAAAAAAAAATGCTAGGATTATTGTCAGTGACATAGACTTTCAATTGGATCTGCTGCTGCTCATGTGTCTTTCAGCAATCTATATGGGAGAAGGATTTTAGTTCCCATCTGCAAGATTTTTTTTTTTTTTTTGCACAGGGAAACTGACTTTTACAGCATGAAAAAATTCCTTTCACACAGAAAACCTAGACTTGTGGAAAGAAAGAAAGAACAACTCACTTGCATGACTAGCTCATGTGGTGGGTGAGGAGAGCAACTAGGTGCCCGAAGTGGCCTTGGTAGCCAAGTCACCTTTTGTCCACTCTGAGCATCTGAACCATGTGATGATGATGATTCCTGCTGCCTGGACTTCTTGTTGTCATTGTACTTGGTCTCTGGGGGAAACCCTAAGCTGTTGATGTTGGAGCCCACTTCTGATGACCAGCTTTGGTCTTCAGCCTTTGGAGTCCTTGGTGCCGCCACCTCTGGCAGATAAAGACAGAAGAAGAGAAGAGGCACAACTGTAAGCAAAGATTGGACAAATCCAGTTCAAGACTGTGGGTTTTACACATAATTGTTGATCACGAGCAAAAAATGCACACACCTGAAGGTTCGAAACATAAACCAGAAGAGAGTTTCCTCATTGAAATCTATGAGGCTGTGCAGAAGCCCTCTGAGGTATGTCAAAGAATCTGCAATCACATATGGAGAAGAAGAGCAACACAAGCATGACATCTTGATGTTGAAACAACAGTTGCTAGCACGATGTTCATGGATTGTGCAGCAGCAGCCCTAAGAAGTACATGAAGTATCAAACATTGAGGAGAAGAGCAACACAAGCACTTAGACACGTTGAAGACCATATCTCATGCAGCCAGTTGTGTTTGTTTACCTTGAAAGATGGTGCTCTGAGCAGCAGGGGGATGGAGCCAAGCTTTGAGGCTGGGAGAGAAGAGATGACCATCTTGAGTGTCTAGGGTTTGAAGAGGAGCAACCACAGAGAGCAAACCCTTGTTGTCATGCCTATCCTGTCGCAAGACTCTGCCCCTTCTGCGAGCTTGGGCATTGGCATACAAGAAGAAGTTCTTCCCCTGCCCACCAGCAGCACCAGCTGAAGAATCACTCTGGTGAACAGCAGTAACGAGATGTCCACGACGACGACCCAACATGTCGAGTTTCCGGCAAAGGTATCAAGGAATGGTCTCAAGCTTCTGATGCTTGTCCGCACGGTTGTTGTTGTTGTCCCGCTTTTGGCCCATTGTCAAGAGATGCTCCTTGGATCTCAACCAAGGAAGGAAGCTCCATTGTCTTGTTTGGATCTTTGAGAGACGCAGGAGCAGCGGATCAGCAAGTGGCGTGGCTGCGGTGGCCTGCTTAGTACCAGAAGACAGGGACGTTCTTCCAACTTCCGCATTTTCCTGCACTCCCCCGGATGCCTAACTAACTGCCTGAGCCTCACTACATCCATCACTCCCTTCTTCTTCTTCTTCTTCTTCTTTTTTCTGGTTCTTCTTCTTCACTTCTCTTCTGCAGCAAAAGGAAGGAGTAATCCACTGCTGCTAGACCAAGAGATGATGGATTGCATCAAGAACACAAAGGATAGTGGATAAAAATGCAGTTTGTTTGCCTGATAAGCATGCGTGGTACACCAGAGAGATGAAGTCCAATTTCAACCTTGTTTTTGCATTCTGAAGATGGTTTTGGTTGTTTCTGCTGCAGCAAAAGAAGATGTAATCCCACTCCTGTACCAAAAAGCATGCATGTGGATTCTACATCATCAGCATGTACAACATTGATCTTCATGACAAGAATGTGATTGATGATCACAACAAACAAGTAGGTGGGTTGCTGCCATCTTTGAATTTCAAGAAGGATTCCAGGATTCTTCTTGTGCGAAACTCTTGAGCAAATTGAAGGCGATTGAGTTTTTGAAGAAACCATGGATCACACATAGTTTCACAATTGTGCAGAGTGCTCTGCCTTTTGTCAAGAAGGAAGTGGAGTCCGGACCTGGTTTTGAAAACCAGATATGGAACATAAAGAATGCTCTAATCATGATGATAGCAAGCCTGCCAATTGTTGCCAAAATGCATCATGGAGAACAGTGTGGTAAAGGAAGAGACTGGAAAACGTACATAACAACTGTAGTCTGAATTGGGAAATCGTGTGATGTGAAGAGAGTGAAGAAACTTAGCTCTGTGGAAACAAAATAGAGCTCCTGGAACACAGTTTGTGAATGTCTACTGTTTGTGTTAGACAGCAGTTTGAGAAATTTTGATGCAGACCAAGCACAAGCAAAGATTTGCAATGGCTTACTCAAAGACACCTTTTTGGTTGTTTGTTGGACGCAGCAATTTGGATGCAGAAGGTCTGCAACAGAAAGTGGATGTGTGGGCATGCAGCTTAATAAGGCAAGAGATGCAGGTCAGAAGGAAGAATTTTTTATTGGGTGCATCATCCTTGCTTGTAGAGAGATTTGGTATTTCATCATCAAGATGCTTATATATACGCATTTGGAAGAATTTGTCCAGGAATGCTGAAAAGTTTGCTGAGTTTTTAGTTGATAGAATGTCTGCAACAGTGATTATGGATTGATCAATCAACAAAGCAAACACAAGGTCCAGAGACTCATCACCATTAATTGAGTTCCTAATCCTGTAGGATTTGTTGCCTCAAACGGGTAATCTAGATATTTGCAGGAATCCTGTGCAATTGGTGTGGAAGATGGCAGAAGTTAGATCTCTAAACATCATTGAAATAGAACTGAAATTGCACTGGGCATTGAACTGTCTTGAGCTCTAGCACGACCTTTTGTATCATGTCTTAAGCTATTGATCTGATTGAAAAGCTCTACATGGGTTGAAATTTGGAGTAAGGTTTAACAGAATTTCAAGGAAGATGTTAACCCAGAAGCCCATGAGTATCAGGTCAGGTAACAGTGTCTTAATTTGTGACAGGAGAAGTGCACCCAGGAGATCAAAAGAATCCAACTTTCTTGTTGATTCTGGCATCCATTTCTTGAATTTGAAATCACCATGGTTCATGTCTCTAAATCTCAGGTCTGTGAGTTTGTATTAATCTCTGCACCCGCATGTTCAGACTAGCAGAGATTCTGCTTGAAGATGTGATGAATGGACTCATTGCAATGTTATACTTATTGCATTCCTCCCACTTTGGAATGTTGGAGACAGGCCATATTTTCTGCCATCAGGAGAGGTAGTTCTTCTCATGCTAAATTCCATTGGGCATAACCAAATCCAAGTCTTTTCAAGGATCACTAGTGTAGCCTGTGAACTGGTTGCCCAACACCCTTACTCATTGAGTTTCTTTGTAGCCATAAACCACTTGAGGAATTTTCAGTATAATTGGCCCAAGTGTGAACCAGATACCTAACTAATTTTTCCTTCCAAAACCATTTTTAAAAATTTAATTGAATCTTAAATGATAAAAATTACTCAAAATTCAATATCTCGAAATTCAAAATTCAAAATTCAAATTTTTGGGTTTAAATTTTTTTCAAATCACCTTCATAGAATCATATTCAATCATATTCACTAAAGGCTTTCCAACAATAGGTGATGTAGCATGTGCCGTTGGCCCAAGTGTGAATTGGTTACCCAACTAATTTTTCCTTCCAAAACCTTTTCTTAATTTAATTAAATTTTCATTGAAAAAGTTACTTGAAAATCAATATCTCCTCCACCTCAAGTCTAAAAAATTTGAAATTGCCTTCATTACACCCTGCTCATCAAGGACTTTTCAACAATACCAAGAATGCCAAAATTCTATATAAATTTTTGTTTTGATTTAAAATGATTTTTTTTTCAATATTCAATGACTTCTCCACCATAGATTGAAATATTATGAAACCGACTCAGTGCACCCCTACTCATTGAGAACATTCAGAAAATACCAAGAGTGCAAAATGAAGAGCCATGATTTGGGAAATATCAACATGACAAACAAAAAAACAAAACAGACTACCTTGCTTCATAGATAGACTAGTATATGTTACACATTGTGAATATGCTGTTGGGTGCAAATACTTGTTTTTCACATGAATTGTGTTTTTTTTTTTCCTTGCCTAGATTGGACTTTGTTTCACTAACTTTTTTAAATGTAGGAGTTGTTTTTTCTGTCATATCCATTGTGTAGTTTGACATGAAGTCAATATTGATGCATTAAAATACCATGATTCAAATCTCATGAGAACAAATTTACCACTTATTCATTTTTTGACTAAATCATCTTTTTTGAATGTTAACTTATGTAAAAATATTTTTGAAGTTTGGGAAAGTTCAACACATTGATGAAAATGGAACTAACCAAAGAGAATTGAAAAAGTTGAAAAATGGGTGGATTTGGAAATGTTGAACTTTGGGAATGTGGACAATGTAATTTGGCTTTCCTATTTAGTTCCATTTTCATTCAATGCTCAATTTCTCTTATTCATTCATTGTCCCACTTTCACAAAGGAACTCAACTAACTTTATTCTTCCTTGAATTTATAATTTGTTCCATTTCTCCAAGTTTAACCAATTGTTTCATTTCCTCGTAATCATCCATTGTTCAAGTGCCCTAAGGGAGTTGACTAACCTTTAATGTTCATTAATGTTCATCCATTTCCCACTTCTCCATGGCCATCCATTGTCCTAATTCCCTCAATGAAATAACACAACCTTCCACAAAATCATCCTTTTCCAAGTCATCCATTGTGGCACTTTCCAAAGGAGATTGGAACAACTTCATCTCTTATCCCATCTTTTAGATTTTCATCAAATGTGCAACTTTCCAAAACACCAAAACATTTTTCACACAAAAGGAAGCCCTCATGTCTCCAACTTCATCCAGTAGTGTTTGTTGTTTATTTCAACAAAGATTAGTGATAATGAGAAAAGTCGAAATCGACATTGATTATTAGGTGTACACATTGTTGACCTAAAATGTTTGTTAATGCAATTCGTGATGATCCATAACTTGAAGCATCTCCTTGCACTTTACCTCAGATTTTGCTAGGTTTCTCAACTTTCACATGATTTTTCACAATTAATTATGACATAAGCAATAAGATATAAGCAAACGATGTGTATTGAAAACATCAAACTTCAAAGTTAAATGGAGGATGATTTCCTCTCGTCGAATCATAATAAATGATGATTAAGACACAAGCAAAAATTTGACACCCATTATTGTTCCATTTCCTTGGATTTTTTCTTGGTGTAACTTCTCAAAAACTCCAAGGCAATTTACACATGGTAGGAAGCCCCCATTTCGTCAACTTCATCATGCATCCATTTCCTTGGATTTTTTTCATTGTGAAATGTTCCTTAAACTCCTTTCAATGTGCAACTTTCCAAAAATTCCAAAGCTTTTTACACACGTTCAAAAGCTTCCACTTCCACAACTTCAGCCATTGTCCTACCTTCCTAGATGTTGTCATCATGAAACCTTTTAAAGACTCCAAATCATTTACAAAAAAACAATGTTAATTGTGAAGTAAACAAATATTAAAATGTTCTCCAACTTGAAACATAATCCTTTCATCCAAACAATCAATTTTAAACAAATGAACCACAATAGCTTTTAATGAAATTGATGAATATGTTATTGTTGGGCATCACCAAGGGTTATTCCAAACTTTTTCTTTTTTTAAAATCAAAGATTGAATTGCATTCAATTCATTGAATCTATTTAATGTTTATTTGATTAGACTACCAACATGTTAAATTAAATGTGAAGATTTATATCACCAAAATATTCCTTTCAGTTAAATCATAAGTGAAACATATAATGGTCAAGTACATAGACATATTAGTTATAAACTCACCTTCATTATGTTGTGTTTATGTACATCCCAAGTCTTGTGTCAAATGTATGTTTTACAATCTTTGTATTTTTTAAATGGTAATCTTGAATGTTAATAATTACTTGGATGACAATATTAAATATATGGAATGATCTTAGGGTGCAAGTATGATTAGGTGGTACCACAAAAAACCACCTCAAGGAATGGTTAATGAATTAAAATTGGCCAATAATATTCTTAGGTCTTCTCTTTAAACTTTTAATGCTATAAAAGTTTTTTTTCCACATTCATGCATTATGTGCGAAAATATATGGCCTTAAGTTTTCATTGGAATAAAAATATGAAGGATCCCTATAAATTTGTATTCCTAATTTATGTGACCTCTTCAAGAATTATGAACATAAACATTGGAAATCCATAACTAAATTATATTTTCTTGATTAATTAACTAATAAAAAATCAAATAGAATACCATTCAAAGTGCTATTGAAATTTTTATATATTTAAAAAATCCACCAAAATATGTATCAAAAGTATTCCTGATGAACAAATGTTTTTTGAAAATAGCCATCATTATTTTCCTAGAACTTTTTGTTTAGGAAATGATTAGAAACATCAAAATTCTAAATATTTTCTTATTTCATTATGTTTTCAAATTTTACACATCTTGGTTAATGTATTTACCAAAAAAATTTAATGAAATCCTTTATTTATGTGTTTCTTATATTTTCTTAAAGTTTAATGGGTCTAGTAAAATGGTAGTGTGATGTTCCTTGTGGTACTACCCAATAATATTTTCATCTATCAATGTTCATCCAACTTTATATAAAATTGTCAACTCATTGTTGATGCAAGATTTAAAACCAATGGTGAATTTAAGAAATGTTATTATTTGAAATTGGTTCACTTGAATATTGTGAATTGTGTTATAGAATAATTTGATTTTCCACAAGCATTTAAATTCATCAAAATGTATTACATGGAAGAACCACCATAAAATTTGATGATATAAGTTATTTCATATTAAGGTCTAAGGATTGGATAGAAGATGTTTTTTTAATATAATGTTTTCACTATGGTAGAATATAAAAATAAATAAATAATATATTGTCATCAATTCCTCTTTTTCTAGTTGTCAATCATGTGAGATTTGTTTTTCAATTTTGAGAATTGTTTATCACTTTTGTTATGCAACTTTTTGTTTTAGGGCAATATTTCACCATTTTTCTATAAATTGGAAAACATTTAAAATTGTGTCATCAATAAATGCTAAATATTCTTGGAGATTCTTGTTAATGCATTGATGATATTTAAGAAAACTAGAAAGAAAAAAATTGTAAACATATTATGGAGCTATTTATATATGGAGTTGTATGAAATCATTATGTTTTGAAATCCAAAGTTATAAAAGGTAAATTTATTTCCTTTTAAGATTTAACAACCCTACACATGAAAAATATTGTGCAATGTAATGTATGGGATGAAAATGAATTAATTTCATAATTTTGATTATTAGTATTTATGATCATAATCTATTTACTATCATTGTAATTAAAAATTATGAATATGAAAATGAATGCCAAGTGTTGATTATATTTTACATATTATTTAAACCTCCTTTAAAGTTGTAATATAACAATGAATATGCTAAAATATTTTTTCATAATTTAATCATTACATCAAAACCATGGTTTTAGGATTTTACATATATGATTACATTTGTAGTCATATCTGCCATTAGCAATTACATGTGATTACATGTCTGTGTAATTAACTTGAACTTGCCATTTTTATCATTTAATTGCAGATGTGATCATAGTTGTAAACATCATTCCATGATTAAACATATGACTTCACATCATCAACATACGACTATAAACATGACACATGGCTTCTACATACCTAGCTTAAACTACCTAATGTTGACCTACCTATTTACCCACTCACCAATCTCCTTACTTACCTAGTAGTTTTAAACAAAAACTTAGATGACCTACCCACCTTACCCTACCATACCTTACCTAGGTTAACAAATAGTCCCCATAGTCTAGGCAAACCCCCTAGGTGTGTATATAGGTTGCATGTATAAGGATTTGAACCCCTCACCTAACAATGAAAAACCAAGTTCTTAATTAATGCACTAGACACTACATTATAAATGTCATTCTATGGCTGGTCCTTATTGACTATATTAGTTGCTTATGCCATTTGTAATTGAATTAGACTCATCTATGCCATTTTTAGTTGCTTATCCACTTGTAATCATATATGACTACCCTGCATTTACAATGCCATTAATCTCATTAACAAGCAACATACACAAATTGTTATAACTAAAGTTTATCACTAAAATGCAACATAAGTAACACATTATAACTAGATACATATTAAACTACAACCTACACTTATACTCAATGGTGGTTTCCAAAACAAATTGCATCATATAATTGGAGTATTTTTATTAATAGACTTCACCATTTGATTTGGTTTTTTTATTCACCTTTGTTATTTTAATCATTTTTCTTTTCACATGTTTTGGTTTGGCTTATTATACAACAAAGAAATAGCACAATTAATGACATGAATTTTAACAACCTAACAACATAGGTTCAATTATGTTAATATGTACCAAAATAATTGCTTTTAGTACTACTAAAAAAACGATGAGTTTCAAATATGCTCTATTAAATTATTTGGTAACAATGTTGTGTAAACATGTGCATCTTGTGATGTGCCATGACCTTCAACCCTTTACATGAAAGTGAACATAAATGAAATTGAAAACATGGGTAATATTGGTGACATTGATGAAATTGAAACACATGGTTGAAACTTGACAAAATGGATTCATATGTCAACAATTACATGGATGAAATTAACATGCATATAACAAAAAATTAATGACATCTATGAAATAAGATCCATGGATGAAAATCAATAATATGAAGGTTCATGGTCATTCTCATCCATGTTGTAAAATTTTGTCATTTGATAAATTTGATCCTTGTGATCCTTTCATCATCAATGTTGTTAATTTGATATTTTCATTTTAATCTATACATGTAACATCTTATGAACATGAATTCATTTGTGTCATCATCTTCATCCATATGTGTTAGTTTTACATCTATGGTCAATTTCATTTTTAGAATTCAATTCACCTATACAACCAATTGCATTTGTGTATTCTCAACTGTTAACAAAATTTCATACATAATCCAGTTTTATCCATGGATGAAAATTACATACATGCAAAGCAAAGTTCATCAACAAAATTTTCCTAAAAATTACTTTCCACAACATCAAAATCTAATTAAGAAAATTACTTGCTCATTAATGCAAAAAATTTGGGAACTTGAGACAATTGTGTAGGTTATATTTAGAGCTTGTTGCTTTCATTATTTTCACTATTTAATATCTAATAGGTATGTGATTTAATAGTTGCTTACTTGCCTATGCCTAGTAGCAATTTCAAGTCTATTCTTACTCACTTAAGTTGTTGGATAAAATGGAATTTGTGTTGCTTGCAACCGAGAAGAACTATGACTCACTTAAATTGGTAGATAAAGTGGAGTTCACGTTGCTTGCAACCAAGAACTCCAGGGAGGAGAGGAAATCATACAATATATATATTTTTAATGAGATATTTTCATGGATATTAAATGCAGTGCTAAGTCAGAATAGATGAATATTTCTTATTCTAGCATCATATTGAGTTGAAAATTTCATAAATTACCATTTTTATTGTCAAACTTGACTTTGAAAAATAAAATAGTTATTTTGACACTTGAGTACTAGGCACCTATAGTAGGCATAAGATAGGTCCTTAGTATGGGTTCCAGTTTGTGAGCTTGGGTCCTTTGTGTAGGAGAGTCACACCCCTTGAGTGTTCCCGAAAAAAGCTCCAGCTCAAGGCAGAACCAAAGGGATGCTTATAATCTTGACAGCACTTTATTTTGTTTCAAGTGTTTAATTCAAGTGCAGTTATTTCAGAATTTATTTCAGGAACATCTAAATGGAAAGTTCGCGAAATGAGCACTTGGGATGGATGATATTTTAGGAGTAAATATTTCATCCCAAGTGCTCATTTCGGAGAACGTGTTCCCTTGGGTGGTGGCTACATAGTTCAGGAACACCCCACTCCAAGGGCATTACCTACCTTTGTGGAAAACCACTAGTTCCAAAGAGTTTGTTTCATAATCATATCAGATCTGTGGTAGCTATATACTATAGACAATGTTCTGGCTTGCTACTAACTCTTGTGGCCTGTGCCTGTTGGCTCAAGTGTTACCACGTCCTCAACTGATTTTTCCTTCCAAAACCTGGTTTTTTGGGAATTTATTTGAATTTTCAGTGGCAGAAATCACTTCAAAATCAATATCTCCCACATTCTGAATCCAAATCTTACCAAATAAATTCCATTAAATCCTGCTCATCAAGATCTTTCCAACAACACCAAAGGCACATTCCAATTCCTCCGAAATTTTCAGCTA
>Ga0116227_10000467_pt1 | contig 78389 bp, 65 predicted proteins | sample S1TSphgellanicum_FD_89693 | JGI IMG/M metagenome (GOLD analysis project Ga0116227, IMG submission 89693) | Host-associated microbial communities from peat moss isolated from Minnesota, USA - S1T2_Fb - Sphagnum magellanicum MG | ecosystem: Host-associated > Plants > Peat moss > Unclassified...
AAGAATTAGGAGTCTGTCTTATGAAGATTCGTCCCCTTCATGACCGTGTGATCGTGAAACGAGAAGAGGAAGAGCGTAAGTCCCCTGGTGGCATCGTGATCCCGGACACCGCGACCGAGAAGCCGATCTTCGGCAAAGTGGTTGCCGTCGGCAAAGGCAAGATTTTAGAGAACGGCGAAATTCGTCCGCTCGACCTCAAGGTCGGCGACAAGATTCTTTTCGGTAAGTACAGCGGTACCGAAGTGAAGATGGATGGCGAAGAACTGGTGGTCATGCGTGAAGAAGACGTCATGGCCGTGGTCGAAGGCAAGTAATTCACTTCCCCCGCTAATCAATTTCAATTTAGAGGTATCAGCATATGGCAGCTAAAGACGTACGCTTCAGCGACGACGCTCGGCAACGCATGTTCAAGGGCGTCAACATTCTGGCGAATGCCGTCAAGGTAACGCTGGGTCCGAAGGGCCGCAACGCGGTGCTCGACAAGAGCTTCGGCGCGCCCACCGTCACCAAGGACGGCGTCTCGGTCGCGAAGGAGATCGAACTCAAGGACAAGTTCGAGAACATGGGCGCGCAGATGGTGAAGGAAGTCGCTTCCAACACCTCCGACGAGGCCGGCGACGGCACCACCACCGCCACCGTGTTGGCGCAGGCCATCATCCGCGAAGGCTTGAAGTCGGTCGCGGCCGGTGCGAATCCGATGGATCTCAAGCGCGGCATCGACCTTGCGGTCGCGTCCGCCACCGAGGAGCTCAAGAAGCTGTCCAAGCCCTGCAAGGATCCGAAGGCGATCGCGCAGGTCGGCACGATCTCCGCGAACTCCGACGAGAGCATCGGCAAGACCATCGCGGATGCGATGGCGAAGGTCGGTAAGGAAGGCGTGATCACGGTCGAAGAGGGTTCTGGTCTGCAGAACGAACTCGAAGTGGTCGAGGGTATGCAGTTCGACCGCGGCTATCTGTCGCCGTACTTCATCAACAATCAGCAGAGCCAGAGCGCCGAGCTCGACAAGCCGCTGATCCTGTTGGTGGACAAGAAGATCTCGAACATTCGTGAATTGCTGCCGCTGCTCGAAGCCATCGCGAAGGGTGGTCGTCAGTTGCTGATCGTCGCCGAGGACGTCGAAGGCGAGGCGCTCGCCACCCTGGTGGTCAACACCATCCGTGGCATCGTCAAGGTCGCCGCCGTCAAGGCGCCGGGCTTCGGCGATCGCCGCAAGGCCATGCTGCAGGACATCGCGATCCTCACGGGCGGCACGGTCATCTCGGACGAGGTGGGCTTGTCGCTCGAAAAGGCCACGCTGAACGACTTGGGCGAAGCGAAGAAGATCCTGGTGGAGAAAGAGAACACCACCATCATCGACGGCGCCGGCAAGGCGGCCGACATCAAGGGCCGCGTCGACAGCATCCGTCAGCAGATCGAGGAAGCGACCAGCGACTATGACAAGGAAAAACTGCAGGAGCGCGTTGCCAAGCTCTCCGGCGGCGTGGCCGTGATCAAAGTCGGTGCCGCCACCGAGATCGAGATGAAGGAGAAGAAGGCGCGCGTCGAGGACGCTCTGCACGCGACCCGTGCGGCCGTCGAAGAGGGCGTGGTGCCGGGCGGCGGTGTGGCGCTGGTGCGGGCGTTGAAGGCCATCGAGAAGCTGGTGGGCGCGAACGACGATCAGACCACGGGCATCAAGATCCTGGCCCGCTCGATCGAAGAGCCGCTGCGTCAGATCGTCACCAACGCCGGCGAAGACGCCGCCGTGGTGCTCAACCGAGTCCGCGAGGGCAAGGGGACGTTCGGCTACAACGCCGCAACGGGCGAGTACGGTGACATGATCGAACTGGGCATTTTGGATCCGACCAAGGTCACCCGTCTGGCTCTGCAGAACGCGGCCTCGGTGTCGGGATTGTTGCTCACGACGGAAGTCATGATCGCCGAGTCGCCGAAGGACGAAGAGCATGCGCATGGCGCGCCGGGTGGCGGCGGCATGGGTGGCATGGGCGGTATGGACATGTAATACCAGCCGGGGGGCATTTGGGGCGGTTTGCTGCCCCGGTTAGCTCCCCGACTCTGGTCTTGTCGAAAAAAGCGGGCTTCGGCCCGCTTTTTTTATGTGCGCTCAAGGCTGGGGCGTACCGACTCGACCGCTTGAGTCATAATGTCCACGATGCACGCTCGTGCCCGCAACATCGGCGCCCCCCGGGTGACCGACCCTGAATGCGAATTACGTCGCGTCGGCGCTTACTATGCAGAACCCCCTGAAGTCTTGAAGCCTTGATGCGGCGGCCCGCGTCAGTGCCCGAGGTCTTGCGCGAGCCGGTGGCGCGCTGGTGGGAGCGCTTTGCTGCGATCCCCTCGTTGGTGGAGGCGCTGGCGGCGCTGCCTGCCGTGCTGCGCGAGGAGTTGCCGTGCGTGGTGGCGGCGAGCGATTTCGTGGCCGCCAGCTTGATGCGGGATCCCGCTGCGCTTGCCTGGTTCGCCGCGCACGACGAGCCGTCGCCGGACGGTGTGAGGGGGGCGGCCCCGGCCGCGGGCGTGGCCGCGTGCGCCGCGGAATACGAACTGCGTGCCGCCTCGGCTGCCACGGGGGAACTTGCGCAACAGGTGCTGCGTGAGTGGCGTCGGCGCGAGATGGTGCGCATTGCGTGGCGGGATATCGTGGGGCGTGCGGAGGTGAACGAGACTCTGCGGGCCTTGTCCGATCTGGCGGACGGCTGTATTCGAGCCGCGAGCGCGGCGGCGCAGGGACTTCTCGATGCCGCCTTCGGTAGACCGCGCAACGCGGCGGCGGCCGAAGTGCCGTTCATCGTCGTTGCCATGGGTAAGCTCGGCGGCCGCGAGCTGAATTTTTCCTCCGATATCGATCTGATCTTTCTCTATGCCGAGGGCGGCGAGACGGACGGATTACGTGTCGTCGACAACGCCGACTATTTCAATCGCCTCGGCCGCGAGGTCATCCGTCTGCTCGATGCGCGCACCGAGGATGGGTTCGTGTTCCGCGTGGATATGCGTCTTAGGCCCTTCGGTGAAAGCGGCGCCTTGGTGGCGAGTTTGGCCGCTCTCGAGGATTATCTGCAGGAGCATGGACGCGACTGGGAGCGGTATGCGTGGATCAAGGCGCGCGCGGTCGTCGGCGTGGCGGCCTACGCGGCGGCCAATCGGGATTTCATTCGACCGTTCGTATACCGGCGGTATCTCGATTTTGGAGTTTTCGATTCGCTGCGCGAGATGAAGGCGCTGATCGTGCGCGAAGTGACGCGGCGCGATCTCGACCATCATTTGAAACTCGGGCTGGGTGGCATCCGCGAGCTGGAGTTCATCGTGCAATCGATGCAGCTGGTGCGCGGCGGCAGCAACGCGCGATTGCAGAATCCCACGCTGCTGGACGTGCTGCCCTTGCTGGCCGGATCGAAGCTGCTGGCGCCGACCGCGGTGGCCGAGTTGGGCGACGCGTATCGGGTGTTGCGCAAGGCTGAGAATGCGCTGCAGATGATTCGCGATGCGCAGACGCATGCATTGCCGGAGGATCCATTGGACCGCGCGCGGCTCGCGTTGAACATGGCAGCGCCGGACTGGGCCGCCGCCGCCGCCCGCATCGATACGGCGCGACATACCGTGGCCCGTCTGTTCGACGCGCTGGTGTTCGGCGGTCTCGATGGGCGCCGCAAGAACGACGATGCCGTGCTGGAATGGATGACCTCGGATGACCTCGAGATCGGCGATGAGCTGCTCGCGCGCGGCTATGCGCCGGCGGCGATCGGACCGGTCGCGGAGCTGCTCGATGGTTACCGGCAGGCGGCGTCCTACCGGCGGTTGGATGACGGCGCACGGCGGCGTGTGCAGGTCATTCTCGGACGGTTGCTCAAGGTGGCGGCGACCCGACCGGCGCCGGCCGCCGTGGTGCAGAGGGTGTTACGCGTGCTGGAAGCCATCGGCGCGCGGTCGTCCTACTTGGCGCTGCTAAAGGAGCAACCCGCGGCCTTGACGCGTTTGATCGAGGTGTGTTCGGTCAGCGGCTTCCTTGCCGCTCAAGTGGCCGATTTTCCGCTGTTGCTCGACGAACTGATCGATCCCAATGCCTTCGACGAACCGCCGTCGCGGGACAGCTTCGTACGCGAACTGCAGGCGCGCACCGACCGGTTGCCGGCCGACGATCCGGAGCGGCAGGTCGAAGCGTTGCGACAGTTTCAAAAGGTGGCGGTGTTCTGCGTTGCCTTCGCGGATCTGACCGGGCGTTTGCCGCTGATGCGGGTGAGCGATCGTTTGACGGACATCGCGGAGTTGATCGTGCAGCGCTGCATGGAGCTTGCTTGGCATCAAATGACGCAGATGTACGGTGTGCCGCATTGCGGAGCCGGAGAGGCGGACGCTGTGGCCGGCGACGGTGAGGGCGGAAAAGGCGGCGACCGCGAGGGCGAGCGCGGCACAGGCGGCGCGCGCGCGGTTCGCGTCGCGGTCGTGGGTTACGGCAAGTTGGGTGGGCTCGAACTCGGCTATGGGTCGGATCTCGATCTGGTGTTCTTGCACGATTCGAGCGGCGAGCAGCAGCAGACGAACAGCGAGCGGCCGTTGGACAACGGCGTGTTCTTGCTGCGCTTGGGGCAGCGCATCGTGCATCTTCTCACCATGCATTCGGCCGCGGGGCGTCTGTACGAGGTCGACATGCGTCTGCGACCGAACGGCAAGGGTGGCTTTTTGATGACCGGCATCGATGCCTTCGAGCGCTACCAGCTTCAAGATGCGTGGACCTGGGAGCACCAGGCGTTGTTGCGTGCGCGGGCGGTGGCCGGCGACCCGGGTCTTTGCCGCCGTTTCGAGCAGGCGCGATTGCGCGTGCTGCGGAGCGCCGTGCGCCGCGATACCTTGCGTACGGATGTCGCGGAGATGCGCGCACGGATGCGGCGCGAGCTGTCGCGCGCCGGTCCTGACCAATTCGACATCAAGCAGGATGCCGGCGGGATGGCCGATATCGAGTTCTTGGTGCAGTATTGGGTGCTGGCGTCGGCCCACGAACATCCGGAGCTGTTGCGCTATTCGGACAATATCCGGCAGCTCGAGGGTTTGGCGGCGGTGGGGGTGCTGGGGCATGACACGGCCATCGTGCTGACCGGTGCCTACGTTCATTATCGAACGGCGCTGCACCACCTGTCGCTCGAAGGGGGTGAGCGAGTGGTGGACGGCGCGCCGTATGCAACATTTAGGGCACAAGTGACAGAGATCTGGCGCGACACCTTTGAGGCGAATCCTTTACTGGCTCCCTGGGGTGGGCCCTTTGGGGGCACGCCGCCCTTCGACCAGGTTCGAGTCGCCGATTTACCGCCGGCGCTTGAGGCGGCGATGGCGGAGCAATTGCGGGAGGTCGAGGGGATTGCGCGCAATCCGCAGCCGCCGACCTTCGAGAATACTCTGGTCGCGCTCGAGCGTGCGGGGCAGACTTTTCAACGCGTGAACGCGATCTACGATATCTGGTCGTCCAGCCTGAGCACCCCGGAATTCCAGGCGGTGGAGCGGCAGATGGGGCCGAAGATCGCGGCGTTTCACGATGCCATCACCCAGAACGCGCCACTGTTCGCACGCATTGAGGCGGTCTATGAACAGAGCGAGCGCGCGGGATTGAGCCCCGAGCAGCGTAGATTGTGCTGGCATTACCATACGAGTTTCGTGCGTGCGGGGGCCACGCTCAGCGGCGCGGCCAAGACGCGGGTGGGAGAGATCAACGAGCGTCTCGCCGCCTTGTTTGCCGGCTTCAGCCAGAACTTACTGGCCGATGAGGCGGACTACGCGCTGTACGTGACCGATCGGGCCGAACTCGTGGGATTGCCGGAGAGCGAATGCACGGCGGCCGCCGCGGCGGCCTCAGCCTTGGGGCGTCCGGGGCAGTGGGCCATCCTCAACACTCGCTCCGCGATGGAGCCTTTTCTGACCTATGCGCAGCGGCGCGACCTGCGCGAACGCGTGTGGCGGACCTATTACCGGCGCGGCAACAACGGGGGCCCGCACGACAACAAGGCAATCATCACGGAGATTCTGGTGCTGCGCCGTGAGCGGGCCGGTCTGCTCGGCTATGCGACGCATGCTCATTGGCGGCTCGCCGACAGCATGGCGGGTACCCCTGAAGCGGCGATGAGCTTGTTGATGAGGATATGGCCGGCGGCGGTGGCGCGCGTGCGTGAAGAGGTCGCCGACATGCAGGCGCTCGCGCCGGGTCTCAAGATCGAGGCGTGGGACTATCGATTCTATGCGGAGAAGGTGCGTCAGGCTAAATTCGAGCTCGACATGAACGAGGTGAGGCCGTATCTGCAGCTCGAGAAATTGCGCGAGGGCATGTTCTGGGCAGCGCACCGGCTGTATGGCTTCAGCTTTTCACAGGTCACGGGACTGCCGGTGAATCACCCCGAGGTGCGGGTATGGGAGGTCAAATCGGCCACCGGCCGTCACGTGGGGTTGTGGTACTTCGATCCTTATGCGCGCCCCGGCAAGAACTCCGGTGCGTGGATGAGCGAGTACCGCGATCAGCGAAATCTGGACCGCGTCGTCGCTCCCATCGTCTCCAACAATACCAACTTCCTGCGCGGCGACGGCGCGCACCCGGTCCTCATCAGCTGGGACGATGCGGTGACCTTGTTTCATGAGTTCGGGCATGCGCTGCACAGCTTGAATTCGGACGTCGAGTATCCGTCACTCTCCGGCACGCGCGTGGTGCGAGATTTCGTCGAATTTCCCTCTCAGCTCAATGAAAATTGGCTGGCGACCCCGGAGCTGCTGGCGCAATTCGCCATTCATCACGAAACCGGCGAGGCCATGCCGGCGTCGCTCGCCGCCAAGATCAAGGCGGCGAAAACGTTCAACCAGGGTTTCGCCACGGTCGAGTACCTTGCCGCGGCCCTGGTCGACTTGAAGCTGCATCTGGCCACCGCTCCGGTACTCGATCCGGAAGCCTTCGAGCGCGACACCTTGGCGGCGCTGGGGATGCCCGACGAGGTGGTCATGCGGCATCGGACGCCGCAGTTCGCGCATATATTCTCGAGCGATTCGTATGCGGCCGGCTATTACAGCTATCTGTGGGCGGAAGTGCTCGATCACGACGCCTTCGAGGCCTTCGTGCAGGCGGGCGATCCCTTCGACAAAGGCATTGCAAAGCGTCTGCACGATGACATCCTATGCGTCGGCAACAGCATCGACCCCGCCCAGGCGTACCGCAATTTTCGCGGCCGGGAGCCGCGGATCGATGCGCTGTTGCGCGCACGCGGTTTCGCGTCCCTAGCGTAGTTTCAAGCGGAGTGATGGCAATGCCTGCAATGGTTCAAGATGATTCGAAGCACACTCTGATTCAGCCCAATGCGCTGCATCAGTACTCGGTGACCCCCGGCGATTTGCCGCTGTCATGTCCGATGCCGGGCATGTTCTTGTGGAATTCGCATCCGCGGGTGTATCTGGCCATCGAGCAGGCCGGTTGGGCGAAGTGTGGCTATTGTGGAGCGGAGTACACGCTCAGCAGAACGCCGCATGAGGTGATTCAGCCGGGGCAGTGAGAGTGATCGGTTGGCCTGTCGCACTGGACGGTATGACGAATCGACTAAGCGCGGATTCAACCGGTCAACATTGTTGTGTTGAGGGCCTAATAGGCGCGGTACGACTTCTCCTCGATGATCGTGGAGCCGAGGGTCTGGTTGATGCGCCGTTTGATGGCGGCGCGTGCGTCGTTCTCGACGTACACGGCGCGCGCGAGGCGGATGAACTCGGCATCGAAGGCGCGGGCTCGTTCCTTGTCGCGAATGTCGTCCTCGATCACCCAGAGTCGTTCGTTGACGGTGGCGAGCGCGTCGATGTCGGCCGCGACGTCGATGGCGGCATAGGGTGAGCTCGCCCAGGTCGATTGCAATGCATCGAGTTCGAGCCGAACGTTGGCGATCTTTTGGGGGTCGGTCATGCGCTGCGACTTGATCCTGAGAATGGTGATCTTGTCGAGCAATTCGCCGGGCGAGACGGGAACCAGGATGTCGTTCATGCGCGTATGTTAACGAAGTTCAATGGGCGAAGTTCATTGGCGAACTTCATCGCGTGCGCAGCGCCGCCGCGGCGAGCGGCGGGCGGGGCGACGCATCGACCGGTCTCTGGAGCAGTTGGTCGAGTTTGGCGTTGACCTCCGGCACCTCGATCAACTCCATGACGCCGGGCCGTTCGATTTTCGTGGTCCAGGGGATGGCCGAGCTCGGTTTGCCGTATACCCGGCGCGCGGCCTCGTCGTACTTGTCGACGCACCATTGCCGGCTATAGTAGGGGCCGGCGCGCGCGGTGCGGGTAGCTGCGTACAGGCCGATGACCGGCGTGCCCACCATCGTGGCCATGTGGGCCGGTCCGGAATCGGGCGTCAGCAACACCGTCGCCTTGGCCAGCAGTCCCAGCAATTGGGGCAAGGTGTCTTTACCGATCTGATCGACGATGGTGGTGGAGCGGGCCGCCGCGGCCACGATGGCGGTTCCCATGCGGCGTTCCAGTTCGCTGCGGCCGCCGGCGAGCACGACTCGCATGCCGTGCACCTTCGCGGCGTGATCCGCGACCGCCGCGTAGCGTTCCGCGGGCCAGTTGCGCAGCGCGTGGCTCGAGCAGGGGCTCACCACCAACGTGGGCTGCGAGTCGGGAATGACGGCGGCGGCATAGTCCGCTGCATCCGCGGGCAGTGCGAGATTCCAGGCGGCGGCGCCCGGAGTGACGCCGACGCTGCGTACGAACCCGAGGAAAGAATCGAGAACGTGTTCCGACGTGGCGGGTTCTATCTGGGCGTTGGTGAACAGCCATTGCATTTCGCGCGCGCGTCGGCGGTCGAAGCCGAGCTTGCGCGGCGCGCGCACCAGGGTCGAGACCAGGCTGGCGCGGAACGACAGCTGTAGATCGAGCAACAGGTCGAAACGACGCGCGGCGAGCAGCTTGCGCAGCCGCAGCAGTTCGCGGCTCATGGTGCTCTTGTCGAAGGTGATAAACTCGACGCCGGGCAGCACCGCCGACATCAGCTTGGCCTCGAGTTTACCGATGATCCAAGTGAAGCGCGTATTGGGCCATGCCTGCTGCAAGCAGTTTAGCGCCGCCGCGGCGTGGCAGGTATCGCCGATGGCCGAGAGGCGCAGCAGGCAGACGCTGTGCGGCGCATCGCGGGGCTGTGACATCGGTGAACGGTACGCCATCGGTTGGGGCTCGAAAAAATGACAGAGGACGGCGGCCACCGCGGCGGCCAACGCATTGCCACTGCCGACGGCGCCATGCTGGCTGATCCCGCCAGCCTTGGCAATGTGGCGGGCATCGAGACGCTGGATGACGCCCTGGCGCAGAGCCTTTTCGACCCCGGGTTTTGGGCGGCACGCGGCGAGCTTTCCGACGTGACGCGCGGGCGCGGCTCGGCATGGTTCATATCCCGCGCGCCGCACGAGTGGGCCTTGCGGCACTATCGGCGCGGCGGTCTGATTGCGCGGCTCGTCGCGGATCGCTATGTGTGGGCGGGTGAGGAGCGGGTGCGTGCGTTCGTCGAGTGGCGCTTGTTGGCCGCGCTCAGACGGCTTGAGTTACCGGTGCCGCAGCCGGTCGCGGCGCGCTATCGACGCCATGGCTTGCTGTATCGCTGCGATCTCATCACGCTGCGTATCAGCGGCGCCGAGCCGCTGAGCGTGCGGCTGGCAATGGCGGCGGTGCCCGCAGCCAGCTGGCATGAGCTCGGCAAGACGGTGGCACGCTTGCATGCGGCCGGCGTCGATCATGCGGATCTGAATGCGCACAATCTCTTGCTGGACGAGGCCGGCGCGGTGAGCGTGATCGATTTCGATCGGGGAAAAATCCGTGCGGTCGGGTCGCGCAGCGCGACTGGGTTGCGATGTGAAGCGGGTTCACAGGGGGCGCGCGGGTCAGCGCAGGCGCCTGCGCCTGCGTCAGCGACGGCGCCGGCGCCGGATGCAGGGATGAGGTCAGCGTCAGCGTTGCAGCCGGCGGCATGGATGGCGCGAAACATCGCGCGGTTACGCCGTTCGCTCGACAAGATTGCGGCGGAGTTGCCGGTGGACCGCTACGGTGCGCGGCAGTGGCGGTGGTTGCTCGACGGGTATGAGAGTGCGCTACGTCTATAGTGTGTTGACCTACGTACTGCGCCCCGTTGCCTTTGCGGTGGTGTTGTGGCGTGGCATCGGTGATCGTGGCTATTGGCAGGGATTGGGGGAGCGTTTTGGTTTCGGTGCGCCACCGGTTGCGCCCCTTGCCCGGCTGGGCACGCCATCGGGGATTGGATCGGGCGCGCGGGTGGGTGGGTCCATTGACGAGCCACGTTGCCTTTGGGTCCACGCGGTGTCCTTGGGGGAGGTGAGCGCGGCGGCGCCGTTGGTGCGGGCGCTGCGGACGCGTCACCCTGATCTACCGTTGGTGTTGACGACGGCGACGCCGACCGGGCGGGCGCGGGCGGTGGCGTTATTCGGCGACGCGGTGACGGTGCGATTCCTGCCGTACGACACGCCGGGCGCGATGCGGCGCTTCTTGGCGCGGATGCGGCCACGAATCGCGATCATCATGGAAACGGAACTGTGGCCGAATCTGTACCACCAGTGCCGACGCCGAGGTGTTCCCATCGTGCTGGCCAATGCGCGTTTGTCGGCGCGGTCGGTGAGTCGCTATCGACGGTTCGGTGCGTTGTTCCGCGACGTGTTTGACGGTGACACCTTCGTCGCGGCGCAGAGCGCCGACGATGCGGCGCGCTTCGTGGCCCTCGGTGCGGCGCCGTCGCGCACCTCGGTGATGGGCAATTTGAAGTTCGATATCGTCGTCGATGCGGCGAGCGTGGAGCGCGGTCGAGTGCTGCGGTCGGCGTATTGGCCTGGGCGCCTGGTGTGGATCGCCGGTAGTACGCATGCGGGCGAGGAGGAAATGGTGTTGACCGCGCACGCCAGTATGTTGGGCGCTATGCGGGACAGCGTACCTGGCGGGGGGCAGGGCATGGCGCAGGGCCCAATGGCGAACAGTGAAGCGCCCGCCGCGCCCGGGGTATTGTTGCTGTTGGTGCCGCGGCATCCGGAGCGCTTCCAGTCGGTGGCGGATCTACTCAATCGCCGTGGATTTCGTTTCGAACGGCGCAGCAGCGGCAACCCGGTGCGCACGGACGCGCAGGTGCTGCTGGTGGATACGGTGGGCGAACTGGCGGCACTGTATGCGGCGGTGGATGTGGCATTTGTCGGCGGCAGCCTGGTGCCCGTGGGCGGCCACAATGTGTTGGAGCCGGCGGCGTTGGGTATGCCGGTGGTCACGGGTCCGTATCAGTCGAATGCTCGGGAGATCGCGGCGACGCTATTGGCTCGGGGAGCCTTGCTGCAAGTCAACGATGCGACCGAACTCGCCGCCCGGCTGAGCGAGTTGTTGACGGATCCCGCGGCGCGTCGGCATATGAGCGCCCGGGCTTTGCAGGCGGTCGGCGCGAACCGTGGCAGTTTGCCGCGGCTTCTCAAACTCATCGAGTCGCTGTGGGCGCCACGTTCCGGGGTTGATCCTTGAGCAGTACATTGAGCTGGTTCAGGCTCTGCTCCGACAGAATGCCCGCGGCTTGCTGGAGTTTGAGCATGTTGATCATGTAGTCGTAGCGGCTACGCGAGTAATCGGTCTGGGCCTGTATCCACTGGCGGCGTGACTCGAGCACATCGACCGCCGTGCGGGTGCCGGCTTCGTAGCCCGATTGGGTGGCGTTCAGGGCGGTGGTGTTCGATTCGAGCGCGCGGCGCAGGGCTTTGACCCTCGAGATTTCCGACAACACGCCCAGGTAGGAATCGCGCGCGTCGTGTTCGGTTTGCCGCGCCACGCGTTCCAAGCGCTCCTTGGCGGCGCGCTGCTGGTACACCGCTTGGCGCACCTGAGACGACACCATGCCCCCCGAATACAGCGGAAAGGTGAGCTGCAGACCGATGGTTTTCTGGGTTTGATCCAGCAACTGGCTGCCGTACGGCGTGCCGTCGGAGTTGATGCTGGTGCCGTTCACCCCGGCCTTGTAGCCACTGGCGACGAGGTCGAGCGAGGGGTAGTGGCCGCCGCGCGCGGTGCTGACGTTCTCGCGCGCGATGTCGGCGGCCAGGCGGCTCGAGACCAGCGAGAGGTTCTGTTGTAGGGCCATGTCGACCCAGCGTTCTTCGCTCACCGGCTCAGGGTTCGCCAACTCGAAGGGCTCGATCGGACGCGCCAGCGTGTCGAACAGATCACCGGTGATTTCGCGCAGCGATTCCTGGGCTGACGCCACCGTGCGCTTGGCGGCGATTACCGCGGCTGCGCTGCTGTCGTGCGCCGCGCGGGCCTCTTCCACGTCGGTGATGGCGATCAGGCCGACTTCGTAGCGCTTCTCGGCCTGTTCGAGCTGACGGCTGACCGAAGCGAGCGCGGCTTGCTGGGCATCGAGATCGTCCTCGGCGGACAGCACGTCGAAGTAGCGCTGCGCGACGCGTGAGATCAAGTCCTGCTGTGCGGCCTGGTAATCGGCTTCGGCTTGGGCCACCTGCGAGTCGGCGCGTTGCAAGGCAACCCAATTGTCCCAGCGGAAGATGTTCTGTTTCAGATCGACGCCGTACTTGTGGGTGTCGGTGGTGGTATGACCGTCGAACGGAAAGCTCTCGAGGAAGTTGGGCGACCCGGGAACGCTCACCGACTCCACCGTGTTCGACGAGCCGACATCGCGCTCGCGATTGACCATGGCGCTGGCCGTCAACTGTGGCAGCAGCGCGGCCAGCGCCTGGGGTTTCGACTCGAGCGCGGCGAGCCTATTGGCCTCGGCCTCGCGCAGCTGTGGGTCGTTCTGCAGCGCGCGTTCGTAGACGGCAACCAGATCAGCGGCCGACACGGCGTGAGTGCTGATCAAGCACGCAATCAACGTCAGTGTGCGCTTCATTAGCCTCGTCCTACCGTTGAGTGCTATAGATGACCGTAAAACCTGGGCGACTATAACACCGGGACGAGAGTTCAATATTGGGGGATCGTCGGATCCAGATCCCGGGACCATTTGAGGATGCCGCCGCTGAGATTGGCCACCGATTCGAAGCCCTCGGCGGCGAGGAAGCGCGCCACCTCCATGCTTCGGCCCCCCGAGCGGCAGATCACCACGGTCGCTTTTTTCGGATCGAGTTCATCGAGCCGAGCGACGATCTGACCCATGGGAATGTGTACCAAGGGTGTGGGCACGGGAGCCAGTGCGGTCTCCCAGTCCTCGCGTACGTCCAGCAAGACCATGTCCGTCCCGGCGGTGCGCCGTTGCAGAAATTCCGTCGGCGTGATTTCGTCGATCATCAGAATATGAATCCCTGAGGTGCGGTGGCATTGACGAGTGGGTCGATGACGGTCTCGAACAGACTCTCGCGAATCCACTCCGACTCGTCGACACGCCGGATCAGGATGGCCTCCATCACCGGCGCGGTGCCGACCACCACGAACAACCGGCCGCCGACGCGCAGCGCGTTCTGGAAGCGCGTGTCGTAAACCGGCAGCGAGCCGCTGACGGCGATGACGTCGTATTCGCCCAAGGGAGCGCCGCTGAATGCGTCGCGAGTCTCGAGCTCGACCCGCGCCCGCGGCACCGCGCGCAGATTCGCCGCCGCCGCCGCCGTCAAGCCCGCGTGTATATCGATCGAGTGAGTGGAACTTCCCAGCATGCCCATGCACGCGCTCAAATAGCCGGTGCCCGTGCCCACCTCGAGCGCTCGGTCCGACGGTCCGATGCCGAGCGCCTGCAATATTCGGCCCTGGAGCACGGGCGCGAGCATGGATTGTCCGAACCCGATGGGAATGGGTGTATCGGCGAATGCCAGTTCGTGGTAAGCATCGGGTACGAAGGCTTCGCGCGGCACCGCGGAGAATACGTCGAGCACGCGCGGGTCCAACACCTCCCATGCGCGGATTTGCTGATCGACCATCTGCTGACGAGCTGCCACGGTATCCATAAGTGTCTCGAGCCAAATTTAGACTGCTGATTATGGTCAATTTCCGCAGGCGGCGCGAGCCCCTTGCGCTATTCTCGAGGCACGGGATGAGTTGCGATGTATCGAACCCGAAGGGTAATGACATTTTAAGCATCGTACGAATTCTTCGTTATCGAGGTCCGCGTTGATCCCGTCTTCCGTCCTAGTGTGGTTTTGCGTCCTGGCCGTGCCGGCCGGGGGCATTACCGTGCTCGTCGCCTGGAAGCGGCGTCAGGAGCGCGCGGTGATCGATTTGTCGGAGCAGATCCGGCGCCTCACGTTCGAATCCGGCACCGCTGGGCGCATCGGCCTCGAGGGCCAGCCCGAGTCGCTCGAACAATTGGGCTCCGCCGTCAACAAGCTGCTCGAAAATCTCGAGCAACGCGGCGCGAACTTGCAGGGACGCGAGGAGCTGTTTCAGCGTCTGGTCGAGACCGTGCACCATGCCGTGCTGGTCCATCGCAAACAGATACTGTTCGCCAACACGCGCTTTCTCGCGTTGCTGGGCAAGAGCGCCGCCGAGGTGATCGGCAAACCCTTGAGCGATTTCGTCGGACCTGAATATGTCGAGTTGGTGGATAACAATTTGCGGCGCCGCCTCGCCGCCGAGCCCGCGGCGGAACGTTACGAGGTTGAGTTGGTCGGGGCGCACGGCGAAGTCACGCGTGTCGAATTATCCAGCGCGGTGATCGACAGCGCCGGCGAGTCGGCGTTGCTGCTCACGGCGCTCGAGATGATGCCGGAGGCCTCGACCTCGGCCGGCGCGCCGCCGGCCAATCAGCCGCGCGCCATGGCGACGCTCGATGCCATGGGCGAGAGTGTCATCACGGTCGACGCCGAGGGCAGAATCGACTACGTCAACGCGGCGGCGGAAGCGCTGCTGGGCCAACGCCGGGATCAGGTCATCGGAAAATCTTTTCCGGACGTGGCTTCGCTGGTCGATGAGGCCGATCGCCGTTCGCTCGGCGACCCGGTGCGACTGGCGTTGACGTCGGGAGGCCGGTTGTCGATGGGCCGCCGCGCCGTGCTGGTGCCGGTAAACGCCGCCGGTGCCGAACGTTCCGTGGAACTCAGCGTCACGCCGCTGCTCTCCGACTCCAAGGCTACCCTCGGCCTGGTGCTGGTGTTGCACGACACCAGCGAATTGCGCGGGCTCACGCGGCAGATGACCTACCAGGCCAGCCACGACGCGCTGACCGGTCTCGTGAACCGGCGCGAATTCGAGCGCCGCCTGCAGGAAGCCATGGACGCGGCGCAGGCCGGCGATGCCACGCACGCATTGTGCTATCTGGATCTCGACCGCTTCAAGGCGGTGAACGACACCTGCGGGCACACCGCCGGCGACAACATGCTGCGCGAGATGGCGTCGATCATCAAGGAGGTGGTGCGCGATTCGGATACCGTCGCGCGCATCGGCGGCGACGAGTTCGCGCTGTTGCTGGTGGGTTGTCCGCTCGAGAAGGCGCGGCAGATCTGCGACGACGTGGTGCGGGCGGTGAGTGATTACCGCTTCGTCTGGAAGGACAAGATTTTCAACGTCGGCGTGAGCATCGGGCTGGTCGAGATCGGCCGCGGCGGCGGCGCGATCGAGGATCTCATGAGTTCGGCGGACTCGGCGTGCTATGTCGCGAAGAAGCAGGGTGGCGTCCACGTTCACGTGTATTCGGCGCGGGAGGAGGCCAACGCGCGCCACACCGGCGAGATCCACTGGCTGCAGAAAATCCAGGGCGCGCTGCGCGACAACAAGTTCGAGCTCTACTATCAACCCATCGTGCATGCGCGCGTCGGCATGCTGCGCGGCCCCGGACTCGAGGTCTTCGTGCGGATGGAGTCCGAGAACGGTCATGCCGCGGCGCCGCCGGCTGAGTTCATCCGTGCGGCCGAGCGCTATCGTCTAATGCCGCATGTCGATCGCTGGGTGGTGCAGACGGTGTTGTCGGCACTCGGCCGCGGCGGCTTGCATTTGGCCGAAGGTCGCAGTGTCGCGATCAATATCGCCGGCCAGACCTTGGGCGATGCGGAGTTCCTCGAGTTCGTGGTCGAGTGCTTCGATCACAGCGGCGCGAAGCCGGAAGACATCTGCTTCGAAGTCACCGAAAGCTCGGTGGTCGCGAATCTGGATCATGCGCGGCGCTTCATCGCGGTGCTGCACGGCATGGGCTGCGAATTCGCCCTGGACGATTTCGGCAGCGGCTTGAGTTCCTTCTCGACCTTGAAAACGCTGCCGATGGATTACCTCAAGATCGACGGCTCGTTCATTCGCAACCTCGCGGGCGACACGGTGAATCAGGCGATGGTGGCGGCGATGATCGAATTGTCCCGCAGCCTCAATTTCCGCATCGTGGCGGAACAGGTCGAGGATCAGTCATCGCTGGACCTGGTCAAGCGCATGGGCATCGACTTCGTGCAGGGCTTCATCGTCGGTCGGCCACAGCCGTTATCGGTAACGCCCACCCCCTTATAACCGCCAGGCAGGTGGGTATAACAAACTTCTATGGTCTTGGGCGGCGCTTAGGGGGAAAATCGCGCTCAAAGGATCAACGAGGTGCTACATGGCGATATACGAAGACAATACCAAGTCCATCGGGCGTACGCCCCTGGTGCGGATCAACCGCCTGGACGCGTCCAGCGGCGCGACCATTCTTGCCAAGATCGAGGGGCGTAATCCGGCCTATTCGGTGAAGTGCCGGATCGGGTCGGCGATGGTATGGGATGCCGAGGAGCGCGGCACCTTGAAGCCGGGCATGTCGATCGTGGAAGCCACCAGCGGCAACACGGGTATCGCGCTGGCGTTCGCCGCCGCCGCGCGCGGCTATGGCTGCGTGCTGACCATGCCGGAGACCATGAGCATGGAACGGCGCAAGGTGCTGATCGCGTTCGGGGCCAAGCTGGTGCTGACGCCGGGCGCGAAGGGCATGAAAGGCGCCATCGCCAAGGCGGAGGAAATCGCCGCCGCCGAACCGGACAAGTACCTGCTGCTGAAACAGTTCGAGAATCCCGCCAACCCGGCGATCCATGAGAAGACGACGGGCCCGGAAATCTGGGAGGACACCGACGGCAAGGTCGACGTGTTCGTGGCGGGAGTGGGCACCGGCGGCACGCTGACCGGCGTATCCCGATACCTGAAGCATACCCGCGGCAGGAAAATCTTGACGGTCGCGGTCGAGCCCGCGAATTCGCCCGTCATCAGCCAGACGCTGGCGGGGCAGCCGCTCGCGCCCACCCCGCACAAGATCCAGGGGATCGGCGCGGGCTTCATTCCGAAGAATCTCGACCTGTCATTGGTCGACCGGGTGGAACAGGTGAGCAACGAGGAAGCGATCGCGACCGCCCGCAGACTGGCGCGCGAGGAAGGCATCCTGTGCGGCATCTCTTGCGGCGCCGCCATGGCGGCGGCGCTGCGCTTGGCGCGCGACCCGGCATTTTCCGGCAAGACCATCGTCGTCGTGCTGCCCGATGCCGGTGAGCGGTACTTGTCGGGGGCGCTGTTCGAAGGGTTGTTCGAAGACGTCGAGAAGATGCAGGCCGTGGCCTGAACCCGCCATGAGTGCCGTTGCCGTGGACACGTTGGACGTCTTGACCGAGGAACTCGTCCAGAGCTATTTGAGCGACGAGCGGGCGCGGCGCATTTCGCATCGCTATTTGCCCTCGCGCGCGGCGATCGTCGAGATCCTGGAAGCCGTGCTGGATCTCATGTATCCGGGCTACTTCGGGCGCCAAGATCTGAGTCGGGAAAACTTAGGCTCGCATATCGCGCATGCGGTCGCGGTGTTGGCGCCGCGGATCGAGCGCGAGATGGAACACTGCCTGTGTTACGGGCAGGAACGTGACTCGAAGCGCGCCCTATTGAGCGAGTGCGCGCCGCGGGCACGCGAACTCACGCAGATATTCCTGCGGCGTTTGCCGGAGATTCGCGGCTTGTTGGTGCAGGATGTGCAGGCCGCCTTCGACGGCGATCCGGCGGCGACCAATCTCGACGAGGTGATTCTCGCCTATCCGGGCTTGCTGGCGGTGAGCGTGTATCGCATTGCGCATGCCTTGTACGATCTGGGTGTGCCGATGATGGCGCGCATCATGACCGAGTGGGCGCATTCCAAGACGGGCTGCGACATTCATCCCGGCGCGAAAATTGGCCCGGCATTTTTCATCGACCACGCGACCGGTGTGGTGATCGGCGAGACCACGGACATCGGCGAAGGCGTGAAGCTGTACCAGGGCGTCACCTTGGGGGCGCTGTCCTTTCCGCGCGATGCCAGCGGCGCCATCATTCGCGGCAAGAAGCGGCATCCGACGGTGGAGAGCGGGGCGACTTTATACGCCAACGCCACCGTACTCGGCGGTCAGACCGTGGTCGGCGCCGACAGCGTCATCGGCGGCTCGGTGTTTCTCACCCGCAGCGTGCCGGCGCGGTCGCGGGTGTCATTGAAGGAACCCGAACTGCGGGTGGCGACCCGCGATGGCGCGGCGGAGCCGGACGCGATTTACTTCGATATTTAGGGTTGTCAGGCGCTTACGCGCCATCACTACGGTGTGTTGTCAGGCGATCACGCGCCGACTCTACGGGGTCGCGGCGACCCCGATAGCGTGGCGCCCGCGGCGGGCGTTAAGACATGACTACATCAACTTGCCTAGGACGGGGACCATCAGCAGGGCGACGATGTTGATGATCTTGATGAGGGGGTTGATGGCGGGGCCGGCGGTGTCCTTGTAGGGATCGCCGACCGTATCGCCGGTCACGGCGGCCTTGTGCGCATCCGAGCCCTTGCCGCCGAAGTGACCCTCCTCGATGTATTTCTTGGCGTTGTCCCAGGCGCCGCCGCCGGTGGTCATGGAAATGGCGACGAACAGGCCGGTGACGATGGTACCGATGAGCAGGCCCCCCAAGGCTTGGATGCCGGAGCCGGGTCCCATGAGATAGTTCACGATGAATACCAGGAGGATGGGGGCGAGAATCGGCAGCAGCGAGGGGATGATCATTTCCTTGATCGCCGCCTTGGTCAGCATGTCGACGGCGCGTGAATAATCGGGCTTGGCAGTGCCCTCCATGATGCCCTTGATGTCGCGGAATTGGCGTCGGACCTCGTTGACCACGGCGCCGGCGGCGCGGCCGACGGCTTCCATGGCCATGGCGGCGAACAGATAGGGGATCAGTCCGCCGATGAACAGACCGATGATCACGGCCGGATTCGATAGGTCGAAGCTGGTGGCGTGGCCCAGCACTTCCTCGAGTTTGTGAGTGTAGTCCGCGAACAGCACCAGGGCCGCGAGGCCGGCGGAGCCGATGGCGTAGCCCTTGGTGACGGCCTTGGTGGTGTTGCCGACCGCGTCCAGGGGGTCGGTGACATCGCGCACCCGCTTATCGAGGCCAGCCATCTCGGCGATGCCGCCGGCGTTGTCGGTGATGGGCCCATAGGCGTCCAGAGCGACGATCATGCCGGTCATGGACAGCATGGCGGTGGCGGCGATGGCGATGCCGTACAGCCCCGCGAGTTGAAACGAGGCCCAGATGCTCAAGGTGACGGCGATCACGGGCAGCGCGCAGGCCTTCATCGAGACGCCTAACCCGGCGATGATGTTGGTGCCGGGTCCGGTTTGCGACGCGGCGGCGACATGCTGTACGGGTCCGTACTCGGTGGCGGTGTAGTACTCGGTGATGACGATCATGGCTGCGGTGAGGGCGAGACCGACCAGGGTGCAGAGCCACAGGGGCGTGGCGAGAGAACCCATGATTGCGTGGCAGGCGAAGTAAAACGCGACCGCGGAGATCAGACCGGACACGATCACCCCCTTGTAGAGCGCGTTCATGATCTTGCCGCCTTCCTTGGTGGAGACGAAGAACGTCCCGACGATGGAGGAGACGATGGAAATGGCGCCGAGCACCAGGGGGAACAGCAGGGCGCGCTCGCCCAGATCGACCAGCACCAGGCCGCCGAGCAGCATGGTGGCGACCAGAGTGACGGCGTAGGTCTCGAACAAGTCGGCGGCCATACCCGCGCAATCGCCCACATTGTCGCCGACGTTGTCGGCGATCACGGCGGGATTGCGCGGGTCGTCCTCGGGAATGCCGGCTTCGACCTTGCCGACCAGGTCGGCGCCCACGTCGGCGCCCTTGGTGAAGATACCGCCGCCCAGACGCGCGAAGATCGATATCAGAGAGCCGCCGAAGGCCAAGCCCACCAGCGAGCGCAGTGCCGCCGCGGAGTCGCCGAGCAGGTGCAGCATGGCGATGAAGTAGCCGGCAACGCCCAACAATCCCAAGCCCACGACCAGCATGCCGGTGATGGCGCCGCCGCGGAACGCGACCTGGAGAGCGGGATTGATGCCGTGGTGCGCCGCCTGGGCGGTGCGGACATTGGCGCGCACGGAAATGAACATGCCGATGTAACCGGCGAGGCCGGAGAGCAGAGCGCCGACGGCGAAGCCACCGGCTGTGGGCCAGCCGAGCGTGTAGCCGAGAACAACGAAAAGAATGATACCGACCACGGCGATCGTGCCGTATTGGCGGTTGAGATAGGCCTGCGCACCGGCTTGAATGGCCGCGGCAATTTCCTGCATGCGCGCATTGCCCGCGGGTTGCGCCAAAATCCATCGAACCGAAACCAGCCCGTAAAGAATCGCTATCACACCAGAACTCATCGCCAGCCAAAGCGCGTTGTCGAGCGTCATCGGGAATCTCCGTGTCGTCTCGTGGGACGACTTATGTTATTGAAAGCTATACGGTTACATGGGGGTCTGTGGGGTCCTTCAGCGTCGCGTCAAAGCTCGAATTGGGTCTTGAGCCGCTTGGCAACCGGGATGCCCTTCAAGGACACGTACGCGGGAATGCCACGGGCATAGGGCGGATAATCTTCACCGCCGATCAGCGGCAGCAGGTACTGGCGACAGGCTGCGGTGATGCCGAAGCCATCCGCGGTAATGAAACGGCGCGGCACCTTCTTCTCCTGGTTCGCGACCGCGGCTAGCGGAGCCGCGCCGGTGGTCCAGCGGTAGGGCTTGGACGACTTGCGCACGATCGTCGGCATGACGGCGTTCCGACCTTGCAGTGCCAGCAGCACCGCCGCCTTGCCGACGGCGTAGGCCTGTTCGACATCCACTTTGGAGGCGATGTGCCGGGCCGAGCGTTGCAGATAGTCGGCGACGGCCCAATGGAATTTATAGGCGAAAGCTTCCTGGGCCATCTGGGCGACGATGGGGCCGACACCGCCCAACTGCGCATGGCCGAAGGCGTCCTTGGTGCCGGCTTCGGCCAGGAATTTGCCCTCGGCATCGCGCACGCCCTCGGAGACCACTACCACGCAGTAGCCGTAACGCTCCACGGTCCGCTGCAATTTGGCCAGAAATTTGGGTTTATCGAAGGTGATCTCGGGAAACAGGATGATGTGCGGTGCCGCACCGGGGGTGTCACCGGCCAGGCCGCTGGCGGCCGCCAGCCAGCCGGCATGACGTCCCATGACCTCGAGCACGAAGACCTTGGTCGAGGTGCGCGCCATGGACAGTACGTCGAGCGCGGCCTCGCGGGTGGACACGGCAATATACTTGGCCGCCGACCCGAACCCTGGGCAGCAATCGGTGATCGGGAGATCGTTATCCACGGTCTTCGGCACGCCGATACAGGTGATCGGGTAGCCGAGCTGCGCGCCGATCTCGGACACCTTGTGCGCGGTGTCCATGGAATCGTTGCCGCCGTTATAGAAGAAATAGCCGATGTCGTGGGCGCGGAAGACCTCGATGAGGCGCTCGTACTGCGCCCGATTCTTATCGAGGCCGGCCAGCTTGTAGCGCGCCGAGCCGAAGGCACCACCGGGCGTGTGGCGCAAGCCGCGCAGGGTGGCCAGGCTCTCCTTGCTGGTGTCGATCATGTCCTCGGTCAGGGCACCCAAGATGCCATGGCGGCCGGCGTAGACCTTACCGATGCGTTTGGGGTATTTTCGCGCCGTCTCGATCAATCCGCAGGCCGAGGCATTGATGACCGCGGTCACACCGCCGGATTGGGCATAAAAGGCGTTTTGCGGGGCTTTGGGCTGCATTAGCCGCCGAGGATAGCCGATCGGGATGGGCTCGGCACCCTCTAAAATCTTGTGGGTGTTTGACGGTGGCTTCCCACGAAGGTACGGTAGCGCGCTGTCATCGAATAACGAGAATCATGCGTATAGTTCTTTTAGGCGCGCCTGGGTCGGGGAAGGGCACCCAGTCGCAGTTGCTGGTAAAAACCTATGCTGTGCCGCAGATATCGACCGGAGATCTGCTGCGGGATGCCGTTGCCAAGCGCACCGAGTTGGGGCTGCGCGCCAAGTCCGCCATGGATGCGGGCAAGTTGGTCGACGATGCCACCGTGCTCGGCATGATCCGGGAGAGGCTGGCCCAGCCGGATGCGGCCAAGGGCTTCATTTTGGACGGGTTTCCGCGCAACATCGCGCAGGCTGACGCGCTCGAGACCATGCTGGCCGGCCTCGGCAAGCCGCTCGAGGCGGTGGTGCTGCTGAACCTGGACTTGGGTATCTTGTTCAAGCGACTCACCGGCCGGCGCATCTGTCAGAAATGTGGGCAGGTATTCAACATATTCACCTCGCCGCCGGACGGCGCCGCACATCTAGCCCAGTTCGGCCACGAGCCTGACCTCATTCAGCGCCCGGACGACAAGGAAGAGGTGATCGGCAAGCGACTCGAGGTGTACGACGCGCAGACCAAGCCGCTCATCAAGTTCTACACCGACGTCGGACTTTTGCGCGTGGTGGATGCGGATGCGCCGATGGATGTGGTGTTCAAGGGCATTCAGCAGGCGGTGAACGGGCAGCCATAGGAGCCCTATCGGTTGACTTCATAGCAGCCATGAATAGATGTCGTCTGCCGGGCGGTCCTGAATCTGACCGGACGCTACGACAGCGCGTCCAACAGGCGTTGGCCGATTTCCTGGCGGCGCCAGCCGCTGAGGGAGTGGGTGTCACGCTTGCCTAAAGCCAATGCCTTGAGTTCGCCGCGGGGCGCGAGCAGTTCCGCGCTGACTTCGAGTTCGGCGGCGCGGGCGTCGACGATTTTCGCTAGATGGTCGATCACTCGTTTCTGTTCGGGAGTGGGACGGGAGTCTTGGCTCGGCGTGAGATCGGTCACGGGTTGTGACGCTTGGTCCTCGAGCGCGCGCAAGAGACTCGAGGCGAAGGCGTCGTTGAAATTCGGCGGCATGGCGTGCAATGCGCCGAGTGCGGCGCGTGAGTCGGGATTGGCTTCGGCCACTGCGAAGATGGCGGCATCGGAGATGATCCAGGAGCGGGGCAGGTCGCGGTCGCGGGCGAGTTTTTCACGCCAGATCGCGAGGCTCTTGGCGCGGGCGCGCGGCACGGGCGGGATTTGACCCAGGCCGCGCAGCCGTTCCCAGGCTTGCGACGGCTCCGGTTCGTACACCTTGGGATCCTCGAGCGCGGCGCAGTCTTCGGCGGCCCAGTGGGTACGACCGAGTTCGCGCAGGCGGTCCGCGAGCCGGGTCGCGATCTCGACCAGGTAGCGCACATCGTCCGCCGCGTAATCGAGCTGCTCACGCGTCAGCGGCCGCTTCGACCAATCGGTGCGGGTCTGGCCTTTGGGAATGGTCACATCCAGCAGGGTTTTGACCAGTTCGGCATAGCCGATCTGCGGCTTCATGCCGATGCAGCCGGCGGCGATCTGGGTGTCGAACACGGGCGAGATCACGCGCTTGGTGGTGAGGTAGAAGGCCTCGAGATCCTGGCGTGCCGCGTGGATAACCTTGCTCGTCTGTGGCGCGGTCAGCGCGGGTACCAGGCTCTCGAGACCGCCGCCGCGCAAGGTGTCGACGCACCAGATCTCGTCGCCCGCCGCGAGCTGCAGCACACAGAGCTTGGGAAAGAAGGTGCGCTCGCGCAGGAACTCCGTATCGAGTCCGATGAACGAGTGCGATTCCAGTGTGCGCCCGAGCGCCGGCAATGCGTCATTGCGATCGACCCAAATCGTGTCGGGCATGCCTTTTATCCGCGTGTACAATTCTAATGATCGAAGTATGACTGATAGAACGATGCTGCGACTCGCAAAAACGGACGTCTGACCCATGCACATCCATATCTTGGGCATCGCCGGGACCTTCATGGGTGGCATCGCCGCCATTGCGAAGGCGGCCGGCTTCGAGGTCACGGGGTCGGACTTGAACGTCTATCCGCCGATGAGCACGCAGCTCAACGAGTTGGGCATCGAATTCGTGCAGGGCTACGGTGCCGACCAACTGGATTTGAACCCCGACATCGTGGTGGTGGGCAATGCGCTCAGCCGTGGCAGCCCCGTGGTCGAGGCCATGCTCGACCGCGGCATGCGCTACACCTCGGGTCCGGCGTGGCTGGCGGATCAGGTGCTCAAGGATCGGCACGTCTTGGCGGTGGCGGGTACGCATGGCAAGACTACCACCAGCAGCATGCTCACCTGGATATTGGAACACGCGGGCTTGAAGCCCGGGTTCTTGATCGGCGGCGTGCCGAGTAACTTCGACGGCACCGCGCGGCTCGGCGATTCGCGTTACTTCGTGATCGAGGCGGACGAGTACGACACGGCGTTCTTCGACAAGCGGGCGAAGTTCGTGCACTACCGGCCGCGCACCGCCGTTCTGAACAACCTGGAATACGACCACGCGGACATTTATCCGGACGTGGCATCGATCCGACGGCAATTCAATCAGCTGCTGCGCACGGTGCCGTCCGCTGGGCGACTCATCGTGAACGGTGAGGATGCAGAGCTTTCCAAGACGCTGGAGCTGGGGTGCTGGACGCCGCGGGAGCGTTTCAGCACCGCACTGCCCGACGCGGACTGGACGGCCGAGGATGTTGCGGGTGGCTCGGCGCAATTCACCGTGCGCTTGCGCGGTGCGGCGGTGGCTGAGGTGACGTGGAACCTCCTCGGCAAACACAATGTCATGAATGCGTTGGCGGCGATCGCGGCGGCGGCGCATGTCGGCGTGGAGCCTCAAGCGGCGGCGCGGGCTTTGAACGAGTTTCGCGGCGTGAAGCGGCGCATGGAGATTCGCGGGGTGGTCGGCGGCGTCACGGTCTATGACGATTTCGCGCATCATCCGACCGCGATCGAGACCACGCTCGCGGGTTTGCGCGCGCGGGTGGGTTCGGCGCGGATCATCGCGGTGCTGGAACCGCGCTCCAACACCATGAAGCTGGGTATACACCGCGAGCAACTTGGGCCGGCGCTGAGCCTCGCGGACCGCGTCTGGTTCCTGAACCTGGGCGATCTGGGCTGGGACCTACCGGCGGCGGTGGGTTCGCTCAAGGGAAGGGTGGGTTTCGCGGGTACTGTGCCTGCGTTGGTGCAGGAACTGGCGCATGAAATCAAGCCGGGCGATCACGTGCTCATCATGAGTAATGGTGGGTTCGGTGGCCTGCATGACAAGCTCATCGCGGAATTACGCCGCCGGTCGGGGTTGGTATCATGACCACGATCGCGTTATTTCCGCTCAATATCGTGTTGTTTCCGCAAGGTCCTTTGCCGCTGCGGATTTTCGAGACGCGCTACGTGGATATGGTGCGCCGGTGCATGCGGGAGGATCAGGGATTCGGGGTGGTGGCGATCCGCGAGGGCAAGGAGGTGGGGTACTCGGCCACCTACGATGTGGGGACGGTGGCGAAGATCATGGATTTCGATACGTTGCCCGATGGTTTGCTGGGGCTTTCTTGTGTGGGCACGCAGCGTTTTCGTATCGCTAAGCGCAGCCTGCAGGCCGATGGCTTGAATCTGGGCGAGGTCGAATGGCTGGCGCCCGAGCCGGTGGTCGCGGTCCCGGCACGGCATGCGCGCTTGGCGACGCTATTGCAGACGGTGTTGCCGGAACTCGGCGAGGTGTACACGGACATCGACATGCGGCTGGACGATGCGGCGTGGGTGGGGCATCGTCTCGCGGAGATCTTGTCCATCCCGCTGTCCGAGAAGCAGCGCTATCTGGAAATCGACGATCCGCTGCAACGCTTGGATGCGCTCGCGCCGTTGGCGTGAGGCACGGCGCTCGCGGGAGGCACCCACGCTCTGCGGGTGATCCAGAGCGTGAGGCCGATGAGGGCCGACCAGGGCAACAGCCACAGGCCGAGCAGTCCGTCGAACTTTCCCACCCAGGCGGCGTAGTCGGGCGTCGTGCCGCGAGCGGTTGCCTCCTGGAGCATGCGCAGTACCACCACCCAGCCGGCATGCAGGCCGATCGCGACGGCGATGTTGCCGGTGAGCGCGCGGGTGTAGCTCAGCAACAGGCCCACCGCCAGCCAGGATAGAAAGGCGTCGTACACCAGCGAGAAGTGACTCAAGGGTGCGAACGAACGGGCCAGCAGATCGAAGCCGCTGTGCCAACCCAGTTCTTGCGGCGGAATACGCACCTTGGCGAAGAAATGCAGTGCCGCGAACAGCGGTGCGATGAGCAGTGCGGCAACCCAGGGGCCGGATTCGCGCTGTACCGCGGTTTGCATGGCGCCGCGCATGACGGTTTCCTCGATGAGCGCGACCGCGATGCCGGAGGAGAGGCCGATGAGCAGCAGGCGCGACACGCTCGTGGCGGAGACCACGAAATCCGCATTCAAGACTCGCAGACCGGTCGACAGCAGGAAGGCGGCGCCGACGGCGGCGGTGGCCATCCCCACGACTCCCCAGAGCAGGCTCTGGCCGACGAAGCGGCGCCAGGGCAGGCCGTAACCGAAGTCGCGCCGGGTTCTGATATCCAGGTAGCGGCAGAACCACAGCAATTCGACCGCCAGCACCAGCATGGCGATGCGGCTGGCGACTCGGTGGAACGCCCAGGCGGCGACGTGCGACGTCAGTTCATAGGCGGGGTAGGCCAGGCACGCGCCGATCAGCCCCGCCGCTACGAACAGAGCCAGGAACAGGGCGAAGGCGCGCATGCCGCGCCGCTCACGCGGCGTGCAATGTGGGGAATATCTTGGCCGCGGTGGCCACGGTGATGTCGATGTCCTCGGCCGAATGCGCCACCGAGAGGAAGCCGGCCTCGAAGGCGGACGGCGCGAGGTAGACGCCGGCATTCAGCATGGCGTGGAAGAATTTCTTGAAACGTTCGACGTCGCTGGTCATTACAGTGCGAAACGACTGGATCGTGGGCTCGCGGCTGAAGAAAAACCCGAACATGCCGCAGACGTGGTTGGTGGCGAGCGGGATGTCGGCGGCGGCGGCCGCCGTTGCCAGTCCTTGGATCAAGCGGTCGGTGGCGGTGCTGAGTTGGCGGTGAAAGCCGGGTGCCGCGATGAGCTCGAGGGTGGTGAGTCCCGCGACCATCGCCACCGGATTGCCGGACAGCGTGCCGGCCTGGTAGATGGGGCCGAGCGGCGCCAGCTGCTCCATGATGTCGCGCCGGCCGCCGAAAGCGCCCACCGGCATGCCGCCGCCGATGATCTTGCCGAGCGTGGTGAGGTCGGGACGCACGCCGTAGAGCTGCTGTGCGCCGCCCAAGGCGACGCGGAAGCCGGTCATGACTTCGTCGAAGATCAGCAAGGCGCCGGAGGTATCGCACACCTCACGCAGCGTTTGTAAAAAGCCGGGCGCGGGCACCACGCAGTTCATGTTGCCGGCCACCGGCTCGACGATGATGCAGGCGACCTGCTCGCCGATCTGGCGGAATACCTCGCGTACCTGAGCGGCGTCGTTGTAATCGAGCGTGACGGTGTGTGCCGCCAGTGCCTTGGGCACACCGGGCGAGGTGGGCACGCCCAGGGTCAATGCGCCGGATCCGGCCTTGATCAGCAGCGAATCGGAATGTCCGTGGTAGCAGCCCTCGAACTTCACGATGGTGTCGCGGCCGGTGAAACCGCGCGCGAGCCGGATGGCGCTCATGGTGGCCTCGGTGCCGGAACTCACGAAACGTACCCGCTCGATCGACGGCACCAGTTCGGTGACGCGTCGCGCCAGCGCCGTCTCGTACTCGGTGGGGGCACCGAAGCTCAGGCCGTCGGCGGCGACGGCCTGGACGGCCGCGATCACCGCCGGATGCGCGTGACCCAAGATCATCGGGCCCCAGGAGCCCACATAGTCGATGAAGCGGCGTCCATCGGCGGCGGTCACGTGCGACCCGGACGCCTTCTTGAAAAACACCGGTTCGCCGCCGACGCCGCGAAACGCGCGCACCGGCGAATTCACGCCGCCCGGAATGTACTTGCAGGCTTCTTGAAACAAGCTCGACATCGCTCTCTCCGTTCAGGCCGCGCTCGCGGCCGGCGGCAGGTTGAGCCTCACTTCGAGGCCGCCTGTCGCGGAATTATCGGCCCTGGCCGATCCGCCATGGGTTTTCATGACCTGGGACGTGATCGCGAGACCAATGCCCTCACCGCCGGTATCGCGGTCGCGCGACTCCGCCACGCGATAGAAGGGCTCGAATATACGCTCCAAGTCGCTCGCTGGCACGCCCGGCCCATGGTCGCGGATCAGGATGGACAGACCGTCGCCGTCGCGGTGCTCGATCGAGACGCGCACCGCCTCGCCGTCGGGGCTGTAGCGCACGGCGTTGCGCAGGACGTTTTCGATGGCGCTGCTCAGGAGTTCGCGGTTGCCCTGCAAGGTAGTGTTCGCGGTCCCCGCGAGGATCACCCGGCAACCCTTGACGGCGCCTTCGAAGTTGGCGTCGCGCACCACGCCTTCGATCACTTCATCGAGGTCGACAGTCTCGCGGTCGAAGGCCGTGTCGGTGCCATGCAAGCGCGCCAGTTTCAGTACCTGGCTGATGAGACCATCGAGCCGCTCGATCTCGAGTTCAAGGCGTTCCACCTGGCGAGGTAGGTCCGCCGCCGTCTGCCGCGCCAGGCCGACGGCGACCCGCATGCGAGCCAGCGGTGAACGCAGCTCGTGCGAGATATCGCGCAGCAGTTGCGTGATGGCGGCGCGGTTGCCGCGTAGCTTGTCCGCCATGGCGTCGAAATCCCGCGCCAGCACGGCGACTTCATCCTTGCGGTCCTCCAACCCGGCGCTGACGCGTGGGCCGCGGTCGCCGACGTCGAGCGTTTCAGCCGCCAGGGCGCGCGCGCCGGCCTGGATGCGGCGAATGGGCGCACTCACGTGTTGCGCCAGCCACCAACTGGCCAAGGCGCTCACCAGCAACGCGATCACCAGAATCGTCAGGTAAATCGCGGGCAGGCTCAGCGCGCCGAAAATGCTCGGGCGGCGCGGCATCAGCAATACGGTGTAGGCGGAGCCGTCGGGCGCGACGATTTGCGGTGCGAAGCGCGGCGGCCGGAAGTTGCCTGGCTCCGGCGGACTGGTTTGACGCGCTTCGAGGAGCTCCATGCGGCGTGCGGCGTTCTCCGACAGCCGGCGGCCGAGGATGTCCCGGCCATCCGGCCCCACGATGAATATTTCGCGGTCACCCATCGAGTTCGTATTGGCCTCCAGCCAACGTTTCAGCGCCGCGATGCCGTCCTTCGCCAGAATTTCCGAGGCCTGAATCGCTACATTCGGACGCCGCTGCTGTTCGGGAGACTCGTACTCGCGCGCGGCCACCGTGAACGTGATGGCGATGCTGCCGCCGACGATGAGCGCCATGGCGATCCAGAACAAGACGAAGATGCGGACAAACAGGCTATGCATGATGCATGCGTCATGCCTGGGCCCAGGTCAGCGTGTAACCCGAGCCGCGCACGTTCTTGATTTCCGGATTCTTGCCGAGCTCGAGCTCGAGCTTGCGGCGTAAATTGCTGATGTGCGTATCGATGCTGCGGTCGTAGGGCACGAGCTTGCGGCCCAGCGCGTTTTCCGTCAGCGATTCGCGCGAGAGTACCGTACCGGCGGCGCGCATCAGCATCTCCAGCACGCGAAACTCGGCCCCGGTGATGCTCACGGGCGCGCCGGCGACGCGCACCTGATGCATGCCGGTATTGAGCACGATGGGTCCGACGGTGAGTTCGTCGGGTGCCGTGCCGTGTGCCTTGCGCATGCTGGCGCGGCGCAGGATCGCGCGGATGCGTGCCACCAGTTCACGTGGGTTGAAGGGTTTGCTCAAGTAATCGTCCGCACCCAGCTCCAAGCCGACGATGCGATCGATGTCGTCGCCGCGCGCGGTCAGCATCAAGATCGGTGTTTCGTAGGACGCGCCGAGCTTGCGCAGCACGTCGAAGCCGCTGACGCTGGGCAGCATCACGTCCAGGATCAGGATCTCGAAGGCGCCGGCCTGCAATTCGCGCAGAGCATCGCCGCCGTCATGCACGCTGCTGACCGCGAAATGTTCGGCCGTCAGGTACTCGGTGAGCATTTGACACAATTCGCGGTCGTCGTCGACCAGGAGGACTCGGGCTTCGGGTTGAGCGGTCATGGTGCGCGTTGGCTCGTCATGGTGTAAGCATGTACTTTGGCGCGACCGACGGCAATTCACGTCTCTTCACACTACTTTGCATGGTCTTCGGTACGCTCTGACGTTCATTGGCGCGTTGTCGGTTTAGGATGAATCAAGTTATCAATCATTCGAACCGAATTGGAGTAACGAACATGACATCGATTCGCAAGGTGCTGCCGGCAAGTTTATTGATAGGTGGCGCGCTGCTCACGGCGGGCGCGTGCATCTCGATGGCGAGTGCGCAGAGTGCGGCGCCCACCACGACTGCCGGCGCGCCGCCCCCGGGGCCTCATGGCCACGGCCCGTGGGGTATCTACGGCAAGCTCAATCTGAGCAGCGAACAACAGGCCTCGATCAAGGCGATCTTCACCGCCGCGAAGCCGCAGATGCAGAGCTTGCATGCGCAGGCCAAGGCGAACCATCTGAAGCTGGCGCAGACCACGCCGGACGATCCGAATTACGCGAACATCGTCGCCGAGGTCGCGCAGGCCAATGCGACCCTTGCGTCGCAGCGTACCACCCAGGGAGCGGAGCTCAAGGCACAGATTTACGGGGTGCTGACGGCGACGCAGAAGACGCAACTCGCGACGCTCGAGGCACAGTGGGCGGCCAATCCGCATCACGGCCATTGGGGCCATCGCGGTCCGCCGCCGCCTCCCGGCGAGTAGTCAACGCACCAGGGTGAGGTGCGCGCGGAACGGCTTGATCCAGCGCACCTCCGAGTGGATGCGGCCATCGGAATGCAGATCGAATAGGCGATAGGCGGGTGGCCGCGAGTCGACGGCATACAGATCGCTGCGTGGCAGAAACTGGGCGCAGGTGGAAGGCGTCGCGAACAAATGCACGCCGTTGCGCATGCCATCGTAGGCCTGGTGTACATGACCCCAGGCGATACCGCGCACGTGGCGATGCGAGTCGATGATGCGCCAGAAGGCGGCAGCATCGTTAAGACCGATGCCGTCGAGCCAGCGACTGCCCATGTCCACCGGGTGATGGTGCAAACACACCAGGGCATGGGCGGGTGAGCTTGCAAGCGCCGTATCCAGCCGCTCCAGTTCCTGAAGGCCGAGCTTGCCAGACGTTTGACCGGGGTCATAGCTGTCCAGAAGGATGAGCTGCCAGTCACCGAGCCGACGTGTGCCGCAATACTGAAACGGTTCCTCCGTCAGGCTGCGGCGCATGACCTCGGGTTGGTCGTGATTGCCGGGTATGCACAGCACCGGGGTGCGTAGATTGCCGAGAATGCTCTTGAAACGCAGATAGCCCGCCGTGTCGTCCTGGACGATATCGCCGGTCACCACGATGGCGGCGTAGCCGGCCGTTTCGACCAAAGCCGAGTCGAGCACGTTGCGCAGACTGGAATCCGTCTCCACCCCACGCAAATTGCCGCTGGCGTTGCCGTATAGATGGGGGTCGGTGATTTGTAGGATATGCATCGCGCGAATCTTAGCAAACCGCCGCCCCACCTTCGGTGAACCAGGTCCACCCTCAAGGTCAGGGTGCCGGTTGCTGGCGGCGGTCGCATCGGGGAGAATACGGCGTCGCCTTACTATAAGAAGATCTCCCATGCCTACTCGCCGCGATCTTGCCAACGCCATTCGTGCTTTAACCATGGACGCGGTCCAGAAGGCGACTTGCGGTCATCCGGGGGCTCCCATGGGAATGGCCGACATCGCCGAGGTGCTGTGGCGGGACGTACTTAAGTTCAATCCGGGCAATCCGACCTGGATCGATCGCGACCGGTTCGTGCTGTCCAACGGCCATGCGTCCATGCTGCTGTACGCCGTTTTACATTTGACGGGGTATCCCCTGTCCATGGACGAAATCAAGAACTTCCGCCAATTCGGTGCCAAAACCGCGGGCCATCCGGAGCGCGAGACGCATCTGGGGATCGAAACGACCACCGGGCCGCTGGGCCAGGGTTTCGCCAACGCCGTGGGCATGGCGCTGGCCGAGCGCACGTTGGCGGCCACCTTCAACCGGCCGGGCCATGCCATCGTGGATCACCATACCTACGTGTTCCTGGGCGACGGTTGCATGATGGAGGGCATTTCGCATGAAGTCGCGTCTTTCGCCGGCACTCAGCAGCTCGGCAAGCTGATTCTGATCTACGACGACAACGGGATTTCGATCGACGGCAAGGTGGTGGGCTGGTTCGGCGACGACACCGCCAAGCGCTTCGAGGCCTATGGGTGGCATGTGCAGCCGTCCGTCGATGGCCAGGACAGCGAGGCCATCGCGGCGGCGCTGGCGGCTGCGCGCGCGGAGACCGGCCGGCCGTCGCTGATCTGCGCGAAGACGGTGATCGGCTGGGGCGCGCCGAACAAGCAGGGCAGTGCCGCCATGCACGGCGAGGCGATGGGAAACGAGGAGATCGCCGCGACGCGGGCTCATCTGGGGTGGACCTCGCCGCCGTTCGAGATTCCCGCCGACATCCGCGCCGCCTGGGACATGCGCGACAAGGGCGCGCGCGCCGAGCAGGAATGGCGGGCTCGATTTGCGGCCTACAAGACTGAATTTCCGGCGTTGGCGGCGGAACTCGAACGGCGCATGGCAGGAGATCTGCCGAGCGGCCTGAGCGAGCTGCTGGACGCCTACATCGGGCAGAAACAGAGCGAAGGCAAGGCGCTCGCCAGCCGGCAGTCCTCACAGGCCGCGCTGAACGCCATCGGGCCTGCCATGCCGGAGTTGCTCGGTGGCTCCGCCGATCTGACGCCCTCGAACGGTACGATGCGCAAGGATTCGGTGTCGCTCACGCCGCAGGCGCCGGGCGGCAATTATTTGCATTTCGGCGTGCGCGAATTCGGCATGTCCGCCATCTTGAACGGGGTGGCGGGGCACGGGGGATTCATTCCCTACGGTGGTACGTTCCTGACGTTTTCCGACTACGCCCGCAATGCCGTGCGCATGGCGGCGCTGATGCGGCTGCGAGTCATCTTGGTCTACACGCATGACTCCATCGGTCTGGGCGAGGACGGACCGACGCACCAGCCGATCGAACATATGGCGAGTCTGCGCATCATTCCGCACCTGGACCTGTGGCGGCCCTGCGATGCGGTCGAAACCGCGACGGCTTGGGGCGTTGCCATCGCGAACCGCGACGGCCCGACGTGTTTGATCTTTTCCCGGCAGTCTCTGGCGCACGAGGCGCGCGACGCCGCTCAAGTGGCTGCCATCAAGCGCGGTGGGTATGTCTTGATCGACACCGACGGCACGCCGGATGCCATCGTGATCGCCACGGGCTCCGAAGTTGGCATCGCCGCCGAGGCTGTGCGTGCGGTGGTTGCCAAAGGCCGGAAAATCCGTTTGGTGTCCATGCCCAGCACGACCACCTTCGACCGTCAGGACGATGCGTACAAGCACAGCGTGCTGCCGCCCGGCGTGACGAAGCGCGTCGCGGTGGAAGCGGGCACAACCTCGTCCTGGTGGCAGTACGTGGGACTCGAGGGCGAGGTCATCGGGATCGACCATTTCGGTGCGTCCGCGCCGGCGAAGGAGCTGTTCAAGGCGTATGGTTTCACGACGGAACGAGTGATCGCCGCGATCGAAAAAGTACTTGGTTAGAATCGTATGTTAACGCTCGCGTAGCGAGCACCTGTGGGTCGGCGTCGCAGCGACGCCTTGAAAGTTGGCGCGTAACGCATGACAAGCGAAGCGCAAGGGAAATCGGTGCCAAGCGCTTGCAAAGCAGGCGCGAAGCGCCTTTAAAGGTCGGCGTCGCCTCGACGCCGTTGAAAGTGGCACGTAGCGCATGGGTATCTGCGCGAAGCGCATGGAAAGGAACGATGGCAATCAAAGTGGGCATCAATGGTTATGGGCGTATCGGCCGCAATGTGTTGCGCGCGCTGTACGAGGGGAAGCTCAAGGATCAGATCAAGATCGTGGCGATCAACGATCTGGGCGACGCGAATACGAACGCCCATCTGACGCGCTTCGATACGGCTCATGGCCGGTTCCAGGGCGACGTGCATGTCGAAGGTGAGTTCATGGTGGTGAACGGCGACCGGATCCGGGTGGTTGCGCAGCGCGACCCGTCGAAGCTGCCGTGGGGCGAACTCGGCGTGGATGTGGTGTTCGAGTGCACGGGTTTATTCACGAGTAAGGCCAAGGCGTCGGCCCATCTGGCGGCGGGAGCCAAGAAAGTCGTGATTTCGGCACCCGGCGCCGAAGACGTCGATGCCACCATCGTTTACGGTGTGAATCATCAGGTGCTGAAATCGGCCCATACGGTCATTTCGAACGCCTCCTGCACCACCAATTGCCTGGCGCCGCTCGCCAAGGTGCTGCATGAGGAAATGGGAATCCTCGCCGGCGTCATGACCACGATACATTCCTACACCAACGATCAGGTGCTCACCGACGTGTATCACTCGGACCTGCGGCGGGCGCGTTCGGCCACCATGTCCATGATTCCCACCAAGACCGGTGCCGCGGCCGCGGTGGGCTTGGTGCTGCCGGAGTTGAAGGGCAAGATCGACGGCTTCGCGATCCGGGTGCCGACCATCAACGTGTCCATCGTGGACTTGAGTTTCAACGCGGGCCGCAAGACCACCGTCGAGGAAATCAATGCGGCGGTGAAGAAGGCGGCGAACGGCGAGCTTGCGGGGATTCTCGCCTACAACGATGCGCCGCTGGTGTCCGTGGACTTCAATCATGACCCGGCGTCATCGACCTACGATGCCACGCTCACCAAGGTCATCCAGGGCACCATGGTCAAGGTGTGTGCTTGGTACGATAACGAATGGGGTTTCTCCAATCGGATGCTGGACACCACCCTGGCGTGGTCGAAGGCTCACTAACCGTGCCATTGGCTGGCCGGATGGAGGCACGATGAAAATCATAAAAATGTCGGATTTGCAGTTGGCGGGAAAGCGCGTGCTGATTCGCGAAGATCTGAACGTGCCCATCAAGGACGGAGCGGTCACCAGCGATGCGCGCATCCGGGCGTCGCTGCCCACCATTCAGGCGGCGCTCACGGCCAAGGCGCACGTGCTGGTGATGTCGCATCTCGGCCGGCCGGAGGAGGGCAAGTTCGCGCAAGAGTTTTCCCTGGCTCCCGTCGCCAAGCGCTTGTCGCAATTGTTGGGGGTGCCGGTGCAGATCAAACGCGACTGGGTCGACGGGGTGACCGTCGGTGCGGGCGAGGTCGTGCTGCTGGAAAATGTGCGCTTCAACGCGGGCGAGAAGAAGAACGCCGACGAACTTGCCAAGAAAATGGCAGCTCTGTGCGACATCTATGTGATGGATGCTTTCGGCACTGCGCATCGCGCGGAGGCGAGTACGCATGGCGTCGCGAAGTATGCGCCGGTGGCGTGCGCGGGCCCGTTGCTGGTGAGCGAATTGTCCGCGCTGGAAACGGCATTGGAAAAGCCGGCGCGTCCGTTGCTGGCCATCGTGGCGGGTTCCAAGGTGTCGACCAAGCTCAGCGTCCTCGAGGCGTTGCTCGCCAAGGTCGATCAGCTCATCGTCGGCGGCGGGATCACCAACACCTTTCTCGCTGCGCTGGGCTACAACGTCGGCAAGTCGTTGCACGAGCCCGACATGCTGGATATTTGCAAGCGTCTGTTGGCGCAGGCGCAGCGGCGCGGCATCGTGATCCCAATGCCCACCGACGTGGTGGTCGCCACCGAATTCTCGGCGACGGCGGAAGCCGACGTGAAGCCGGTAGGCAGTGTCGCGGCCAATGAGATGATCCTCGACATCGGGCCGGATTCGGCCGAGGAGATGGGGAAGCTCATCGCGGCCTCCGGGACCGTGTTGTGGAACGGTCCGGTGGGCGTATTCGAGTTCGAACAGTTCGGCGAAGGCACACGCACGCTGGCCAATGCGATCGCACGCAGCAAGGCGTTCTCTCTCGCCGGTGGGGGTGATACGCTGGCGGCGATCGAAAAATACGATATCGAGGACAGCATTTCGTATATTTCCACCGGCGGCGGCGCTTTCCTCGAGTTCGTCGAGGGCAAGAAGCTGCCGGCGGTCGCCATTCTGGAGGCGCGCGCCGCATGAGCCACCCTGCATGAGTTTTCAGCTCCGTCGAACCAAGATCGTCGCCACGCTGGGTCCCGCCACGGACAATCCGGCGGTGTTGGCGGATACGGTTCGGGCGGGCGTGGATGTGGTGCGGCTCAATTTCTCGCATGGCGCGGTCGCCGATCATGCACGCCGCCTGGAGCTGGTCAGGGCGGCGGCCACGACGGCCGGACGGTATGTCGGTGTTCTCGGCGACCTGCAGGGGCCGAAGATCCGCATCGATCGCTTCATCGCCGGCAAGGTGTTGCTCGCTGACGGCGCGGATTTCGTGTTGGACGCGAGTTTGGGAGTCAACGACGGCACCGAGTCCGCGGTCGGCATTGCCTACAAGAAGTTGCCGTCGGACGTGTTCGCGGGCGACGTACTGCTGCTCAACGATGGGCAGATCAGTCTGAAAGTATTGGAGATCGACGGTCCACGCATCAAGACGCGGGTGCTGGTGGGCGGCGAGCTCGGCAACAACAAGGGCATCAATCGCCAGGGCGGCGGCTTGTCGGCCGGTGCCTTGACCGACAAGGATCGCGAGGACATCGTGAGCGCGGCGTCCTTGAACGTGGATTACCTGGCGGTGTCGTTCGCGCGCGATGCCAACGACATGAACGAGGCGCGCGCCCTGTTGCGCCAGGCGGGCGGTCATGCGCTCTTGATCGCCAAGATCGAGCGGGCCGAGGCGATCAAGAATCTCGCCGAGGTGGTCAAGGCCAGCGACGGGGTGATGGTCGCCCGCGGCGACCTCGGGGTCGAGATGGGATTCGCAGAGCTCGCAGGACTGCAAAAACTCATCATCCTCGAGGCGCGGCACCAGAACCGGTTGGTCATCACGGCGACGCAGATGATGGAGTCGATGATCGTCGCGACCATCCCGACCCGCGCCGAAGTGTCGGATGTCGCCAATGCGGTGATGGACGGCAGCGACGCGGTGATGTTGTCCGCCGAGACGGCCGCCGGCAAGCATCCGGCCAAGGTGGTCGAGGCCATGGCGCAGATCATCGTGGGGGCCGAGAAGTACCAGGGCGAGCACGTGCGCATCCGCCAGCGCAGCACGGGCTACTTCGAACGGACCAACGAAGCCATCGCCGCGGCCGTGATGTACACCGCCAATCATTTGCACGTCAAGGCCATCGCGGCGCTGACCGAGTCCGGCGAGACGGCCCTGTGGATGTCGCGTGTGCGCTCGGATATCCCGATCTATGCGTTTACCCGGCAGGCGGCGACTCGTTCACGCGTCACCTTGTACCGGGGCGTGTATCCGGTGGCCTACGATGTCACCGACGAGGATCGTCAGGCGTTCTATTCCACGATATTTCATCAGATGCTCGATTTGAAGCTGGTGAACGAGGGCGACTTGATCATTCTTACCAAGGGCGAACTCAGCGGCGTGGTGGGCAGCACGAATTCCATGCAAATACTCAAGGTCCAGAGATGAGTAGCCGTAACAGCGAATTCCGCGGCACCGACCGGTACATCGCCACCGAAGAATTGATGGCGGCGGTGAACGCCGCGGTGGTGTTATCCAGACCGCTGCTCATCAAGGGCGAACCGGGCACGGGCAAGACCTTGCTCGCCATGGAGATCGCGCGCTCCTTGAACATGCCGTTGTTCGAGTGGCACATCAAGTCGACTACCAAGGCGCAGCAGGGGCTGTACGAATACGATGCCGTGTCGCGCCTGCGTGATTCACAGCTCGGCGACCCGCGGGTCAAGGATATCCGCAACTACATCGTCAAAGGCACCCTTTGGGAGGCGTTCGATTGCGAGACGCAGCCGGTACTCTTGATAGACGAGATCGACAAGGCGGACATCGAATTTCCGAACGACTTGTTGCGCGAACTCGACCGCATGGAGTTCTACGTGTACGAAACGCGCGAGACGGTTCGCGCCCGCCATCGACCGGTGATCATCATCACCAGCAACAACGAGAAAGAGCTGCCCGACGCGTTCCTGCGGCGCTGTTTTTTTCATTACATCCGCTTTCCCGACGAGGCGACGATGACGCGGATCGTCGACGTGCATTTCCCCGATCTGAAGCGCGAATTGCTGCGCGAGGCGCTCGCGACGTTTTTCCGGATTCGCGAAACACCGGGCCTCAAGAAGAAGCCCACGACGTCGGAACTGCTCGATTGGATCAAGCTCTTGGTGAGCGAGGACATTCCGGCCGAGGCGTTGCGCAGCGACGATGCGAAGAAACTCATTCCTCCCTTGTACGGTGCGCTGGTCAAGAACGAACAGGATGTGCATCTGTTCGAGCAGCTGCTGTTCTTGAACCGGCGCAACGCGCGGTAGGCCGAGGGAGGCCGTCTCGCAGTGGACCGTTTAACCTGGCCCACCCAGGCCTTTTCTTAAGCCGATTGGCGACTCGAGCAAGGAATTTATGGGACAGGACACTAGATGCTCGTTAGGTTTTTCTTCCTCCTGAAGAGCGCGGGCATCCCGGTGTCCATCACCGAGTTGTTGGCGCTGCTCGAGGCGCTGAAGGCGGGCTTGGGCGAACTCAGCGCAGAGCGGTTTTACTATCTGGCGCGCACCTGCCTGGTCAAGGACGAGCGGCATTACGACCGGTTCGACCAGGTATTCGCCGCTCATTTCAAGGGCGCGCAGGATCTGTTCGCGCATCTGGTCAAGGAACTGCCGGCCGACTGGCTGGAGAAAATGGCGGTGCGCGACTTGAGCGATGCCGAGAAGGCCCAGATCGAAGCCTTGGGTGGCTGGGAAAAACTCATGGAGACGTTGAAACAGCGCCTCGAGGAGCAGAAGGAGCGCCACCAGGGCGGCAGCAAATGGATCGGCACCGCGGGTACCTCGCCGTTCGGGGCGTATGGGTACAATCCCGAAGGCGTACGGATCGGTCAGGATCAGTCGCGCAATCGCAGCGCGGTGAAAGTGTGGGACAAGCGCGAATTCGCGAACCTCGACGACTCGGTCGAATTGGGGACGCGCAATGTGAAGCTCGCGCTGCGCAAGCTGCGGCGCTTTGCGCGGCGCGGCGCACCGGACGAGTTCGCCTTGACGGATACCATCGATGCCACGGCCCGCAGCGGCGGCTGGCTCGACATCAAAATGGTGCCCGAGCGGCACAATGTCATCAAAGTGCTGTTGCTGCTCGATGTGGGCGGTTCGATGGACGATCATGTGAAAACCTGCGAGGAACTGTTCTCGGCGGCACGCAGTGAGTTCAAGCATTTGGAGCATTACTACTTCCATAACTGCGTCTATGAGGGACTGTGGCGCGATAACCGGCGCCGCTTCAACCAAACGATCGGCACCACCGAGGTCATGCGTACCTACGGCGCGGATTGGAAGCTCATCTTCGTGGGAGATGCGACCATGAGTCCGTATGAGATCACCTATCCGGGCGGCAGCGTGGAGCATTCGAATCCGGAGCCGGGAAGTGTCTGGCTGCAGCGCTTGATGAAGGCATACCCCAAATTCGTGTGGCTCAATCCGCAGCCGCCGGGGCAGTGGCGCCAAACCCAGTCCATCGCGTTGATACGCGAGCTATTGGAGGGGCGTATGTATCCGCTCACGCTGGCGGGCCTCGACGAGGCGATCGCGGCGTTGAGCTGACCTGGATCATTTTGCGATCCCGGCAAGCGTTAATTCAGCGGGTCAACATCACGGCGCCGTGAGTTTCGGGGGCTTGCTACACGTCAGACAGGCTGCCAAGGCGTCGCCGAATTGTTTTGATCCGCATATTTCACGATCATCCGTGTCGCGGCCCTCAAAATGTCGTCGATGGCGCCGCGACGGTAATCCCACAGAGGTTCCGGGCCCGGTGGGAACACCACCATGGTGGCGTTCGCCTCGAACAGCAGCACGGAGCCGTCGGCCGCCAGGGCGAAATCGATGCCGGCATACTCGAGGCCCAGCGCATCGCAGATCAACTGCAAGGCGGTGGTTGCCTTGGTGCCCAACACCGCGGGCATATCCTCGAGAAAGCGGCGTTCCTCGGCCCGGTATGCGCCCTCCAGGGCCATGTTCGAGGAGAAGTAATGTACTTTCCAATCCTTGGATATCGCCAGGTGCAGTGGGTAGAGCACGCCGTCGATGAACATCACCCGGTACTTGCGCGCCATGCCGTCGGCGCCGCGGGCATCCAGATAGGAGATCAGCAGCAATTCGTCGCCCGCGAGCGATGCGACGGCCGTGCCCAAGCCGGCGCGATCGGCGACGTACAGGAAATGTTCGCCGGTGTGGAAGCCGGGGCGGCGCAGCAGCAGCGGGAAACGCAGGTCGTCCACCCCATCGAGGAGGGCGGTTCGACTCACGGGTTCGATGCGGGGGGCGATGACGCCGGGGATTGCCGCGAGACGGCGCGCGATTTCCGCTCGGCCGGTGGTGCGCACACGATGCGGCCGGTTGATGACCGGAGCGGTGCTGTGGGCCAGGACTTCGCTGGCTCGCGCCAGGGCGGTCTTGCATAGGTCGGCATCGCCGATGGCGTTGACCACCAGCGAGTGCGGCGGCAGTGGCAGGCTGGGATCGTAGAACTCCGCGTACAGGGCGGTGATGGCGAAGCGCCGGTCGTCGATCCACAGTTGGGTGGGAATGTTGCCGCCGCGCGCCGAGACCAGAAGCAACAGGCGGGCGGCGACGCCGGTGCCGCGGTAGGCCTGGCTGACGACCGAGCGACCGGTAAAGCCTCGCCGCAGATGCCGTTCGGAACGCTCCGGATCGAGTTCCTGGAGCGCCCAGGCCATGCCCTGATGGGCCTCATGCAGATTGGGATCGAGCGCCAGCGCCGCCTCGTAGTGCAGTCTGGCGCCGGCGTGGTCGTGGTCTTGGCGCAGCACGTTGGCGAGATTGATCCGTGCGATCGCGTTGGCCGGGTGATGTTTCACGGCTTCCAGATAGGCGGTACGCGCGGCGGAGCGGAAGCCTCCGGCGAGCGCCAGGTTGCCGAGTTCGGTCAGAGCCGTTAAATGGGTGGGCTCGTGGCGCAACACCTCGAGGTAGGCGGCTTGTGCGGCCTTGTCGTCGGCGACGGCGGTCAGCGCCCGGGCGCGCTGCAATGTGTCCGCGAGGTTCACTGTTACTCGATACGCGCGCCTTGGCGCGCGAGCTCCTGTCGTACCGCGCCGATATTGAGCCGATCGAATGGTTCGTCACGCCGTAGCGATACGGCGGCCGCCACGCCGGCGCCCTGACCTGCCACGGCGCAGCACATCATGTTGCGAGCGGATGCATGCGATATCTTGTCGCCGCCGATGCAGCGGCCGGCCACCAGCAGATTGCCAACGCCTTTGGGCACCAGCGCCCGATAGGGCACCTGCCAGTAGCGTCCGGTGGTCGGCAGAATGAGCACGCCGTAGCCATCGATGAATTCGGGAAAGATACCGATGGCGTCGTCGAAACGGCCCTGTTCGCGGACGTCGGTGGCGGTGAGGTTGTACAGCGCGTCGATCTTACGTGTGTCGCGGATCCCTAAGGTCATGCCGAAGTTGCGCAGCTTCGCGTGTTCGCAGCCGGGCATGAAGCCGCGCAGGGCGGCAAGGGCATGGATTGCCTCACGCCGGCCGCGCATCTCGCCGATGGTGAGATCGCCGGGGTCGGTACCGTCGATTTCCGGCACGTGCACCAGGTTCAGATAGGTCAGGTCACCCTGATCCGTGACCGTTCCCCAGGTGCCGGCGATGGTTTGCAGACTCGGCGGCAGCAGGCCGGCGGCCAGCGCTTGTTGGAATGGCTTACGCAGGAAGGGCGAGAACAGGGCGTCCTCCTTGCCGGTGGTTTCGTAGTCCCACTCGCCGTTGCCCGACCAGTCGGCGTAGGTCTGCGGATCGGCCTTCACCGCGTCGATGAAGCGCCGTTTGTCGACTCCGCTCATCGAGAACATGACGGACACCGCCATCATTTCCTGCTTGGGCAACTTGTGCACCGGTGCACCGGCGCGAGTGGCGATGTCGGCGTCGCCGGTGGCATCGATGACACGTTTCGCGAGGATGGCTTCGCGGCCCGCCTTGCTCTCGGTGATGACGCCGCGAATGCTGCCGTTCTCCATGATGGGTGCGACGCAGAGGCGATGCAGCAGCGGCATGACGCCTGCCTCGTCGACCAGCACATCGGCCACCCACTTGAACATCTCCGCATCGAGCGCGTGGCTCAGCGATTGCGGCTCGGGCATTGCCGCGCCCATGGCCTTGGCGCGCTCCTCGAATTCGATGCCGATGCCTTCGCAGTCGACGGTGTGTTCGTGGCGGTACCAGGCGAAGCCCTCGACACCGACCTGCGTGATGTTGCCGCCGAAGCAGCCGTTGCGTTCGAGCAGCGCGGTGCGTGCGCCGGCACGAGCCGCCGCTAGCGCCGCCGCCAGACCGCCTGGGCCACTGCCGACCACCAGCACGTCGGTTTCCAGTATCACGTCGATCGAGCGGGCGGGCTCGGTGAGCTGTTTCATGTCGGCCTTGCGCGGGTGGTAGATCTAGACAGCAGATTACTCCGTCGACGATTGCGGGAATGAGACAAATTTCGACACCGCGGAGCGCAGGAAGTGCGTCTTAGGGCGGCCCGCCGGGAACTGCTGCCGTAGAATGAGCGGTGGGCAATGGTGCCCGCCCTTTTGCTGGTGCGTGGACCCCGATGAGTAAGAGTAATTTGACCCCGACCCCGACCCCGACCCCGACCCCGAACTCAATCCAAGCCGCGACGCCCAACCCCACCATGTCGCGTATCGAGATCGAGGTGCGGCGCATTCGGGCGCTGTTCGACGCTCGGCGATTCGTGGAGTCTCTATCAGCTGCCGAGGCATTGGTCGGCGAAGTGCCCGAGAACCGGGACGTTCTGTACCTCCTGGCTATCAGTCAGCGATACCTGAAGATGATTCCCGAGGCATTAGGCACGCTCGAGCGGCTGGAACGCCATCACCCGCGCTTCAGCCGCTTGCATCAGGAGCGCGGCAATTGCCATGTGGCGCTGCAGGACGCGCCGCGGGCCATCGATGCGTTCCTCGTGGCGGTGAACATCAATCCGGCGTTGCCGCAGAGCTGGGGCATGCTGGAGGGGCTGTACCGGATGACCGGCGAAAGCGCGAATGCGGCGATGGCGGCCGCGCATGTGGCCACACTCAAAGGCCTGCCGCCCGAGGTGGTGGCCGCGACGGCCCTGTTCTCGGATGGCGATCTGGCGCAGGCGGAGAGCCTGGTACGTGCGTATCTGTTGCAACACGGCGATCACCTCGAGGCCATGCGGTTGTTGGCCAGAATAGGGATCGAGCGCGAGGTGTTCGACGACGCCGAACTGCTGCTCGAGGCCGTGCTCGAGCGGGCACCGGGGTACCACGCCGCCCGCTACGACTATGCGCGGGCTCTGTTGGAGCGTCACAAACACCGGCGCGCGCGCGAGGAACTCGAGAAATTGTTGCAACTCGAGCCGCGCAACCGGCAATACCGCACGCTGTATGCCACCGCCTGTGGGGGTCTCGGCGAACACGAAAAGTCCGTGGCGTTGTACCGCGAACTCATCGAGGAGACTCAGGCCGCGGAACTGACAATGTCGTTGGCCCATTCGCTCAAGACTCTGGGCCGACGCCAGGAAGCCATCGAGGCGTACCGTGCAGTCGCCGCCGCCCGGCCGGACTATGGCGACGCGTATTGGAGTCTCGCCAACCTCAAGACCTATCGGTTCAGCGGCGCGGAAATCGAGAGTATGCGCGCCGCCGAGGCGGCGCCCGCCACGACGCTGGCCGATCGATACCACCTGTGCTTCGCCCTCGGCAAGGCGCTCGAGGACCGCGGCGAGTATGCGGAGTCGTTCCAATTCTATGAACGGGGCAACGCGCTCAAGAGAAATGAAAGCCGCTACCGCCCTGAAATCATCGAACGCAATACCCGCCTGCAGAAAGAGATCTGCACTCGCGAGTTTTTCGAGCGCCGCCGGGGGGTGGGCGCCGCGAGCGCCGAGCCCATCTTCATCGTCGGCCTGCCGCGTGCGGGATCGACCTTAATCGAGCAGATATTGGCGTCGCATTCGCAGGTGCAGGGTACGCACGAACTGGCGGATATTCCGCGGATCGTCCTCGACCTCCAGGGGCCGGAGCCCGATCTTGATAGGCCCCGCTATCCAGGTGTGCTCGCAGGTATGGCGCCCGCGGAGTTCGCGCGTCTGGGTGAAAAGTACTTGGACGATACGCGCGTCTATCGCATCGCCACGGGTACCGCGTTGCCGCATTTCATCGATAAGATGCCGAATAATTTTCGGCATTTAGGCTTGATCCATCTGATACTGCCCAATGCCAGGATCATCGATGCGCGGCGCGAGCCCATGGCCTGCTGCTTCAGCAATTTCAAGCAGCTGTTCGCCGCTGGCCAGGAGTTCACGTACAGCATCGAGGATATCGCGCGCTACTACCTGACGTACCTGGACTTGATGGCGCACTGGGAGCGCGTATTGCCGGGCAAGAGTCTGCGGGTGGAACACGAGGCGGTGGTGGACGATCTCGAGGGCAGCGTGCGGCGGATCCTGGACTTCTGCGGCCTCGAGTTCGAGCCCGGCTGCGTGGAGTTCCATAGAAACGAGCGCAGCGTGCGCACCGCGAGTTCCGAACAGGTACGCCAGCCCATCTTCCGCGACGGGCTGGACCAGTGGAAGCACTACGAACCCTGGTTGGGACCGCTCCGGGAAGCGCTTGCCGGCCAGATTCCATAGTAGTACCTCGGCAAGCTGAATTTGACCGTTTCACGAGGCCCGCTCAGGCCTTTGCTCGAGCCGTCTGGCGACTTGAGCAAATGTCAATTCAACCATTCAAAATCCCGTTGCCGAAGTACTAGGCCCAGGGCGAGTCAGAGCGGTTCGCGCGGATTTCACTTGGCTGTCACATGCGCACGCTAATTTGCAGGGCCGGCGTATTAAATCAGCAACGTTTCTGTGCGGGCGCCGCCGCGATTCGGAAAACCCTTTGCGCTAGCGAATTTTTCGATAGAGCGTCTTTGATGCGTCTGAGCAACAAAATAAATTCGGTTGTTCTTGTCGCGGGACTGGAAAGCTGGTATCTACCAACATCTGGGAGAAGTGATAGATAACGGAAAGCGCGCGTGCGTTGGTCTTGGTATCGGTGGTGCTAGTTTTTTATAGAGGGATGGGAATATGAATTCAAACTCGAAGTTGTCCTACGCCATTGCTGCCATTTTGGGCAGCGCACCTGCGGGTTTTGCCCATGCGGCGACCGCCACAGACGCCGGGGCCAGCGATTCGGAGGCAATTCAAGAGATCACCGTGACGGCGCAGCGCCGCGACGAGTCGATCGAGAACGTGCCCATCACGATTCAAGCGATCACCGGTGACACACTCAAGCAATTGAACGTGCAGACCTTCGATGACCTCATCAAGTACACCCCGAACGTATCGTATAGCGGCAATGGACCCGGTTTGGGCAACATCTTCGTGCGTGGTTTGAGTTCCGGCGGTTCCGGCAACCAGTCGCAATCGACTACCGCGCCGTTCCCGAACGTTGCCGTGTACCTCGACGACGAATCTCTGCAGTTTCCGGCCCGCAATCTCGATGTCTATCTCGTCGATATGGAGCGGGTGGAAGTGCTCGAGGGACCGCAGGGGACGTTGTTTGGCGGCGGTGCCCAAGCCGGCGCGCTGCGCTACATCACGAACAAGCCCAAGCTGGACGTGACCGAGGGCAATGCCACCGCGAGCTATGGCATTACCGCGTCCGGCGGCGATCCCAACTCTGCCATCAACGCCACCATCAACTTGCCGCTGATCGCGGATACCCTCGCGCTGCGCGCGACCATTTTCGATGATCATCGCGGTGGTTACATCTCGAACGTGCCGGGGACCAACACCCTGCCCGCGTCGGTTTGCGTGGCGGCTACCTGTCCGACCGCGAGCAACGCGGCGCTCGTGGGCTCCGATTTGAACACCGTCGACTACACCGGCGCCCGGCTCGCCTTGCTGTGGAAGATCAACGAGAACTGGAACGTACTGCTGTCGCAGAACTATCAGAACATGCAGGCGGACGGGTATTTCGACGATTATCCCTTATCCTCCTCCGGCACGCCGCTGGCTCCCTACCAGATTACCGCGTTCAGCCCGGCCTACGACAAGGACAAGTACGAGGCGACCTCTTGGACTCTCAACGGTACCTTCGGGGATCTGTTCGGTTATGGTCCGTTGAAGATGGTCTATACCGGCAGTTATCTGGACCGCAACATCGATCAGCAGCACGACTATTCTAACTATCTGAAGAGCGGCGGCGGCAGTTCCTACGCCTGCACCGGCGCGGGCTCGAATTACTTCGTCACCAAGAAGGCGGCCACGTGTTACGCCCCGGTGGGCAATTGGCGTGATCAGGTCAAGAGCACGCACCAGAGTCATGAGATCCGTCTGAGCACCTCGGATGACAACCGTTGGCGCGGACTGTTCGGTGCGTACTGGGAAAAGTTCGTCATCGACGACAACATGAATTTCAATTATCTCGCCATCCCGCAGTGTAATGCGGCGAACCTCGCCACGGCGCTCTCCGGCGGTCCGGACTGCGTGTCGGCGGTCGGACCGTTGCCAGGCAGCTACGCCAGCGATCCGAGTCTGCGAGAGAATTCCAATACCGCGTTCGGTGAAGATGCGCAGCGCGGTTACAAACAAACCGCTTTTTTCCTGTCGACGGATTTTGACATCATCCCGAAGGTGTTGACGATCACGGGCGGTACCCGTTATTTCCACTACGACGAATTTGAGGAGGGCTCGGAGTACTACAGCGAGAGCTCCCCGGCGATCGACGTACCCAATGGCGCCTGTACTGCGGCGGGCGGGTGCGGTATCTACATCAACAAATCGAAGACCGAAAACGGCTTCAAGAGCCGTGGCAATCTGACCTGGCACATCACTCCGGACACTATGGTGTACTACACCTACTCCCAGGGCTTCCGTCCCGGTGGTTTCAATCGCAGCACCGATGCAACGACCGCGCAGTACACTTGCGCCAGTGGCAGCCGCGATGCCGGCGATTGCAAGAAGCCCAGCGAGAATCAATACTACAAACCCAACGGGTTCGATTCCGACGATCTGGTCAACAATGAGATCGGCGTCAAGAGCGAGTTCCTGGATCACCGGGTGCAGATCAACGCCTCCGTTTACCGCATGAAGTGGAGCAACGTCCAGCTGCCGCTGTTCGACCCGACCGGTCTCGGCAATACGACCTTCGTGGTCAACGGCCCGACCTATGTGGTCAAGGGTCTGGAACTGCAGCTGGTGGCCCGAGTCACCGAGGGCCTCACCATTCAAGGTTCGAGCTCGTACAACAACAGTAAACAGACTAACTCACCGTGCCTCATCAGCGACGTTCCCACGACGGCCAAGAACACCAATCCAACGCCGCTGGGCGATTGCATCACGCAGATCAAGAACTCACCTTACATCAGCCCGTTCGGAGTCAATGGCACGACGCCCGCGTACTCGCCGCTGGAGCAGTTCAACCTGCGGGCGCGCTATGACTGGACGTTCGGCGACTACAAGCCTTTCGCCATGGTGGGCGCCAACCACATTGGTTCCATGCGCAACGAGCCGGCGAGCTTTCCGAGCGGCACCAGCTCCTTTTGCACCCCCCAGCCGACCACGACTCTGTGTCAATACACGATGCCTGGATATACCACGTATGACGCGGCGATTGGTGTGGCCAAGGACAATTGGACTGCGCAACTCTCGGGTGCCAACCTCACGAACTCGGACGCGAGCCAGAACACGTCGAGCGGCGGCTTCATCGAGTCGCAAGTGCCGCTGCGTCCGCGTGTGTTGACGGCGACGTTTGGCTATAAGTTCTGAAGTGGCTTGACGGCAGCGATTGAATTCCACGGAATCTCCAATCGCTGCCGAGTCGATCGTCTCCGACCTGCAGCGGATACGCGCGCAGCTGCGGGAGCAGAAATTTGCGCAAGCCTTGTCCTCGGCCAAAGCGTTGGTGCGTGTCGCTCCCGAGCATCGGGACGCTCTGCTATTCCTGGCCATCGCCCAGCGTAACCTAGCACTGGTCTCCGAAGCCCTGGAGACGCTCGCCGTGCTGGAGCGGCATCATGCGCGCTTCAGCCGTCTCCATGAGGAGCGTGGACATTGCTTCGTCTTCCTGCGGCAGGCGGAACCGGCCATCGAGGCATTTCTGCGGGCGGTGAACCTCAATCATGCGCTGCCGTCGAGCTGGCGCCTGCTCGAAGGCCTGTATGGCATGACCGGGCAGGCTGCGAATGCCGACATGGCGGCGAGCCACGTGGCGACTCTGCGCAAGCTGCCGCGGGAAGTCGTGATTGCCACCGGGCTGTTCCAGGACGGCGACCTGGACGTCGCCGAACCCATGGTGCGTGCCTATCTTCTACAGCATGGCGATCACATCGAAGCGATGCGTTTGCTGGCGCGGATCGGCATGGCGCGCAAGGTGCTGGACGATGCGGAATTGCTGTTGGCGGCGGTTCTGGAACGGGCACCGGACTACCGTGCCGCGCGCCGCGAATATGCCGAGGTGCTGATCGATTTGCATAGGTACGTTCCCGCGCGCCGCGAGCTCGAACGGCTACTCGGGGACGAGCCCGACGATCCGGTATTGAAGACGCTCTATGCGACCACCGTGGTGGGATTAGGCGACCACGAGCGGGCCATCGGGCTGTACCGCCAACTCCTGCAGGGCACGGCCGAGGATGCCGATCTGCACCTGTGGATCGCGCATGCGCAGAAGACCTTGGGGCGGCGGGAGGAGGCGATCGCATCGTATCGGCGGGCTGCGCAGTGCCGGCCGAACTTCGGCGACGCCTATTGGAGTCTCGCCAACCTGAAGACTTACCGCTTCACGGACGAGGAACTCGCACGGTTGCGTGCCGCCGAAGTGGCACCGACCACCGGCCGCGTCGACCGGTACCATCTGTGCTTCGCGCTCGGCAAGGCGCTCGAGGACCGGGGCGAGTTCGCGGAGTCGTTTCGCTACTACGACCTCGGCAACACGCTGAAGCTCGCCGAAAGCAACTATCGGCCGGAAATCGTCGAGAACAACACGCGACGTCAGATCGAGGTGTGCGACGCCGAATTCTTCGCCGGCCGCACCGGTTATGGCGCGCCCCACTCGGATCCGATCTTCATCGTCGGTCTGCCGCGCGCCGGCTCGACGCTGATCGAACAGATCCTGGCGTCGCACTCCCGGGTCGAGGGCACGCAGGAATTGGCCAATGTGAATCAGATCGTCCAACGGCTGCGGGGCCGGGAACCGGAGGTGGAGGGTCCCCGCTATCCGCGGATACTCACGCGCATGAGTGGCGCCGATTTCGCGAGGCTGGGTGACGAGTACCTGGCCGACACCCGGGTGTACCGCACCGACAAGCCGTTCTTCATCGATAAGATGCCGAACAACTTCCGGCATCTCGGGCTGATCCACCTCATGCTGCCGAACGCCCGGATCATCGACGCACGGCGCGAACCGATGGCCTGCTGCTTCAGCAATCTCAAGCAGTTATTCGCCAATGGTCAGGAGTTCACCTATGGCGTTGCGAACATTGCGCGCTATTACCGGACCTATCTCGAGCTCATGGATCATTGGAATCGTGTACTGCCCGGCCGCATTCTTCGGGTCCAGCATGAGGACCTGGTCGAGGATCTCGAGGGCAATGTGCGGCGCATCCTGGATTTCTGCGGCCTCGCGTTCGAACCTGAGTGCTTGGAATTCCACAAGACCGAGCGCAGCGTGCGCACCGCGAGCTCGGAACAGGTGCGCCAGCCGCTGTATCGCGAAGGACTGGATCAGTGGAAGCATTTCGAACCATGGCTCGAACCGCTGAAGGACGCCCTCGGCGACGCGCTGCACCGTTACCGTGATGAATGAATCGCGCACGGGGATATTGACCCCCCACGTCATCGGCGATCTCGTCTCGCTGGTCAATGACGGGCGCCCGCGGGAGGCGGAGTACAAGGTCCGTGCGCTGTTGCAAGCCTTTCCCAATGTCGGGATGCTCTGGAAGATTCTCGGGGTGGCGCTGTTGCGGCAGGGCGGCGATGCGCTGCAGGCGCTGCTGCGCACGGCGGAACTCATGCCGGAGGATGCGGAAGCCCACGACAATCTGGGCGCCGCTCTGACCGAGCGGGGTCAACTGGCCGAGGCATTGGCGAGTTGGCGACGAGCGCTCGCCATTCAACCACGGCACTTCGACGCATTGATCGGCGCGGCCGATGCACTGCGTGCGTTGGGGCGGCCCCAGGAGTCGGTTGCCTTCTACCAACGGGCACTTGAGGTTGACCCGCGCTCGCTCGAGGCCCACAACAATTTGGGCAATGCCTACCTCGAACTGCGACGACTCGACGCTGCCGCCGGTTGCTACCGACGCGCGCTGGTCATGCAGCCTGACGATGCCGTGCTGCTGTGCAACCTGGGCAATGCGCTGCGGCAGCTTGGCTCTCTCGAGGAGGCGCTCACGCATGGCCTGCGAGCGATCGAACTCGAGCCGCGCTCGAGTGTCGCCCACAACAACTTGGGGCTCATCCTCGCGGCGCAGGGATCGCGTGAGGCTGCCGTGGCGAGCTATCGGCAGGCGCTGCTGCTAAATCCGGCCGACGTCGAGGCGCTGAGTAATCTGGGGCATGTGCTGCGCGACCTTGGACAGCGGCGCGAAGCCGCCGCTCTCTACGGCAAAGCGCTCGACTTGAATCCGTCGCGCGCCGAGAGTCATTGCAATCTCGGCAACGCGCTGTTCGACTTGATGCGCATGGATGCGGCGGTGGAGTGTTACCGGCATGCGCTCGAGTTGGCTCCCGACCATGCTGCCGCGCATTTGAGCCTGAGTGTCGCGTTGCGCTTCCAGCGCCGCGCGGATGAGGCGGAGGCAAGCTGTCAGGCGGCGTTGGCCATCGAGCCTCGGCACGCCGAAGCACTGTCCTTTCTGGGTGAGCTTGCGGCGGATCGCGGCCGATTTGCCGAGGCGCAGGCGCTGTTCCGCCGAGCCCTCGATGTCGATCCTGGGTGCGTGTTCGCATACTGCGGTATTGCCATGCACAGCAAGATGGCGCCGACCGACGTTGCGTGGCTGGGCGGCGCCGAAGCCTTGCTCGATAAGCCGCTGCCGCTGCGCAGCGAAATCAGCCTCCGCTACGCTCTCGGCAAGTACCATGATGATGTCGGACGATACGACCTGGCGTTCGAACAGTACCGGCAGGCCAATGAGCTCAGCAAACGCCAGGAAGCAAGCTACGATAGGGCAAAGTTCCGCGAACGCGTCGAACGGGTCATGGCTCGCTGCGACGCCACGTTCATACGGCAGGCTGCGCGCTACGCCTCCGCCTCGGAGCTGCCGGTGTTCATCGTCGGCATGCCGAGATCCGGCACCTCGCTGGCCGAACAGATCCTAGCGTCGCACCCGGCTGTCGTTGGTGCCGGGGAGTTGCGGTTCTGGGACGCCGCATTCGAGAAATTCGACGCAGCTGGTCGGGACCCGTATATTGATGGCGCTGACTTTGCGGAAGGACTGCGCGCCACGGCCCGCGAGTATCTGGCGCGTTTGCCGGCGGCGGGCGCGGCCCTGCGGGTGGTCGATAAGATGCCCGCGAATTTTCTCTATATGGGATTCATCCACGCGGTATTCCCCAATGCGCGGATCATCCACATGCAACGCCATCCTATCGATACCTGCCTGTCGATTTACTTTCAAAACTTTGCCGGCATGGGGCCGTATGCGAACGACTTGCAAAATCTCGCGCATCATCACGGCGAGTATCAGCGCGTCACGGCGCATTGGCGCGCGTTGCTGCCGGCGGCGGCGTTGCTGGAAATTCCCTACGAGGCACTGGTCGCGGATCAGGAGACGTGGACGCGGCGGATGGTGGAGTTCGTCGGACTACCATGGGACCCGCAGTGCCTGGATTTTCATCAGACCGAGCGCGTGGTCATCACCGCCAGCCGCTGGCAGGTGCGGCAGAAGATCAGCACGACATCGGCTGGTCGCTGGAAGAACTACGCACAATTCTTGGGTCCGCTCATGTCTCTCGAATACCAGTGAATTGCTAACTCAGTAAACTAGTCCGTTGTCCTGGCTCGCGCTCCCGGGAATGGTCGGCCTTGCGCACGAAAAATACAGCCGACAAACCGACCAGCAGCATCCCGGCGATGCTGGTGCCATAGGCGCTGACGATGAAGACCTGCAGCCAGTTTAGTTGCACGAGTCCGAAATTACGCCAGAGCAGCAGCGCACAGCTACCGACGTAACCCGAGGCGTCGGCGATGTAGATCAAAAATCCCGCGGTGCCGACCGTGCCGCTGACCGCGATCAGGCGATCGAACAGCATGGCGTTGAAGGGCACGTAGGCCATGTAAAGGCCGGCGCCGCTCAAGATCATCCAGGGCAGCGGCGGCAGCAGGCCGGCCTGATGCATGAGCGTGGAGACGCCCAGCAACAGGAAGCCGGCGGCCACGACGCCGTGGATGACCAAGAGCGCACGCGCGTTATCCTTCACCACGATGATGACGCCTAGCACCGTCAGGGCGAGCACGGCGACCGGCAGTTCGCTGGCGGTGAGCACCGCCGCCGCATGCTCCACGCCGAGCGCCGCCCAGAGTTCCGGCGCGAAGTTGTCGCGAAAATCACGCAATGCCGTGGTGAGCACGTAGGAGATCACCAGCGCCGCGACGCCGCCACCGTATTCGCCGAGGAACCGGCTGCGCTGCGCGGCGCCCATCGGTGCGCGCCGCACGCGCGCCGCTTCGTCCGCGGCATTCGGCGGCGGCAGCGCCGAGAGCACGAACACCGAGACGAACAACAGGGGCAGGAACAGCGCGCCGGTGGCGGCCGGCATCCACCACTGATCGACGTGCCACGCGCTCATCAAGAGCGTGCCTAAGGACTTGACGGCGCCGGAGGAGACGATGAAGCTTGCGCAGAGTATCGCGCCCAACACTTCGGATGTTCGTCTGCCCTCCATGAAACCGAACACCAGCCCCCAGATCATGCCGAGCGGCAAGCCGTTCAAGAACATGGCCGCCACGTTCCAAGGCGCCGGAATGACTGCGAACAGCAGCAGCGCCAAGCCTGCCAAGAGAATCAGCGCGATGATGGCGAATGCGCGTCGCGCCGGATCGAGTTCGGAGATGATCTTGATGCCAAGCATTTTCGACAGCGCATATCCCATCACCTGGGCGAGTACCAATGCGATCTTGTAGTCGAGCGCGAACCGCCAGCCGGGGACCACCGCGAAGCTCGCGGCCGAGAACGGCTTGCGGAACGCGTACATGGAAAAATACGCGGCGAAACCCGCGAGGCCCGCGACCGTCGTGAAGATGAAGGGATTCGAGCGTTCGAGCAGTCGACGCAAGCGTGCGGTCACTGAAATTCCTCGTGGACGGCCTAGGTTGGACGCTACATCCGGCTGCGCGAAATCCGCGGGAAAACCTCTTGCGGAATTCGTGTGGGCGCGGCCCCGCTGCGGAACCCTCGAGTCGCGGCCCACGGCGAGTGTCGCACAGCCGTGTGAATCCCGCGTGAATCATGCGGAAATTTGACTTGGCCGTGGTGGGTGCGGGCATCGTGGGATTGTCCGTGGCGCTGGCGGCCGCGCGGCGCGGCTTACGAGTGGTGGTGCTCGAACGCTGCGCGCGTGCGCGCGGCGCCTCGGTACGTAACTTCGGCCTCATCACGCTCACCGGACAGGACCGCGATTCGGTGTGGAACCGCGCGCGCCGTTCGCGTGAGGTGTGGCTGGAGGTGGCGGCTCAGGCGGGGATTCCGATCGTGCGACGTGGACTATGGGTGGCCGCACGGCGTGCGGAATCGGCCGCCGTGCTGGAGGCGTTCCTGCGTTCGGATACCGCCCAGGGATGCGAACTGCTCAGCGTGGCGGCGGCGCGGCGGCGCTGTCCCGCGTTGGGCGGCGAGAATGTGCAGGCTGTGATGTGGAGCCCGCACGAACTGCGCGTCGAATCGCGCGAGGCTATTCCCGCGCTGGCCGCCTGGCTGGCGCGCGAGCAGGGCGTCGTGTTCCACTGGGAAACGGCGGTGCTGGGCGTCGAACCGCCGCGGCTTCATACCTCCCGCGGTCCCGTGTCCGCCGCAGTGACGGTAGTATGCCCTGGTGACGATCGGGTGACCTTGTTTCCGGAGCGCCTGGCGGCCGCCGGGGTTGGGCGCTGCAAGCTACAGATGCTACGGCTGGAAAATCCGGGCTTCTCTCTGCCGGGGTCGGTGCTGTCGGATTTGAGCCTGGTGCGTTATGGTGGGTTCGCCGGCCTGCCCGAGGCCTTGGGCTTGCGCCGGCGCCTGGAGGCGGAGCAAGCCGAGTACCTTCTGCATGGCATTCATCTCATCATCGCGCAGAGCGCCGACGGCAGCCTCGTGATCGGCGATAGCCATCATTACGAGGGCGCCGACGACGCTCGAGGCGCCGATTTTGCAGCGGAGGAACGGATCTATGCGCTACTGCTCGACGAATATCGCGCCGTGACCGGACAGTATGCGCCCGCGGTGCGCGAGCGTTGGACGGGAACGTATGCGGTCGCGGGCGGCCCCGCAGTGCTGGTCGACGCGCCGTTGCCCGGGGTGCGTCTGGTCGTGGTGACGAGCGGCATTGGAGCGTCGACGGGTTTCGCGATCGGTGAAGAGGTCATCGGCGAGCTGTTCGATACGTGAGAAAATCCATACCATGAGTTTGGCGCGGCGATTCGACCTGGTGATCCTCGATTGGGCCGGCACCATGGTGGATTTCGGCTGCCAGGCACCGGTCCATGCGCTGCTCGAGGTGTTTGCAAAGCGCCGGGTGACTCTCACCGAGCAGGAGGTGCGGCGTGACATGGGCAAGGCGAAGATCGATCACGTGCGCGCCTTGCTCGAAGACCCAGGGATCGCGGCGGCCTGGAGCGCCGCCACCGGCGCGCCGCCCACGTCGCGGGATTGTGATGCCCTGATGGCGGATCTCGAGCCGCTGATGCGTGAACAGGCGGCACTGGCGTCGACCTTGATCGATGGTGCGCGCGCCACCGTGGAGGCGCTGCGCGCCGCGGGCTTGCGGGTGGCCTCGTCGACGGGCTACACGCGCGACATGATGCAGCCGGTGCTCGCCGCCGCCGCTGCGCAAGGCTATGCGCCGGATCACTTGGTGTGTTCCGGCGAGACGCCGCAGGGGCGCCCGTCCCCCTTGATGATCTACAAGACCTGCGCCGAACTCGGCGTATGGCCGTTGTCGCGGGTGGTCAAGGTGGACGATGCCGAAGCGGGGGTCGCCGAGGGTCGCGCCGCCGGTTGTTTCACCGTCGGCTTGGCGGCATCCGGGAATGGTGTCGGGCTGTCTGCCGCCGCGCTGGCGGCGCTCACGGCGGAGGAGCGGGCGGCGCGCATCGCGCGCGCCGGCAAGGCGCTGTACGCCGCTGGTGCGGATCGGGTGGTGGACAGTATTGCCGATCTGCTGCCGGCACTGGAAAATTAAGGACTGAACTATGACTGAATCAATGACTCAATCAATGACTCAACCGGTGCTGTTGACTCCCGGCCCGCTCACCACGTCGGCCGCGACGCGCTCGGCCATGCTCGTCGACTGGGGTTCGTGGGATGGCGCCTTCAACGCGCTCACCGCCTCGGTGTGCCGCGACCTGGTGGCCATCGCGCAAGCCGAAGCCGACCATGTGTGCGTGCCGTTGCAGGGCAGCGGCACGTTCGCGGTGGAAGCCGCGCTGGGCACGCTGGTGCCGCGCGGCGGCAAGGTGCTGGTGCCCGACAATGGGGCTTACTGCAAACGCATGGTGCGTATCTTGGGTTACCTGGGACGCGAGGCCGTGGTGCTGACCCATGACGAGCGCGCGCCGGCCGATCCCGCACGCATCGATGCCGCGCTAGCCGCCGATCCCTCGATCACCCATGTCGCCCAGGTACATTGCGAGACCGGGACCGGCATATTGAATCCCTTGCCGGAGATCGCACGGATCGTGCAGCGGCACGGGCGCAGCCTGATCGTGGATGCGATGAGTTCGTATGCGGCCATTCCGATCGATGCGCGGCAGGTGCGCTTCGATGCGCTCATCGCGGCGTCGGGCAAATGTATCGAGGGGGTGCCGGGCATGGGTTTCGTGATCGCGCGGCGCGCGGCGCTGGAGCGCGCGGCCGGCAACAGCGGTTCCCTCGTCATGGACCTGCTCGACCAGTGGCAGTACCTGCGGAAAACGGGGCAGTGGCGTTTCACGCCGCCCACCCACGTGGTGGCGGCGCTGCGCGCGGCCATCGATCAGTATCAGGCGCAGGGTGGGTTGCCGGCGAGGCTGGCGCGTTACACCGAGAATTGTACCGCGCTGGTCGCGGGTATGCGGGAACTCGGGTTCACCACGTTCCTGCCCGATGCCTTGCAAGCACCGATCATCGTCACTTTTCATGCGCCGCCCGATCCGGCGTACGACTTCGGCGTGTTCTATGGCAAGGTGCGCGAGCGCGGATTCGTGCTGTATCCGGGCAAGTTGACGGCGGTCGATACGTTTCGGGTGGGCTGCATCGGCGCGCTCGGCGCCGATGTCATGCGTCGGGCCGTGGCCGCCATTGCCGAGGTACTCGGCGAAATGGGAGTACGCCGGATCAGTCAGCAGTAAGTGGTGTATGTCAGTGCGGGGTCGGCACCGGAGTCGGTACGGCGCAGGAACGGCGAGCGTGCGGCAACGGCACAGCTGTCCTGCCGTGTGATACGGATTGGTTCAACTGCCGGCCGTATTGGGATCTCGCCAGCCGCGTTCGAAGGGCAGGCGCCAGGCGTGGGGCGCGATCAGCTGGTGAATGGAATTCGGACCCCACGAGCCGGGGGCGTAGAAACGCACCGGCGGTGGCGACTCGAGCAGCGGAATGGATGCCTGCCACAGACTCTCGATGCCCTCGGCGGTCGTGAACAGGGTGTGGTCGCCGCGCATGGCGTCGAGGATGAGTCGTTCGTAGGCCTCGAGCACATCACCGTAGTGCCCCGTATCGTGCATCGCGAATTGCAACGAGAGTTTATCCAGGCGCATACCGGGGCCCGGGCGCTTGCCGTAAAACGATAGCGAGACCTTCGAGGCGTCGGCGAGATCGAACGTGAGGTGGTCGGGTCCTTGCGCACCGATGCCGGAGCCGGCCGGGAACATGCTCTTCGGCGGCTCGCGAAAGGCGATGGAGATGATGCGCTGGCCTTCCGCCAGGCGCTTGCCGGTGCGCAGATAAAAGGGCACACCGGCCCAGCGCCAATTGTCGATGAAGCATTTCAGGGCGATGAAGGTTTCGGTGTCCGAATCGGCGGAGACGCCTTCTTCGCTGCGATAACCGGTGTACTGGCCGCGCACCACGTCGCTGGGCTTGACGGGCAGCATGCTACGGAACACCTTGTTCTTTTCCTCGCCGATGGGTTTGGGTTCGAGCGAAGTGGGGGCCTCCATGGCCATGAAGCCCAAGATTTGGAACAGGTGGGTGACGACCATGTCGCGGTAGGCGCCGGTCTGTTCATAGAAGCCGGAGCGTTTTCCGAGACCCAAGGTTTCCGGCACGTCGATCTGTACGTGGTCGATGAAGTTGCGGTTCCAGATGGGTTCGAACAGGCCGTTGGCGAAACGAAAGGCGAGGATGTTCTGCGCCGGTTCCTTTCCGAGGAAGTGATCGATGCGGAAGATCCGGTCCTCGTCGAAGACTTCGTGCAGCTTCGCGTTCAGCGTCACGGCGGTGCTCAAGTTGGTACCGAAGGGCTTCTCCATGATGATGCGCGAGCGTTCCACCAAGTTGGCCTCGCCGAGCAGGCGTACGGCCGACAGCGCGGCGTTCGGCGGCACGCTGAGATAGTGCAGCCGACGGCTTTCGCCGCCGAAGGTTTGCTCCGCCGCGATGACCGCGGCGCGGAGTGCCGCGGCGCCCTTAGCCTGGGGCACGTACTGAAGAGTGGCGGCAAAGGCTGTCCAGGCGGCCTCGCTCACCTTCCGGGTGGAGAATTCGGTGAGCGCCTCGCGCGCGAATTGCCGGAATGCCTCGCTATCGAAATCGTCCAAGGACACGCCGATGATCTGGCACTGAGGTATGAAGCCCGAGCTCGAGAGATGGAATAGTCCGGGCAGGAGCTTGCGCCGCGCCAGATCGCCCGTGGCCCCGACCAGGACGACGACATACGGGTAGCGGGGACCCACCCCGGAAATGGCATTTTCCATCATAATATCCTAGCAGTTTGTCTGACTCATGGGCGCCGTTACGAGAGCGTCCCACAGCGAGCGGAAGCCGCCGCGGCAGGGATGCAGTACGCGCATCGTGAGCTAGACCGACTGCCAGTCTGTGCGACGGCCTGCGTTGCACTCTCAATCATAACGGGCAATCATAACGGGATCCCACGAGTTGACCGACGATGCTCCTGTACTAGGCTTGGTACTGACCGGAGGCGGTGCGCGCGCGGCGTATCAGTCCGGTGTACTCAAGGGCATCGCGGAGTTGCTGCCGCGCGGTGCCGCGTGCCCGTTTCCGGTCATCACCGGCACGTCCGCGGGCGCGGTCAGCGCCATCGCACTGGCATCCGATCCGGCGCATTTCCGCCACGCCGTGCGCGCCATCGAGCGGGTGTGGCGCGCTTTTCGCGTGCACCAAGTGTTCAAGGCCGATACGGTGAGCGTGTTGCGTTCCGGCTTGCACTGGATGCTGGCGCTCCTCACCGGCGGGTGGCTGGTGCATCCGCCGCGCTCGCTGTTCGACAACACGCCGTTGTGGGAGCTATTGCGGGCGCAGCTCAATTTCGACGGCATTCCGCGCGGCCTCTACAAGAAGCATTTGTCGGCCATCGGCATTTGCGCGACCAGCTATGCGGATGCGGATTCGATGACGTTCTATGCCTGCGCCTCCGCCATCGATCCCTGGCGGCGAGCGTTCCGTAAGGGTGCGCGGGTGCAGTTGACGCTCGACCATTTGATGGCCAGTCTCGCCATTCCCTTCCTGTTCCGACCCATCTATGTACACGATCAGTTTTATGGCGACGGTGCCATGCGCCAGACCTCGCCGTTGAGTCCCGCCATTCATCTGGGCGCCACTCGTCTGTTGGTGGTGGGCGTGGGCGATGCCGAGGCCACCGCGGGTTTGCGCAACCCCAGGGCGGAACCGACGTTCGGGCAGATGTTCGGCTTCATGCTCGACTCGCTGTTCATGGATCAGCTGCATTCCGATCTCGAACTCATCGCCAGCCATAATGAAACTCCGGGCGTGCCGCGCATCGAGGCGTTGGTGATCACGCCGTCGCAGGATGTGAGCGAAATCGCCCGGCGCCATCGCGCTGAATTGCCGCGCAGCCTGCGGGCGCTACTGCGCACCATCGGCGCCAACAACAGCGCGGGCACGCAGTTATTGAGCTATCTGTTGTTCGAGCGTGGCTATACGCGCGAGTTGATCGCCTTGGGCTTGGCCGACGCGCGCGCGCGCGCGGACGAAATCCGGGCGTTTCTGGCGCAGGGCCAGCCGCCCCGGGTCAATTCTTTTGCAGCGAGTCGTGCCGAGTCAGGACCTGCGGATAGCTTTGCTTGAAATGCTCCGCGAGGCGGTCGGCGATGTACACGGAACGGTGCTGCCCGCCGGTGCAGCCCACGGCGATGGTCAGATAGCTGCGATTGGCCTGGGCGAATTCGGCGATACGCGCCGCGAGAAACTCGGTGAGCGCGGCGAGCAGCTTCTGCACGCTGGGCTGCGCGGCGAGATACTCGATCACGCCGGGGTCGCGTCCCGTGAGGTGGCGCAACGAGTGGTCCCAGTAGGGATTCGGCAGATTGCGCACGTCGAAGACGAAGTCGGCGTCCCCGGGAATGCCGTTCTTATAGCCGAAGGACTCGAACATCAAGGCAAGACGGCCGTCCTCGCGCTCGATGCGTTCGCGAATGCGCTCGCGCAGCGCATGCACTCCCATGTGCGAGGTGTCGATCACCAGGTCGGCGGCCATGGTGATCGGCTCCAACAGCCGGCGCTCGCAGGCGATGGCCTCGCGCAAACTCACCTCACCGGACACCAGCGGGTGCTTGCGGCGGGTTTCGGCGTAGCGCTTGAGCAGCACCTCGTCGTTCGCGTGCAGGTACAACACCTCGCACGCGATGCCGATCCGGCGCAGTTCGGCGACCAAGGCGGGGATGGTCTCGATCTCGTTGGGGCGGTTACGGGCATCGAGGCCCACGGCGGTCCGCGGATAGGTGTCGTCGGTCCCCCGGATGGTGTGGGAGATGAACGGCTTCAACAGCGCGGCGGGGATGTTATCCACGCAGTAGAAGTCGATGTCCTCCAACAGATGCAGGGCGACGCTCTTGCCCGACCCCGACAGGCCGCTGACGATGATGAGACGCATGATTGACGAGAGCGTGCCCTGGCCGCGAGCTCAAGAAGCTGCCGAGCGCGCCTTGATCACTTCCTCGGCGTGATGATCCGAGATCTTCTCCTTGTGCTTCTTGACGCTGCGGTCGAGCTTGTCGGCGAGCGCGTCGATGGCCGCGTACATGTTGGGTTCGGTGGAGTCGGCATAGATCTTATTGCCGCGCATCATGAGCGTGGCTTCCGCCTTGTGGCGCAGTTTCTCCACCGTGAGCACACAGTGAACGTCGAGGACTTGCTCGAAATGCCGCGAAATTCTTTCGAATTTCTTCAGGACGTAGGCGCGCATGCTGTCCGTGATTTCCACATGATGACCGCTGAGATCGAGTTGCATAAGGCTCCTCCTGTCGTCGACGTTTGAGTCGACGCGTTGACTTAAGCTCGGGCTGCCGCTCGCTTCCGTTCATTGGACGGAGCGATCTGCATGCCTTCGCGATATTTGGCAACCGTGCGGCGTGCCACCGGTATGCCCTCCTGTGACAGAATCTCCGCGAGCTTGCTGTCGCTGCACGGATTTTCCGGATTCTCCTGCGAAATCAATTTCTTGATCTTGGCGCGGATGGCGGTGGATGACATCTCGGTGCCGTCAGCCGCCGCGACGTGACTGGAGAAAAAATAGCGGAATTCGAACACGCCGCGCGGCGTATGCATGTACTTGGCGGTGGTCACGCGCGAAATGGTCGACTCGTGCATTTCCACCGCTTCGGCGACATCCTTCAGGATCAGCGGTTCCATGGCTTCTTCGCCGATCTCGAAGAAGGCGGTTTGACGCTGCACGATGCAGCGTGCGACCTTGATGAGGGTTTCGTTGCGTATCTCGAGGCTACGCATCAACCAGCGGGCTTCCTGTAGCTGGGTGCGCAGCATGGCGTGATCGGGGGCGCGCGAGATCAGATTGACATAGCTCTGGTTGACGCGGACACGTGGCACCGTGGCCTGATTGATCTCGACGATCCAGCCATGATCGGTGCGTCGCACGAATACGTCCGGAACGACGTACTCCGCCTGAGAGGGATTGACCGCGGCGCCGGGCCGCGGATGGCAGGAGCGCACCAGCGCCAGTGCCATCTCCAGGTCGCCTTCGCCGCAGCGCAGTTGGCGCCGCAGCAGCACGTGCTGTTGGCTGGCCACCAGATCGAGATGTTCGAGCGCCACCCGGATGGCGATGTCGCGGCCCGGGGTGTCCGCATGCAGCTGCCGCAATTGCAGCGCGATGCACTCGCCCAAGTTGCGCGCGCCGACTCCGGCCGGTTCCAGGGACTGCACGGTGGCCAGTACGCGCTCCACGTCCGCCGGCGTGGCCTCGATTTCCGGCAGCAAGCTCAGGCGGACCTCTTCGAGGTCGTCTTTCAAATAGCCATCATCGGTGATGGCATCCGTGATCACGCGCGCGATCGCGAGATCGATGGGCGACAGCTTGGCGAGTTCGAGTTGTTCGATGAGTTGTTCCTGCAGCGTCTGACCATGTTGATCGCTGAAGTCGCCGCTGCGGTCGTCGTCGCCTGACCAGGAGGTATCGGACGGTCCGCTGGTTTGCTCGCCCCAGGCTTCGTCCGCGATCTCCACCTCGGGTTCTTCGCGTTGATCAGAGGTCGCGGTGTGGCCGTCCAGCTCGGCGTATTTTTCCTCGACCGGGATCGTCGCCTCCTCACGCTCGCGCAGCGCCTCGGGGGTGCCGTCCAAAGCCAACTCGTCCTCCGCTTCGAGCATGACATTGGTTTCGAGCGCCTCGCGCACATGGGCTTGCAAGTCCAAGGAGGGTAGCTGCAGCAAACGGATGGCCTGTTGCAGCTGCGGCGTCATCGTCAACGCCTGGCCGATGCGAAGCTGCAGACTGGGCTTCAACATAGTTCTTTCAGGTCCAAGCCTACAGTTTGAAATCCTGGCCCAAGTACACCTCACGAACCTGTGGGTTGGCAAGAATCTGGTCCGCAGAACCGGATGCCAGCACCGACCCTTGGCTGACGATATACGCTCTGCCGCAGATTCCCAGTGTTTCCCTCACATTATGATCGGTAATCAGGATGCCGATTCCCTTGTCCGATAAGTGCTTGATTATGCGCTGGATGTCCGCCACCGACAGCGGGTCGACGCCGGCAAAGGGTTCGTCCAGCAGAATGAATCGAGGGTCGGCGGCCAAGGCGCGGGCGATCTCGACGCGCCGCCGCTCGCCGCCGGACAAGCTCATGCCTAAACTGTCCCGCACGTGGCCGATGTGCAGTTCCGCCAGCAATTCCTTCAGACGGGCGGCGCGTTGTTCCGCGTCGAGACCCGGCCGGGTCTCGAGAATGGCCATGATGTTGTTGGACACGGAGAGCCGCCGGAAGACGGAGGGTTCTTGGGGCAGGTAGCCTAGGCCCAACTGGGCACGCCGGTGCATGGACATGCGGGTGATGTCGCGGTCGTCGAGGTGGATTTCGCCGTGCTCGACCTTGGTGAGCCCCACCACCATGTAAAATGCCGTGGTCTTGCCGGCGCCGTTGGGTCCCAGCAACCCGACGACCTCGCCGCTGCGTACCTCGAGCGACAAGTCGCGCACCACCTGGCGCGACTTGTAGCTCTTCGCGAGATTGAGCGCGCGCAGCACACTCATGGTTTGGCGGGTGGCGGCGTGATGACGATGTGCACGCGTTGCGAATTCTGATCCACGGCTTCGGCGCGGATCACCTGATTGATGACGTCGTATTTCAGCAATTCGCCGTGCATTTCCGTTTGCCCGTCGCTGAGCCACGCATCGTTGGTGAGCCTGACGATGCCGCTGGCGGCGTCGTAATCGATGGTGTCCGCGTGACCCTGCGCCACCTTGCCGTTCTTCGCCACTTTTTGCTCGAAGGCCGCGGGCTGGCCGTGCGCCACCGCCTTGGAGAGCCGCTGTTTCACGAAGTTGATCTGTGCTTCGTCCGAACTCAGCAGACTGCCGTTCATGGCGATCTTGACGCTGCCGCGGAAAATCCACAGGCTGTTGTCGAAGTCCACGCGGGTTTTTTGCTGCGTGCCCTGGCCTTGGTCGGCTGCGATCGACATGTCGCCCTGCGTGATGCGCACCTTGCGGAACAGCACGTTGTTGTTCGCGAGATCCGCATCCGCGGATTGCGCGTCGAGTACGATGGCCTCCGGCCGTTTCGCGGCGGCGGCGCCTTGCCCGGCCTGCAGCAGGCAGCCTGAGGCGACCGCGGCCAGGGCGATCCGGGCCAGTGTGCTATGACTAAAAACGGCCATTGACTTTCTGTTCCAAGTGCATGGTGCGTTCTTTCAAATTCGCGACCAGCCCGCGAGCGGTGAGAATGTGCGTGCCGAAGTCGATGCGCACGTCGCTCTTGGTGCTGGCGATTGATGCGGGTACGTCGTAGCGCAGTGCGTCGGTGCGCACCAAGACGGTTCCCGCGCGCGCGGTGCTGTCGCCCCGCAGACGCACATTTTGGGTGACGTCGATGATCTTGCCGCCGGGCTCGACGCGGGCAAAATCGCCGAACAACACCCAGTTCTGTCCGTTCGGTGTCTGGTAGTCGACACGTACGGTGGACAGTGCCACCTCGCTGCCGTGGTCTATCTGGTCGATGCGATCCGCCATCAAATGCATGCTCGGCGCGCCGGAGGCGTCGAAATCCGTCAGCACCGCATGCTCGAGATAGTAACCCGGCAGATCCGCCGCGCCGCTGCTCGCCGTGGTCTTGGGCCGGTGGGCGGGCGAACTCAAGATCCAGGTGCTCACGGCGAGCGCCACGACGGCCAGCAGCGTAAAGAGTCTGAACAGCACTTAACGTCGCGCCGTGCCGGGCCGCGCCGCGCGTCTGCGCGGCGCGGTCTGTGGGCCGGCATCCTCGGCGCGGGCGCGCAGCAGGAGGTCACACAATTCGCGCACCGCGCCCAGGCCGCCCGGCGCCTTGCTGACCCAATGTGCGGCCGACCGCACCAAAGGATGCGCATCGGCCACCGCCGCCGCGAAGCCCACCGCCGACATCAACGGCAGATCCGGCGTGTCGTCGACGATGCACGCACAGGCCAGCGGCGAGATGTGCAGACGGTGTGTCAAGGCGAGCAGGGCGGCGACTTTGTCATTGCAACCTTGGACGACATTGCGCACTCCGAGTTCACGCAGCCTGGCGGTGACCGCCGCGGAGCGTCGGCCACTGACGGCGGCGACCTCGACGCCACTACCCATCAAGAGCTTGATGCCATGGCCATCGCGTACGTGAAACACCTTCAGGGCCTCGCCTCGGCCCGAGAAATACAGCCGTCCGTCGGTGAGTACGCCATCGACGTCCAGTATCAGGAGTGCGATTTTTCCTGGCGGCGTGGCGCTGCGCGCTCTCATGCGGTCGCGGACGAGTACGGTCAAACCACACCCGCCCGCATCAAATCGTGCACGTTGAGCGCACCGACGGCGACATCGTCCGCGTCGACCACGATTAGCGAGGTGATGCGGTGAGTCTCCATCAAGTGGACCGCTGCCGCGGCCAGTGTGGTGGCGCGCACGGTCTTGGCGCCGCGGGTCATCACCTCGTCCATGCGGGTGGTGCGCAGGTCGGCTGCACGGTCCAGTGCGCGGCGCAAATCGCCATCGGTGAACACGCCCTGCACCCGGCCGCCGGTATCGACGATCGCCGTCATGCCGAGACCCTTGCGGGTCACCTCCAGCAAGCCGTCGGCGAGCGTGGTATGCGGCGGTACCGTGGGCACATCGGCCCCGGTGCGCATCACGTCCTGTACGTATAGCAGCAGGCGTCGGCCCAGACTGCCGGCCGGGTGGGAGCGCGCGAAATCTTCCTCCGTGAACCCGCGTGCCTTCAGCAGCGCCACCGCGAGGGCATCGCCGACGGCGAGCGCGGCCGTGGTACTCGCCGTCGGTGCCAGATTGAGGGGACAGGCCTCCGCCGGCACGCCGATGTCCAGATGCACGGTGGACGATTGCGCGATCCTCGAGTCGGGGTTCGAGGTGAACGCGATGAGCGGCACCCCCAGGCGCTTGATGAGCGGCACGATGACCAGAATCTCATCGGTCTCGCCGGAGTTCGACAGCGCCAGCACGACGTCGTCGCGGGTGATCATGCCGATATCGCCGTGGCTGGCTTCACCGGGATGAACGAAGAAGGCCGGAGTGCCGGTGCTGGCGAGGGTGGCGGCGATTTTGCCGCCGACATGGCCCGATTTGCCCATGCCCGTCACGACGATGCGGCCGCGGCAGTTCAGACAAATCCGGCAGGCTTGGGCGAAAGCCGCGCCGAGACGGGGCACCTGGGCGCGTAGGCCGTCGATCTCTATGTTGAGGGCCTGCCGGCCAAGGTCGACGAAGGCTTCGTCCGTGAAGTCGAGGGCCGCAGGCGTGGGGTTCATCCCAGAATGATACCGCGTATGCGCGTATCTCGCCGCCGGTGAGGTAAGCTTTGCACCCTGTCATCGGACGGGGTCGACGACCCTCGTTGAACGCGGCGCGCGGCGCCTTTAAGGTAAATCATGAATCCACAGCAAATAGCGGCACAAATCCAGGCGGGACTCAGCGGTGCCCAGGCCATCGTCACCAGCCCCGACAATGTTCACTTCGAGGCCATCGTCGTGGCAGCGTCATTCGCCGGCAAGCGGGCGGTGCAGCGCCACCAGATGGTCTACGCCACCTTGGGTGCCGCCGTCGGCAACGAGATTCACGCGCTGGCGCTGCAGGTGTTCACGCCCGAGGAATATGCGGGCCAGGCCGTTGGATAAACTGCAGATCAACGGCGGTAAGCCGCTCGAGGGCGAGATCCGCATATCGGGTTCCAAGAACGCGACCTTGCCGATCCTCGCGGGGTGCCTGCTGGCGGATAGCCCAGTGACGGTGTCGAACGTCCCGCACCTGCAGGACGTCACCACCATGATCGAATTGCTCGGCCGCATGGGAGTTTCGGTCACCATCGACGAGAAGATGCGGATCGAGGTGGATGCCGCGACGATCAAGGAGTTTTTCGCGCCGTATCAATTGGTCAAGACCATGCGTGCGTCGATTTTGGTGCTGGGGCCCCTGGTGGCGCGTCATGGTTCGGCCGACGTGTCGCTGCCGGGTGGCTGTGCGATCGGCGCGCGGCCGGTCAACATCCATGTCGCCGGGCTGCAGGCCATGGGTGCCGACATCCATATAGAGAATGGCTATATCAAGGCGCGCGCGGGCCGGCTCAAAGGGGCGCGATTGGTGCTCGAAACGGTCACCGTGACCGGCACCGAGAATCTCATGATGGCGGCGACCTTGGCGGAGGGGCAAACGCTGCTCGAGAATGCCGCGCGCGAACCCGAGGTGGTGGATCTCGCCAATTTTCTGATTTCCATGGGCGCCAAGATCAGGGGCGCGGGCACGGATACGATAGTTATCGAGGGGGTGGAGCGTCTGAACGGGACCTCTTACGAGGTGCTGCCCGACCGCATCGAAGCCGGTACCTACCTGGTCGCGGGGGCCATCACCCGCGGCCATGTACGCATCAAGAACACACGGCCGGAACATTTGGATGCGGTGCTCGGCAAGCTGCGGCAGGCGGGCGCGCGTGTCGACGTCGGCGACACGTGGATCGAGGTCGACATGCGCGGCAGGCGCCCCGACGCGGTGGATATCCGCACCGCACCGTATCCCGCGTTCCCCACCGACATGCAGGCGCAATTCGCGGCGCTCAACACCGTGGCGAAGGGCGTGGGTACCATCGTCGAAACGATCTTCGAGAACCGCTTCATGCACATGCTGGAAATGCGTCGCATGGGCGCGGAAATTCGCCTCGAGGGCAACACGGCGATCATCAACGGCGTCGAGCGCCTGACCGCGGCGCCGGTCATGGCCACGGATCTTCGAGCGTCGGCGAGTTTGGTGTTGGCGGGATTGGTCGCGGAGGGCCGCACCGAGATCGAACGCATTTACCATATCGACCGTGGCTATGAGGCGATCGAGGAAAAGTTCCAGCAGTTGGGCGCGAGCATTCGGCGCACGCCGGGGTGATCGACCCGGTTGGCCGCTCGCTCTGATTAGGGAACAGCGCCGCGTTCGATGGACGCAGCCTGTGGGAGGGCCGCAGTAGGCGCATCATAAGTCAGCCAGGCTGCCGAGTCCGATACCCCGGGGTCAGCCCTGCTGCATCTGATGCGTCGGGCGCTCGATGATCTTGAGCTTCAATTTATAAGGTTGCTGGCCGTGCCGACCCTGCAATTCGACGTCTTCGCCGGGTTTGAGCGCGGCGACGCGACTGACCAGTTCCTGGGCGTTTTTGACGGGATCGCCGTTCAGCGCGGTGACCAGATCGCCGGGCCGGATTCCGGCCTCGAAGGCCGGGCTCTTCACCAGGATGTTGACCACGGTGACGCCACCGTCGGCGCTGATGCCGAGCTGCGCGGATTGTTCGGGCGACAGATCCTCGGGTACGAAGCCGAGCCAGCCGCGTATCACATGGCCGTGGGCGAGGATTTGTTCCATGACACCGCGCACCAGATTGACGGGGATGGCGAAGCCAATGCCCTCGGGGCCGCCGGAGGAGCGGTTCAACACGGCCGTGTTGATGCCGACCAGATCGCCGTTTGCATCGATCAGCGCGCCGCCGGAATTGCCTGGATTGATGGCGGCGTCGGTCTGTATGAAGTTCTCGAAGGTGGCGAGTCCGAGCTGACCGCGGCCCGTGGCGCTGACGATTCCCTGGGTGACGGTCTGGCTGAGGCCGTAGGGGTTGCCGATGGCGAGCACGATGTCGCCGACGCGCAGCGTATCGGAGCGGCCCAGGGGCATGATGGGTAGGTTGCCGATGGACAGATCGAGCAGGGCGATGTCGGTGTCCGGGTCTTGACCGGTGATGGTGGCCTCGGCGACGCGACCGTCGGCGAGTTGGACCCGGATTGAATCGGCGCCCGCGATCACGTGCCGATTGGTGATGATGGTGCCCATCGGGTCAACGATGACCCCGGAGCCCAAGCTACGCTCCACGTGTTTTCGGTAGCTCGGCCAGTACTCGCCGAACAGCTGGTCGAGTGGCGCCATCTGGTTGCGTTCGGTCACCACTCGGGCGGTGTAGATGTTCACCACGGCCGGCGCGGCGCGCGCCACGGCATCGGCGAAACTCGGCATGGCGGAGATCGATGAGCGCGCCGCGCCCGGCGCCGCGAGGCCCGCAGGCGTGACCGTGGCGGCGGCCGATGCGCCGCGCGTTGGCGTGACGCCCAGCAAGGCAGGTTTCCACCATACCAGCAAGAACGCGCCCGCCAGACCGATGATCACGGCTCGCAGAAAAAAACTCATGAGGAAGCGCGCGTTGTGCAATTAATATCGCTCCTCATGCTACAAGGGCTGATCCGTTATCTGTGTATAATGCGCTCCCAATATTCTTTGGGAAACACCGTAGCCATAAGGGTTTTCGTGAAGATTTGTCAACATAGCCTAGGAACGTTCGAATGAGTGATCTGGTTGACCACAGTCGGCGACGCTTGTTGACGGTAGCCACCGTCGGCACCGGAGCGATAGGCGTCGCGTTCGCCGCGGTGCCTTTTATAACCTCATGGCTGCCGAGCGCCCGCGCCAAGGCGCTGGGCGCTCCCGTGGAGGTCGACGCGTCGAAGCTCGAGCCGGGTCAGATGCTAAAGGTGGTTTGGCGCGGTCAGCCGGTGTTCGTCGTGCGCCGGACGAAGGCCGTGATCGATGGACTCTCGAGTCACGATGACCTGTTGGCCGATCCGAAGTCGCTCGATTCGCTGCAGCCGGATTACATCGAAAAGTCGGGTGCCGCGCGGGCGCGCAACCCCGAGTATTGGGTTGGCCTCGCGGTTTGCACGCATTTGGGTTGCTCACCGCTGGGCGCCTTCGAGCCCAACAACTCGGCGCAGGTGGCGGGCACCGATCTGGGTCAGGGTTGGCCGGGCGGATTCTATTGCCCCTGTCACGGCTCGAAATACGATGTGTCGGGCCGTGTTTTCAAGGGCATGCCGGCGCCCAAGAACCTCACCGTTCCTGCTTACACGCTGTCCGCCAACGCGCGCGTTTCCATCGGCGTGGACGACGCTCCGAAGTCGGCTTGAGTCCTCCGCAGACTGTTCAGTAAATCGACGAGAGAGGTTTAAGAGATGGCCGCAGTACCCGAATCCGATGATGCTACCAAGACCAGCGGTTTGCTCGGCTGGGTGGATCAACGGTTCCCGCTCACGAAAATGTGGCGGGAACAAGTGTCCGAGTACTACGCGCCCAAGAATTTCAACTTCTGGTACTACTTCGGATCGCTGGCGCTCCTGGTGCTCGTGAATCAATTGCTGACCGGCATCTTCCTCACGATGAACTACAAGCCGTCGGCGGCCGAAGCCTTCTCATCGGTGGAATACATCATGCGCGACGTGGAGGGTGGCTGGATCATCCGCTACATGCATTCCACGGGCGCATCGGCATTTTTCATCGTGGTCTATCTGCACATGTTCCGCGCGCTGCTGTACGGATCGGGCCGAAAACCCCGCGAACTGCTGTGGATTTTCGGCTGCATCATTTTCTTGCTGCTGATGGCCGAGGCGTTCATGGGTTATGTGCTGCCCTGGGGCAACATGAGTTTCTGGGGCGCGCAGGTGATCGTCTCGCTGTTCGGTAGCATTCCGGTGATCGGCGGCGGTTTGGTGGAGTGGATCAAGGGCGACTATGTGATCGCCGACGCCACCTTGAACCGCTTCTTCGCCTTGCACGTGGCGGCGCTGCCGCTGGCTCTGGTGTTTCTGGTGATCGCGCATCTCACGGCGCTGCACGAAGTCGGATCCAACAACCCGGACGGCATCGACATCAAGAAGTACAAGGATGCCAAGGGTCATTATCTGGATGGGATCCCCTTTCATCCGTACTACACGGTGAAGGATCTGGTGGGCGTGGCCGGGTTTCTGCTGATCTTCTGCGGAGTGATTTTCTTCGCGCCGACGTTCGGCGGCCTGTTTCTCGAGTCGCCGAATTTCGAGCCCGCGAATCCGCTGCAGACCCCGCCGCATATCGCGCCCGTGTGGTATTTCACGCCGTTCTACGCCATGTTGCGCGCGGTGCCCTCGTTTGCGGGAACGCAGGTGTGGGGCGTGATGGTCATGGGAGCAGCGGTGTTGATCCTGTTCTTCGTGCCCTGGCTCGACCGCTCGCCGGTCAGGTCCATTCGCTACAAGGGACCGATCTACAAGGTGGCTCTCACGGTATTCGTGCTGACGTTCATCGCGCTCGGCGTGTGCGGCCTGAAGCCGCCGTCGGGCATCTACCCGCTGCTCGCCAAGATTTGTACGGCGCTTTACTTCGCTTTCTTTTTGCTGATGCCCTGGTACACGAAGATCGACAGCGTGAAGCCGGTGCCGGAGAGGGTTACTGGACATGCGTAAGGATTGGGTGGTCATTGCCTTTGCATTGCTGGCGTCCAGCGCGGCGGTCAATGTCGTGCTGGCGGAGGAAGGGGAGTCGCTACCGCATTCTGGTGCGGATATCACCAACCTGGAGTCGTTGCAGCGCGGCGCCCGCGATTACGTGAACTACTGTTCCGGGTGCCACTCGATGAAGTATCTGCGGTACAACCGCATGGCGGCCGACCTCAAGATACCGGAGACGGAGCTCAAGGGTACTCTGATGGTCAACCCGGACAGCAAGCCATTCGATCCCATGGACAACGCCATGCCACCGGATGCGCAAGCCTGGTTCGGCAAGCAGCCTCCGGATCTGTCGCTGATGGCGCGGGCGCGCGGTGGCCCAGACTATATTTACGCGTTTTTGAAGGGCTTTTATGTCGATAAGACGCGGCCCTGGGGTGTGAACAACCTGGTGCTGCCGGGCGCGGCGATGCCCGACGTGGTGGCCTCCTTGCAGGGGCTGCAAAAACCCGTGTTCAAGAATGAACCGGACGAGCAGGGCAGTGCCCACATGGTGCTCGCGGGCGTGGAAGCGATGACGGCGGGTTCATTGAAGCCGGAGGAGTATGATCAGTTCGCCCGTGATACCGCGAACTTTCTCGATTACGCGGGCGAGCCGGTCAAGGCGAAGCGTCAATCAATGGGCATTTTTGTGACGTTGTTCCTGCTGGTGTTCTTCGCGTTTGCTCTGATGCTGAAGAAAGAGTTCTGGAAAGACATCCACTGACGGCGGGGTCGAACGACCGCCATGGGTCTGCCCGGTTGGTCGTACGTATGTAGGAGATAGCGTTAGTGGTACGTCGCTCGGTGATGACCCTGTTTTCAGCGCCGAGCGACCCTTGGAGTCACCGGACGCGCTTGGTCCTCGCCGAGAAGGGGATCGTGATCGAGTTGGTCAACTGCGACCCGTCGAAGTTGCCCGAAGACCTGCTCGATCTGAACCCTTATCACAGCATACCGACCCTGGTCGACCGGGATCTGGTGCTCTACGATTCGCGGGTGATCATGGAATACTTGGACGAGCGCTTCCCGCACCCACCGCTGATGCCGATCGATCCGGTGACCCGTGCGCAGTTCCGGGTGGCGCTATACCGAGTCGAGCGCGATTGGTACAGCTTGGCCAGCGATATCGAACTGGGCCGGTCGTCCGAGACCTCGGAGCAGAGCCGCAAGGTGCTGGCGGAGGCCATCTGCGCCAGCGCCGACGTGTTCAAGGCGAAGCCGTATTTTCTGAGCGATGAGTTTTCGCTGGTCGACGCCAGCATCGCACCGATCCTATGGCGACTGCCGATTTACGGCATAGAGTTACCGGTACAGGCACAGCCTGTAATCAAGTACATGAATTCGATTTTTTCGCGCGCCGCCTTTCGTGCCTGTCTGAGCGGGGCTGAACGAGATATGCGGCATTGAAACCGCGCCGTCCCTTTTCAATTGAACCCTGCCTGGAATATCGCTCGTGAAACCGCGGCGTCCCTATCTACTCCGTGCGCTGCACGAATGGATCACCGATAGCGGTGAGACGCCGCACATCGTGGTCGATGCCACGGCCGACAATGTCACGGTGCCGCGGCAGTACGTCAAAGACGGCAAGATCGTGCTGAACGTGAGCCTCTCGGCCACACAGATGCTGAAACTCGGCAACGATTTCGTGAGTTTCGAAGCGCGCTTCGGCGGCGCCAGCTTCGCGGTGCTCGTGCCCGTGCGGGCCATACTCGGCATCTACGCGCGCGAGACCGGGCAGGGGATGATTTTCCCCGAAGGCGATGCGGATCCCGATCCGACCGACGGGCCGCCGGCTTCGCCCAGCTCGCCGCCGCCGCCCGCTGCGAAGCGACCGAAGTTACAGGTCGTCAAGTAGCGTCAGCCGGGCTCCTTGCCTCGGCATAGTGAATTTGACCGTTTCGCATTGCCCGGATGGGCGGGCATCCCGACGGGAACCGAGCAGTTGCCGCCGGGATACCCGCCCGCCCAGGCCTTCTTTTAAGCCGATTGGCGACTCAAGCAAGCGTCAATTCAATCATTCAAAATCACGTTGCCGAGGTACTAGGTTCAATCGGCGCGAAACGCGTCCTGAATCCATTCGATGGGCGGCCCTACCCCGTGCGTCTCTAAGTCGGGCGTCCCGCTGCCCGGAGCCGCGGTCCGCAGTGCGATGACGTCGAATCGCATGATCCGCGCCTGCCACTCACGCCGTCGTTGCCAGAAGAACCGCGTGGCGCGAATCAGCTTGCGCTGCTTCAGCGGCGTGACGGAGGCCGATGCGCCGCCGTAATCGATGCGGCCGCGCTGACGCACTTCGACGATGACCAGCACCTCGCCATGCAGGCAGACCAGATCGAGTTCGCCGGACTTGCAGCGCAGATTGCGCGCGAGGACGATCAGTCCTTGTGATTGAAGATACTCCGCGGCGCGGGTTTCGGCGGCGGCGCCCAGCGCTGCCTTGGTGAGCGTGGGTTGCGATGTCCCCGGTGGGGTTGGTCGGTTCACCATCGTGCGAATCGTGCCTCAGGATCGATGGGAGGTCGCTTCCCCTATGTCGTGGATGTGTGGGGAAATGACAGTGTATGCAGCGGGAAATGGCGCAGCAGTCAGACGATAGCTCGGCGCGGCGACCACAGGCTGCGGGGCGGGGGTAGCCCCCCATCATGGGAGTATCCGTAGTCCGCGGGCGCCGGCCGGCCCTCGGCCACGGCCGCTTTCGATGAAGCCATGGTTTAAGGCTCAGGCTGTCATCGATCGCGTCCGAGAATACGCACCAGGCGATTGCGCGACGTGGTGCTGCCGAAATCGCTGATGGAGGTTTTGCCGCCCTCGATCGAGCTGATGGTTTCGACGCGATTGCGGCCGCTGCTCTTGGCTTGATAGAGGGCGGCGTCGGCGAGCTGAATCAGGCGCGACTGGCCGTCATTGCTGGTCGGAGTCAGTGCCGAGTAGCCGATCGACACGGTCACCTGGTTCCAGGAGTTGCCGATATGTTCGATGCAGAGATCGTGGATGGCGGCGCGAATGCGTTCGACCACCTTCTGTGCGCCCTCCGCAGTGGTATAGGGCATTAGCAGCGCGAATTCTTCGCCACCGAAGCGGGCCACAAGGTCTTCGGGGCGTTGTACCTGGCGTTTGAGCGCTTCGGCGACGGTGGTTAGACAGCGATCGCCGGCGAGATGCCCGTAGTAATCATTGAATTGTTTGAAGTTGTCCAGGTCGATCATGGCCAGTGCGATGGGCTTGCGGTGCCTCAAGGCTCGGTTCCACTCGCTGGCGAAGCGTTCGTCGAAACAGCGGCGGTTGGCGATGCCGGTCAGGCCGTCCAGCGATGCCAGCAGAATCAGGCGCGTGTTCGTATCGTTGAGATCTTCGGCCATCCGCCGCCGTTCCATGAACATGATGGAGGCCGGGAACAAGCACAGCAGTTGAAAGCCGAAGAAGAATTGCATGGCAAGGTCGCGGGATATGGTCAGGCCGGCGGGCCACACGCCGAACGGACCGATCGACTTGCTGGTGAAGTAGGTCGAGATGAACAACATGCCGACCACGGCGATCGAGGAACCGGCGAAGGAGAGCGTGGAATCCACCAGCAGCAACAATGGGAACATCACGAACAGCAGGTGATAGGGGTTGGCATGGAAAACTCCGAAGGTACCGGCGAATGCGAGGCCGAGCACCCCGAGGGTCTTGGGTAGTGCCTCCCGTTCGAACAAGGCGCGCATCTGTGGGGATCGCAGCGACAGCACGCAGGGCATGGTGGCGGCGATACCCAAGGAGTCGGCCGTCGCCCAGCTATTGAAGGTCAGCCAAAACGACTGCCCATTCATGTAGTGGTTGGGCAAAGCCACCATCAGGCCGGCGATAATGGGTCCCACGGTGAGCCCCAACGCGAAGTGAACGAACAGACGCGGCGTTCGCAGCCAATGATCCAGCGAGATGAACGGCGGCAGCAACAGCGCGCTCAACAGCACTTCGGTGAGGGAGCAGATTCTCTGGCCGACTTCCATCCAGAGGGTGTTGTCGTCCAGTAGCTCGCCCAAGCCCGTGCCCACTTCGATTCCTAGCAGCATCCAGGGCCACTGGGACCGGGGGCGCATGATGAGTAGGGCGACGGTGACGCCGTTCAGCGGCCAGACGATCGACCATGCACCGCTGAATGCGAAGTCGTTCAGTGCCCTATCCGCGAAGAAGTAGGCCACCGTGAAGGCGAGCGTCATTTTGGCGCCACCAAGCCAAGTTTGCCCAAGCGGTTGCGATGATACCGGCTGCAAGGTGCGTCTCAGGTGAGTCTAGGCGTAGTCATCAGCACCGATTTTGCACAAACTGCAACGAGTCATGGGCGTCCCGTGACACCTTTTCCGAGGCCGCAAAGTGACGACCGTCGCACATTGCGCGATAGGTCGGGATCCGCTGCTCGTACCTCGGCACGATGAATTTGACCGTTTCACGTGGCCCAGATGAGTGGGTTACCGACGGGAACGGATGCAGTGCTCGCCGGGAACCCGCTCACCCAGGCCTTTCCTTCAGCCGATTGGCGACTCGAGCAAGCGTCAATTCAACCGTTCAAAATCACGTTGCCGAGGTTACTAGAGCGGCGCCGCCACTCCGTCGCGCACCTGGGCCCAATCGAGTTCGCGCCGGATGCGGTTGTGATCGTCCAGCCGTAGTTTGCCGGTTACCCCAGCGATTTCAGTCGACTGGCTCAAGGATTTGGCTTTCAGGGCGGGGACCAAGCGGTAGGCGTCGACACCGAAGGCATAGAGCCGGTCGCGGCGCGCGGTGCGCGCCGGCCAGGCATTGCGCACGTCGTCGCGAATCTGGCCGGTCATCGCATCCGACGACACCATCCAGGGCATATCCGGGAACGTCAGGCCATCGAGGTCGTTGTTCGCCGACGGGTCGGGTTCGAAGCTATCCGAGGTGGAATAGACGGGTATGTCCCCCGCATAGTGAAACTTCAGCTGGGAGACGATCAGTCGGGCGGCCGCAGGAGAGGCGGACAGGAAAACGAAGCTGGCGTCCATGCGATGCGTCGCCGGTTCACCCTTGGCGCCGCGCACCTGCAGAGTCTGACGAATGACGTCGGTGAAGTCCGGGCGGCCCGGTTGGTAGCGGCCGGCGTCGAGCACGGTTCCGCCCAAGTGGCTGAGTTCATCGGCGAACGCCGCGCCCACTCGGGTTCCGAGTTCGCCGTCGGGGAGTATCGCGACGCCTGAAAGTTTGCCGTCGGCAACCAGACGTCGCGCGACGATGCGAGCCTCGTCCTCGGGCAGCAGCGCGAACTGGTAGAAATTGGCGGCCGCGGTCGTCGTATCGCCCAGGAAGTTCAGCGCAAGCACCGGAACCCCGCCGGAGCTCAAGGGGGCGATGGCGGCGACGTCCTCCTTGGTGAGGGGACCGACCACGAAGCTGGCGCCGTCTTGGACCGCGCGTTGATAGGCTGCGGCGACTTTCTCGGCCGCGACGTCGTAGATTTTCAAGCGTGGCCGGGCGCCGGCGGCTTGCTCCAGATAGGCGGCGATGAAGCCGTCACGCACGGACACGCCGATGGCCTCGGCGCGCCCGGACAGGGGCAGCAGCAGTGCGATCTGATCGGGAAACTCCGTGGCGACCGCGAGCTGGCTCGGCGCGCCTTTGGCGGGATGAGCGAGCAGAGACTCGCTCGCCCGCTGGAGGTAGCGGTAGTTCTGCGCGAGGTCGGGCGCGGTCGGCACGGGAATGGAAGCTAACTCCTTGAGTGCGCGCGCCGGGTCGTTGTCCGCCAAGGCGATCTCCGCGGCGACCAGCGCTCGGGAGGTGGGCAGCTTGGTGCGGGCGGCGCCCGAGACCGTCGCATACGCCTGCTTTGCCTGGTTCACGTTACCGGCGGCGACCCATTGTTCCGCGCTCAGCAGTGCATAGTTGTCGCGATCCGCGGGCGAGTCGGTGGCGAGGTCTGCATACGCCTGCGCGGCCTCCGCATGCTTGCCGCTAGCGGCGAGTTGGGCGGCGTCCTGTTGCTTGTCGGCGGGAGTCTCGACCGGCTTGACCAGGCTGCAGGCCGTGGCGACCAGGGCTAGCGTCACGATGACGGACAGTGTCAGCCGTGGACGTCGAAAGATCGCTGCCATACCCTTGAGTTCCTTGAACCTGTTACTGAGGCGCGAATTATAGTGGCTATTCGACCCGCCGGGCGCCTCTACGTGGTTGCGACACCGATCGGCAATCTGGGAGACCTCTCCACGCGTGCGCGCGAAACCTTGCAGTCCTGCGCCTCGATTGCCGCCGAGGACACGCGCCATACGGGTGGCTTGCTCAAGCATTTTGGGGTGGATACGCCGATGCTGTCGCTGCATGAGCATAACGAGGGGCTGCGCGCCTCGGCACTGGTGGCGCGTATGTGCGAGGGCGCGTCGATCGCGCTGGTGAGCGACGCCGGGACGCCTGCCATCAGCGATCCGGGTTATGACCTGGTGCGCGCGGCGGCGGCGGCGGGAATCGAGGTCGTGTCCATTCCCGGACCCTGCGCGGCGATCGCGGCGCTCTCGATCGGCGGACTGCCGACGGACCGGTTCTGCTTCGAGGGGTTCTTGGCGGCACGCGGCAGTGCGCGCCGCGCGCGGCTATCGGCGCTCGCGGCGGAGCCGCGGACGCTGGTGTTCTATGAATCCCCGCATCGCGTGGTCGAGACGCTGGAGGATTGCGTCGCCGCCTTCGGCCCGACGCGGCCAGCGGTGGTGGCACGCGAGCTCACCAAGCTGCACGAGACCACCTATCGCGGGACTTTGGGGGAACTATGCGCCCGCGCGGCGGCGGATGCGGACATCGCGCGCGGTGAGATCGTGCTGCTGGTGGGCGGGGCGCCCGCCCGGGAGGATGGCGGTGGTGAGGACGGTCATGGCGGGGCGCTCGACCGGGTACTGGGGGTATTGCTTGCGGAGCTGCCGCTCAAGCAGGCGGCGGGGTTGGCGGCGAAGCTCACCGGGGCGCGGGATAACGAGGCATACAAGCGGGCGTTGCGGTTGAAGGAGGCGGGGTAATATTGACTGCCAATCAGCTGACAGCGATGGTTCCAATATCCTCGAGGTCTCCCTCGAGTTCACGCATGACCGCCGCTTCGTCGCTGCTACGATCGAGCGCCGCGGCGGCTGCGGCGTGGGACTGGCGCCGGGCTTCGGCGGCGAAGGCGCTGCGGTCGTGGTTGGGTTCGGACACTTGAATAAGCCTACTAATTGCCATTCAGTCCACTGATTGGGTGTTTCCGTATTTTAGGCGTTGCTGAAATATGTTGCATATTTAAAGCCTGGCCACCCTTACATTTGTCGCCGTACCTGCGTAAGGTGCGCCTCGGAGTCGGCCAGGCAGTCGCTGTGTGCATAGGCACATGGAGGAAAGTCCGGGCTTCATAGGGCACGGTGCCAGGTAACGCCTGGGAGGCGCGAGCCTACGGAAAGTGCAACAGAAAGATACCGCCTACGTGCCGCGCAAGCGGTGCCGGTAAGGGTGAAATGGTGCGGTAAGAGCGCACCG